>Ga0310811_10003298_pt1 | contig 20282 bp, 11 predicted proteins | sample YCmetagenome_FD_207642 | JGI IMG/M metagenome (GOLD analysis project Ga0310811, IMG submission 207642) | Soil microbial communities from experimental microcosm in Duke University, North Carolina, United States - YC | ecosystem: Engineered > Artificial ecosystem > Soil microcosm > Unclassified ...
ACGTCTGGAGCTCCGTGCGCGCCGGCTTTCGCGCCACGCCGATCGTCTCGCAGAAGTCACGCAGCGCTTCAGGTGTCACGCCGCGACGCCGCATGCCGGCGATCGTCGGCATGCGGGGGTCGTCCCAGCCGGAAACAAACCCTTCATTCACGAGGCGCAACAGCTTGCGTTTGCTCAATACCGTGTAGTCGACCTCGAGCCGCGCGAATTCCGTTTGCTCCGGCGGACGCTCGAAGCCGCACTCGTGCACGAGCCATCGATAGATGTCGTTGTTGTCCTTGAACTCGAGCGTGCAGAGCGAGTGCGTGATCCCTTCGATCGCATCCGACAACGGATGCGCGAAGTCATACAACGGATACACGCACCACGTGTCGCCCTGCCGGTAGTGCGGCGCGTGCCGAATGCGGAGCAGCAGCGGATCGCGCATGATCATGTTCGGATGCGACATGTCGATCTTCGCGCGAAGCACGTGCGTCCCGTCCGGGAACTCACCCGCCTTCATACGACGCAGCAGGTCCAAATTCTCCTCGACGCTTCGCGAGCGAAACGGGCTGTCGACGCCGGAGGTGGTCACCGTTCCACGGTTCTCGCGAATTTGCTCTTCGTTCTGCGAATCGACGTATGCCTTGCCCTTCTTGACGAGGAGTTCGGCGAAGTCGTACAGCTGCGCGAAATAGTCGCTGGCGTACAGCTCGGCGTCCCAATCGAAACCGAGCCACCGCACGTCCTCCTGGAACGCCCGGACGTACTTCACGTCTTCGGTGAACGGATTGGTGTCGTCGAAGCGGAGATTGCAGCGACCGTGAAACTCGTCACGGATGCCGAAGTTCAGACAGATGGATTTGGCGTGGCCGATGTGCGCGAAGCCGTTCGGCTCGGGCGGAAAGCGCGTGGCGATCTGACGGCCGAACCGGTTGGTCGCGACGTCTTCGGCGACCATCTCGCGGATGAAATCGCGCCGCGTCGCCGGCGACGGCGCGGTCGCTTCGTTCGTTGGATTTGACACCAACGGAAGTTACGCGGGCGGCAGCTCGATTCGGAAGGAAAAGCGCGTTCCCGCTTCGACCGCCGTGTCCACGACCAGCCGGCTGTCCATCTTCTCGATCAGGTTGCGGCAAATCGCCAGGCCCAGCCCGGCGCTCGAGAAGCGGATGCCCACCGAACCTGGACGGAAACCGTCGAACAACATCGCCAACACGGAGTCCGGGATCCCGCGTCCGGTATCCTCGACCCAAAACTCGACGAGCGTCGACGAGTGCTCGGTGCACCCGATGGAAACAGACCCCCGCTCGGTGTAGCGAAGCGCGTTCGTCGAGAGATTGAGGAGGACACGACTGAGCGCCGAGGGATAGCCGAGTCGGCCATCGACGTTCGGAAACACCGTGTTGAGGACGAGGTTCTTTTCCTCGCCGAGTGGACGCACGATAGCGCAGACCCCGAGCATGACCTCGGTGATCGAGAACGGGATTCGTTCGCCGTCGAGGAGTCGGTCGCCGTTGATCGCGTCGACCACGTCGGAGGCGAGCGTGCTGAGGCCGAGCGCGGCGCCGTAGATCAACCCGAGCTGGCGCTCCTGGACCTGCGTCACGGTGCCGCTCTGTCCACGGCGAATCGTGTCGACGAGGAAGAGAATCGAGCCGAGTGGGGAGCGCATGTCGTGCGCCATCTCGACGACGGCGCGAAGCGCGTCCGGGCTCGCCAAGCGCTGCGTGAATTCCGTGCTCGCCGGCCGAACCGGTCGTTCAGTCAGCTCTTCGAGCGATGCCAAGACGCGCGCCAACTCGCGTCCGTCGACCGGGCGATGCTCACTCGCCACCTTTTGGAGCAACCGGACACGGAATGCGTTGACCTGTTCGCGCGTAAGCTCGAACGACGGGTGTGCACCGTTGCCGTTGCCGTTACCGTTTCCGTTCGATGTCGGGCTCGTCGCGCCAAGAGTCGCCGCGAGGTCGCGGTACTGGAGCCGCAGATTCGCGACGTCAGCCTCCGGAAGCGGGCCGAGGTCCTCTACGACAGCTTCTGCTGCCTTGGCCAGGACCTGGCGCATGACGGAGCTCTCGCCGCCAAGCGCGACACGCGACGACGTCAACCGGACGCCGGAAGGGCGAGTTCCGTCCAATGTTCGGGCGCTGCGACTACGTTCACGTGGAATAGAGACCGGGGCCCTCGCCGCGGCTTACGCCTGAGACGGACCAAGCCCGTCACGACGGAATCCATGGCGCTCGAGAAGACGATACAGCGTCGTGCGATCGACATTCGCAAGCCTCGCCGCCCGCGACATGTTGCCGGCCGCACGCGCCACCAACCGTGTGACATACTCCTTTTCAAACGTCGCCAGCACCTGCTCCTTCGCGACATGATACGCATCGTTGTGAAGCGACGCCATGCCGAAGGTGTCCGCCGGCTTCGTCCAATCTTGGTGTATGGGAATCTCGTCCGGAAGGATCTCGGCGCCCGGCTGAGCGAGCACGACAACATGCTCGATCACGTTCTGGAGTTCTCGCACGTTTCCACGCCAGGGACGCGACATCAGGAAGTCCAACGCCGACTCACCGAAATGCGGCACCGGGTCCTTGGGCGAGTGATGGCGAGCCCAGAAGCGCTCGAGGAAGTAGTTCGCCAGCACAGGGATGTCCTCGACGCGATCGCGCAGCGGGGGCAGCGTGATCGGGAAGACATTGAGGCGGAAATACAGGTCCTCTCGGAGGTGCTTGTTCCGAATCGCCTCGCCAGGGTCGCGGTTCGTGGCGGAGATGAAGCGAACGTCGACCACGGCGTCCTGCTGCTCGCTGCCAACGCGGCGCAGCACACCGTCCTGCACGACGCGCAGCAGCTTCGCTTGAAGCGGGAGCGGCATCTCGGTCAGCTCGTCCAGGAAGAACGTCCCGCTGTTCGCCATTTCCAAGAGACCGACCTTATCCCTGTCGGCGCCGGTAAACGCCCCCTTCCGGTGACCGAACATCTCGGACTCGAGCAAGTGCTCCGGAATCGCGGCGCAGTTCAACGGCACGAGCGGCTGGCTCGCGCGATTGCTGTGGCGGTGCACGAACTGCGCGATCATCTCCTTGCCGGTGCCGCTCTCGCCGACGAGCATGACGGAGGCGTTGGTCGACGCGACCTTGCGCGCAAGCTCGACGATCCGGCGGAATGACGCCGACGCGCCGAGCAACGTCAGCTTGTCGCTGTTCCCGTGCCGCTTTCTCGCCTCGGCCTGGGCGGTCTCGCGCTCGCGACTCGAAAGCACCGCATGCGCCGCGCGGCCGAGCAACACCTGGAGGTGCGTTCCAGAAAACGGCTTGGGCAGATAATCCCATGCGCCGCAGCGAAGTGCTTCCATGCTGGAGGCAACGCTTGGATTACCCGTCATGACGAGTACAATGGTGCCGGGGCGAATCGTCAGGACGGACTTGAGGATTTCCATTCCTGGCACGGGCGTCATGTACAGATCGACCATGACGATGTCGTACGGGGCGCGCCGCACCATGTCGAGCGCCTCGTCGCCGCGTCCGCAGGTCGTGACGTTGTAACCCTCGACCTGAAGAACGCTGGCACAACCTTCACGGAGCGTGCGGTCGTCGTCGATGATCAAGATCCGAATCGTGTTCCGATCCGTGACCGAGATATGCGCGTCCGCGCTCGCCTTTTCGTCAGCGCGTTGAATAGAAATTTCCGACTCCACTGGGTCTGATGCCGAGAGCCCCTTCGACGGTATGTAGAGGCCGTTTTCGTCGTACCGCGTCTTCATTGTCTGTGCAGTGTGATTGTTGAGACTGCGCAACAAGACTGGTGCACCCGTGGGGCGAAGGACAAGTTGCCCCTCCAGGATGGGCTGTCAAGCCTTGACAGATGGGACTCAGATAATTCGTGAATGCTAGGATCATCACGTATTAGGACGCGCATTTGACACAGCAGGGCACGCCAAATTTGAAAGTGCGGCGTGGGGTCCACACCAATTGACTGCATTACGTCGCATAAACGCCACACAACCGCTTGGCACGGCAACGCTTCGCTGACCTCGGTAGGCCAGCGAAGCAAAAAACCGCCGATTTGTTTAGTTGCTGGTTATGTCGTCAAAATTTGTTGCAGCGCGCTCCAGCAGGGGCGCCGAGGAATGGGCCAGCGCCAGCTCGGCGCGGCGGAGTAGTTCCACGGGCTCGATCCCGGCGGACGACAAATCATCGATGGCGCAGTAACCGGCATACAACGAGCCGACCGTGCGCCGTCCCTTTTCCCCGCCCGCGGCCGCGCCGGTCTCCAAGGCGCGGGCGAGCCGACCGACGAAGCGCTGTGCTCCGAGTGCATCGGTGTCCGGCGCGAGGATCGCCAAGCGCGAATCGCCCAGGTAGCCAATGACGTCGGAACGGCGGCTCTCCTCGCGGCAGAGATCCATGATCTCGACCAGCGCGCCGTGAGAGAGGATGTCGCGCGTGACCTCCTCGCTTGCGTACTCGCCGCTGGCGAGGAGCCGTGCATCGGGCGCCGTCTGCGGGCGGACGGCGACGCACGCGATGGGCTCGCGGTTGCGAATGGCTCGCGCGCCAAGCTGGCGCGCCCAGTGCTCGAGACCCTTCGCGCTGTAGAGACCGGTCGACGGATCGAGCAGCGCCGACGTCCGCGCCTCGCGAACGTCGCGACTGGCGCGCACGAACGTCGCCAACTTGAGCATCAGCGCTTCGACGTCGATGGGTTGACTGCAATACTCCCACGCGCCGGCGGCGTACGCGGCCGTGCTCGCGCGGTGCGCGGCCGGTCCGGCGCTCGTCACGATGATCGGCGTCGAGTGATCGAACAATGGGTCATCGCGCAGGGCGCGGCAGACCTCGATACCGCCCATGTCGGCGAGGCCGGCATCGAGAAAGAGCGCGCCCAACGGAGCGCGGCGCGCCAGCTCGAGTGCGCGTCGTCCGCGCTCAATGCGGATGACGCTGTAGCCGTTCAGCTCGAGAACACTCTCGATGGACCGACCTTCCCATTCGCTGTCGCTCGCGATGAGAACGGGGAGGCCGCGGGTCTGTGAGTCGACCATGTCCGATGAACCTAGCCTTTTACCGCGGGTTGACTTCGGTTTCACGCGCCTGCGCTACGTACCACTCTAGTGCCTCACCGAGCCCTTCTGCCACGGTCATTTGCGGCTCGAAGCCAAGACGTCGTCGTGCTTTCGAGATGTCCGCCACTGAACGACGAATATCGCCGGGTCTGAACGCTTCGTACACCGGCTCATGCGACGACAGCTCCGCCTCATGGCCGGCCAGTCCCAATCGGATCATGCGAAACAACTCGTTCAAGCTCGTTTCGGTACCACAGCCCACGTTGTATACCTCGCCCACGGCGGAGTCCGCCGCGACAGCCGCCAGCAGGTTGGCCTGCACGACGTCCGACACATGACAGAAGTCGCGCGTCGTCTCGCCGTCGCCATAGACGTAGCAAGGCTCGTCGCGCAACAGCGCCTCGACCCACCGCGGAATGACCGCGGCATAGGCGCCGTTCGGATCCTGCCGCCGACCAAAGACATTGAAATAGCGAAGTCCAATAGTCTGGAGACCGTACTGTCTCCCCCAAACCTGCGCGTAAATCTCGTCCGTCCGTTTGTCCGCCGCGTACGGGGACAACGCCTCTCCGACACGATCTTCCGACACCGGGACCAGCGAAGCTTCTCCGTACACCGCGCTGGATGACGCGTAGACTACCCGCGCATTGGCGTCGCGGGCTGCACTGAGGACGTTCAAAAAGCCGCCGACGTTGACCGCGTGGCTGGCAAGCGGATCGTCGATCGACATCGGAACCGATGGCAACGCGGCCTGGTGGAGGACCACGTCCACACCCGCGATCGCCTCGCGACAATCGTCGAGGCTGCGAATATCTCCCTCGACAAACCGGAACGCCCCGCCGCTCCGGCCCTGGAGGACGTCGTCGATGTTGTCGCGCGATCCCGTGGAGAGGTTATCGAGTCCGACAACTTGTTGCCCGAGATCGAGGAGCCCCTCGAGCAGGCTCGATCCGACGAAACCGGCCACGCCGGTTATGAGCCACGTGCGCGGCGTAGCGATCAGATCGTCGCGAAGACGTAGGTATACTGCTGGAGTTGGCGAGTCGCGCATCACGGGGGAGGGACGTTGCAGAGGCGAAAGCATCTTCCGTTCCGCCCTTGGTAGTGGTCGGTACTGACCCAACACTCATCGAGCGAAGGACTTGCGTTCACGCGACCGGCTTGGATCGCGACGCCGACCGTAGACTGTCGCGCCGCCGCGGCATTTCTGTCGTCCTGACTCGTCAGGGTGCTGCGGCGCAACTACAACGCGTCAGGTAACGCGCGCCTACGGCGCGATGGTGACCTGGAGGCCGACGCTTCGCGCACTCGGCAACTGTCCCATCTCGATTCCTTGGAGACTCCCGGCGCTGAGCGCCGTCTCCGGATCGACGTTCGGGACACTCGTCCAAAGGGCGAGATTGCGGCCGATGAGCGAGATGCGGACGCTCTGCGCCGTCATCACCGGTAGCGAGCGCAGCGGAAGCGCAAAGGTAAGCCGCAGGTCGCGCAGCTTGATGAAGCCGGCGTCGTACACCCACGGCTCCGCGATGCCACGGAGCGCATGATAGTAGTCCTCCGTGCTGACATGCTGCGTATTCGCCTTACCCGTGGCCGCGTCGATGCCGGCGATGACGATGCCTGTATCCGGTCGAAACTCCGTCTCTTGGAAAGTCCCCGAGCTCATGCCCCAGAGATTCGTCGCGCTGAAGACCCGGCCCCCGCGATGGATATCGAGTAATCCCGCGAGCTCGAAATTCCAGTAGCGCACCGTGCTGCTCAGCGAGCCGGTCCAATCGGGCGACATGACGCCAAGGACGCGAGATTGCGATTCCGCAACCGGCAATCCGTTTTGGAGCAGAAGGGCGCCGGTGTTCGCGTCTCGCTTGTACGCGGTCCCGACCAGCGCGCCGAGCGCGTAGCCCTGCCGCGCCTGAACCGTGACTCCGTAGAGCGACGGCGTCAGGGAAACGACGCCCGAGCCGGTCCGCAGTGCCTCGACCGTGTTCGAATTCTTGGCGTAACGACCCTCGACGGTCCAGTCCAGGCCCCGCGGATTGCGCACGGGAACGAGGGTCACCGTTGCCTCGACACCCTTGTTGGTGATGGCGCCGACATTCGATGCGACGACGGATCCTTCCGTGCTCCCCGGAATGCCAAGCACCACGTCCGACGTGCGCTCGCTGTACGCGGTGACGTCAACAGATGCGCGATTACGAAGCAGATCCAACTCGCCCCCGACCTCCAGCGCATTCGTCAATTCGGGCGACAGCGACGGACTGAGCGACAACGCGCCCGGCTGCGTCGCGGACTGCGCGAGAATCATCCGGAGGAGCAGTGGATTGATTTCCCCCCCCGCTTTGGACCAGCTCGCGTGCAGCCGTGCGGCGGTGATATTCCCAGCCTTCATGCCGGCGAGCTTGAACAAGTCGAGCGCGCCCGAAAGCGACGGATACAGCTGCGAGCTGCCTCCTGAAGACAACATCGAGTACGATTCGGCCCGCGCTCCGGCGCGCACCGAAGACGCCTCGCCGATCCACTCGCCGAACGCGAACGCCGACGTCGTCGTACTCGACGCGGAAACCCGGGCCGTCGGCGTCACGAGCGCGGACGACGTCGCGGCCCCCTGATCGGAGCCGTCGCTCACCACTTTGAAATCGTTGCTGCGCGTCCCCGCGCCGGCGGAGAGCACGAGGCTCGATCGTCCTCCTGGCCGCGGCATCGTGCTCGTAACGCCGACATCACCGTTCGTCTCCGACGCCGTGATGCGCTGCCGTTGATAACCGCCGTTGGTGAAGTCGCCCCGTCCAGCAAACCACGCGAAGCCGCCCATCCAGCTCGTGTCGACATCGAAATTGCGCGACTGGTCGTATTGGTCCCGGCCACCGCGAACCGTCAACGCGAACCTTGGCGACGTCGAATACGTGGCCGAGGCACCTGCCGTCCAGCCGGTCTGCTTATCCCGGTTGCTGTTCTGGTTCGTGATGAAATACGGGTTGTTGTGCCCCGTGTAATTCCAACTGATCTGTCGGCCGGCGAAATCGGCGAGGTTGTCCTTCAAGACGCCGAGTTCGACCTGGCGACCCATGCGCGCGAATTCGGCGGCCGGATTGCCCACGTCGAAGCCGGTGCCCGGACGATTGTGTCCATCCTCGCTGTTGAAGCGCGCCTGAGCCGAGATGGAGAGATCGCTCGACAACTGGTCGGTCGCCACGAGTGCTCCGCCCTGCCGCACCAGGCTGCTCCCTGGCGTGAAGCCGCGCGTATCGCGACGGTTGGCCGAGAAGCGACCGTTGAGGTGATCGTTGGCGCCCTGCGCGGCAACGTCGGTCTTCAGGGTCATGCCCGAGCCGTAGAAATCGGCGACATTGTTCGGAGACGGCAGGAAGGCGCGGACATCCGGTTGGCGGGGCGAGGTGAAGCTGAACTGGGAGACCGCCTGGCCCTGTAACGCCGGCCCCCAATTTTCGGCGACGCCGTCATTCGTCCCGCCGCCGGCGCCGTTGAAGTAGGCGAACTTTCCGGCGAGCCCCTGTCCGTAAGAATTCTGAAATGAGGGGAGTCTAAGGACGGTTTCCCCGGTGAACTGCTGGGCCGCCGACACCTCGAGGCCCGAGAGCGCGCGTCCGTTCTTGGTCGTGATCAAGAAAACGCCGTTCGCCGCGCGGCCGCCGTACAGCACGGAGGCTTCGGCGCCACGCAGGAGGACGACACTGGCGATATCGGCAGGATTGAGGTTCTGCACCGGCGCGCCGTAGTCGAAGCCGCCCGATCCGAACGGCTGGCCCGGCGTCGCGAACATCGAATTCTCGACCGGGACGCCGTCCACGACAAACAGCGGCTGGACGGCGTTCACGATCGACCGATAGCCGCGGACGACGATCGGCGCGGATCCACCCATCGTGGATGATGTGGTGACGATGACGCCGGCCACGCGGCCGGCGAGGCCGCTCACGGCGTCGACAGGACCCGCCGCCTCTTCGTACGCGCTGCTATCAACGACGGCTCTCGCCGCGACGACGCGCGTCACGATCGGCTGCACATCTGTCGGAGCGGCGACGGTCGCGCGCGTATCGGCGCGCGGCTCGCCGGCGGGGGTCAGCTCGAAGTCCTTGATCAGCGAACCGCCCGTCAGCGTGATGGGCGTCGACTCGATATTGTACCGCACGTGTCGAGCGACGAGATCGACGGTCTGTCCGCGAACCCTGCTCGAGGGGACGATGAGGCTGTAGCGGCCTTCCGATGTCGTCGTCGAGCTCAGACCCAGGGCAGGAATTCGAACGGTCGCTCCCTGCACCGGAATGCCGCCCGCCGAGACGTGCCCCCCGATGGTCACCGCTTCTTGCGCGGCGAGCCGCGCGGCGGAGATCGAAAGGGCGGCCAGGCACCACGAAAAACCGACGCGCATACGAGTCATTTTTCCTCGAGAGCGATGAACCCTTCGCACCCGGATCGCGGCAACGCTGCCGGGCGATCGCATCACGCTAGGGTGTTACGCCGAGCACGACATACCGCGGCGTGATGCGAATCGCCGCGTTCTTGTCACCGAGTTCGCCGGCCAGGTTGGATCCCCAGCAAGCGACCGATCCGTCCGACGTCGTGCCACAGGTGTGTGCGACGCCCGCGGCAATGGACGTGAAGTGCAATCCCCCCACAACCGCCGTGGGGAACGACTTGGACACGACTGAACTGTCGCCCAACTGTCCGAATTGATTGTTGCCCCAGCAATACGCTTGGCCATCGCCGGTAAGCGCGCACGCGTGGAAGCTTCCCACACTCAGCGACGTGAAGGTGGGAAGAGTCGAACTCGTGTAAAGGTGCGGGATGGGCGTCGCTCCGAATCCTTCGAGCCCTCCCCAGCAATAGACTTTCCCGGCAGTGGACAGGCCGCACGACCAGGGGTCGCCGACGTCGATCGACTGGAACGTGACGCCGCCGGCGACGAGCGTCGGCGCCAGACGCGGCGTCGTACCACCATCGCCGAGTTGTCCGAAGGAGTTGTTCCCCCAGCAGAGGACCGTTCCGTCGAGCGTCAGGCCGCAGGTGTGGCCCGAGCCGGCGGCAATCGTGCGGAATCGGAAATCGCCGTAAACCAGCCCCGGCTTGAAAATGGCTCCGGTGTCGGATCGAATGCCCAACTGGCCGACACTATTCGCGCCCCAGCAATAGGCAATCGCATCCGTTGTCAGAGCACAATTGTGTGCCCCGCCTGCGGTGACCTGAGCCCAAACGAGGTCGCTGGGAAGTTTGGCCGGCGTCTTCGTGGAATTCGTCCTTCCTGACGTGTCAACAAGGGCGTTCGCGCCCCAGCAATAGACGGCGTGGTCCGTGCCGATTCCGCAGTTGTGCGTTGGGAGGCTGGTCACTCGGCTCGGCGAAAGCGATTTGAACGCGATCGATCCCGCCGTGGGCGTCGGCGCGAATTTGCTGAGCGTGTCGCCGTCACCAACCTGCGGCTCCTGGCCCATGCAGCTCGCGAGACCGGCGGCGTCGAGCGCGCACGTCACGAAGCCGCTCGCGATGAGCCCCGACGCCGGTTTGTAGTGAATCGGCGTGCCGGTCGCCGACGCCTTGAGCTCGAGCTTGGCGCTCTCGAGGGTGACGATCAGCTTTTGCTGCCCCGGGATGTCGCCGAGCGTCCACGTGCCCGGCGAAGCGACCCCGTTGGAAGCCGTGGAGACAACTGCCAACGACACGCGACCGCCTGACGTCGCGATGAAGGTGAGCGGAATGCCGACGCGCGGTTTGCCCAGGCTATCGACGAGCTTGACCGAGGGAAGGACCGGCAACGCCGAAAGGATTTGGCCCGTCTGGCCGTCGCCGTCGACGGCCGACAACGCGTCGTAGCTCGTCACGGAGAACTTGGTCCCGTTACTGTCGACCCAGGTGATGGGCTTGTCGTGCGTGTCGACGACGGTGGCGGTGATGGCATTCGAGCCTTTCTGCGGACCGAGCGTCCATTGCACGGCCGCGAGACCGTTTGGATCTGTCTTTGCGCTCGCCGGCGATACGGATCCGCCACCCGCCGTCACGGCGAATGCGACCTTCGTATTCGCAACGGGGGCGCCTTTGGGGTTCGTCACGCGCACGCGAATCGAATCGGCGACGGTGGCTCCGGGTGTCGCGGCGTTGGGGCTCGTCCATTGAACGCGATCGAGCTTCGCGGGACCAAGCCAGACGATTTGCACCACGATGGTTTGCGACTGTTTTCCGAGCGAAGACGCGGTGATTTGCGTGGCGCCCGAATCCCCCGCGACGAGTTTTCCGCCGGGCAGAAAGCTCGCCGCCTTTTCGTTCGTGCTCGACCAGACAACGGGGACGTCGAGTTTTTGGCGATGAACGTCCAACACCGTCGCGGTAAGCGTTACGTCGCTTCCCCGCTCCATCAGAAATGAGGTGGTGTCGATCGTGATCGACCCGATTTCCTTCGGCGGGATGATCGAGCCTTCTCCGCTTCCACCGCAGGCCGCGGCCAACGCCGCGACCAGCAGGAGCGCACCAATTCGGACGAGCGCGCGCGTTGGCCTTCCACGTCCGCGTCCGCTGCCAACGATTATGTCCCGGTATTCTGACGACAAAGCCATGTCTGTTCCGCCACCCCTAGCCAAAGCGATTCTTACCCGGGATGAGCCGGGACACTCTACGGACGATTGACGCGCCGCCATGATTGCGCAGTCCAGAAGGTGGCGGCGAATGGAACCCTTCGACGGCCGAAGGTTATTGGGCGTTCAAGTAACCAGCAACAGAGAATAATCACCGTTGCTAAACGCGATCAAACGGACCTGTTGCAAAGAAGCGGCGTCAGCGTTGCCCGGTTGCTACAAGGCTCGTCCAAGGTCATACTTGCCGATCCAAGTTAAGGCGGCGAACGCGACGTTCGCGAGCGCGACGCCGGTCAAAGTGACCGGCCACGGTGGTATGGCGAGTGCTAATCCACTAGCCGCCAATCGTTTGAAGCGTTGACTCCGTAGTATCATAAGGTTGTCATTCGGCATTCCGTCGCTACCAAAGCTGGTGGTTTATGGCTCGAAGCGCAGCACATCGACTCACGACATTGACTGCAGTGATGGCTCTCGGTGTTGCCGGGAGTCCACTGCCGGCGCAGGACGTGTCGCCTGCGGGCTCGGTGAGCTCTCCACGACGAGAGTACGAATCAAGAAGCGAATTGGAGGCGCAGGCGAAAGCGGCGGAAAGTGCGCATCGCACCAACGAAGCATGGCTGCTCCATCAACGCCTGGAAAAAGGTGATTTTCAGGACGGCGACAAGATCTTTGTGGCCGTTCAGGCGAGCCTGATCGCTGGTCCGTTGGACATTCCGGAGACGGTCACGGTGCGTGCCGGTCGCCGAATCGAGCTGGGGCGCATGGGGGAGCTTTCCCTGGAGGGCGTGTTGCGCGCGGAGCTCACAGAGAAGCTCCGGGACCACTTGGCCCAGTACGTGAAAGAGCCAATCGTGCGCACGACCCCGCTGGTCCGGGTTGGTGTGTTGGGATTTGTCGGTCGTCCGGGCTTCTTTTATTCTCCGGCCGATCGGCCGCTCAGCGACCTTCTCATGCAGGCGGGCGGACCAGGACAGGACGCAAACATCACCGGCCTGACGGTGCGTCGTGGCGACGATGTGATCTGGAATGCGCAGGACACGCACACGGCGCTCGCCGACGGCATGTCGCTCGATAGAATGCACCTGCGCGCCGGTGACGAGATCTATGTTCCCCAGAAGAGTCACATTTCGTGGTTCGCAATCGGTTCATTCGCGCTGTCGAGCATTGGCGCGCTGATGTACTTGTTCTCACGGTAGCGACGCGCGCCTGCTGGCACGCTCCCCGCGAAGTTCGACGGCAAGCAGAAGTTCTCTCGTAAACCGCGGTCATTCATGTCCGAAGACGTTGGCTCCTTCGATCTAGTTCGCGCTTCCGAATCCACGGCGATGCAGAGTTGGGATCGGCCGGGACTTTCCACCGGGATAGTCCCGCGGCCGCCGCTCGAGCGCGCACGGGGAGCAATTCGGCGATATCGCTGGCTCATTCTCGCGGTCATGATCATCGCGACAGCGGCCGGCTTCGTCGCCACGCGATTCGTTCATCCGCTGTACGATGTCGCGGCGACCATCTGGATTCAGGCCGAGACGCCCCAAGCGCAAAAGACGGGGGCGATCCGGTCGGAGGAACTGCTCAACGAACAGGCGTGGGTCGCGCTGCTGAAGACTCCCAGGGTGGCGGACGCCGTCGTCCTGAAGCTCGCGCTGTACCTCAAGCCGAAGAACCCCGCGGACTCCGTCTTTTTCCGCGGGTTCACGATCGGCGATCGATTTGCCCCGGGCCAATACGAGTTGAAGATCGACCGGTCGCGACAGCGATGGCGCATCGCCATGACGTCGGGCGTCGCGGCCGACAGCGGCGCGGCCACAGACTCCGTCGGGCGCAAGAGCGGATTCCGTTGGGTTTTGCCCAGCACGGCGTTCGAGGGCATGGGCGAGCGGAAGGTCGAATTCACCGTTTCGACGCCGCGAGAAACGGCGATGGACTACGCCGCTCGTCTTGGCGTTTCACTCCCCGAGCGCAGCAGCTTCCTTACCGTCGCCCTTCGCGACGAGAATCCGCAGCTCGCCGCCCGGACCATCAACACCTGGATTGCCGATTTTGTGGCGCTGGCCGGCGAGCTGAAAAAGCAGAACGTCAGAGCGTACGCGGACATCCTCAACGATCAGCTGAAGTATGCTGAGACGTCGCTCCACACCGCCGAGAACGAGCTCGAAGGATTCCGCGTCAAGACGATCACGCTCCCGTCTGAAGGCGGACCTGTAGCGCCGGGCGTCGAGCAGACGCGCGACCCGGTCATGAGAAACTTCTTCGACCAGAAGTTCGAGTACGACGCGCTTCATCACGACCGCGAAGCGCTCGAGAAAATCATCGCCGGCGCTCAGCGGGGCGAGGCGCAGTACGACGCGGTGCTGTTTCTTCCGAGTGTGAATGGCGGCGCCGGAGCGGCCGCGCTGCGAGAAAACCTCGCCAAGCTGCACACGGCGAAGGGTGATTTGGCAAGAGCGCGCTTGGCCTACACGGACAGCTTCCAGGGCGTCAAGGACCTCGCCGCCAATGTCGACCTGCTCGAGAAGCAGACGATCCCGACGCTGGCGAATGAATTGTTGTCGCAGTTGAAGGATCGCGAGGCACAGTTCGAGAAGCGCATCGCCGGAGCTGGACAGGACCTTCAGTCGATTCCACCGCGCTACATCGAGGAGATGCGGCTGCGGCGTCAGGTCGCGGTTGACGAGGGGCTGTACACGAACCTCAAGGGCAAATTCGCCGAGGCCGCGTTGGCCGAAAAGAGCACGACGCCCGACTTGTCCGTTCTCGACTCGGCAGTCGCGCCCCTCTCGCCGTCGAAAAACACGGCGCCTCGCTTGATGGCGATGGCGATTCTCGGCGGACTTGGCGCGGCGATCGCGCTGGCGCTGCTGCTCGACATGATCGATCGAAGAATCCGATACAGCGAACAAGTCACGAACGAGCTGGGTCTAGCGATCGCGGCCGCGATCCCACGTTTCCCGAAGGGTGGCGTGAGCGCGCGCTCGCCGGAACAGGTGGCGCACCTGGTGGAATCCTTCCGAACGCTCCGGATGCATGTCCGCCACACATGCGAACCGCCGATCACGCTGGCGATCTCGAGTCCGTCTCCGGGCGACGGGAAGTCGTTTGTCGCGGCGAATCTGGCGATGTCGTTCGCGGATGCCGGCTTCAACACCGTGCTTGTCGACGGAGATACGCGGCGCGGCATGGTGCACGAGGTGTTCGGCCTAGAAATGGGGTCGGGCCTGACGGAATTCCTCTCGGGGCAGGTCGGCTTCTCACAAGTCGTCCACGCCACAACCCACGACCGGTTGGCGCTCGTGCCGTGCGGGTCACGCCAGCCGCACAGCCCTGAGCTGCTGACGTCGGCGGCGCTCCCCAGGCTCGTGGCCGAGCTCAAGACGCGGTATGACGTCGTCGTCTTCGATACCCCGCCACTCGCCGCCGGCGTAGATGCGTACGCCATCGCCACGGCACTGCAGCATCTCCTGGTCGTGGTGCGCATCGGAAAGACCGAGCGTCGGATGGCGGCGGCAAAGCTGATGCTCGTCGACCGGCTCCCCATCAACGTCCTGGGGGCGGTCCTAAACGGCGTCAACCTGAAGGGCGAGTTCGATTACTACGGGTACGCTTCGGGCTACGGCTTCACGGACGCCCCGGTCGAGAGCGAGTCGACGGCCGTCGAGGTGACCTGACCGGCTGGGCGACCGTAAGAAATTTTTACTGGCGGGCGTGAGGCTAACCCTCACGCCCGCTTTCTATTGCATGCGAGAGTCGACTCGAACGCTGTTGCGACGGCGCGGAGACTTGTGGGACGGTCGCAACAGGTTTTGGAGCTGTGGCGTTTTGCGACGGAACGTCCGAACTCGTAAGTCATTGACACGCAATGACATCGGCGCGTGTGTCCGGGTTGTGATCCTGAGCACGCGGGCTGCATAGGGCTTCCCCGCTCGCTGAGTGAGACTCGGTTCTCACTCCCCGAACAGACTCGCGCGTTGGAGACACCTCCTGTATGCAGGCAGCGCAGTTAAAGCTTGGAAGTGAAATCGCGGTCCTTCCGACCCGCCAAGAAGAAGCGCGGCACGCCCGTGCTTTGGCGAGCGAGGTCGCGCTCGAGATTCCGACGATCCAGTTTGCGGACGTGGGGTTCGCGGTGGCCAGCGACGAGGCCGTCCAACCCCGTCAGCGTGACGAGATCGTCGCGCGCGTCCTCAACGTGGTCATCGCCGTTGTCGCGCTCGTGCTGGTTTCTCCGCTCATTCTGTTGGCAGCGGTCGCCATCCGGCTGACCTCGCGCGGCCCTGTTCTGTACTCGCAAATTCGTGTTGGTGTGGATCGCCGGTGGCGCTTCGCCCGCAGCTTTGACCGACGCGTCTACGATCATGGCGGCGCGCTGTTCAAGATGTACAAGTTCCGCACGATGCAGGTGAACGCCGAGCCGGATGGCCAGCCGGTGTGGGCCTCGAAGCAGGATCCGCGCGTGACCCTGGTTGGCAAGTTCCTCCGGAGCACGCGGTTCGATGAAGTGCCCCAGCTGTGGAACGTCATTCGCGGCGAGATGAACATCGTGGGACCGCGGCCCGAGCGTCCGGCGATTTTCGCGGAGCTTCGCAAGAACATCCCCGAATACCCGCTGCGTCAGCGCGTGAAGCCGGGCATCACCGGCTGGGCGCAAGTAAACCAGGCATACGACTGCTGCATCGACGACGTGCGCTCGAAGGTGCGATACGACCTCGAGTACGTGCGACGGCAGAGCGTCGTCGAGGATCTTCGCATCATGTCCATGACGCTACCGGTCATGGTGTTCCGGCGCGGCGGGCATTAGTCGACCGCGTTTCACGAGGGAGAGACATGAAGGGGCCGATTTCGATCGGCCCCTTCGTGTTTTCGGCTGCCCGCCTCGGCCTTCCTCGGCTACTCGGTCAGCGGGACGGCGCTTGCTTCCGGTATTCGCGGATGTACCAATCGACAACGAGCGGCAAACCTTCGCCCACACGATGAATCCGCTCGTAGCCGAGCGCGCGGGTTGCTTTGCCGATGTCGGCGCGCGAGTGTGCGATATCGCCGGGCCGGAATGAATCGTGAACCGCGGTCGCGTCGCGCGCTTCGGGATGTGCTCGTGCGACGGCATCGCGCAGGATGACGAAAAGCTCATTGAGCGACGTGGTTTCGTTGCAGGCCACGTTGTACGCGGTTTCCGTCGCTTGGGCCGGAGCGGTCGCCGCAAGCAAATTGGCCTCGACGGCATTGGCGATGTGGCAGAAGTCGCGACTCGTTTCGCCGTCGCCGAAAATGCGACAGGGTTCGCCGCGCATCAGGCTCGCGATCCACCGTGGAATGACGGCGGCGTACTGGCCCTCTGGATCCTGTCGCGGACCGAACACATTGAAATAGCGAAGCCCGATCGTCTCCAGGCCATAGGTGCGTTGGAATACGGCGGCGAACATTTCGTTCGCAACCTTGGTCGCCGCGTACGGTGACAGGGGCCGGCCGGTTTTTTCCTCGACCTGGGGCAGCGTGCGCTCGTCGCCGTAGACGGAGCTCGAGGACGCGTAGACGAATCGCTTCACGCGAGCGTCGCGGGCCGCGACGATCATGTTGAGAAAGCCGTCGACGTTTACCTGCGCCGTCGTGATCGGATCGCGAATGGAACGCGGTACAGAGCCGAGGGCAGCCTGATGCAGAACGTAGTCCACACCGGCGCACGCGTCGCGACATGCCTCGGGATCGCGAATATCGCCGTTGATGAATCGAAAGCGACGAGCAAAATCCCCGTCGATCGAGAGGACTGCGTCGACGTTGTGCCGATGCCCGGTGGCAAAGTTGTCGATGCCGACCACCGTTTGCCCGAGATCGAGCAGCGCTTCCATGAGGTTTGAGCCGATGAAACCGGCCACGCCTGTGACGAGCCAGGTCTTCGGCTGCGCGGCGAGTTCACGACGAAGTTGCTCGTAGCGAAGTGGCAATTCCGTTTGCACGCTGGTTCGAGGTGTCAAGGACTTTGGCGCGTGTACGACGACGAGCCAAATTCGTTGACGTAATCAGTGGCTTTCGAACGACAAGATCCAGCGGTGTAATGTGATTTGGCGCATAGTTTTTTGCGTCTCGACGTCTCGGGTTACAGGGTCCGAAATCACTCGTCAAGCTAGCGCAATCACACTCGCTCGATCAGCGAGTTTTGCGAGTGCTTTCCCCCGGTATTCGTTTCACACAACTGATCGGCAGGATCGCGCCCCCTTCGCGGGGATCAGCGACAAGGGCAAACCTGTGCGAAAGCCAGGGACGCAAAGCCACGAGGCTACAGCGCGCTCCGCGCGTCACGCTCGTCGGGTTGCCGAAAGATTCCTTTCGGAGGGTTTCTCATGCGTTCGCTCGTTTCGACGCTCGCGACGATGGCGACCGTCGTAGGCCTGATCGCCTGCGAATCCAACGGCCCCGCAGACCCCGCCCTCCAGTTCGCCCGGATTTCGTTGAATCAACGGTCCGTGGACGTCGGCGTCGACGAGCAGCAGCAGCTCACGCTGTCGTCTACAGAACCCGGGTCTTCGGTGACGTGGCAGGTCACGAATCCTTCGGTTGCAACGGTGTCATCGACCGGCGTCGTCTCCGGTCGACACATCGGAACGACCATGGTGATCGCGGCCGCGAAGAAATCGAGCGACACGGCGACGATCGTCGTGCACACGCCGATCACGTCTCTCGCGTTTCCGTACGAGCTGACGACGCTTGCCCTCGGTAACAGCTCGCAGCTCTCGTTTTACGCATATGACAAGTCCGGCAAGGTGGTGCAGTTCACGCCGGGCTCGGGGAAATGGACGTCGCTCTCACCTGGCATCGTCTCCGTGTCAAATATCGGCGTCGCGACGGGCAGATCGCTCGGAACGGCGACCATCCGGATCGACATGAATGGCAAGACGGCGACGACATCGGTGCAGGTTGTTCAGATCCCGATCGCCAGCATCACTGTCACCCCGTCGCCCACGACGTTGAATGTCGGAGGCAAGAAACAGCTTCAGGCCATCGTCAAGGATTCGGCCGGCAACATTTTGCAGAACCGCACGATCAATTGGACGTCATCCGATACGAACATCGTCGACGTCTCGGGCACCGGCACAGTCGACGCGGTCGGAACAGGAACCACGACTGTTACAGCGACGTCTGAAGGCAAGCTGGCAGCCGCGACTATCACGGCGAATCCCGCGGTCGTGGTCTCGGTCGGAGTGGCGTTGAACGCCGGCAACATACAGGTCGGCCAAACGACACAAGCTGTGGCAACGGCGCGCGACTCCGCCGGCAACTCGATCTCTGGCCGCGCGGTGACGTGGTCGAGCGCGAATCCAGCCGTCGCGACCGTATCCAGCCAGGGGTTGGTGACAGCGGTCGCCAACGGCTCAACTTCCATTACAGCAATCGTCGATGGCGTGAACGGCTCGGCGAATCTCACGGTGTCCACCGCGGTTGTGGCATCGGTAGGCGTGACACTCGGTAGCTCCAGCATCGTCGCCGGCGCCACGACACAGGCGACAGCGGTTGCCGCCGATGCACTCGGCAATGCAATCACCGGCCGGTCGGTAACATGGACGACGTCGAATCCGGCGATTGCCACGGTTTCGAACCTCGGTCTCGTGACGGCGGTCGCGGGCGGTACGGTATCCATCACCGCTACCGTGGACGGCGTCCAGGGCAGCGCGACCCTTGTTGTCACAGCGCCGAGCGTTGCGAGCGTGACGGTCACCGTAGGCTCCTCGACGCTTATCGCCGGGCAGACCACGCAGGCGTCGGCCGTCGCCAAGGACGCGTCGGGGGCGGTTCTGAACCTGCCCGTCACCTGGAGCAGCAGCGCTGCCACCGTCGCGAGCGTTTCTTCGAGCGGTACGGTTAGCGCCCTCAATGCGGGAACAAGCAATATTGTGGCAACCGCGGGCGGCAAGACGGGTAGCGCCGGCGTGACTGTGCAGTCATCAGCGCCTACCTCGCCGGACGGCAGCCCCGGCCCGAACGACGCCGTGTTGCCGCAGGTCTACTTGGCGACGAGCGTCGCGAGCACGCCGTCGGCGGGACGCACGCTGCGTGTCGCGGCCGGCGGCAATCTGCAGCTCGCCCTCGATACCGCGGTCGCCGGCGACAAGATCCTCATCGCCGCGGGCTCCACGTTCATCAGCAATTACGTCATCAGACCCAAGTCGGGTGGCATTCCCGGTGGCTGGATCACCGTGATGTCCGATGGCCAGCTTCCGCCCGAGGGAACGCGCGTCACGCCGGCAATGGCCAGCGCGATGGCCTTCCCCAAGCTCGTGTCCCCAGGCCTGATCTCGACGCTCATCACCAATGGCCCGGCCGCGCGTTGGCGCTTCATCGGCCTCGAGATCACCGTCGATCCTAGTGTGACGACGAGCCAAGGACTCATCCTCGCCGGCGATGCCAGCTCGGCGCAGAACTCGAGCGACAAGGTCCCCAGCGATTTGATCTTCGATCGCATCTACGCGCACGGCCAGCCCACACTCGATCTCCGCAAGTGCATCGCCTTCAACTCGGCCAGCACCGCGCTCATCGACAGCTATGTCAGCGAGTGTCACTCGGCCTTCGATGCCCAGGCGGTCACGGGCACCAACGGCCCGGGCCCGTTCAAGATCGTGAACAACTATCTCGAGGCCGCGGCCGAGAACATCGCTTTCGGCGGCGCCCCG
>Ga0310811_10003300_pt1 | contig 20280 bp, 19 predicted proteins | sample YCmetagenome_FD_207642 | JGI IMG/M metagenome (GOLD analysis project Ga0310811, IMG submission 207642) | Soil microbial communities from experimental microcosm in Duke University, North Carolina, United States - YC | ecosystem: Engineered > Artificial ecosystem > Soil microcosm > Unclassified ...
TGATCCTTGACGAGCCGTCGCTCGGGCTCTCGCCCAAGCTGGTCGAGGAGTTGTTCACCCTCATCAAAACCATCAACGCGCAGGGCATCGCGCTGCTCCTGGTCGAGCAGAACGTGATGCAAAGCCTTGAGGTCGCAAGCCGCGCCTATGTGCTCGACAACGGTGCGATTGTGCTGCAGGGAAGCGCCGCAGAAGTGCGCGACGACCCGAACCTGAAGCGCGCCTATCTCGGAATGTGAATGACCCTCGATCCCGTCACGCTCGCAGTGCTCAACGGCCGCCTCGTCCAGATCGCCGACGAGATGGACGCGACGCTCTATCGCTCGGCGTTCAATCCGATCATCGCGGAAGCGCACGACGCCTGTCACGGGCTCTATCACGCCGAGACCGGCGCCACGCTGGTGCAGGGCACCTCCGGCCTGCCGATTTTCGTCGGCGCGATGGCATTCGCCGTGAAGACTGTGATCGACAAGGTTGTCCGCGATGGCGGACTTGAAGCGGGCGACACCTATCTCTTCAATGACCCGTACGACGGCGGCACGCACCTCAACGACATCCGTCTCGTGCGCCCGCTGATGCGCGGCGGAAAAGTCTTCGCATGGCTCGCCTCGGTCGGCCACTGGCTCGATGTCGGCGGCAACGTGCCGGGCAATTTCAACGCCAAGGCGACCGAAAGCTTCCAGGAGGGCTTCCGCATTCCACCGGTGAAGCTCGTTCGCGGCGGCGTCATCCAGCAGGACATCATCGACATCCTGGCGGCGAATTCGCGCGTGCCGCAGTCGAACTGGGGCGATCTCAACGGCCAGCTCAACGCGCTCGATCTCGGCGAGCGGCGGCTCAGCGCACTGCTCGACGAGTACGGCGACGAGACCATTGTGGCCGCGCTCGCGGCGCTGTCACAGCGTGCCGAAGCGCTGATGCGCGCCAATATCTTGGGCCTCCCCGACGGCACGTACACCTGCGACGATTTCCTCGACAACGACGGCGTGACCGACCAGCCGCTGAAGATCGCGCTCGACCTGACGATCGCGGGCGACCGCATGACGCTCGACTTCTCGCGCTCGGCGCCGCCCTGCGACGGACCGCTCAACATCGCGCGCTCGACCACCGTCGCGTGCTGCTACGTGGCGCTGAAGCACCTGTTCACCGACGTGCCGGCGAATGCCGGCTGTCTCGCGCCGATCGAGTTCGTCATTCCGGACACGACATTGCTCGGCGTCTCGGCGCCGCGCCCGGTCGGCGGCTACACCGAAACGATCCTGCGCGTCATCGATGTCATTTTCGGCGCGTTCGCCAAGGCCGCGCCGGAGCGCGCAAACGGCAGCCCCTTCGCCACCATCAACGCGCTCTCGCTTGCGGGCTGGCGCGAGCACGGCCGGCGCTGGGTGATGTTCTGCTTCTTCGGCGGCGGGCTCGGCGGCAATCCCGAAGGCGACGGGCTCAACCACGGGAACAACCCGATCTCGACGGCGACGATTCCGCCGCTGGAAATTCTGGAGTCGCTCTATCCGGTGATGTTCACCCAGTGGGCCCTGCGGCCCGACTCAGGAGGCCCCGGCAAGCACCGCGGCGGGCTCGGCGCGATCTACGAGATCGAGGCGCTGGCCGATGGCGGCGCAGAAGTGTTCCTGCTTGGCGAACGCGGCAAGTATCCGCCGCCCGGCGCGAACGGCGGCGGCACTGCGATGCTCAACCGTTTCGTCTACGAGACGGATGCGGGTGAGAAGACGCCGCCGCTCGTCTCCAAGATAACCGATGTGAAAATCCGGCGCGGCCAGAAGGTGCGGCTCGAAACCCCCGGCGGCGGCGGCTTCGGCGATCCGGCAGAGCGCGACCCCGCGCGCATCGCGCGCGACGTGCGGCTCGGCTACGTCACGACGGAGGCCGCGCGGCGCGACTACAAGGCGGACGCATGAGCGCGATCGTCGGGATCGACGTCGGCGGCACGTTCACCGACCTGTTCCGCTTCGACTCCGCGGCACGCACCTTCACGACCGCGAAGGTGCCGTCGCGGCGCGGCGACGAGGCGCAGGGTTTCCTCAACGGGCTCGCCGCCGTCGGCGGCGCGAGCCAGGGCTCGATCGTGCATGGCACCACCGTCGGCACCAACACGCTGCTCGAACGGCGCGGGCCGAAGATCGGCGTGATCACCACACGCGGCTTCCGCGACGTGTTGGAAATGCGTCGGCGCGATCGGCGGAAAACATGGGGGCTGTGGGGCGATTTCACGCCGATCGTGGACCGGGACATGCGGCTGGAGGTTTCCGAGCGCACGCTCGCCGGCGGCACGATCCGCACCGCGGTCGACGAAAATGAAGTCCGCGCCGCGGCGCAGCAACTGATCTCGCACGGCGCGCAGGCCGTCGCGGTGATCTTCATCAACGCGTATGCGAATGCGGCGAACGAACGCGCGGCACTCGGCGCCGTCCGGAAGGTCTGGCCGAGCGACTACGTCTGCGCCTCGCACGAGGTGCTCTCCGAGATCCGCGAGTTCGAGCGCTCGTCCACCACGGCGATCAACGCTTACCTCCAGCCGGTCGTGGCGTCCTACATCGCGAAGCTCGAGGCCGCGCTCGCGGGACAAAGCAAGCTTCACATCGTGCAGTCGAACGGCGGGATCATGTCGACCGTGACCGCCCGCCGTTTGCCGGTGCGCACCGCGCTCTCCGGGCCTGCGGCGGGCGTGGTCGCGGGCGCGGCGCTCGCCAGGGCCGCGGGCTTCGACAACCTCATCACCTGCGATCTCGGCGGCACCTCGTTCGACGTGTCGGTGATTGCGAACGGCAAGGCTTCGATCGCGGCGCAGACCACGATCGAATTCGGCCTCGTCATCCGCACGCCGATGGTCGAGATCACCACCATCGGGGCGGGCGGCGGCTCGATCGCATGGGTCGATCGCGGCGGCCTGCTGCAGGTCGGCCCGGAGAGCGCTGGCTCGGTGCCGGGTCCCGCCTGCTACGGGCAGGGCAACACGCGTCCGACGCTGACCGACGCGCAGGTCGTGCTCGGGCGCATCAATGCGCAGCGCCCGCTCGGCGGCGAACTCAAATCGCTCGATGTCGAGGCGGCGCGCCAAGCCATCGCCGAGCATGTCGGCAAGCCGCTCAGTCTCTCTCCTGACAATGCCGCCGCCGCGATCGTGCGTGTCGCGGAGGCGCGCATGGCCGGCGCGATCCGCCTCGTGTCGATCGAGCGCGGCCACGATCCGCAGAAGTTCGTCGCGATGCCGTTCGGCGGCGGCGGCGCGCTGCATGTCGGCGCGCTGATCCGCGAGATCGGCCTGAAAAGCGCCGTGGTGCCGCGCTTTCCCGGCATCACCTCTGCGCTCGGCTGCGTGCTCGCGGATTTGCGCCACGACATGGTGCAGACCGTGAACCTGATGCTCGAAGGCCTCGATGTATCGGCGCTTGCCGCGCGCATGGCGGTCGCCGGCGAGGAGGCGAGCGCGGTGATTTCGGCGGCGGGCATTCCGGTCGAGCGCATCGATGTGATCTACGAGCTCGACATGCACTATCTCGGGCAGACCCACACCGTGTCGGTGCCGCTGCCCGTCACGGCTGATGCGCGCGGAGTAAGCGAGGCGCTTGTGCGCAAGGCGTTCGAGCAGACTTATTCGGCGTCGTTCAGCCGCCTGCTGCCGGGCCTGGCCGTGCGCATCGTGTCGCTACGCGTCGCGGCGGTCGGGCGCAGGCCGCCGTTCGACTTCTCGGTGTTTGCGCCGGACGCCTCAGCGTCGCGCGACAAGGCGAAAACAGGTGCGCGCAAGGTGTGGTTCGATGGCGGCTTCCGCGACACGAGCGTCTGGTCGCGCCTCGCGCTTCCGGCAGGCGCGACGATCGAAGGCCCGGCGATCCTCGAGCAGGGCGACGCCACAACCGTGATCGAGCCTGGCCATGTCGGGCACGTCGACAAACTCGGCAACGTGATCGTGGAGCGGGCATGAGCAGAGAAACCACTGCGCTGATCCTCGGCGATCTGCAGAACGACTTCATCCATCCGGATGGCGCCTATGGCAAAGCCGGGCAATCCGCCGCAGGCATCGCCGCCTTGCCGACGCGGCTCGCGCCGCTCGTAAAGCTCGCGCGCGAGCGCGGCATCCTCACCGTCGCGACCTTGTTTACGCTGGTGCCCGGGCGCGGTGGCGAACCGATCATTTCGCCGCACCTCAAGCGGCTGCGTCCGTTCCTGAAGAAGGGCGACTTCGCGCCGGCAAGCTGGGGGCAGCAACTCGTCGACGAACTTGCACCCGCCGATATGGGAGTTGAGAAGATCGCTTTCTCGGCCTTCTACATGTCGCGGCTCGAATGGGTGCTGAAGAAATCCGGCATCGAGCACCTCTATTTCACCGGGATCGTGACGAATGGCGGCGTGGCATCGACGGTGCGCGATGCGCATGTGCGCGAGTTCCACTGCACGGTAATATCGGATGGCTGCGCGGCGTTTTCGCCCGCAGTTCATGACGCGGCGATCGAAGGGCTGAGACCTGTCGCGAAAGTGATCACGGTTGCGGATGCGATGCGCGACTTCGCCGCGCTATAAGGCGGCCATGATCCGCATTCTTTTCGCCCTCTTCATCTCATTCTCGCTCGGCTCCGCCGCACTCGCCGTCGAGCCGGTCTTTCCACCCGGTTCGCGGATCGGCCTCGTTCCGCCGCCCGGCATGACGCCAGGCACATCGTTCCAGGGCTTCGAGGACCGCGCGCAACGCGTGGCGCTGCTTTTGAGCGCAGTGTCGGCGCAGACCTACACCAAGATCGCACAGGAGTTCACGCCGGAGACGATACGCAACGCCGGCATGGAGGAGGTCTCGCGCGAGACATTGCGGCTCGCATCCGGCGATGCGCTTCTGGTCGTGACCCGGACGGGCGAAAAGGAAAACGCACTGCGCAAATGGGCGTTGCTCACCCGCACCGACGATCTGACCGTCACGGTCATCGGTGTCGTGCCCGAAACCGCGCGCGAAGCCTACCCGGATGCCGTGATGCACGCGGCGTTCGCCAGCCTGGTCGTCCGCGCCCGGCTCACGCCGGACGAAATGCTTGCGGTGCTACCTTACCGTCTCGGCGATCTCGGCGGCTTCCATCTGTTGCGCACCGGTCCGGACGGTACCGCGGTGATGACGCTCGGACCGATGGATACGAGCCTTCCGGCCCAGCAGCCCTATTTCATGATCGCGCCGCGTCCCGGCGAGACGCCCGAGCCGGCGGAGCGCGACCGCTTCGCGCAGCGCCTGCTCGCCGGCTTCCTCAACCGGCCGACGGCGCGCATCATCAACTCCGAACCGCTGCGTATCGGCGGCGCTACCGGGCATCAGATCGTCGCGCTCACCGTTGACGAAAAAACCGGCGACGAACTCGCCATGGTCCAGTGGCTTCGGTTTGGCCCCGGTGTGGTGCAGATGTTCGGCATGGCGCGGCGCGACCAGTGGGAGGATGCGTTCTCGCGTATGCGCGCGGTGCGCGACGGTTTCGGGCCGAAATGAGCTGTCGGCCGCAGCCCGATCAGATGAACACGTAGAACGTAACGCTCTGCGCGACCCAGCCTCCCGGGTCGCGGCCCACCACTTCAAGGTCGAACGGTCCCGGCGGCAGCACATTGAACGGGACGACAACCGATCCCGTGCCGCTGAGAGGAGGAACGGCTGCCATCATCTCTCCGCCGGTAACCCCGTTGCGCAGGAACAGCTGCGTGTTGGCCGGCAGGTTGGAATAGAAGACGGTGACGTTCGCGGTCGTCTGACTTCCGTAGTTGATGCTGGCTGCTTTTGCGCTTGCGGTCGCGGCAAATAAGGAGACGAGCGCAAGCACTGCAAAATGGATGCTGCGTAAGGCGCGCATGGCAATCAACCTCCTTCGACATTTACAATCATTAGTCGAGCCGCTGGCGCGCGGGTTCACAAAATCAACGTCGCGGACGGTGAATTAGGAAATGATGGTGCGAAGAAGGATGCGCCAAAAGCAAAGAACCCCGGCCGGAGCCGGGGTTCTGTTTTGGGGCGGATGCGCCGTCTTTACTGCTGCGCGGGCGGAGCCGAATCCTGCTGCGGCGGGAGCTGCAGTTGCACTTGCGTGTTGCCGGCCGGGGCGGACGCGACTTCCTTGGTGCATTGGTCCTTGAACACCACCAGATTGTCCGGCGTGTATTCCTTGGTGAGGCAGGTGCAGGGCTTCGCGGTCGCGACGGTCGCGACGGTCGGGGCCACCGCGTAGGTCGTGGCGACGAGGCCGCCGGTGTAGATCAGCGGACGATGCCAGCGCACATGGATGCCGCAGCGCCCATAGAAGCGGCACCAGTTGCCGTGACGGATGCCGACGTGGCGGATACCGACAGTGCGGATACCGACGTGTCGCACTCCAACACGCACGCCGCCACCCATCCTGACACCACCGCCCATGCGCATAGCATGGCCGCCGCCCATTCCGCCGCCGTGGAAGCCGCCGCCGCCGAAACCGCGGGCATCGGCCGACGTAGTTGTGGTGACGAGACTGGCTGCGCCGAGCGCCGCGACCGCGGCGATGGCGAACATCGAGGTACGAATCCTGGTCAACATGGCTCTCTCCTAGGGGCTTTCGCGCTGGGGCGAATTGATCGTTCGGGTATTGGTCGCCGCCCGCCTACGAACAGGTTCATTGCCGGTGCGCAGAATCGGCGTTTTGCCGCCGAAACGCCGGTTCACAGCATGTTCATCTGGCTGAAACTTCTGGCGGATTAGGATGCGCCATCAGGATGTTGCCGCGAAACCACGGCGCGCTCCGACATGGAACGGAAGGCCGCCGTATGACTTGATCGTTCGCGCGGCCTCGCGCGACAAAGACTGAGAGACGCGTGAGTCCCGTGCTGGGGGAATTTGTGTTGAAAGGCTTCACGAGAGACACGGCGTGCCGGCGGTTGTTGTTCGCAAGCGCCCTCGCTCTCGTTTCCGCGACGCCCGCGGCTGCCTATCAGGGCTGGTTCTTCGCACCCCAGTATCCGGTCATGGTGCAGCCAGACCCGCGCGCGAGCGCTCCGGTGCGGCGCCATTCGCGCCGTCACGAGATGATGCGCAAGCTCTCCGCCGAAAAGCACACGCCGGAAAAGCTGCCGTCCGGTCCGATGCAGATCGTCATCTCGATCAAGAAGCAGCAGCTCACGCTTTACGCCGGCGGCGTGCCGGTCGCGCATTCGCGCGTGTCGACCGGCGTACCGGGCCATCCGACGCCGCAGGGCATCTTCTCGGTGCTCGAAAAACAGATCTACCACGAGTCCAATCTCTACAGCGCGGCGCCGATGCCCTACATGCAGCGCATCACCTGGTCGGGTGTCGCGATGCATCAGGGCGTGGTGCCGAACCATCCGGCATCGCACGGCTGCATCCGCCTGCCGCCGGATTTCGCCCGCCGGCTCTGGGGCATCACCAGGGTCGGGGCCCGCGTAATCATCGCGCAGGACGATGTCGCGCTGACCGAGATTTCCAACAAGCGTTTGTTTACCGCATTGCCGCAGTCAGTCGCGCAGGGGGCGACCGAGCCTGCCAAGGTGCGCATGGCTGCCAACGCCGTGACCGATGCGCCGCTGAAAGGTTCGATCGATGCCAGCATGCGCGAGGAGGCGCGCATCGAGCAGGCGATCGACCGGATGGTGCAGGCCGGCGCAGCCGAACCCGATGCCCCGGTCGCGGACGCGGCAGGCTCAATCTCTGACGCAGCACCGCGGCTGTTCGAGAAGCCGGCAATGGCGGCGGCCGCCAAAGACCCGATGCTGCGGCCGGGACCGATCTCGGTCTACATCAGCCGCAAGCTGGCGAAGATTTTCGTCCGCAAGGGGTTCACCGAAGTGTTCGAGGCGCCGGTGACGATCGCGCGGCCGGACGAGCCGATCGGCACGTATGTCTTCACCGCTCTCGAAGGCCATGACGATGGCACGATGCGCTGGAATGTCGCCTCCCTTTCGACCGAGCGCGTCATCAGGCCGGGCAAATACCAAATGACCTACACGGCCCGTGGCGAGAAGCTGCGCAAGGAGCTCGTAGCGCCGGAATATGAAATGCTCTCTGCGCGCGACCCGCAGGCCGCGCTCGAGCGCATCACGATCCCGGAGGACACGCTGTCCCGCATCACGGCGCTGATGACGCCCGGAGCCTCGCTCATCATCTCCGACCTCGGCATGAGCCATGAAACCGGGAAGGGCACCGATTTCATCGTGCTGACGCGGTAGCGACGGCCAATCCCGCCCTGACGGTAACCTCGCGGCGCTCCAATGCAGGAACTGAGGCAGAAACCCATTGGATTTCGGCGGAAGGCCGCGCGGTTGGGTTAATCGGGACCTCCAGCCCCCGCGTTGTATTCGGGCAACACGTTCCGAAAATGACGAAAACCCGCCGTTTTCATCCTGCCCGCGACCACACTTTGATCCGACAATAAGCCTCGTTCGATTCCTGTCCGCTTGGCTCGCGTGAGCCTGGATATTCGGGGGGAGGCGTAATGAGCCCACAGCGGTTCGCCATACTGGCGGTGTTGTGTGGAACGCTGGTTCTCCACGGTTGGGTCGCTACCGGGCTCGTTGGCTCCGGTTCGCGCAGCATCGAAGGCGACGTAGCGCGCGTCGCAGTCGATACACCGCAAGCAACCGCAGTTGGCGAGACCGGTGTCCATGGTGTCTCCATTCTGGAGCGGATCGAAGCCGCTTTCTTCGAGCTTGCTCAGATGCCGCCGCCCGTGCGGATTGCGTCGACGAGCGTGCCTGATCCAGCGAACGAAGCGTCAGCGCGGCCTCTTGAAGTGCCCGAGATCGAGAGCGTCCTCGCGGACCTGCCTGACCCTCAGGAGATGCTGGCACCCGTCGCGGTAGCTTCGGCGAGCACACCTGATCCAGTGCAGAGCGATATCGAGGCGTCAGCGCTGCCTCTTGAAGTGCCGGAGATCGAGAGCGTCCTCGCGGCCTTGCCTGACCCTCAGGAAATGCTCTCCGCCGTGCCGGCAGGCTCGGGGAGCACCGCCGACATCGGAAGCGTTGATACGGCTTCGCCTGACGGCGAGGTGCTGCCGCCAGCCAGGCCGACCGTGCGGCTCGTGTCGTTGTTCAGGCCTGATCAGCCGGAAGACGACCTGAAGCCGGTCGTGCGGGTGGTCGAAACGCCCAACGAATGCCTTGTGGCCGAGATCTGCATCGACGATTATCTCTGGTCGTTCTACGAACGGACGCCCAAAGTCGACTCGAATAAGGTGAAGGAGCGCATCAAGGCGACCGTCAAGAGGAAGGGCAAAACGCGGACCGTCATCAAGACCATTACCAAGTATGTCGTCGCGGACTTCACATGGAAGGATCCGATGGCGGCGCAAAGAGCCGGCATGTCGCTCAAGGACTATGTGATCGGCGGCATGGATCGTGGCTTCAAGCTGAAGCTCTACCACGCGCTGCGCACAATGGACGACGCCGGGCTCATGCCAGGAATCACCAGCGCATTCCGCGACGATTACCGCCAGGCGATCGCAAGCGGCAACAAGGCTGCGAGCGACAGCTCGTTTCACGGCGGCAGCCGCCGCGGCGGCTACGGTCATGGGCTCGCGGCCGATCTCGTCAGCGTCAAGGGCGAAACCCGTCTGGCGCGCTTCGCCTCGAGCGTCGAGATGTGGAAGTGGATCGATGCGCACGAGAAGGAACTCGAGATCGGGCGTCCCTATCTTGACCGGGACCCGCCGCATGTCGGGCCGATCGATGGCCGGGAGTTTGCCGTCAAGCGCGGCGTAGCGAGGATGAAACTCGCGGCGCGAGTAACGAACGGGCGTCAACGGGTCGCTGCGCGCGGTAATCCCGTCGCCATGAAACCCGCAACAAAGGCTGGATCGGTGAGAGTGGGAAGCCTCTAGGGGCCGCTTCTACCGCGTCAGCCGCTCCAGTTCGGGAAACGGCTCGTAGGCTGCGTCCTTGCACTGCTCGCGCGTTGCGCCCATCTGGTCGAGCTTGCCGGCAAGGAAGATCGCCAGATTCTCGCGCACGCCGGCGTAATTGCCGCCTGGCCCTTTGGCATTGAAGCGCACGCACACGACATAACGCTCCACGCTGCCGACCTTGCGCAACGCCGGTTGCGAGATCGCGGCCGAACGGATGCCGGTCGGATCGTTCAGGTAGCTGCGCTGATAGGCGAGGATTTCGGCACGGTATTTTTCCGGAAACACATTGACGCTTCCGCCCCCCTGGGTCTCCGGGCCCGAATAGTCGCGCTCGACGCTGCTGCAGGCGGCGAGCGCCGAGCAGATCAGAATCGCCGCAATTTCTCTCGCTCGCATGCGCGCAAGCCTGCCATGAGTGCAGGAAGAATGAAAAGACGCCTTGTGCTAATCGTGACCGAATGAGTGCTTCGGGGACGATGACGAGTGCAACGGCCGGAGTCGGCTGCCGGCCGGCAGCGTTGAGGCGCTGCTGGCTTTTTCTTCCGGGCGCCGATCGGGCGGCGTTGCTCGCCGCAGCTCACAGCGGCGCCGATGTATTGATCCAGGAGCTTGAGGATTTCACGCCGCCGGAGCAAAGGCCCGCTGCGCGGGAGATGGCAGCGGACATCTATTCGGCCTGGCGCACCGCCGGCATTGTCGCTGCGGTCAGGATCAATCCATTCGAGACCGAAGGCCGCATCGATCTTGCCGCTGTGATGCGCGGGCGTCCGGACGTCGTCCTGATGTCCAAGGTTGCGGAACCTGCGCAGGTCGAAGCGCTCCACCGGGAGGTCGAGCGCCATGAGGGGAAACTGGGCATTCCGGTCGGCTCGACCGAGCTCGTGCCGAACATCGAGTCGGCGCGCGGCATCATGCAGACCTTCGCAATCGCCAAGGCGAGCCCGCGCGTGACCTGCATCCTCGGATCGACCGAAGACATGGCGGCCGATCTCGGTGCTCCCCGTAGCAAAGCTGGCGTGGAGCTCGCCTATGCGCGGCAGCGTCTCCATCTCGAATGCACGGCCGCAGGTGTCGTGTCGGTGGATTGCCCATACACTTTCGCGGATGCCGAAGGGTGCGAAGCCGACACGCGTTATTGCCGGCAACTTGGCTATGCGGCCAAGAGCGCCGTCGAGACGAGCCACGTCGCCATCATCAATCGCATCATGACTCCCTCCGCAGACGAGGTGCGCGAGGCGCGTGCCGTCGTTGCGGCATTTGAAGGTGCACGCGCCGCCGGCAAGGAGCGGGCCAAACATGGCGACCTGCTGGTGGAAGTGCCGTTCTACATGGGTGCCAAGCGCGTCCTGGCGCGCGCGGAAGCGCTTGGCGTGACCTGAGCGAACGGTTACCTCTCCATCATGCTGCCGCTCTCGATCCTCGACCTTTCCCCCGTCACCACTGCAACGCCGCCCGCCCAGGCGCTGCGCAACACGCTCGATCTCGCGCGCTTCTGTGATGCGCTCGGCTACACGCGCTACTGGCTCGCCGAGCACCACAATCTCGCGAACATCGCAAGCTCCGCGCCCGACATCATGATCGGGCAGGTCGCCGCCATCACTAGGAACATGCGCGTCGGCTCGGGCGGCGTGATGCTGCCGAACCATGCGCCGCTGATGGTGATGGAGCGATTCAAGGTGCTCGAAGCGCTCTATCCCGGCCGCATCGATCTCGGCCTCGGCCGCGCACCGGGCACCGACCAGGTCACTTCGCTGGCGCTGCGCCGCCGCCAGGACACCAGCAGCGAGCAGGACGATTTCCTCGACCGCTTCCAGGAGATGATCCTGTTCGAGAGCAAGGGCTTTCCGCCCAACCATCCGTTCTCGAAAGTGTCCGCGATGCCGACCGATGTGCCGCTGCCGCCGATCTGGCTTTTGGGCTCCAGCGGCTATTCGGCCGAGCTCGCCGCGCATGTCGGCGCGGGATTCTCGTTCGCGCATCACTTCTCGGATTTCCCGCCCGAGGGGCCAATGCTTGCCTATCGCGATCAGTTCAAGCCATCGGGCTGGCGGAAGACGCCCTATGCGATTCTCGGAGTGGCGGCGATCTGCGCTGAGACAGCGGCCGCGGCTGATCATCTCGCCAGGAGCGCGGACCTGCACTTCGCGCGCCGCGCGGTCGGGCAGTACGGCCCGCTCGCTTCGCCAGACGAGGCCGCCGCCTATCCCTACACGCCGGTCGACCGCCAGCGCGTTGAGCATAACCGCAAGCGGCTGATCGTCGGCTCGCCGGGAGAGGTGCGCGAGCGGATCACGGCGCTCGCGCAATCGACCAAGGCCGACGAGGTGATGATCACCACGATGGTGTTCGATCACGCGGCGCGGAAGCGCTCGTACGAGCTGCTGGCGAAGGAATTCGGGCTGAAGGGCTGACGCTCCCGGCGTGCCAAAACGGGCCATGGCCGAGGCTGTGCCTATCCCGGGGTACCTCTGAAAGTTCCGGTCTGTTGCACAATTGGCACGCCGTACCGGCGAAAGCACTGCCGCAGCGATTGCCGGCTTTACTGATCGGCCTCGGCTCCGAAAGCTTGGCGCCAACAAGGAGAATCAAAAGGGCAGGGCAGTCGGACAGAAACGGGGGCAGACATGCAGGTCTCGAGTCTGCGGTTCAGTATCGGTCTGGGTTCACTTCTCGCGGTCCTGATCCTGGGATCGGTCTACGCGGCTTTCATCCCACTCGGCGACGACGACGCGCTGAACGACGAGCTTCTGCCGCGCGACATCGTTGGCGAGTCCCAGGCCCACTGCCTCGCACTGGCGATCTATTTCGAGGGCGGCTCGACTTCCGAATCCGAAGTCGGCCAGCGGCACATCGCCCGCGTGGTGGTCGAGCGCGCCAAGGCGAACCTGCGCAAGTGGGGCGGCTCCGATCTCTGCGATGTCGTGTTCTACAAGAAGGCCGGCGTCTGCCAGTTCTCATTCGCGTGCCTGCCGATGGCACGGCGCATGCCGCGCGCGGGCAAGGCCTGGAACCAGGCGCTTGCGCTTGCGGCCGACGAGCTCGAAGGGCGCAGCGACGTGCTCGAAGACAGCATCCGCTACTACATGAATCCGACGCTGACCTCGGACCGCAATGCGTGCCGTTTCCGGCGCGAATTCATGCCGGTTGTCGAGGCCGGCCGGCACTGGTTCTTCCGCGAACCGACCGAGTTCGAGCGCGCGGATTTGCGCAACAGCAATCCCATCGAGTGCCAACGCTATCAGGCGGCGCTCGACGCGAAGAAGCGGCTCGCAAAGCGCCTGGCCGAAAAGAGAAAGCGGCTCGCGCTCTTGAAGAAGAAAAAGAAGCACCTCGCCGCGAAACCGGTCCCGAAGGTTCATTACGCGGCGGGCAAGTAGTCAGCCGCGCCGAGGGGCGCGGCGGGGAGCCCGCGCTAGTGACGCCAGAGCTGGAAGACCGTAATCAGAATCTCGACCGCGATCAGCGCGACGATCACCTGTTCCAGCCGCAGCGACCGTTTCGTGTTGATGATGTCGGCGAGCGTATCGGCGGTATCTGAAATGACGCTGAGCTTGCGGGTCAGAACGTCTGCGCGCTCCTTCAATTCGTACCAGTCCTCGAGCTTGGCATAGAACCGCTCCAGGTCCGGCCGCTCCCAGAGGATGTCGGGTTTTTCTCCGACTGCCACGAGGCCGGATACTCGCTGCTGCACCAGCAGCGCGTTGCCGATGTGCTTCAGGATGCTGCGCCGTCCGCCGGGCGTGCGGCCATGCAGCGCAAGCTCGCGGGCCAGCGGCTCGATCGAATCGAACACGGCCGATACGCTGCGCTCGTCATGCGCCAGCATGACCGTGGTCGCCAGCGCATCGGCGATCAGCAGTGCGTGCTCGGTGGTGAGCCGTTTCAGCGTGATGGTACCGCTCGGCGTGATCTGCTCGTCCTCGCCGGCGCCGATCTCGATCTGCGCCGATTCCTCCTCTCGCGCCACAAGCTTGCCGCGAATGCGGCCATCGAGCCTTTGGATGATCTCATCCTCTTCAATCGGCGACATTCCGAACAGCACCACAACGCCGAACCGGAACAGCGATACGATCCCCTCGCTGCCGACGCGAAACGTGAGCGGCATCGTTGCGAGCACGTCGTCGCGCTCGAGCCCCTGGCTGTCGATGCGGTCGCCCAATAGGAGCGCGCGGACGGTGATGCGCCAGACGGAGTTGGTCACGAGGGCGCCCTCTTGCGATCGGCATTGATCGCATGTCCGGCCGGGACGTTGTCAACACGCGGGTTGCCGGCACCGGAGTGCGCATAAAGAAACGGGAGGCGGCTGCCTCCCGTTTCTCACCTGTTGACTGCTTAAGCTACGCGAGCTGGTTGCCGATCGGCAGTCTGCGGATGCGCTTGCCGGTCGCTGCGAAGATCGCATTGCACAGTGCCGGCGCGAAGGGCGGCACGCCCGGCTCGCCGACACCGCTCGGATGCACATCGATCGGATTTTCGACGATATGCACGCGCGTTTCGCGCGGCGACTCGTCGATCCGCGCGATCTGGAAGTCGTTGAAGTTGCCCTGCTCGACGCGGCCGTCCTTCAACGTGATCTCCCCATACTTCGCGAGCGAGAGCCCCATCACGGCCGCGCCTTCCATCTGCGAGCGCACCCGCTCCGGATTGACGCAGAATCCGCAGTCGATCGCGGTGTCGACGCGCGGGATCGAGATGTTGCCTTTCCCGTCCACCTCCACCTCGACCACGGTCGCGACGTAGCTCACGAACGCGCGGTGCGCCGCGATGCCAAGTCCGCGGCCTTTCGGCAGCGTCTTGCCCCAGCCCGCCCGCTCGGCCGCAAGCTCGGCCACCTTGCGCAGCCGGCCCGTGTCGACCTGGAACGAGCCTTCGGGCTCGCCGTAGTTCCACCATGGCGTGGTCACTTGCTTGCCGACCTCGACGATGCGCGCCGGGCCGATCATCTCGAGCAGGAAGTCCTTCGGGTCCTTGCCCAGGTTCGCCGCGATCTCGGCGATGAACGACTGGATGGTCCAGGCGTGCATCACGTTATTGACCGAGCGGAACCAGCCGACCCGCACCTGCGACGGCGCTTCGCCGCTCTCCATGCGGATGTTCGGCACGTTGAACGGCGTATCGACCCAGCCCATGCCGAGCTCGATGTCGCCGGGATGTCCCGTGTCCTTCTCGAAGTTAGACATGAAGGTCGGCGCCGCGCTGCGATGCCGCCATGCGATCACCTTGTTGCTCGCGTCGAGGCCGGCCTCGAAGCGGTCCGCCGTGACCGTGTGGTAGAAGTCGTGGCGGATGTCGTCCTCGCGCGTCCATACGACCTTGACCGGGGCGCCTTGCATGTCCTGCGACAGGAGTGCCGCCTCGATCGCATAGTCGCATTTGGATTTGCGGCCGAAGCCGCCGCCAAGCAGCGTGTTGTGCACCACCGTATGCTCCGGTGGCACGCCGAGCGCCTTGGCAACGTCGTCGCGCGCGCCGCCCGGGCTCTGCAGCGGCGCCCAGACCTCCCACTTGCCCTCGAACATGCGGGCCGTCGCGGCGGGCGGCTCCATGGTGGCGTGCGCGAGGTGCGGTGCGTAGTAGTCGGCGGTGATCACCTTCGCGGCCGACTTGAGCGCCGCATCGACATCGCCGACATTGCGTTCGAGCTTGCCCGGCCTGGCGACGTTGTCCTCGAGCATCTTCTTGTAGCTTGCCGAGGAGTACGATTTGTTCGGCCCGTCGTCCCAGGTGATTTTGAGCGCATCGCGCCCTTTCATGGCCGCCCAGGTGTTGCTCGCGATCACCGCGACGCCGGCAAGCGGCGCGAACTTCGCGGGCGCGGGCGTCGGCGCGATCTGCACCACTTTCTCGACGCCCGGCACCTTCATCGTTTCGGTTGAATCGACCGAGACGACCTTGCCTCCGACGACGGGAGATCGCGCGATCACGGCATACTTCATGCCGGGCATGTGAATGTCCTGTCCGTAGGTCGCTTTGCCCGTGGTGATGTCGAACAGGTCGACAATCCCGACATTCCCCTTGCCCATGTAGCGGAACTGGCTCTGCTCCTTGAGCTTCACTTTGTCCGCCGGCGGCACCGGCAGGGCCGCGGCATCCGCCGCAAGCTCGCCGTAGCCCGCCTTGCGGCCAGACGGTTTGTGGATCACCTCATGATGCTCGGCGGCGCATTCCGCTTCCGGCACGCCCCATTTCTTGGCGGCCGCCTGCTCCAGCATCATGCGCATCGAGGCGCCGCACAGGCGCATCGGCTGGATGAAGTGGCGCGTCGAGCGCGAGCCGTCGGTGTCCTGGTTGCCGTATTTGACTTCGTCGCCCTCCGACTGCCGGATGCGGACCTTCGACCAGTCGGCGTCGAGTTCGTCAGCGATCATCATCGGCAGCGAGGTGCGCGCAGCACCCGTACCCATCTCGGCGCGCGCCGCCACGATGGTCACGATGCCGTCGGGTGCGATCGCGATGAAGACCTTCGGATCGCTCACCGTCTTGTTCGGCATGGCCTCCGCGCCGGTCGGGTAGGGCGGGGGCGCCGCAAGCGCCGGGAAGCTTGCCGAAAGAACGAGGCTGCCGGTTGCCGCAATGCCCTTGAGCATGCCGCGCCGGCTGACATTGGTGATGATCGGATTTTCATGTGTGCGGTGAATGGTCATGTCACGCTCCCTTCGCGGCGGCGCGAACGGCCGCTTCGATGCGCTGGTAGCAGCCGCAGCGGCATAGATTGCCGGACATCGCATCTGCGATGTCCTTGTCGGTCGGAGCGGGCTTCGCCCTGAGCAGGGCGGCCGCGGACATGATCTGCCCGGCCTGGCAATAGCCGCATTGCGGCACGCCATTGTTGCGCCAGGCGACCTGCACAGGATGCTCGCCCTTCGGGTCGAGCCCCTCGATAGTCACGACGGTCTTGCCGGCGAGGTCCGACATCTGGACGCCGCAGGAGCGCACTGCCTCGCCATTGAGATGGACCGTGCACGCGCCGCACAGCGCGACGCCGCAACCAAACTTCGTGCCGGTCAGGCCGAGTTCATCACGCAGGTACCACATCAGCGGCATCGACGGATCGCCGTCGAATGACCGCTGCTGGCCATTCACACTCAGGTTGACCATGACGTCCTCCCTTGCTCCCACGCGCGCTTGAGTGCGCGCGTCGAACACCGGGCACGGGACCGCGCTTCGGCGGCCGCCGCCTGGACATCAGGATGCCTTGATGAATTACGTTCACCGGGGCCCCGCAATGATCCGGTTGTGCCCAGCATTTCTGGGTACCTTCGATCGAACGCCTCGATTGGAATGATTTCAAGGTGCGCAAGGCCGTGGCGCGTTCACGAAATCGCGACGCGGGCAAAGGTGGGCAGGTGGTTCTTGCCCACTGCATTCAGTCCAATACGATCCGTGTCATTGGAACTCGACGCGACGGAGACGCAAATGGGGGCTGAGAAGGGCGGGGCCTCGCCTGCCGCGAGTCTGATGAACGCGCCCGGCGCGTCCAGCATTGCGCCGACGCGGCTTGCCGATATCGCGATCGAGGTCGAGCGGCTTTCCGGGGTCGTGCGGGCTCAGGCGCCACAGCTTGATTTCAATGACGAGCCAAGCGGCTTTGCCGCGACGCTGGGCAACAAAGCGCGATGAGCGACGACCTCGCGCTGCTCGATCTTGCCGAGGCTGCCGGGCGCGTCGCCTCGGGCGCCGTAACATCCGTGGCGCTGACCGAAGCCTGCCTCGAACGGGCCACGGCCTGGCAGGCGAGCCGCAACTGCTTCATCCGCATCGACGCCGAGGCCGCGATCAGCGCGGCGCGCCAGCGCGATGCCGAACTCCAGCGCGGCCAACGCCGCGGGCCGCTGCACGGCGTGCCGCTCGCGCACAAGGACATGTTTTACCGCGCGGGCAAGGTTTCGACGGGCGGCAGCAGGATCCTTCGGGATCAGGTTGCGGCTACGACCTCGACGGTGCTGCGGCGTCTCGATGCGGCAGGCGCGATCGAGATCGGCGTCCTCAACATGTCGGAGTTCGCCGCGGGCCCGACCGGTCACAACATCCATTTCGGCGACTGCCGCAACGCATTCGACGCGACGCGTATTCCGGGCGGCTCGTCGAGCGGCTCGGCGGTTGCGGTTGCGGCGCGCGCCGTGTTCGGCGCGCTCGGCTCCGACACCGGCGCCTCGGTGCGACTGCCCGCTGCCTACAACGGCGTCACCGGACTGAAGCCGACCTATGGGCGCGTGAGCCGCCACGGCGCGATGCCGCGCTCATGGAGCATGGATCATGTCGGGCCGTTCGGCCGTACGGCACGCGATTGCGCGCTGCTGCTGCAGGTCATCGCCGGACACGATCCAGATGACGCCACGAGCAGCGTGCAGCCCGTTCCGGATTATCTGGATGCGCTCGGCGCCGAGCGTCTCTCCGGTCTGACCATTGGCGTCGGGGATCACGGCGTCACGCTTGAGCCCGCGGTGGCGGCGGCGATCGACGAGAGCGCCCGTGCGCTGGAGCGGATCGGCGCAAAGCTCGTGCGCGTCGCGCTGCCTGATCTTGGCCCCCTGTTCCGTGTCGGCGAGACGATCATCAAGGGCGAGGCGGCCGCGCTGCATCGCCAGTGGCTCGAGACGCGGCCGCAGGATTATTCCAACAGCGTGCGGCTGCGCATCGAGGGCGGACTTTTCCTCTCCGCCGCCGACTACATCGACGCGCTGCGCCTGCGCGGCGTGATGACGGAGAAATTTCTCGCCGGGACCATGAACGGCATCGACCTCCTGCACCTGCCGGCGTCTCCGGTTCTGCCGCCGACGCTTGCCGAAAGCGACATGGAGAGCGCCGACAGCGAGACGCTGCTCGGCCTGTTCAGCCGGCTGACGATGTTCATGCGGCCGTTCAATTTCCTGGGGCTTCCGGCAATCAGCGTGCCGTGCGGCTTCTCGAACGGCTTGCCGATCGCCTGTCAGCTTGTGGGACATCCGTTCGCGGAGGCAACCGTGCTGCGCACCGCCGATGCCTACCAGCGCGCGACCGACCATCATCGCGTCGTGCCGACGCTCTAAGCCTTGCTCCCCGGCACGACGCCCGCCTTGAGGCCCGCACAGTGATCGAAGATCGCGCCCGGCCGGGTGAACCAGATCTTGTCGCGCTGCGGATGGTCGACGATGTGCTTCAGCGCGCGGCGCAGCGCGCGCAGCCGGTAGGGCTGCCCCACGATCATGGTGTGCAGCGCAATGCCGCAGACCAGCGCGTGGCGCTCAGACTGGGCGAGCATCTCGTCGAACTGGTCGATGATCATGCGCTCGAAATCGACCGCGGTGTGATGGCGCACCAGCATCATCGGCGAGTCATTGATCTCAAGCGGGTAGGGGACCGACATCAGCGGGCCCGCGCGCGTGCGCAGCCAGATTGGCTGGTCGTCGCAGGGCCAGTCCATCAGAAACGAAAAGCCCGCCTCCTTGAGCAGGTCGGGCGTGATGCGGCTCTGCGACATCCACGGCCCCATCCAACCGCGCGGCGCCCGCCCGCCCGCCTCGCCAAGCCGGTCGCGTACGTATGCGATCAGCCGCGCCTCGTCTTCTTCCCACATCTGGCCCTGCCGCTCCGCATTGGTACGGCCATGGCCGATGTATTCGTCCTTGCGCGCGTTGATCGCGGCGGGGATCTCCGGCGCATAGTCGAGCACGGTCGTGTTGATCAGGTGGCAGGCTGGAAGCGCAAGCTCGTCGAGCAGGTCGAGCAGCCGCCACACCCCGACGCGGTTGCCGTAGTCGCGCCACGCGAAGGTGCGCGGGTCGGGCGGCGGGCCCTCGACCGTCACCGAATGGCCGAGCCCGGTGCCGAACGCGAAGTGCTCGATGTTGATGCCGAGATAGACGGCAAGCCGCTTGCCGTCCGGCCAGTCGTAGTTCGCCCGGCCGGAGAGGGCCGAATAGTCGTAGCGCTCGTGATGGGGGAGCTTCATGGGCGAGTTTCCCTCCCGTGTGGTCGGGCAACTTTACGCAAACATCGCCCACGGTCACAGGCCGGGAATCAGCGGGACGGCGCGCCAGCCCGCGGCTACCGGGTCACGGCATGGCGCGTTCGGCGGCAGTTGGCCTTGTACCAGGCCACGAGCTGGGCCTTCAGATTCTGCTGTTCGCTGGTGAGTTCCACCCCGGCATACTGTCGGTGCAGCTTCACCAGCTGTTCGCAACGCTCGTCGGCAAGCGCCGCACTGGTGAGAAAGGACAGAACCGCTCCGGCAGAAAGGATGGCAAGGAGGAAACGCCGGGAGACACCAGAACTTCGCAGCATCACGTTCGACTCCGATGTTAAGCCACAAATGACGACCGGTGCTTTTCACGATTTCTGAGTCGCTTCCGCAGAACGAGTGCGCGTCAGCAACACGTCGAAAAAATCACGTCTTCATCATCACGCTGTGTGACGCGCAAATTTGCCGCTG
>Ga0310811_10003301_pt1 | contig 20279 bp, 14 predicted proteins | sample YCmetagenome_FD_207642 | JGI IMG/M metagenome (GOLD analysis project Ga0310811, IMG submission 207642) | Soil microbial communities from experimental microcosm in Duke University, North Carolina, United States - YC | ecosystem: Engineered > Artificial ecosystem > Soil microcosm > Unclassified ...
AATTCGTTGCCGCCGACGGTGGCGGGGCCCTGGAGGGTGGGGTTGATGCTGACGGTCTCTTCGATGTTCGCGGTGTCGGCGGCCAGCGCGTCGCGGAGGGGAAGGGGGGTGCTGGCGAGTTTCCAGTGCTGACCGTCGTTCTGACGATAACTGCTGATGATCCGGTAGGTACGGTCGGGATAGGGATGGAAGTTGTCGTAGCTGAGGGCGTCCTGGACGATCACGAGCTCCATGAGACCGACGGACATGGCCAGTCCGAGTCCAAAGATGTTGATAAAGGAGATCAGTCGGTTGCGTCGAAGGTTGCGGATCGCGATCCTTATATAGCTGAGCAGCATGTGTCGTAGTCAGTTTGCACCAGAAGATACAATATTGGGTCCAAACTATAAATGGATTGATTATCAGAGACGTGAGATTTTTTGGGCGCCCGGGGACGTGTGTTTTCCGGACAGTGAGCGTATCAAAAGCGGACATTCAGGGGGATGGGGGGTACCGTTAGTTGTCTGGCGGCCAATGGGTTTGGGTATTGGCATTGTGTTCGTTAGGGTTTATGAAACTAACCTTTCCCATAATTTTATCCAACTATGGCTAACACTATTTTTCGGTCTGCGTGGCGGACTTTGTCGCGAAACAGGTTGCATACGGTCGTGAATGTGGGTGGTCTTGTCATCGGCTTCACGATCGGTATAGCCGTGCTGCTGGTTGTATATAGTCAGCTGAGTTATGATTCGCAGCATGTCGACTCGCGGCGGATCTATGAGGCGTATATTTTTTCCAATGGGCCGGACGGGCCGGGGATCGACAACCAGTTCGACTATTCTGCGGGTCCTGTCATAAAGGCCGAGGCGCCGGCGGTGGAGCGGAGTGCGCGGTTTGTCGACGGGGGGAGTCATTTGATGTATAAGAACAAGTCGCTGGATATTCCGGTGATGATGGCGGACGAGGATCTGTTCCGCATGTTTACATTTAAGGTGGTGAAGGGGAATGCGTCCAATCCGCTGGGTAAGCTGACGGATATCGTCCTGACGGAGGAAACGGCAAAGAAGATATTCGGGAATGAGGACCCTATCGGGCAGCAGTTGCGGGCGTCGGCGGGGGAAAAGCTGCAGGCGTATACGGTATCGGCTGTCGTCAAAGACCCGCAGCTATCCACGGTGAAGTTCGAGATGCTGACGCGGATAGAGAACAGGGGGGACTATACGACGGCTACGAATCGCTGGGACAATCATATGCTGGCGTTGTATGTGGAGCTGAAGGAAGGTAGGACGCAGCAGGAGGCCGAGCGTCAGTTGCGGCAGATCAATCATCGCTATCAGGCGGACGTGTATACGGACCTGGCGAAGAAGGGAGTGAAGCCGGACCAGTATGGGGACATCTATGCGGCGCGGCTATTGCCGCTGCGGGAGGCGCATTTTTCCGTCCGGGTCAATGGCCATAAGGCTACGAGCTATATGATGGTCTATACGCTGTTGCTGGTGGGGTTGCTGGTGATTGCGATCGCCAGCTTCAATTTCGTGAACATCAATCTGGCGACCGCCTTTACCCGGGGCAGGGAGATCGGGGTGAGGAAGTGTCTGGGGGCGGGGAGGAACAGGCTTTTTGGGCAGTTATGGTACGAGAGTTTTATGATCTGTGCGCTGGCTTTTGTTCTTTCGCTGCTGCTGACCAATGTGTTGTTGCATACGATCGATGGTATTCAGAAGATGAATGTTCCGTTGGGAGAGATACTGCTGAATCCAAAGTTCCTTGCGCTGGCGGTGGTGATGCTTTTATTCGTTTCATTGGTCGCGGGGGGATATCCTTCGTGGTTGATGTCGCGGTTCAACACGGTGGAGACGCTGAAGGGCAGGCTGGGGTTAAAGCGAAAAAGCGGGGTGAGGAGTAGTCTTATCGTTGCGCAGTTCGTGATCGCGTGCGTGATGATCTGCTGTACATTTATAGTTTACAGGCAGTTCAGGCATCTGCAGGAGGCGGATCTGGGGATGGATAAGAGTTTCCTGGTGAGCATACCGCTGCGGGAGCCGGAGAAGGGGCGCGAGACGGTGGAGAAGCTGCGGACGATGCTGGCGTCGGACCCGCGTGTGTTGTCGGTGTCGGGGAGTAATATCAATTTTGGGAGGGGGGCGGATAGAAGGACCGTGTCGATCACTACCGGATTCGATTATAAGGGGAAGAGCGTGTCGACGGACAGGGCATGGATCGACTACGACTATTTGAGAACGCTCGGCATCCGGCTGGTAGCGGGGAGGGAGTTCGACAAGAGTTATGGGACGGATACGGCGGATAACGTTTTGTTATCGGAGAGTATGGCGAAGCAACTGCAGGAGAAGGATGTGGTGGGGAAGACGATCATTCCGGACGGGGAGACGAAGGGGATGCATGTGGTCGGGGTCTTTGCCGATTTTCATCTGTATTCGATGGAGCAGGAGATGCGGCCGCTGACGCTGAGTTTCGCCAAAGGCGGTATCGACTATTGTTTTGTCAAGACGACGGCCCCGGGGGCGATCGGGCTGATGGAGCGGCTTAAGAAGGAGATGTCGGAGATCGAGCCGGGGCAGGAGTTCAGGGCGACCTTTGTGGATGAGAATGTCAATAACTGGTATACGGGTGAGCGCATGATGTCGTTGTTCTTCAGCATTGCCGCGGCGATCGCGATCGTACTTTCCTGTACGGGGCTGCTGGCGATGGTGTTGCTGATCGTCAACCAGCGGGTGAAGGAGATTGGGATCAGGAAGGTGCTGGGGGCGAGCGTGCGTCAGATAAGCGTGCTGATATCACGGGAATTCGTGTTGCTGGTAGCGCTGGCGGTGGTGATCGCTACGCCGTTGTCGTGGCTGATCATGAGTAAGTGGCTGCAGGAATTTCCTTATCGAGTCAGCCTGGAGTGGTGGATGTTTGTTATGGTGGGGGGCACGGCGCTGGGGTTGGCCCTGCTGACGGTGGGTTTTCACGTGGTGCGGGCGGCGATGGCGAATCCGGTGAAGAATCTGAGAACGGAATAATATCTTTAGTAGGTGGCCGGTTTTTTGCCGGCCACCCTGGTGATGATCTGTTATGTGAGTGCAAAGATGTCTGCTGCGTCCTGCGCAGACGGTACGGCGAGGACTATTGCGCGGTCTTCGCCGATCGCGTATAATACATCGGTTATCTGGTAGGTCCTGGTCCGGTCGGTCTGGTAGTAAAATGAGCCGATCGGGGGGACGAAATTGGGGGAATTGATCAGGCCATAGCCGCCGGGATTACCGGGAGGGCTGGTGACCTGACCGTAGATGTTGGCAAAGATATCGACGGTCGAAGTCGGGTGTTCGCCGGGGATAAAGAAAATGTTTTTCACGGAAATGGTTTGGGGTACGGTGACGACGATGGCGCGGTCGAGGTCTTTGGAGGAAAGGACCTGCATGACTCGGTAGGCCTTGTCGTTGACGAGGTCGCAGAAGTAGGAGTTGAGAACGGGGACGAAGCTGACCGTGGTGATCTTTGTGTACGCGGTGCCCGGGTTTGCCGGGTCGTTGGTCGGGAAGTAGCTGGGGATCTGATAAACGTCTACTGTCATATTAATAAGGTTTTGCTGAATGTACGGGGAATGGGCGGTTGGTGGGGGATAAAAGATTGTTAAGAATGTCTCGCGAGACGTGGTTGGATTTAGCGCATGGTCGTTGCAGTGAGAAGTACCGGGTTTGGCGCAGGGGTATCATGGATGCCTTTGTTGAGTGATCAGCATGTATCCTGTCCGGGGATAATGCCGGGGAATGGGAGGACAATTTGTGTGTCGCTGGGATTAAAGCTTTGAACTGTGGTCTACTTTGTCTATCTTTATCCGCGGACGGACCATGTTATCAAAGAAAAGAAATATGCTCATAGTGGTGAGGTTCCTGCTGATGGCGGGTTATCTTTTCTTTTTTGCTACGCAGTTCAGTTACAGATATTATACCATCGCCAATTTCTTCGTCTACGGGAACTATCCTTCGGCGGCTAAGGCCGGGCGTGTTCCGTTGGCTGGAGGGCTGCATGCGGCGGCCAGGTCAACGGCATTTCGAAATACGGGTCAGGCGTCGCACCTGGCTATCGACAAACGATTTGTGGGTGGTTATGGGGTACGGATCGCCGATCGTCTTTTTCTGCCGGTACTTTCTCCGATAGAGGTCGAGAGAAGGTACGGCTTACTCCTGCAGGTTTACTCTTCTTCTGATCTGCCTGTTAATTCTCTTCGGGGGCCTCCCATTGCCTGACCGGTTGTTTGCCTTCGACTGACGGTTAGGCTTTTTTCATTTTAAACATTTATTATGGCGGTTGTTTCGTGCAAACGGGCTGCCGGCATCCTGCTATTGCTATGTTTGGCGGGGTGGCCGGGGCGTTCCGTGTGGGCACAAGGACGTGGCGATTATTCATTGGCTGAGCTGGCGGATTCTGCCAGCAGGCATTTACCTGGGCTGTTGGGAAAGCAGGCTCTTGTGGGCAGTGCGGAGGCGGCGGTCAGGGAGGCAAAAAATAGTTACTTACCAAGGGTCAATGTGGTGGAAGAGGTTTCGGTGGGGTCTGCGAATGATGTGGCGGGGCCTTTTTTACCGGCTCCCGGTGTGTTGCATTCGATATCGGGAAGTATCAATGGTTCGCAGAGCTATCAGGCTGTTACAGGGAATCTGGCTTCGGTCTACGGGGAATATGATCTGGTGAACTTCGGGCTTCGCGGCGCGCGGGTAGCGGGTGCGAGGGCAATTGCTGGTGAGGCCCGGGCGGATCTTGAGAGGGAGCGTTATCTGATCAGGTGGCAGGTGGCGCGGGTTTATTTCGGTATACTCAGGAACCGGTATCAGCTGGAGGTGGATTCCGCTGACATTCGGCGTTATCAGGCGATGTACACCGTTAGCAGGGCGTTGACGGGGAATGGGGTTAATCCTGGCGTGGATTCTTCTCTGGCGAAGGCGGGGCTTTCGAGAACGAGGATCAATTACAATCAGGCGATGGGCAATCTGCGGCGGTTGTGCCAGCAGTTGGCCTATTTGACGGGTCTGACGGATCCCGGGATCCGGATGGATACGAGTTCAGGGGGGCGGCTGCGGGTGGCGGCGCTGTCCGGGGATACGGCTGCGGTGAATGTGCTGACCGAGTATTTCGTCCGGCGTGAGCTGCGCTATGGTGCAGAACAGGAGCTGGCGAGGAAAAGCTATCTGCCGAAGGTGGTGGCTGGTGCGGGTGGATGGGCGAGGGGTTCGGGAGATGGGCTGGGGTATCAGCGGCTGAATTATTTGGCTGGTGTTGGGGTTGTCTATGATCTTTTCAGTGGAGTTCACAGGAGGGACAGGCTCGCTGTTCTGAATGGTCAGATAGAGGCTGCGGGTCTTGAGCTCCAGCAGCAGCGGTTATCGTTGCAGAACCAGGGATCGCAGGCGGATGAGTCGATCCGGGTGGCCAGCCGGAACCTGGATGAGCTGCCGGTGCAGCTGCAGGCGGCGGCCGACGCTTATCAGCAGAAGCTGGCGCAGTACAAGGCGGGGATCGTCAATCTGGTCGAGCTGTCTAACGCCTCATTCGAGCTGCTGCAGGCGCAGACCGGCTATATCGAGGCGTTGAACGACTGGTATACGGCCAGTTTGGACAAGGCGGCGCTGACGGGAAATCTCGATCAATTCCTTAAATCCATAAAATAAAAACGCATGGTAAGAACAGCTTTGAAAAGGCCCATTACTATCATGGTGCTTTTTACGGGTCTTTTACTTTTTTCGGTGGCGTCGATACGGACGATATCCATCGACATATTTCCAAGCCTGAACATGCCCGTCATTTATGTGATACAGCAGTATGGGGGAATGACAGCCAAGCAGATGGAGGGTTTTTTTTCAACGCGGATGCAGGATCATTTTCTGTATGTCGACGGGGTCAGGAATATCGAGAGCAAAAATGTGCAGGGCCTGACGCTGATAAAGCTGCAGTTCTATGAGGGTACCGACATGGCGGAGGCTGCTGCGGAGGTAGCAATCCAGGTCAACCGGTGTCAGTCCTTTTTTCCGCCGGGCGCTTTACCGCCGGAGGTAGTGCGGTTCGATGCCAGCAGTCTTCCGGTAGGGGAGCTGGTATTCAGCAGCAGGACGAGGACGCTGAATGATATTTTCGACATGGCGGGTACGCTGGTGCGTCCGCTGTTCGGGAAAGTGTCGGGATTATCGGCTCCGCCGCCCTTTGGCAGCAATGCCAGGTCGATCATTCTGAAGGTCGATCCTGCGAAGTTGCGGGAATACAATTTGTCGCCGGAGCAGGTGGTGGAGGCTTTAGGAAAGAACAATTCGATGGCTCCGTCGGGGAATGTGCGCATAGACAGTACGATGTTCATTTCGTCGATGAATTCGCAGGAGGAGAGCATACGGGATTTCGGCGACATACCCATTGTGGCGAACGGTGCGAGTATGATAACTGCGAAGGATGTTGCCAGGGTCGAAGATGCTTCGGATATCGTTGTAGACTATGCGTTGGTCAACGGGAAGCGAAGCGTGTATTTTCCTGTTGTAAAGACGGCCAGTGCTTCTACCTGGGATGTGGTGCAGGGGTTAAGGAAGGAGATACCGGAGATGCAGAGTCTGTTGCCGGATGATGTGCAGATCAGCTATGAGTTCGATCAGAGCATTTTCGTGATAAATGCGGCTAAGAGTCTTATGACGGAAGGTATACTTGGCGCCTTGCTGACGGGGCTGATGGTTTTATTGTTCCTGCGGGATTGGCGAAGCAGTATTGTCGTGATCGTCACTATACCCGTGGCTGTGCTGGCGACGGTGTTCTGTCTCAAGCTGGCTGGGCAGACCATTAATATTATGACGTTGAGCGGGATTGCTCTGGCGATAGGCATCCTGGTGGATCAGGCGACCGTGACCATCGAGAATATCCACCAGCATCTGGAGATGGGCAAGTCCAAGCGTGTAGCAGTGCTGGAAGCCTGCGTGGAGATATCATTTCCGCTGCTGCTGATCCTGTTGTGCATCCTGGCGGTTTTTGCGCCGTCCTTTGTGATGACGGGAGTGCCTAAGGCGATGTTCCTTCCCCTGTCCCTGTCAATTGCGTTTGCTATGATCATAAGCTTTATTGCTGCGCAGACGCTTGTTCCGATACTGTCGGTCTGGCTGCTGAAGGCGGAGTTGTTCCATTATCGGCACAAGGGGATACATGTGCATGCGGGGCTGGCTTTGGATGAAGAGGAGATCGCGGAGGTAAATGCGCACACTTTGCAGGACCGGGTACATGAGGAGGAGAACGGATTTTTTCAGCGGATGAAGGTAGGGCTGCTGGACAGGCTGGAGAGGTGGATGCCCCGGCGCAGACTCGTAGTGCTATCTTATCTGTGTGCAACGACAGGAATGGTAATCGTCGGTGTTGGCGTTATCGGCAAGGATATGCTACCGCATTCCAATGCCGGTCAACTGCAAGTGCGTGTGAGGGAGCCGGATGGGACCAGGCTGGAGATTACGGAGCGGGCCGTAAAAGGTATTTTGAAGGGCATCGATTCGCTGGTAGGGGGACGTGTTGCGATAAGCTCGGCGTTTGTCGGGACGGTCTCGCCCAATTATGGACATAGCAACCTGTATGTATTCAACAGCGGCTCGCATGAGGCGGTGGTGCAGGTTGAGCTGGAGAATGGCTATAAGACGGATATCGACGAGCTGAAGGATCGGATCAGGAGGGATGTCGCGGTGAGGTATCCGCAGGTCAGGCTGTCGTTCGAACCGATAGAGCTGACCGAGAAGCTAATGGCGCAGGGAGCGTCGACGCCGATCGAGGTGAGGGTTGCGTCGAAGAATATCGGGGATATGGAGGCATATTCAGGGCGGCTGATGTCGAAGATGCGGGCATTGCCATTTCTGCGTGATGTGCAGGTAGCGCAGCCGTTGAGTTTTCCTACGCTGGTCGTGCGGATGAACAGGCAGAAGCTGGCGCAGATGGGTCTGGGCATCGACGTTGTATCGCGGAGCATATCGGATGCGACGGCGTCGAGCCGGTATACGCTGAAGAACCTCTGGCTGGACGATTCCAAGCAGTATACGTATAACGCGCAGGTACAGATACCGGAATACATAATGAACTCGCTGGAGCAGCTGAAAGCTATTCCGCTGGTGCCGGGGAAGATGCGGCCTGTCCTGTCGGATGCGGCGGATATCTCTGTCGATTCGCTGCCGGGTGAATATGACCGTTCGGGGCCGCGCAGGTTTCTCACGGTCAACGCGAATATTCACAAGACCGATCTTGGAACGGCCATGAAGGCGGTGCAGAAGGCCATCGATGAGCTGGGGCCTCCCCCGAAGGGACTGGTCGCGGAGATGAAGGGGATGAGCGCTTTGCTGTCAGAGACGCTGGGCTCGCTGCAGGGTGGATTGGTGGCGGCGGTCGTGGTCATTTTGTTATTGCTGACGGCCAACTATCAGTCTTTCGGGCTGGCGGTGGCGGTGCTGAGTACGGTGCCTGCGGTATTGTTGGGGTCGCTGCTGCTGTTGCTGGCGACCGGGGCTACGCTCAACCTTCAGTCGTATATGGGGATCATCATGTCGGTGGGGGTATCCGTTGCCAATGCCATTCTGATCGTGACCAATGCGGAGGCGCTGCGAAAGGAGTACCGCGATCCATTCCGTGCGGCTGCGGTGGCGGCGAGCATCCGTCTGCGTCCGATCCTGATGACCAGCTGTGCGATGATAGCGGGAATGGTTCCGATGGCCAGTGGTTTGGGTGAGGCTGGGGACCAGTCTGCTCCGTTGGGCAGGGCGGTTATCGGTGGGTTGGCGATGTCGACGCTGGCGGCGCTATTTATAGTACCGTTGGTATATGGCTGGGTGAGGCAGAAACAATCATTTGCTTCCGTGTCTTTGTTGCCTACGGAAGAAGAATCTATAAATACAAAAGAGATATGAACAGAATATTGATGATAGTAATTGTTTTTGGATTGGCGGCGTGTACGAATGGCTCAGCTGGTTCGGTTGGTTCGTCTGGTTTGGCGGGAACGGCGGGAACGGCGGGTTCGGCGGGAACGGCGGGTTCGGCTGGCTCTGGCGCGCGGTATTCGCTGGTGAGACTGGAAAGGAAGGCGTTGCCACAGGAGGTGAAGCTGCCGGCGCAACTGGCGGCTTATGAAGCTGTCAATATTTTCCCCAGGGTCAACGGGTATGTGAAGGACGTGTTTGTGGATGTCGGTTCGCGTGTGAGGAAGGGGCAGCTGCTGATGGAGCTGGAGGCTCCGGAGATGGAGCAGGCGGTTGTCCAGGCACGTGAGCGGTATGCGCGGTCGAAACTGGACTATGCGATCAGCAGTGAGAATTATGATCGGATGCGGAGAGCTGCCGAGACGCCGGGGGCTGTGGCGCCGATGGGGTTGGCTTCCCTCAGGGCAAAGGCGGATGCGGACAGTGCGTTGTGCAATGCGGAGAAAGCTAACTGGGAGATGCAAAGGGCGGTGCTGGCTTATTTGAAGGTAAAGGCGCCGTTCGACGGTGTTATCGCCGAACGGAATGTGCATCCCGGTGCGCTCGTCAGCGCGGAGGGAAAGGACAACAAGCCAATGCTTGACCTGCGAAAGGTGGACCGTCTGCGGCTGCAGGTAGAGATCCCGGAAGGTATTGCAGGAGGGCTGGAAGATCGGGATACGGTAGTCTTTTATCTCAGCGCATATCCAGGGAAGAGGTTGACGGGGCATGTGAACCGGCGATCGGGTGTTGTGAACAGCCAGTATCGAGCCGAGCGGATGGAACTGGATGTGAACAATGGGGATGGTCGTCTGGCTCCGGGGATGTATGCGGATGTGCTTTTTAGCTCGCGGGGGAATGCGAGAGCGTTTACGGTCCCCCGTGCGGCGGTGGTGACTTCGACAGAACGTAAATATGTGGTCGTTGTCCGGGGTGGGCGGACTTTACGGGTGGATGTATCGACGGGAAATGAATCGGCGGGGCAGGTAGAAATAACGGGTGATCTGAATGAAGGTGAAGAGATCGTAGCGAGGGCGAATGATGAGGTGCCCGAAGGCATAGTGGTAAAATAGATTATTCAATTTAATTAATTAAAGTATGAAGAAGTTATTTGTTTTATTGTTGGTCATTTCTTTTTCCCGAAGCAGGGCGGGTCAGGGTGATACGGTTCTTGTGGTCCCCGCGGCGGTCAGGTCGGCGTTTGCGAACCAGTTTCCTTCAGGACATTTGAAGAAGTGGGAATGGCGCAAGGAGGGGTATATCGCGGATTTCCGTCTTGGGGGCAAAAAACTTTTCGCTTATTATTCCGCCGATGGCGGCTGGAAGGGAACGGAATCCCCGATCAGGTGGACGAAGGATCTGCCGGAGGCTGTCAGGGAAGGCTGGAAGAAGAGTGGTTATTATAGCTGGTATGTGATGGACATCAAGAAGATCGAGACACCGGACGGTCCGTTGTATACTTTGCATGTAAACAATGGCACGTTGTTGGATGCCGATCATCATGATGCTTTTCTGGAAGAATACGTACTATTCTTTTCGCCTTCCGGTGAGCTTGTAAAAAAGGACAGGATGGCGTGATCACCTGGGAACAAATATTATTAAGGCTTTCTCTTGCGGCTGCGTTTGGTGCGATTGTGGGTATCGAGAGGGAAAGAAAGGACTGGGCGGCCGGCCTGCGCACCCATATGATGGTGTGTGTAGGGGCCGCCCTTACTATGATGGTGAGTGCCTTTGGGTTTGAGGACATATTGGGTCATCCGGCGGTGGTGCTGGATCCTTCGCGTATTGCGGCGCAGGTGATCAGTGGGATCGGTTTTATCGGAGCGGGAACTATCCTGTTCCTGAGGCAGGAGGTGGTCCGGGGGCTGACGACGGCTGCCGGATTGTGGACGGTGGCGGCGATAGGGTTGGCTGCAGGAGGCGGAATGTATTTTGCCGCTGTGGTGGCTACGGTGATAGTACTGGTTATTTTGTGGCTGCTAAAGCCGGTAGAGAGAAAGATCTTCGGCAGGTACAGGACCTTTGTGATCCATCTGGAGGGTACTGGATTTACAGAAGGTCTGCAGAAGGTTCTTGAAGAGGAGGGATTAGATGTGTACAGTGTACTGATAGAGAAGAGCGGAAAGGGCATGCGGGGGCATGTACGGCTGAGGAACAGGAAAGATATGAATGGCGTGGTCGGGTTAGCAGGGAGGCTGGAAAGGCTTGAAGGCGTTGACCGTGTTTGGTGGGAAAAGGGGTGATCTGTCTATCTACTGTGAAGTATCTTATAGGTGTTGATCTGCGTATGTGGGTTGTCGTCTTCTATGGAGAGAAGGCGTTGCCAGCGGTAGTTGAAGGGGAATTTGTCGAGGTAGACGCCGGAGCCGGTGAGGGAGCCGACGCGGGTGTTGGGGCCGGATGTTTTTTCGATGTTCTCGCGGATGAGGTATTGTGGTTTTGGCTGGTGTTCGGTGATGAGGATGTGGGAGAATCCGGGGAAGCAGTTCCTGGTGAGTGTGAGTATATCGTTGTTGGATAGGTGTTGCAGAACCTGGCGGATCAATAATAGATCGGCTGGGGGTATCTTTTGGTGGAGGGTATCGAGGCAGAAGAAGTGAATTTTTTCGGAGCCGAAGTTATCGTTGTTGTATTGGATGAGGGAAGGGACGACGTCTACACCGTTGTAGGAGATGGAAGGGTTTTGCTCGCATATGCGGCGGCCGATGTTGAAGTCGCCGCAGCCGATATCGGTGATGGCGGTGATGTTGTGCGTCCTTATGTAGTCGGTGATTAGGTGGATGTACTCGGCGCTGGATTGGTTGTAAGAGCCTGAGCCGGAATAGTATCTGGCGCCTTCGGGGAGGTAGTTGGCTTCTTTGCCGTGGGCCCAGAGGCCGTTGTCGTATATCTCGGAGAAGATCTCGCTGTGGCTCTTTTTGCTGTACTGGTCGTCGGCGGCGATGTGTTTTAGCCTGAAGCGTTGGTAGTGGATGCGAAGGGTCTGGTAGAGTTTTGCCGGGAGTATGGATCTTAGTAAAGACATGGGCGAGCAATTTTTTTAAGAATAAGGTTTATTTGCCATTTGTGTGCCAAAAAAGGACGGCATACGAATGTACGCAAAAACAAAGCCTCCGGGATTTGATTCCGGAGGCTCTCACCTGCGTGTTGGTGTCTCAGTTCATTTACTTACTGGCAAGGGTCGCCCTGGGGGTGTTTTCGGACACGGATCAAATGAATCTTATATTGAATACATATAAATCATTTGAACAGCTTGTTTGACGTGTTCGTGGCGGATACTGATGGCTGCCTGCGGGTCCCTTTACATAGGGTGCGGACCAGCGTGTTTTTACGCGGGCTGCCGGGTCAGTATCACAAGCCGACCGTCGGGCTTTGCAATACGAATATAAAACGTGCAATCGGTATTTATATTATTGACCGCCGGGGAAAGGAGAAAGATAGTGGGATTGTATTAGAGTTTTGGTGCGGTGAGGTTGTATTTGTGAGCGAGGGCTACGAGGCTTTCGATCATGAAGGGTTTTTGGATATAGGCGTCGGCTCCTGCGTGGCGGGCGAGTTCTTCGAGGTCGTGGGTGCCGGAGAAATAGATGACGGGGATATGGCTGGTATGCGGCGACGATTTGAGCGCTTTGATGGCGGCGTCGCCCTGTATGCCGGGCATTTCGTGATCCATGAAGATGAGGTGGGGATCGAGTTCTTTGATCTGTTCGATCAGGTCGTCGAGGGTTTCGAAGCCAGGGAGCGTGTGGACCTGGAAGTTGCGTCTTTCGAAGATGAGCTTACAGACAAGCAGGTGGTCGGGGTCGTCGTCGACAAGAATAATTTTGGGGCTTTCCATCAGGCAGGTAAATTGGCTATTAGTTGAATGTTATATCGCGCGAAACTCGTGCCAAATTGAATTCTGAGTGAAAATAGGCATCGAATCTAAGACATATTGAGAGTTGTTTGATTTTATAACCTGGTTATTATCAAAAGGCTATTGGGGAGGGTCGGTGGCCGGGAGCACTTTTGACCTGGTTGCGGGGAGGTGGGAATTGGCAATAGGGGATTGGGAAGGATGGTTTTGCGTATGCGGCGGACAAGCTGGCTTTCCGCGGTGATTCGGTGTGGCAGCATGTGGGGACGGCCTATAGCGGGCAGGCGACTGTGAGTGCCGATGATTCTTTTGGGAAGAAGGTTTCGGGGACTTTCAATTTTACGGCGCGTGTGCTTACCATTGATTCCACGAGTCTGAAGGTAGATTCGTTGGTTGTGAGTAACGGAGTGTTTAATAATGTGCCGTATGTGTATCGGCGGCACAGGTGATACATGGTAGTTTCAGCCGGGGACGTTTACGGTGTCTGTTTATAGGGTATCCGGATCACTATTGATGGGGCGTCCGCATTATGCGGACGCTTTTTTTGTCCGGTAGAGTATTCGCAGCATCGAGGGGAGGACGATGAGGAGGATGGGGAGGGCGGCGACGAAGCCGCCGATGACGGCGATGGCGAGGGGTTGGTGGAGCTGCGCGCCGGCGCCGATGCCGAGGGCGAGGGGCAGGAGGGCGATGATGGCGCCGAGGGCGGTCATGAGTTTGGGTCGGAGGCGGGTGGAGATGGAGTAGACGATGGAGTCGTCGATGCTTTTTGTTTGCAGGGATTCGCGGAACTGGAGGAAGGTAAAGATCGCGTTCTCCCCGATGATGCCGACGATCATGATGAGGCCGGTGTAGCTGCCTACGTTGAGGGGTGTCTGGGTGAGGTAGAGGGCGATGTAGCTGCCGGAGATGCCGAGGACGGCGAGGACGATGATGAGCAGGGCGACTCTCAGGTCGCGGAACAGGAAGAGGATGACCGAGAAGACCAGCAGGCTGGCGGTGACAAGGATGGTCAGCAGTTCTTTGAAGGACTGTTGCTGTTCGGCGTAGGAGCCGCCGTATTCGATATGATAGCCCTGGGGCAGGACGATGTTTTTTCCGATGGTTTGCTGGATGTCCTTCATGGTGCTGCCGAGGTCGCGGTTCTCGAGGCGGGAGGTGACCTCGCCCATGGACTGGAGGTTCTCTCTATTGATCTCGGCGTCGCCGGGGTTGACCTTTATGTCCGCCAGCTGGGAGATGGGTTTGAGTTTGCCGGAGGGGAGGAAGATATCGAGGTTCCGGATGTCGCTGACGGATGCGGTGCGGCTGTTGGGATAGACCATGCGGATGTTGGTGAGCTGTTCTCTTTCCGGGATGGATCCCACGATATTTCCTTCCAGCCGGGTTTGCAGCTGGGTCTGGAGGCCGGTGGGGGTGAGGCCGAACTGGGCGAGGCGGTTGTAGTCGGGCTCGACGCTGACCGAGGGGCCGGCGATGACGATGCCGTCGAATACGTCGGCGGTACCGTCTACTTTTTTGATGGTTTCGGCGACTTGTGTGGAGAGTTGTTGCAGGGTTTTTACGTCGTTGCCGAATATTTTTATTTGCACGGGTTGTACCGACGTCATGAGGTCGCCGAGCATGTCGCCGATGACCTGGCCGAAGTCGACGCGCAGGGCGGGTTGTGAGGATTCGATCTGTTTGCGGAGGTCGGCGATGACGTCGTCGGTGCTGCGGGTCCTGGATTTTTTCAGGTTGATGAGGTAGTCGCCCGTGTTGGGTTCGGTGATGAAGAAGCCCATCTGGGTACCGGTGCGGCGGGAATAGCTGGCGACCTCGGGGGTTGCCGTGATGAGCTTTTCTATCTGTTGGAGCATCCGGTCGGTCTCCTGGAGGGAGGTCCCGGGGGGAGAGGTGTAGTCGAGGACGATGCTGCCTTCGTCCATTTCGGGGAGGAAGCCGGTCTCGAGTTTGGGGAGGATGAGGTAGATGGCTGCCGCGAGTCCGATGATGATGGCGATGCTGAAGTACGGTTTATGGATGAAGAAGCCGACCCATTTTTGTTGTTTGACGTCGTGGGCTTTCGGCGCCCTGCGGGCGGGTTTGTTGGAGCTCAGCAGGAGGTAGATGACGGGCAGGCCGATCCAGGTCACGATGAAGGAGCAGACCAGGGTGATGATCATGGTGTTGGTCAGGACCTTGAAGTAGGCGCCGGCTACGCCGCTCATCAGTTCGAAGGGGATGAAGATGACGATCGTGCTCAGCGAGGAGCCGACCATGGCGGGCAGGAGATAGCGGATGGCTTGCTGCACGAGTAGCCGCGAAGGTTCCTCGGGGTGTTCTTCGTGTGTTCGTTGTATCTGTTCGACCACGACGATGGCGTCGTCGATGATGAGGCCGATGGATGCGGCGATGGCGCCGAGGGTCATGATATTGAACGTATAGCCGATGGCGTAGACGGCGATGAGCGCCAGGGCGATGGTGATGGGTATGGTGATGAGGATCGTGGCGCTGGCTTTGAGGCTGCGGAGGAAGACGATGGCGACGAGGATGGCCAGGCCGAGGCCTATCCGGAGGCTGTCGGTGACGCTTTTTACCGAGTCGTTGACGAAGTCGGCCTGGACGTAGTATGGTTTGAGCCGGACGCCTTTGGGGAGTATCTTTTGCAGATCGGCGATCTTCTGCTCCATTTGGGTGGAGAGGTCGATGAGGTTGGTGCTGGGTTGTTTGATGACGGCGATTAAAAGGTTCTCCTTTCCGTTGGCGTTGATCCGGGTGTATTCAACGGCTTCCTGTATGGAGACGTTGGCTATCTCCTGCAGGTGGACGATGCGTTTGCCGTTGTTGCTGACGATGAGGTCTTTCAGCTGGTCGAGGGTTTTTACCGTCGCGTCGGTGACGGTGAGGTATAGCAGGTGATAGTCGGAGAGGTAGCCGTTGCTGCGGATGAAGTTGGTCTGGGCGAGGGTATTGGTGAGCATGTCGGGGGTGATGCCGAGGGTGCTCATTTTTTGCATGTCGAGGGTGAGCCAGTATTCTTTTTGTTTGCCGCCGATGATACGGACCTCGGATACCCCCTGTACCTGGGAGAGAAACGGTTTGACGGTATAGAGCGCGAGTTGTTTGATATCGATCTGGGGGAGGTTGTTGCCAGTCTCGAGGGAGTAGCCCAGGACGGGGAGGATGGCCGGGTTCATCTTGGCGACGGTGATCTGTACGCCGGGAGGGAGGCTGTTGCTGACCTCGGCGATCTTCGACTCGATGCGTTGCTGGGCGAGGTCGATGTTGGCGCTCCAGTCCATATAGGCGGAGAGTTCGCAGGTGCCGCGGCTGGTGGTGCTGCGGATGGTCTGGAGGTCGGGTACCTGTTTGATTGCGGCCTCGAGCGGTTTGGTCACGGTAACCATCATCTTGTCGACGGGCTGGAGGCCGGCGTCGGCGATGATCTTTATTTTGGGGAAGGTGATCTCGGGGAAGAGGGATGTCTTCATCCGGCCGTAGACGAAGAGGCCGCCGAGCAGGACGATGAACAGGAGTGCGCCGATAGGACTCTTGTAGGAGACGAAGAAGTTTTTCATTTGTTACGGTTTTTCAACGGTGACTTTGGCGGTATCGGGCAGTCCATAGTTGCCGGTTATGAGGATCTGGTCTGTCTTCGAGAAGACGGGGTCGAGTATCTCGATGGTATTGTTCTGTTCGAGTCCTTTTTTGACGGGTGTTTTGACGGCGGTGGCGGAGTCGATCATCTTCATGACCCAGAAGTCGGTTTGCGCCTCGTCGGAGAGGACGGCGGATTTGGGAACTGTCTGGGCGTGGGGTTTCAGGCTTTTTATGATGATGACCTTTGCGATGACGTTCTGTGGGATGGGTGTTTGTGAGGCGACCTTTATGACGACGGGCTGGGTTTGTGAGGCGGAGTCGACTGTTGGCATGACCTGGCTGATATAGCCTTTTAGTCTCTGTCCGTCGGGGAGGGTGAGTTCTACGTTCCTTTTGTTGAGGACGTAGGGTCTCAGTTCGTAGGGAAGATTGAGGAGGAAGACGAAGCTGCTGATGTCGCTGATTACGGCGAGTTGTTCGCCGTCCTGGACGTAGTCGCCGGTCTGGTGGTTCAACTGAGTTATATACCCGGAAAGAGGGGCTTTGGCGGTGCTGATGCCGGTGAATTTGAAGGAGCTGTCGAGTTTGGAGATGGAGTTGCCGATGACCATGGACTCTTTTGTCTCGATGGTGAACAGGGGTCTGCCGGTGGTGATCAGCTCGCCGGGTTTTACGCTGACGGTCTTTATATAGCCTGTGGCGATGGAGCGGACATAGCTGTTCTGGAGGAAGGCGGAGGTGGCGTTGAGTTGTATGGAGTCGGAGAGGTCGCCGATGGTGACGGATGTTGTGGTCACCGGGGTTACGGTGGTTGTTGCCGGGTCTTCGGAGGCAGGGTCGGCTGTTTCAGCGCCGTGGTTGCAGGCCGCGAGTGTGGCAAGGAGGAGTATGGTGAGATATCGTTTCATGTTTATTGAGCTTGTGCTTCCCAGTAGTTGATCTGGTTGATGATCTGGAGGCGATTTATATAATTCTGGTTAAGAAGGTTTCTTGCGTTGAGCCAGGTGTTGATGGCGATGACGAGGTCGGTGATACGGATGGCGCCGGTCTCGAGGAGTTTGCCGTTGACGTCGATGAGGGTATTGGAGTATTTTATCTGGCCCCTGATCTCTTCGATGAGTGATTCGGTGGCGCGGAGTTGTTGGGTGAGGGTGGCGATCTGCTGGTTATACTGGCGCAGGTAGAAGTCGCGGTAGTCGGTGCGGGTTCTTTCGGCGATGTCGAGTTTTTGGAATTTGAGTTTTTTTTGACGGCCGTCGTAGATGGGGACGGACAGGGAGAGGCCCACGCTGGTGCCGAAGTTCTTTTGGGCTTCGTACTGGAGGCTGGACAGGTAGCCGGCGTCGGCGAAGACGTTGAGTTTTGGTTTGTAGCTATAGTTGATGACGGAGCGCTGGTTGAGGTTTTTGAGGCTGTCGATGGTGAACTGGCGGTAGAATTCTGAGCTATAGGCGTCGGGGACTACCGCGAGATTTATTTCGGGGTCGGGGAGGGTAGTCGTTTCGCTGGTGTCGACGATGCCGCAGAGGTAGTTGAGGGTGTTGAGGTCGTTCCTGTATTGTATCTCTGTCTGGCGGTAGAGCAGTTGTTGCTGCTGGAGGGTGACGTAGAAGGTGAGGTAGTCGGCCTGTTTGTAAACGTTGTTTTCGGTGAGGCCTTTTAGTATGGTCTCTTCTTTTTTCAGCAGGTCGAGGCTTTCCTTGTTGAAGTTGACGGTAGTGAGGTCGCCGTAGGCGAGGATATATTGGGCGGTGACGGTCTTTTTGAGGTCTCGTCTTGCTATTGCTGCGGTGTTGCCGATGCTGGTCTTGTCGAGGGAGATTGCCTGATATTGGGTGGCAAGGTTGTTACGGCTGATGATGGATTTGGAGGCTTGTACCTGTGCGGAGAGTTGTCCGCCGTTGGTTACTGCATTGTCGTAGCCCCAGCCGCTGCTGAGTGTGGGGGCGTAGAGGTCGTTGCTGAGTCCGGTGACCTGGGGTTTGTAGGAGGCCCGGATCATTTGGGAGTCGAGGCCGAGGGAGAGCATCTGGTTTTGGTAGTCTTTTAACAGGGGACTGTTGGTGCGGGCCTGATCCAGATAGAATGATAGATCGTGACTTTGGGCGCGTATGTATGATGGAAAAATTATAAGTATAAGAAGCAGGATCTTCATTGGTGGTGATAATTGGCTGTAAAGGTAGAGGAAGATTCTGGGGTTATTCTGAAGATCACGGTAAAGAAGTGGCGGCCGTCGGTGAAGTTATAGTTAACGTTATAATTGTACAGTGTACATATATTCCTGACGATGGCGAGGCCGAGGCCGGTGCTGTCTTCGGTGCCGTTCTGTTTGTGAAAGCGGTCGAAGATGCGGCCGGGGTCGAGGGCGGTTTGGGCGCCGGTGTTCTCGATGGTCAGGGAATGGTTGTTAGTGCTGATGACGATCTCACCGTCGTCGCGGTTGTAGCGGATGGCGTTGGTGAGCAGGTTGCCGATGAGTATTTCTATCAGGGTGTTGTTGACGTTGACGTGGATGTCTTCGTTGAAGCGGTTGGAGATGGTGACGTTCTTGGTTTCTGCGTAGGCGTGGAGCTGCCGGGTGAGTTTTTGGCAGGTATTGGTGACGGAGGCTGTTTCGGTTGTCTGGTACTGGTTGTTCTCGATCTTTGTGAGCAGGAGGAGGGATTTGTTGAGTTTGATGAGGCGGCTGTTGGTCTCGTCGAGGGCGTTGATGAGTTCAGCCTGTTCTTCGGAGAGCGGGGTGGTTTGCATGAGCAGCTCGAGTTTGCTCTGGAAGATGGCGAGCGGCGTTTGCATTTCGTGGGAGGCGTTCTCGGTAAATTCTTTCTGGTTCCTGTAGAGGCGGGTGCTTCTGCTGAAGAGGTTGTTTATGGCTTTGTTGAGTTCGTTGAATTCGTCGGTGGTGCTGTTTTTAAATGCCAGGTCGGTCTTTTTGTTGAGCTCGAAGGACTGCATGTTCTTCAGGGCTATATAGAAGGGCTGCCAGAGTCTGCGGGATACTTTTTGGTTGATCCAGAGCATGCCGCCGATGAGAACGAGGAGGACGCTGATCTGGACGAACAGGATACTTCCGAGGAGGTCTTCGTTCTCGATGAGGCTGCTGCTGATGATCAGTTGATAGAGCTGGCCGCCGACGGTGATGTCGCCGGCTATTTCGCGGAAGGGTTCTTCTTCTTTGTGTTTGTGGCTGAATCGGGTGGTGGAGTATATCCTATCCTTTGTTGGCTGGGTGCCCGGAGTGAGGAGGATGTCTTTGTCCATTTTGGTCCAGGCTGTGAGCTCGTCGCTGGTTCGTATCTCGTCGAGGTGTTCGCGTATCTCGTGGAGCTGGGATTTGAGCGAGCTGTCGACGGAGTGGAGGAGCACTTTTTTGACGACGAAATAGAATACGGGGATGGTCAGCAGGAAGATGACAGACGAAAAGAAGAGATAGTTTCGTATGGTCTTGTTGTTGAGCCGCATGGTCAGACGTCGAATTTGTAGCCCATTCCGTAGACCGAGCGGATGTATTCTTTACAGCCTGCGAGCTGCAGTTTCTTCTTCAGATTTTTCATATGGGAGTAGATGAAGTCGTAGTTGGTGAATATCTCGGCTTCGTCGCCGGAGAGGTGTTCGGCGATGGCGTTCTTTGAGATGACGCGGTTCTTGTTGTAGGCGAGGTAGAGCAGGAGGTCGTATTCTTTCCGGGTGAGTTCGAGGGTCTTTTCGTTGACGTAGACGGTCTTGGCGATGAGGTCGATGGTGAGTTCGTTGAATACGAGCACCTGCTGGCCCTGGAAATGGCGGCGCCGGATGACGGCGAGGATGCGGGCGTTGAGTTCGGAGAGGTGGAAGGGTTTTGTGAGGTAGTCGTCGGCGCCGAGGTTGAGGCCCTGGATGCGGTCGCCGATGGAATTCCTGGCGGATAT
>Ga0310811_10003302_pt1 | contig 20279 bp, 17 predicted proteins | sample YCmetagenome_FD_207642 | JGI IMG/M metagenome (GOLD analysis project Ga0310811, IMG submission 207642) | Soil microbial communities from experimental microcosm in Duke University, North Carolina, United States - YC | ecosystem: Engineered > Artificial ecosystem > Soil microcosm > Unclassified ...
AGATAGCTACGAATTCTTTTTGAAGGACCGAATGCACTTCGGCGCGAGGACTCATCTGGCGCTGACAGGACACAAAAAGGAACAGAGTTTAACGATTTAAAACAGACCATAGATGAACCAAAGAGCAGTCTTTCTTTTCGCGCTTTTGCTGGGATGCACCATACGGTTGTTTGCCCAGGAAACCCTGTCGCTGGCCGGCGAGTGGAGTGTCCGGATCGATCCGCAGAAGACGGGCGAGCGGCAGGGCTGGTATAAACAGGCTTTTGAAAAGAAGATCCAATTGCCCGGCACCCTGGACGACGCGGGTATCGGAGATCCGCCGACGCTCACGGACCGGAGTGTGGAAAAAGACGTCATGGTCCACCTGACCAGGAAACATAGCTATATCGGCTATGCATGGTATGCACGGGAGGTCAACGTTCCTTTGAGTTGGAAAGGAAAGGGTATCCAACTGTCTCTCGAAAGGGTCCTGTGGACCAGCCGGGTTTGGATAGACGGGGTAGAGGCGGGGACCCGGGAAAGTCTTTCCACGCCGCACCGGTACGATCTGGAAGCGCGACTGTCTCCGGGCAGGCATCTGATCGTCATTTGTATAGACAACAGCAGGAAATACGATATTTCCCATCTGGACATGGCGCATGCCTATACAGAAGGGACGCAGATCATCTGGAACGGGATCATAGGAAAGATGCAGCTGGTCGCGAGGCCCCGGGCTTCTATTCAGTCGATGGAGGTCTATCCTTCCGAAAAAGAAAAGACCGTTGCCGTGACGACGGTTTTCCGGAATGATCTGGGCCGTGACGAAAAAGGCGTGTTGCGGCTGCAGGTGCTGGACCGGAATAAAAAGGTCGTCGCGCAGAAGGTGGAGCAGGTGACTCTTGCTGCCGGTGAGTCGAAGCATGAAAATAAGGTTGCGGTGCCGGCTTGCAGGGACTGGGATGAATTCGCTCCAAACTTGTATACGGTGAGCGCTGTGCTGGAGGCCGGATCGACGGATCGTGTTGCCGCGGTATGCGGGATGCGGGACATCGGGAATGCGAACAGTCTGCTTTGGATCAACGGCCGGCGGTTATTCCTGCGCGGCACACTGGAGTGCAATATCTTTCCGCTGACGGGGCATCCGCCGATGGACAGGAAGGGGTGGCTGAAGGTGTTTGGGACGGCGAAGGCATATGGCCTCAATCACCTGCGCTTTCATTCCTGGTGTCCGCCGGAGGCGGCTTTCCAGGTCGCGGATTCCATGGGGTTCTATTTGCAGGTCGAGCTGCCTTTCTGGAACAAGAATGCGGGCAAGGACGATGCGGTGGACAGGTTCCTCGGGGAAGAAGCTTTCCGGATCAGCCAGGAATATGGCAATCATCCTTCGTTCTGTCTCTGGTCGATGGGCAATGAGCTGGATGGGGATTTCGACTGGCTGGCGGGTATGGTCAAACGATTGCGGCAGACGGACCCGCGCCACCTGTACACTTCGACTACGTTCACGTTCCAGGCGGGACATGGGAAATGGCCGGAAGCCGGTGACGACTATTATATCACACAGTATACGAAAAAGGGATGGATCCGGGGGCAGGGTATATTCAATAGCATCCCGCCAGATTTTAAAAGCGACTATACAAAGGCGGTAGACGGTCTGCCCGTTCCGGTGCTCATCCACGAAATGGGTCAATATTCGGTCTACCCCAATCTGGGAGAGATCGGCAAATATACCGGTGTACTGGACCCGCTGAATTTCAGGGCGGTTCGAAATGATCTTGACCGGAAAGGCCTGGCTGGCCTTGCGCCCGCCTTTACCAAAGCCAGCGGAGTGTTTTCGGCCGGGCTTTATAAAGAGGAGATCGAGCGGGCCATGCGCACGCAGGGTATCAGCGGATTCGAGCTGCTGGATCTCCACGATTTCCCCGGTCAGGGGACGGCGCTGATCGGCATTCTCGACGCTTTCTGGGACAGCAAGGGGCTGGTGACGCCGGAAGAGCACCGGATGTATTGCTCGGCTGTTGTGCCGCTGCTGCGGTTTGAACGGGCTTCTTATACCGGCGACCAGCGTTTTGTCGCGTCTGCCGAGGTAGCGAATTTCGGCGCAGACATGCTGAAGGACTGCTCGCCATTGTGGACAGCAAAGGATGACGCGGGCCGGGTGGTTGCTTCCGGAAGCCTTGCTGCGCGTGACGTGCCGGTGGGCGGCGGCTTTCGGTTGGGTGAGGTTTCATTCGATCTGAAGGATGTTTCGGCGGCTAAGATGCTGACCATCGAACTGGCTCTGCGGGGCACGCCGTATAAGAACAAATGGAAGATCTGGGTCTATCCCCGGCAGGTCTCCACCGTGGACGCATCCGATGTCGTCGTCGATACCCTATTGGATCAGGCATTGGTCCATTTGGCGGAAGGAAAGAAGGTGCTGCTGAATCCGGACACCGCCAGCATCAATGGGGTCGACGGAAGATTTGCCCCCGTGTTCTGGAGTCCCGTCCATTTTCCGAATCAACCGGGTACGATGGGGATTCTCTGTGATCCGGCACATCCGGCGCTGAAAGATTTTCCTACGGAATTTCATTCCGACTGGCAGTGGTGGGACATGGTCACCAGGTCAAAGACGATGATCCTGGATTCCTTGCCGCAGTTGAATCCGATAGTCCGGGTCATCGACAATTTTTTTAAGAACAGACGAATGGGGGATGTGATAGAGGCGAGGGTAGGGCGGGGCCGGCTGGTATTGGCTTCGGTTGACATAACGCATGATCTCGGGCGCCGGCCGGCTGCGAGACAGCTACGCTATAGCCTGGGGCGCTATATGAGCGGCGAGGCTTTTGCGCCGACGGTCGAACTGACCCCGGCTCAGCTGGAGAGTCTTGCAGGTGTGGCGCACCCGCGGAGATCGCCGCAGGCGGATACGGTCCTTTCGAGGTACCGGCGATCGATAAGCGACGCCAACGCGTTGCGGTCGCAGGAGGTCAGCCGCATGGTCTCGGACTGGGATAGCGTCAGCCAGTGGCCCGATATCAAATACGACGATACGGTGCGCGGCTTCTGGTCACTCCTGGGCCATCTCGGCAGGATCAGGACGCTTGCGCTGGAATGGTCGGACCCGGAGTCCGGCCATTTTCACGATAAAGATATCTGGCGGGTCATCAACGGAGCGCTGGACAACTGGCTCGAAAAGCGCTACCACAACAGCAACTGGTGGCATAATGAGATCGGCGTTCCGCAGCTGATGAGAGATATTCTGGTGGTGTTGCGGGATACGCTGAGCCCGGTGCGGTTGAAAGGAGCGCTGGAGGTGCTGGGGCAGTACCGGCTGCAGAAGCCGGGCAATGGGGCCAATCTGGTGTGGAGCGCAGATCTCGGACTGCACTATGGTGCACTGACGGGGAACGACAGCCTGATGCGCGTCTGTGCCGACCGGCTGATCGATGAGGTCCGTATTACGACGGGAGACGGCATCCAGTCAGACTATAGTTTTCACCAGCACCTGGCCCGTCTGCAGATGTATCAGTACGGGGCGGCCTATCTGGAGCAGAACGCCCGTCTCGCCTGGCAGCTTCAGGGTACTCCCTGGGCGTATCCGGAAGACAGGATAAGGCTGCTTTCCAGCTTTGTACTGGAGGGATGGCAGTGGATGTGCAGAGGGGTGAATACGGTTCCCGGCACGATCGACCGGTCCGTCAGCCGTATCGGTGCCTTGCATGCCGCCGATCTGCGCGGGACGATACCCTGGCTTTGTGAGCTGGACCCTTCGAAGGCTACGGCGTTTCGGGCCCTGGCCGCGAGGCAGGAGGGCGGCGGCGAGCCGCTGCAGGGATTCCGGTACTATCCCCGGTCCGACTTTTCGGTCTATCAGGACCGTCAGTTCGGTTTCTTTTTAAAGACGATGTCGGACAGGACGCTTCCTTCCGAGTCGATCAACAGCGAGAACCTGAAGGGGCGCTGGCTCAACGCCGGTGACGCCTATATCATCGGCAATGGCAATGAATATTTCAATTTGATGCCGGTTTGGGATTGGGAGCATCTGCCGGGGATCACTGGTTTTTCAACCGCGGGCGGGTTGGCCCGTCATGCGTTCGCCGGCAGCGTTTCAGACGGAAATAGCGGGCTATCGGCTATGGACTATGAATTGGATAGCGCGTCCCTTACGGCCCGAAAATTCTGGGCCTGCCACGATGGGATTGTCGTCTGTCTCATTGGCGACCTGAGGTGTAACGCCCCGGCATATACGACGATCGATCAGTGCCGCTGGACCGGCGATATTGTCGCCGATGACCGCGTCATAGGGCAGGGCGCCGATACCTTGGTTTCGGCGCGATGGATACAGCACGCAGGCAAGGCCTGCATCTTTTTGCGCCCGTCGAAGGTCGTCGTAAAGGCGGGGTCGTCTTCGGGTTCATGGCAGTCGATCAACGCTTCCGAACCGTCGACGCCCGTGACCGAACGGCTGTTTATGCCCGTATTGCTGCATTCTATTGGTCACGACTCCGCCGGGTATGTGCTGACAGCCTGTGCCACGCCGGCAGAGGCGCGATCTCTGGCCCGGCGGCCTGACTGGACCATACTCCGCAATGGCGCCGACTGTCAGGCGGTGCGGTTCAGGGATGGACTGGTGTTCTGTGCTTTTTATACGGGAGGGTCTCTGGTGGTGGACAGGCATCGGACGATCGCAGTCGACAAGCCCTGTCTTCTGATGGTAGGAAAAGACTCGCTGTATATAAGCGATCCTTCGCAGAAGGGGATGACGGTGACCGTAAACCTGAATGGGAAAGGATATGTGGCGCAGTTGCCGGCTGATGGAACGACGGTGATTTCCCGCTATCTTTAGGGGATGAATCTATTCAGGGTTTTAATGGTGGGGATTGTTATGGTGAATGCTATTGCCGTAGCAGCTCAGGGAAAGTTGACCGATCCGGTGGTCTGCAAGGCCGATCCCGGGCAGTCTTATGCTCTGTATATTCCTGCAAAGGGGAACGCCGCCGCAATGCCGGTGGTCTATTTTTTCGATCCTCATGGCAGCGGTGCGCTTCCGCTGAACAAATACCGGCAGCTCGCGGAAACATATGGGTTTATTCTCGTCGGAAGCAACAATTCAAAGAACGGTAATGACTGGTCGACAACGGAGAAGGTCTGGCAGTCGCTCGCGGCCGATACGAAGGGCCGGCTGAAGATCGATGCGGGTCGTATCTATACCTGTGGTTTTTCCGGCGGGGCCAAGGTGGCAAGTTTTGTAGCGATCCAGCACCCTGGGATAAAGGGTGTCATCGCGGGTGGCGCGGGACTGCCCGACGGAGTAGGCGCCGATAATTTCGACTTCAGCCTTACGGCAATTGCCGGCGAAGGCGACATGAATCTGACAGAGCTGGTGGGTATCACCGGCGAACTGGACAAGACGCATACCCGGCACCGCCTGCTGTTGTTTGCCGGGAAGCACGAATGGGCGCCGGAAGGCATCATGAACCAGGCCTTTGCCGGGCTGCAGCTGGACGCCATGGCGCAGGGAAGATTGCCAAAGGAACAGACGTTTATCGACCAGTACGTGAAAAAGAGCAGGGCGCGTCTCTCCGGCTATATGAACGCCGGTGACCTGCTGAAGGCCGAACGCGAGTGTGCGGTATCCGTAAGCTGTCTGGACGGCGTGGACAAGCAGGCCGACTGGTTCCGTCAGCAACGGAAATCCATAGCCGGAAGTCCGAAATATAGCCACCAGCAACAGCAGGAACGGAGCGTCCTCGCCCAGGAGGAGAGCACCAAGGCGGGATATATGCAGCATTTTCAGCAGGTAGATACGCGCTACTGGGACGGCGTCATCGCCGACCTGGCAACCAAAGCTGCCCCGGGCCGCCCCGATGCCGCCATGTACCAGCGACTGCTGGCCTGGCTGTCACTGGCTTTTTATTCCATGAGCAACCGCTGTATCGGCGCCAATGCCAACGACCAGGGCCGGTACTTTGTCGACCTGTACAAAAAGGTCGACCCTGCGAATAGCGAGGCCTGGTATTTTTCGGCCATACTGAGCGCGCGCGGGGGCCAGCCAAAGGCCGCCCTGGCGGACCTCGAAAAGGCGGCTGAGCTGGGTTTTGACGACGACCGGCGCATGCGCCAGCAACCGGAGTTCAGACAGATGGACCTTTCCCCGGTGAAACTGCGCGGGCAGGCCCGGAAATGACCTCCCGCCACGGGCTCAACCTTCGCCCCCCGTGGGGCACCCGGGAACGTTCGTCGGGCTAAAGACTTTCGTCCGCGCTGCTTCGACACGGGAGCTACGCTCGTATCCTTCGTCGGGCCCAACACTGTTGGTCCCTACCCAGGATACCCTGGTCGTACCCTTCGCCGAGCGCTCGGGTACTTTCGTCGGGCTATACCGAACCTTTGTCGAATAAGTTTCCAGTCCTAACATATCTTTTACATCTTTGTATCAGCAAGAGAAAATAACCATCCAGTGTCCGAAAAAAACCTCCAATGTCCTTGAAAATCAAGTAGAACCAAAGTCCAATTCCGAAAGCTAGAAAGTCCAGTCCGTCCTTGAAAAACCGAGTCCGGAAATCCTGAAAACCATCCAAGTCCAAGATCCGAAAGACCGTGTGTCCAAAATCCTTGAAAACATTTATCCAACCCCTTGAAAATCAGTCAGTCCGTTAAATCCGATCTCCAAATGGAGCACTGAATTTGGAAAAGAACCCTAAGAATGATCGATGGCCCTGACAAAAAGTTTGCCGCTGCGAATATCGCAGCGGCTTTTTTCTTTCCAGTATATTGCGTCGTGGCCGACCGTATATTGCGGCCTGGCCGACCGTATATTGCGCCATACGGGAACGGGGAGGCATTGTGAACCACCCGACAAAAACTGAGATATGAAAATCGTAATTCTGGATGGATATACCCTAAACCCGGGAGACCTGTCCTGGGCATGGCTGGAGGAATTTGGAGAGGTCGTTTACTATGACAGGACGGCGACAGAGGAGGTCCCGCACAGATGTAAAGGCGCGGATATGGTCCTTACGAATAAGGTTCAGGTGCGGGCAGATGCGCTGCGGCAGTTGCCTTCGCTGAAATATATCGGAGTGACGGCGACGGGCTATAATATCATCGACGTGGACGCGGCCAAAGCCCAGGGCATCGTGGTTTCGAATGCACCGGCTTATGGGACGGCTTCGGTCGTGCAGACGACTTTTGCGCTGCTGCTCGAGCTGTGTCTGCACGTACAACGGCACAGCGATTCCGTATACGCTGGTGCCTGGAGCCGGTGTCCTGATTTTTCCTACTCCGTATCTCCGCTGGTCGGGTTGTCGGGGAAGACGATGGGTATCATCGGCTATGGGGATATCGGGAAAGGTGTGGGGGAGGTGGCTGCGGCGTTTGGAATGCGGCTGATGACGATCCGGCGTCCGTCAAATGCCGCCAGCGCTCCCGCGCTCGAACTGGTGTCGCTGGACGAGCTGCTTGCAGCTTCGGACGTGGTAAGCCTTCACTGTCCGCTGACTCCCGATACGCAGGGGATTATCAACAGGATCACGCTGGAGAAAATGAATCAGTCGGCTTTTCTGATCAATACGTCGAGGGGTGCGCTGGTCGTCGAGGAAGACCTGGCGGCCGCGCTCAACGAAGGGATGATCGCCGGCGCGGGTCTCGACGTGCTCTCGCAGGAACCGCCTGACGATAATAACCCGCTGCTGAGGGCAAAGAACTGTATCATCACGCCGCATATCGCGTGGGCTACGAGGGAGGCCAGGTTCCGGCTGATGGAAATGACGAGGATGAATCTTCTGGCATTCGTGAAGGGAAGCCCTGAGAATGTGGTCAAGTGACAGGACGATCAATAAAACTTCAAAACCCCCTCGCCTAAGCGAGGGGGTTTTATTTTTGCCTGGCATAAGATTTGAATAATGAAGGAGTTTTATACCTTTGCAACGCTAATCGAATAAAAATGAAAAATCACCTGACTCTAATCGGCGTGGCAGCCCTTCTGTTGACCTATTCATGCAAAAGCGGGCTTGTCACGATGTCCAATGGTTGTTATAATCTCATCAGCCAGGGGCAGACAGAAAACAAATCCGGCAACTACTCCGCCGCACTCGACGATTTCAACAAAGTCCTGCAAAAATGCGATGCCTACGACGCCAAGGAAAAAGGCTATGCCGGTAAGGCCGCCGCGCTCAATGGTCTGGGGCAGTACAGTGACGCGCTTGACGCGGCCAATAAGGGGATTGCCATCAACAAGTCCAGCCTCGACAATCTTTTTGAAAAGGCCAATGCCGAACTGGGGCTTGGCCGGTCTGCGGACGCCAAAGCCGATCTGAATACGATCAATACGCTGACCGGTAAGAACCAGAACACCGCCCAGCGGGCCACCATCTACTCGAAAATGGCGGAGATCGATATGCGACAGCAGCAGTATGATCAGGCACTGCAGAACATTCAGCAGGCGATCGCGCTGGACAAGAGCAATCTCCATTTTTACATGCAGAGGGGCGATATCAATGTCGCGGCTGGTAACTACAGCACTGCCATCGGCAACTACGACGAGGCCATCGCCAACGGCAAGAATGACCCGGAGGCCTGGAAGGCGAAGACCACCACCGTTGTACGTATGATCCAGAATAAGTACAGGACTGACGATGCGGGTACGCTGGCCAAAAAGATCAGCAGCAGCGACCGCCAGACACTGTGCAGCAGCATCAGTTCGGCCAAACAGCATGGTGTCCAGGATATGGGCATCGACCTCGTGCAGACCTCTATTTGTAAATAGTCATATATTTTAAAAGCTAACTATGAAGCACAAAATTAGTCAAGTCAGTTTATCGCTGGTCATTATCGCTCTATTGCTGACCAATTGTAAGAGCATGAACAAAACCCAGAAAGGAACCGCCATCGGAGCAGCCGCCGGAGGCGTCGCCGGTGCGCTGATCGGCAAGGGTTCGATATGGGGTACGCTGGCGGGCGCCGCAGTAGGAGGGACCGCGGGTTATCTGATCGGTCACCATATGGACAAACAGGCTCAGGAGATAAAGCAGGCCGTGCCGGACGCCAAAGTGGAAAGAGTAGGGGAAGGGATCGACATGACCTTCAACTCGGGTTTGCTGTTCCAGATAAATTCCAGCGTGCTCAGCGAAGCCGCCAAAGTAAATCTTGCCAGGGTCGCCAACGTCTTCGTAAAATATCCCGAGACCAATATCCTGATCGAGGGTCATACGGATAATACCGGCACGCCCGAATACAATATGGAGCTGTCGAAGAAGCGGGCCTATGCCGTCAGCGACTACCTGACGGGCAAGGGGGTAAATTCCGCCCGGATGGATATCAAATGGTATGGCGAAACGCAGCCGAAATATCCCAACGACAACGAGTCCAACAGGGCGTTGAACCGCCGCGTCGAACTCGCTATCACTGCAAATGACCAGATGAAACAGAAGGCTCAGCAGGGCAGCCTCAACTAGTTCTTCAACATTTTTTTGATAAAGCGCGTGTCCAGCCGTTTTGCGATCTGCTGGCCCAGATCTGTACTGTGGTCCGTAGGGTCATAGTTGAGAGACAGCACGAAAAAGCGGGCCTTCTCGGGACCTGATGTCTGTTCTATAAATGTGGCTTTGGGTTGTATCAGCTGGACCGCGCCTTCTTCGCCGTCGGCGAATCCTTCGAACTCGGTGGCTTTTGCCGGGACAACGGCCGGTGCGGCAAGTGTGGCGGGTGAAAGCCGGTGCAGCATCCCGTCTATAAAGCTGACGGTGCTGTCGATACCTGCCGTCTGGTTGTCGATGTCTTCCTTCAGAATGTCTTCATCGCTTTTGAACTGTTCGAGATACCTTCTCTTCCTCATTTCCAGCTCGGATCCCGTGTATGTGCCGCGAAGAGCGTTGATCGCCTTCTCTTTTTCGGCGTTCTGGTCGTCCTGCGACCTGACCAGATCCTTTGCCTTGATGCCTTTGATCATGCTTTCTTTATTCACGTTCAGCGACGCCTTTACCTGTTCGAGATAATCCCTGCGGCTTAGTAAGGTATAGGGCAGATCGTCGGGCCCTGCGGTTATCAGCCAGAGACCGCTGTGGGCAAAACCATCGCCCCTGGTATCTTCGGTAGGGTGGGCAACAGGACGCGAAGCCAGCTCGAAATAGGGGCAGTCATTGCGGACACCCTTCGAAGGGGTAAGGGAAGTATAGTCCTTGCCATACACCGTAACCTGTCCGGTCAGGGCGCTCAGGTCATTGGCGATGATGCTCATCGTAGCCGCCGGTCGGGCCATATCGTCCGATGCTGCGCCGGTGGCGGGAAAACGGCAGCGGATGCCGAATCGCAGATGGAGGCTGGTTCCGGATTTTTCGGCCTTGAAATCGCCGCGCCAGGTGGGGCGGAAGGATTCGCCGGTCAGACAGGAATCGTGCAGGTAATTGATCAGGCTCGTGTTGATGGTCTTGAAGCCGGTCAGCTGAGTTCGGCTGATGCTTCCAGTCAGACGATCGTCTTCTTTTTGCCAGGGGGTCATTGCTAAGAATGAACTTGCGGTAACGAACAAACATGCAACGGTGAGGCGGTTCATGGTCTTGGGTTTTAAAGGATTGGAAATCGCTTTGATAAGTACAAAGGCGGGACCAAAGAGATAAATAATTGATTATCAGATCGTATAAGCGTTTTGTTTTTAGGATACCGGTCCCTTTTTGGGAAAAACTGTCTATTTGGGATAAAGGAAATCGATAGATTTGTCCCTTAACACAATCGGCTAACCATGAAGATCCTTGTTACCGGAAGCACCGGCCATTTGGGCGACGCGCTGATGCGTACCCTCCGACAGGAAAGCAATGAAGTCGTCGGCGTGGACGTCCTGCCGTCTTCGTCGACTACGCATACCGGTTCGATCACCGACAGGGCCTTCGTCAGGGAGTGTATGAAGGGTGTGAGGACCGTTTACCACACCGCCACTCTGCACAAGCCGCACGTTGCGACGCACGGGGAGCAGCAATTCATCGACACCAATATAACGGGGACGCTCACTCTTTTACAGGAGGCGGCAGGCGCCGGTGTGGACAGCTTTGTCTTCACCAGCACCACCAGCGTTTTTGGCGATGCGCTGGTGCCTCCCGCCGGTCAGCCCGCGGCCTGGATCACCGAAGCGGTCGTGCCGGAGCCAAAAAATATCTATGGCGTCACAAAGGCGGCGGCCGAAGATCTCTGCCAGTTGTATCACAGAAATCACCGGTTGCCCTGTATCGTGCTTCGCACGTCCCGATTTTTTCCCGAAGAGGATGACCTTCCCGCGGCGCGGGAGGCCTTTGCCGACGCCAATCTGAAAGCGAACGAATACCTGTACCGGCGCGTAGACATAGCCGATGCCGTCGACGCGCATCTTTTGGCGGCCCGCCACGCCCGCGATATCGGCTGGGGCAAATATATCATCAGCGCCACTACGCCGCTCGTTCCCGGCGATATGCCTGCGCTGCGCGGGGATGCGCCGTCGGTGGTCGGGCGGTTATTCCCTGGCTGTGCGTCGCTGTACGATCGCCTCGGCTGGAGGCTGCCTTCGGGACTGGACCGCGTCTATGTCAACGAGCGCGCGCGCACCGTGCTGGGCTGGCGGCCCAAATATGATTTTGGCTACGTGCTGGGTTGTCTGGAAAGGGGTGAGGATTTTCGCAGTCCGCTGGCCAGGACTGTGGGGGCGAAGGGCTATCACGCTGCCGCGCCGCAACGGTCAACGATACAGCTGTCTTAGTAGATCGGACCGCCAGTGCTGTTTTGTCCCGACCTCCATGATCGTCAACCGGCCCGCATCCCCTCCGCCGGTATCCGGATTGTTGACATCGGCGGCTTTCATCGGGCGATTCGTTTTCCAATTGCCGGTAGGCGTGTGTCCGAAAAGATTATTCGGGTTCCTGCAAAAGTCCAAACTGTCTGAAGTGGTGGGTGAAATGTTTGCTATGCCATATGCGCCACTCGGGGCCGGTCAGAGGGCCGAAGCCGCCGTGGATGGAAGTCGCGCCGGGCGTCTGGAAATACACATCAAAATCCTTTAGTTCCTGCATCAGCTGGCCGATAGCCGTGGTCATATCGGGATAGCGGAATCCGACGGGCGGTGGATTGAGGACGATGTTTTTGGGTATTGGAGAATCCGTATAGATGCCCCTCTGTTTGGACCTCGCGGCGTCTTCGGGTGAGCGCTCGCAGGTGCCGGTCTTTTTGCCGTTGGTGTATTCTACCTGTTCCACGAGGTGTTCGACCATGTGCTGGGCGGAAAAGGAGCCCCACAGCGGCGGGGTATCCGGCTGAAGGAGAAGCAGCAGGTTGTACACCTGCTGCCTGTCGGAAATGTCTATTGTAAAAGCCATAGTTTAGAGCTGACGGATCTTGATATTCCTCCACTCGCTGGAGCCGGGGTGCTGCTGCAGCGCTATCCTTCCCCTGGCAACTTTGGCAAAATCGGAAAAGGCCTTGCCCGCGAATTTGCTGTGCGCGACCATATTGTTCCATTCGTCGCTGCCCATCTGGCCGTCGAAGGTCTGGATCCCGTTGAGCCAGAAGGTGAGATGACCCTTGTTCTGGATCAGGCGGACCTGGTTCCATTCGCCAACCGGGTGCGGTTTGGACACGGAGGAGTCACCGGACATATCATAGAGACAGCCGGCGAGGTGGTTTTGTTTCTTGTTGTCGCTGGCGTCCTTGTTGTCCAGGACCTGCATTTCGGGGCCGGTCAGGTAGGTAGCGCCGTATTTAGGGTTCTCCTGCACGTCGAAGATGATGCCGCTGTTGCTGCCTTTGGATACTTTCCATTCCAGATTGAGTTCGAAGTTCTCGTATTCGCCATTGGTGACGATGTCTCCGCCTCCGCTCTGGGGCTGTGAGGGGTCGAATACCAGGGCTTCGTCCTTCACCTGCCATTTAGAGCCTACCGTATCTCTCAGGTAGGTATGCCAGCCTTTTGTGGATTTGCCGTCAAACAATAGTTTCCAGCCTTCTTTCTTTTCCTTTTTGGAGAGCGTATTGGGTTCCTGCGCCATGCTCACAAGAGCAGAAAGGCCGGCGAGGGCAAAAAGCACCGCTGTTTTCATTGATTTAAAAATTTGCGACTAATTTAGAGGAGATTACAGAGCTAAACTTTGCTAATTTATGGGCGGGTGGGTAGCACGGGGGGGAAATAAAAAAAAACCTCCAAATTTTTTCGGAGGTTTTTCAAAGACAATTGAATTTAGGCTTTCAATGGGTTAGAAAATATGAATCACGGTTTTTCTGGATACTTAGTTGTTCATTGGTATTGGATACAACAAATGTAGTATCCAGGGCCATCACCGGCAAGAGCAAAAGCCCTTTTTGCAGCCAGGAAATATACTACGGGTTTTATCGGGCGATCCTCTCCACGGAAAGGGCGCCTTTTTCGGAAATTACCAGGTCGTCCTCTTCCGCAATATCGGCGTCGTCGGGTCCGAGGGCCTGCACGCGGGCGACGTGTATCGTATAGTGGACCTGCCCGGGGAGGTCGGTCCTCTTTATACCGAAGATTAGCCAGTCTCTGTAGCTGCTTTTTTCCCATGCGCTCCTCACGACTGCGGGGAGGTCGCGGGTTAGCCGGACGGGCGTCTCGGTGGCTTCCCAAGCACCGGAAGTCGAATATTCGGCCTGACATTTCCTGCCGTGCAGGCGGAAGCTGGCCCACCAGGCATCTTTTCTTTCTTCCCAATTTTTTACACGCGTACCAGGGAACTGTGCGGCAAAGGCGGTAGCGACCCGGGGAGGCACGGGCCGTTGTATCCCGCCGGAGGCCAGCGTCAGGGCAAAAATTAAATCGGTCAGCATGTTTTGTAAGTATTTCCGGGATAAAGGTAGCCAATATCCTGGTCGGCCTCATTTTAGACTAAAAAGTCTAAAATGAGTTGCGTTTTTCCGACTTTTGTATATCTTTTACCGAGTTTTGTATACGCCGGAGGAAGCAGGCCGGAATAGCTTTGTACCATTAAATTTTTAACCAATGGCAAAGACAATTTTTATTACGGGCGCTTCCCGGGGTTTTGGAAAACTGTGGGCAGAAGCCTTTTTGAAACGCGGGGACCGGGTGGCTGTAACTGCAAGGAATCTGAACGACCTGAACGACCTCACGGAGGCATACGGCAAGAACGTTTATCCGATCCAGCTGGACGTGAATAACCGCGAAGCCTGTTTTGCGGCGGTCAATAGCGCGAAGACCTGGCTGGGATCGATAGACGTTGTCATCAACAACGCAGGATATGGTCTTTTCGGGGCTATCGAGGAGACGACGGAAAAGGAAGCCCGCGACCAGATCGAGACCAACGTATTCGGGCTGCTTTGGGTTACGCAGGCCGCCATTCCGGTGATGCGCGAACAGGGACACGGGCATATTATCCAGGTGTCGAGTGTATTGGGGCTGGTCACCACGCCCGTCCTTGGCATCTATGCCGCCAGCAAATATGCAGTCGAAGCGATCGGCGAATCTCTGGCCCTGGAGGTAAAGGCATTTGGGATAAAAGTGACGATGATAGAGCCCAATCTGTTCGGCACGGACTGGAGCGGCGCATCGGCCGTCCATACGAAGGGGATGCCGGTTTATGACGGGATCAAAAAGGCGTTTTTCGAGAACGTCAAGCCCGATAGTATCGGCAAGCCCGAGGCGACGATACCGGCAATTCTCATGGTAGTGGACGCCATCAATCCGCCGCTGCGTCTTACGATGGGTAAGATCGCCTATCCGTGGATACAGCATGTTTATCAGGACCGGCTGGCCAACTGGGAAGGATGGAAGGACGTGGCCGCCGCCGCACATGGTTAAAAACAACATTTGATATGGATCATTATAAGACACTTCACCAGCTGCACGCCGCTTATAGCTTTGCTCCGCCCGAACACCCACTGATCTCCCTCATCTGGTGCGGCGGGTGCAATGCCAGGAACTTCACCTATACGAGCGATTTTTATATGATCGGGTTCAAGAAGATGAAGGCGGGAGCCGTGCTCTACGGTCAAACTAAATATGACCATCATAACGGCGGGTCGATGTTCTTCGTGAGGCCAGACCAGATAATCGGCGTACGGGATCTTGAGCTGGAGGAGTTCGGGTTTATGATCCATTTTCACGAAGACCTTCTCCCCGGTCATCCCCTTCTCGCCGGGATAAAGAAGTACAGTTTTTTTGACTATGAGGTCAACGAGGCGCTGCATCTCTCGGCGCGGGAAGAAGGCATCATCCTGGATATCTTCCGAAAGATGCAAACGGAGTATCACAATAACCAGGATGAATTCAGCCGGGAGATCCTGATCGCCCATCTGGACGCGATCCTGAAATATTCCCTACGGTTCTACAGGAGGCAGTTCATCGACCGGAAGGACCTGTCCGGAAAGACCGTTTCCCGATTTACCGGATTGCTGCGGGCCTATTTCGACAAGGGACTGATGAAGGAGAAGGGATTGCCTTCCGTCGGTTATCTGGCCGGGGAGCTGCACCTCTCGTCGCGGTATCTGAGCGATCTGCTCAAGCAGGAAACGGGGAAGACGGCGCTCGAGCTGATACACGGACACCTTATCTCGGAGGCGAAGAGCCTGCTCGCGAATCAGGAATACTCGGTGGCAGAAGTGGCCTATTTGCTGGGGTTCGAAAATCCGCCGTATTTCTCGCGGCTGTTCAAAAAAGAGACGGGACGCAGCCCGATAGAGTTCAGAAAGCTTACCTACAGCTGATAGCTTTCCAGCTCGCGGCGCAGGATGTTCAGGGTGGTCACCATGGGCTTGTTGCTTTCGAGCGCGCGGCAGGCAACCAGCGCGCCTTCTATGAGCAGGAACAGTTTGAGCGCGAATTCTTCCGGGTCGATGTCGCTGCTGAATTCCTTTTGGCGAACGCCAAACCGGATCACGGACGTCAGGTCCCTGATCGCACCTTTCATGGTGGCTTTCACCTGTTGTTTGATCGCCGGGTTGGTATCGTCCGTGTCGACGGCCAGGTTGAAGATCGGGCAGCCGCCGGCGATCGGTGTCTTCAACGGATTCTTATACATACTCATAAAGGCCTGGAGCTTGCCCCTCGCCGTTGGTTCCTTGTCCATACTGTTTCTCGCCAGGCTGACGATCTTCGAAAGCAGGTGTTCGGCCATGGCCTGTGAAAGCTCTTCCCGGTCGGTAAAATGACCGTAAAGACAGCCCTTACTGATATTTGCGGACTCCAGGACGTCGTCGATGGAGGCGCCAAGCAGCCCTTTTTCGTTGAAGACGGGGGCTGCTTTTTCAATTATCATCTGTTTGGTTCTTTCCGCTTTACCTGCCATAAAACTAGTTTTTGTCGCGGCGATCGGCAGCCGGGAATAATCCCGTAAATTTAATTGAATATTTTTAGTTACAGATCCGGAGTTGCCGGTTACCTACAATAGACCTGGAATGAGCAAAACAAGAGGCTTTTCCGATGTCGGGCTACTGGACTGTCTCCGGCAGGCCAGACCGCCGGACGAAGCGGTTCGTTTTATTTATAAGACATATTTCAGGATGTGCAGTTCCGTAGTAATAAAAGGAGGCGGCAACCACCAGGATGCGGAAGATATTTTCCAGGAGGCGGTGGTCTCTTTTATTGAAATGGTTCGCAGCGGTCGCTTCCGGGCGGAGTCGGCCGTCAGCAGCATGTTGTTTTCTATAACCCGTAACCTTTGGCTCAACGAGATCAGACGGCGGGGACGCGCCGAAAAAAGGGCGATCGGCTTTGAGGTCAGTAAAGAGAGCCCGGGGCCGGGACAGGATTTTGTTTTTGCTGAAAAAGAGCTGAGCCGGAAGTTACTGGAGCAAGTGGATGAACTGGGTGATACCTGCAAAGCCATTTTGCTGGCTTTCTATTTTGAAGAGTTGCCGATGCGCGAGATCCTGCCCCGATTTGGATTCCTTAACGAGCAGGTCCTTCGGAACAGGAAGTATAAGTGTATGAGGCAGCTCGAGGAAAAACTGAAAGCTAACCCGGAAATTCTCGATTTTTTCAAAACCGCGCTTTACCATGAATGAGGATATTTACGATAACGATATTTTATTCAGGTACCTTGAGGGTGAATTACCACAGGAAGAGGCTCTACGCATGGAACTACTGCTAAAGTCCGATCCCCAACTAAGAGAAAGGCTCGAAAGGCTGACTGCGGCAAGGAAGGCGGTTGAGCACTATGGCCTTGTCGAACAGGTGCGCGCCATCCACCATGAAATGGTTCCCACAATTGGAAAGCCAATGGCCGGAGCCCGGTTATACAGAGTTGCCCTGTCTGTAGCCGCCGTATTGATCGTCATGCTGACCCTTGCAACGCTATATATGTACCGACAGCTCAAACCCTCCAACATATACCGGGAAAATTTTTATCCATATATGCTGACTTCGGATAGAAGCGAAAAAGAACAGGACACCTTATCATCTGCTTATAAAAAGGGACGTATGACGGAAGTCCGGGCAATTTTTTCCACGCTGAGATCTCCATCCGCCCGCGACTATTTTCTTGCAGCGAATTCATTTCTCGCGCTCGGGAAGCCCGATAGCGCCATCGCAAATTTCCGGAAATTGCTCCAACTGGACCGGCAGCGTCACCAACACGAATTCGAAGATGATACAGAATATTATCTGGCAATGAGCTATCTGCGCGCCGGTCTTATTGCTGATGCATTGCCCTTGTTCCGGAAGATCCAGGCGGACCCGCAACATCCATATCACGACAAGGTTGGATCGTGGCTGATCCGCCGCCTGCGTTGGGCGCAATAATTTTTTCCCTGCAGGGGTTACATGTTATCTGCGCCCGGTTACCTACCTAAAAAGGTTATGAAAACACTAAAGATTATTCCCAGGCCCTTCGCCTGGATGCCCTTCTTCTTCATTTTCGCCGTTGCGTGTAACAAGTCTGCAAAAGGACCGGGTTCCGGCGCCTCCGGCAGCAATTCGGTCCGTATTTTCCTGATGGATGATCCAGGACTGACATTCGACCATCTTTTTCTGGACATTCAAAAACTGGAGATCAAGGTCGAAGACAGCGATCAGCGCGAGCAGGAAGATCATGACCGACAGGGTAGCGAAGACAGGGACAGGAATGGCGAGACTTCGGGAGGATGGGTAAATGTCCCGATCTCAGCAGGAGTTTACGATATCCTTCACTTTAGAAATGGTCTGGATACTCTGTTCGCCAGCACCAGTTTCGCGGCCTCCAGGTCATTCGAAAAGATTCGGCTTACGCTGGGAAGCAATAACAGCATTACGGTGAACGGAACCTCAGTCCCATTGACCCTGAACGGCAACGATAATATCGTAGTCATAAAGCTAGGCGACGACCTTCTGGACGACCGCCCATCCTCTTTTGATATTTCTATCGACATTGACGCGGGAAGATCGGTAGTACAGCACGGAAGCCGTGTCGAGCTGAAACCTGTCACAAGAGTCTTCCGAAAGGAAAAGGCCGGTGCGATTGAAGGACGCGTACTGCCGGGGGACGCAAGTCCCATAGTTATGGCAATTCATGGCGCTGACACCGCTACTACAAGGCCCGAACGCGAAGGAGAATTTAAGATTACCGGCCTTGCGCCAGGTACCTGGTCTCTGCTGATACGGTCGATGTCCGGTACATATCAGGATACAGTTATCAACAACATTACGGTGCAAAAGGAAGACGTGCATATTGGGACGGTTACCCTTCATCGGTGATGGACGTCAGGAGGCGGCGGGACCTCCCTCAAATGGTCTCCGTCGCCTCTTTCTTCTGTAGAGGATCAAAAAGATAACGCAGAGCGTGCATGCCGGAATCAACAAAACAGGCCAGATTTTGCGGGGCCGTTCGGTCACGGCAGAAGTGTCGCCAAAAATCACCAGATGAGCCCAATAGCGCGGCTCTTTGTATCGCTGTTCTATTTTTGGGTCCTTCAAATAGTCGATCTTTGCCAGTTGAAGACTTCGATCTTTGTCAACGCCGTTTTTCAGATAGAAATGTATTCGTCTTGCAATATATGAGGTCGCGGCATCGTCAGCCTTCCAAAGAGACGTGATTACGCTATTGCTGCCTGCGGACATAAAGGCTCTTGACAGGCTAATGATCCCTTCCCCATTGATAAGACGACCTTTGCCGGTTTCGCAGGCACTGAGGATAACCAATAGCGACGAACCCAGGCTCAGCTGACTGATCTCCGGTTCAAATAACAGATTGGCGGAGTCGGCTTTACCGGAGCCATAAAACGCGATATAGGAACGCCTGGCATCGGAGTCATCGGCGATGGCGTGAGTCGCCAGATGCAGGATCGGATAGTTACTGATTTTAGCGAGGAACGCATTTTTGTTTGCCTGCCGTCCGGTCAAAACTTCTCCGGGAAGGTCTTTTACTTCTTCGGCTGATCGTGGCAACAACTGATCGCCCGATACATCGTCTCCGAAAGGAGCAAGTGCGAGTACCCTGTAGTCAGTAAGAGGCTTTTTGTCGGACGTCGTCAGAAAATTGGCGGAATAACAATAGCTGACGGCAAATTTGCTGACCAGCAAATTCCCTCCGGAAACGGGCAGCATTTCGAACGGGATATAGCTGATCTCATTGTAAGGCGCGATGACCAGGCGGGGGAAATCTTTTATATTTCCGAATACCGGCCCGAGAATTCGTGCAGCAATATCTGTCGCAAGTTCTGCCTGCGTGACTCTGTCATTATTCTCATTGTGCAAAACAGCGGCAAGTGTCTTTACCCGGGTGACAAGACTGTCGTCCCACGGTGCTGTAATGCAACCGGCTGACTGACCGGTAACATAAAAGCAGTAGAGTTTGTCGGCACCGGTAAAATAGGAGAGAAGAGCGCCTTTTTTCGCGGCCATGACGACTTTGACATCCCGTAGCAGGAGACGTTTGCGCTGAAACAGCCGCGTCCTGTACTCAGGGAAACCTTCCAGTTTTTCCTGCAGCCTTGAAATGGCCAGTTCGATCTCGCGGAGTTGTGAGGCGATGAAGTCCCGATTGTTCTCTTCTGTAGACGCGGAAAGCTGCAGACCAATGCGGGTGGCTTCGGCTTTTTTCTTCCTCAGCTCGATGGCCAAGGTCCGTGCCTGGGCCGTCAATATATCGATGCCAGGTTCGCCAAGTCTGGCTTGTAATACGGCCGCCTTGCATTCTTCTGCATAGTTAAAAATGCTTTCCAGCCAAACGGTATCCCCTGTGTCGTTATACAACTTATAGCCGAGGTCGATCACTTGCTGATAGGCGCTGTTGGCTTTTTCAAGCAGGAATAACCTGGCCTCGTCCGAGTAGTAGCCTCTGGCCACCGTGCTTAACAGCGTCAGCGCGGATTCATAGGTACGGTACGCAGCAACGGACGCGTTGCCGTCCACGCGTCCC
>Ga0310811_10003303_pt1 | contig 20276 bp, 20 predicted proteins | sample YCmetagenome_FD_207642 | JGI IMG/M metagenome (GOLD analysis project Ga0310811, IMG submission 207642) | Soil microbial communities from experimental microcosm in Duke University, North Carolina, United States - YC | ecosystem: Engineered > Artificial ecosystem > Soil microcosm > Unclassified ...
CTCGCTCGGTCACTTGCTTGATCGCTTCGATCTTGAACTCATCCGTGTACCGCTTGCCACTCATACCGACCTCCTCGATTGCCAGAAATTATGGCTCGAAGATGTCTACGAAAGGCTGGGCGGTCCAATGAGCTCGCCAATCGGTCTCTCGGAGTGAGTGCGAAGCTTGCCCTCACGTCGATGGTTCGTTTGTTGCGCACGGCCGTCAAGGATGTAGTCGACGATCTAAACCCGGATGGTCTGGGATATAACCGAAATCACTATCTGAGGATTGCTGGGTGTACCGCGCTGGCCGGGCCGCTTTCGATCCGTGCTTACAAACAAGCGATGGCGATTGCGACTGAAAGAGGCGTGCAAAAAGTCATCGACCGGATGCTGGCAAGCGACCGTGTGCCGGGGGTTGCCCGTCGTTTCAATCTCCAAGCGGCGAGTTTGATCAAGGAGTTCCAACGTGGTGTTTCGCCTTGATCGTTCATTTTATGCCCGTATGAAATGCGAGGGGTCGTGTTTCATATGGGGCCACCATACCCGCGTGGTTTCGGATACTGAGAGCCTAGAAAAACAATGCCTGGCCCTTGCTAGGGGGCCGTCCTTTACGTCATTGCTGCTGTGAAATCGTAGGTCGCTGACAATCGGACCGTTGATTCGGCACGCGTCTGGATTTCCCACATGAAACACGCAATAGCCAACTCCTCGATAGCAAAGCTTCCGGCAGGTATCGCAACGAAGTTGTCGTTGAGTGCCTGAGGGGCAGGAGGAGTTGTCTGAAACTGGTCAAGCTGGTAACGGATTGGAAGGCGACTCCAGGATGTTAAGCGGTTGGTGCTGAAGAGCTTGGTCCAAGTGCCCACTAAGATGAAAATAGGTGCAGCTCCAGGATGCGCCTGTTTATAGGCGCTCAGCTTCTTGAGGTCGCGTTCGACATCGTCGACGGTGAGCTGGTCCGATTTGAGCATCGTCTTTAGCTCAAAGAATCCCCAGTAGCCTCCGCCAACCCTTTTTACAATGAGATCTGGAATTAAACCTCCAAGATCGGGGTCATCAAGAACCTTTTCGTTTTCTGTGATTAAAGTAGGGCAGGGGATGTGTGGCTGGAGTAGCGTGCGCATCATGGCTTGAACAACAAGTTCGGCTTGATGTTCGTCCGGACTCATATTCAGTTCTGTATTCGCAGCAGCAACCTTGATGGAAAGGGCTTTCGCCAACGGCTCCACAATTAACGGCTTGAATCGCTGGCTTCGAGTCTTAGCTGCCATGGCGCAGCTCGTCGGGCGCGACGCGCAGAAATTCCTGGTCGACTTCGCAGATCGTAGCTGCGCGTGCGAGATCCATGTAGTTCCATGCCGGGCTTAGGTTTTTATCGAAGCTGACGAGGGCATATGAGCCATTGGGGGCGAAGCCGGCTCCCGGTGGATAGTGCTCGATCCATCGGCAAGTTCGTGCAACCTCGAGCTCCAGCTGTGGCGATTTCTTGAACCAGTTGCGGCGCGACAGATTATTAAATACGCCCTTATTGGCGAGCTCTTCAACTACACCCACAAAAATATCCTCCACAGCGTTGGTAACGGAGGTGCCGGTGTAGTTCAGGAGTTGGGCGCACAAGAAGACAGCCCGGCCTTCTTGATTCACGCGGACCTTGAGATAGCACTGGCCCTTCCTAGAAATTCCTGGATATGCGAACCGTCGGAATTCTTCCTCATATGGGAACGTAACATTGGGCATAGATCTGCATGGCCTCGTGGATTGGTTCGCGGCGGCTTCGCTGCTTGAGGGGTTAGTAAGGAAATTATCGTAAATCCGGAATCCAAGCCGTCCCGCTACTCAAGGCGGGGAGGGCGTCGTAACCTCGCTTCCATAGACGCAGGACTCAATTTTCGTGGAGTCGAAAATGAGCGCGGCCTCGTGCTTATCAGCATTTGGAACGAGTCCAGACCGAAGGCCCGCATAGTTGATGCCCTTCAGTGAGAGGATGTCGACCATCTCGCCGTGGAGTTCCAGAATCTCCCTTCGCATTTGCGGTGCCGCAATCCTGAAGTGGTCTCGCATGCATTCGAGCATGATGTGGCCGCGAGCATCGAGAGTGTGGATTGCTTGCATGGAGGAGGAGCTCAAATTGGGCCTAGTCTGTGGGGATGGCGAGACTATCGCTAGCGCTATACATAGTGAAGTTGACGTCCTGTTCTACTTCATCAGATTGTGCGCACAAGTCGTCGTATGTCAGGCAGAGATTGCCGATCAGGATTGTTCTGGCGGCGGGTTCGTATTTTCGGACTTTGGAGCGCTCTTGCGTCCGGTTGCCTTCTTGGTAGTACTCCTGGACTGGGACAGGAAGGACTCGCAGCTAAGAATCAATTCTCGGCCGTATGCCTTAGATGCGTCCCATACAGCAGTGCGACTTACTGCCAGGAGCATGTAGGCAGCGTGAGCTACAGCCACGACCAAGACCACTGCTGTTCGGCTTCCTTGCGGTGTATTGCTATTCCACGATAGGCGCCACAGGATAAATGCGCAGAGGCCCACCACGATGGCATTCAGGCACAGTGCCATCCCCTTGACTCCGAGCAGGTTTCGGCGAAATCCGTACGTGATGTTTTCTCCGAACAAGATTGGGAACTTCTTTGTGTCGCGAGTGTTTTGGCGGAGCCAATTGCCGCATTGGGCATAGAAGTCATCTGCGGCAGCCTGGTCTGCCTTCTCTTCTTCAGGACTCGGGGCGGCCACGGCCAGCTTGCCCGCTAGAAAAGCTCGATATCGGTCTTTTGAACCAGCATCGATGGTCTTGTCGTCCCGCCGAAACATGGTGATAGAAGGCTTGCCACCGTGTTCATTGTAAAGATTGTCCTCTATTGCGCGGCCGCGGCCGCGCGCGAAGTCCGCTATAGCGAACAGGAGTACGAGTATCCCCAGTGTCGCTATGAGGTTCGAGAGCCCGAACGACTTCCATGAGATCAGGAGCATCAGTGCTGCGAGCGCCGGGGCTGCGGCAATGATCGCGGGGAACAGCCTGGCGCGCATGGAGTAGGCATCAAAAAACTTAAAAATATCCATCAGAGGCTCTCCACTTCGTCTGCAAACTGTTCCGCAACTGCCGGGACCATGCCAGGGTGCCCATTGCCGTCGTAGTGAGATATCCATTTTGTGCGGGTGGAGTAGACCTCGAAGCCTCTGCGCATGAAGGCGTTTTTCACCTGCCCACGCGGATAGTCTTCCTTGTTTGATCCAACCGAGCAGAATGCTGTGCCGACTACTGTCCCTTTCGGTTGCTTTGGACCAAGCCACATATCCAACACTGAAGGATTCACGTTGTGCCTGCTTCCATGATGAGGTACTTGCATGAAGTTGGGCCGTTCCAATCCGAGCTGAGCGCCGAAGTTACCCGCCTCAGTTAATCCGATAGGCCCCACATCTGCTGTGAGAAGAACCCCCTTGCCGCCTAAAAGACCATACTGGACCACGCAGCTTTCGTTGGACGCTGAGGTCGCGACATTATTCGCAAGCGTCTCTATGTCCCACTTTTCTTCCAGCTTCTTCTTCGATGCTTCGATCAAGGACCGCAAAAGGCCAAAGTTTTGCGAGTCAGCAGCAGCTTCGGTTGAGTACCTCTCGGGAGTTTTCCCAAAATCCGGGATCGAGTTGATATACCGGTCTTTCGTCGGCGCGAGCACAGTGAATGTACCAATTTTTGCGCCCTGGAAGACCTCGTGGATGATGGTTCCCTTTTGAATGGCAAGTCTCTCGAGTTCTACCAGGTACGGATGCCGCTCCTTAATATCGTCAATCAGGCCTTGCAGCGAAAAGTTGCCATGGAAATGGTGAAGGATGTCCGCGGCATAAAGCCATGGCCTATTCATCCAAAGATGATGAACTTCGATCTTCTCAAGAACGCCAACAAGCCCAGTCGCATGGTCGTCATCAGCGTGCGATAACACCATGTGGTTGATGTGGTAGCCAGGGTAGAATGTGTTGATGTGGTTGATGATGGTCTCCGCTGTTTCAGTGCGTCCGCCATCGACAACGTGAAGGTAATAGCCTTCGGTGTCGTCGCCGTAGCGAATAACGATTGCGTCCCCGGAGCCTTCCCCTATGGGAAGGAAGTCGACCTCATAGTTCATGTTTCCCCCTGTGTCGAAACAATAGAGAAAATTTAATAGTAATTTCTGCTGCGGCGAGTGCTTGGCTGATCCTTGTGCCGTGCGGCGCCACCAATGCAATCGCGCCTAATACGACTCACGTAATGTAACGGTCAGGTCACCCTTGTCACCGACGATGACCATAACGGCAGGAACGCCATCGTCAGCAAGGCTCTCAGCCAGATTTTTAACTAGCTTTAAGTCAGTCTGACTAGGCGTGGCGGAAATGTGGCGTGGATGGGAATGCCAGTCCCCTATGTAATCCACCATACCGCGCGTCCGCCTCACGCATTGAAGGCGTAGCTCTGCAACACCTTCTCTGCCGCGGGTGAACTCCAAGGGAGTGGCTACGCTATCGATCGGCGCCGGATATGCTCCAACTAAATAAATGGTGCGGGCCTTATGATCGGTCACTCCGACCAATATGCCGCCCGTCTCATTGGGGAGCGCCTGATTTCTGAGCCATTGCAGACGAGACTCCAAATCACTGTCCCAATAGATGACCCATGGGGCGATGTAGATCTGCCGCACCGCGCGCGGAAGGACTTCATGACACTGGACGCTCCCTGTACTGGCGTCGACCGACCAGATGCGGATGACTGCAGACGCTCCTTCGGTTGCGCGCTGGATACCCTGGTTCAATAGTGCGGCATGTAGCGTGATTCGAGTGGCCGACATAACCAGTGAACGGTCCCTGCAGCCCGCACCGATGCGCATCGTGGGTGGAGTTTGCAGATGGTCTTCGCCCCAGTCTTGTTCTAAGACAGCTCGGTAGTACTGGGCTTCGAGCGCGGCCACCCGCAGGGACCTTGCGGCGTCCTCCATCAGAAGCACAGAGTCCGAGCCAGAGGGGGTCAGGAAGATCGATGCAGTCCGGGGTACGTTTTGTACCGACCAGTCACGGGGTACCTCCAGGGAGGTAGTAGCGTCGATCAGTAAGTCAGCACCTGTTACCGCTGCGACGATTTCTTCGCGCGCGCAGTCGTTGGCCTTTCCTCGTATTGTCCGAAGCTGAGGATCTCGCTCGCCAAGAGCTGACTGCATAAGCGCGCCGACGATGTCGGCTTTTGGTCGTCCTACATTGATGTCGAAGGCTTGATGGCGAATAACGTTATGCGGTTCAAGCATGTCCGGGTCGATGAGCGTCCAGGATCCCCAACCCTCACGCGCCCACAGGAGCGCAATCGCGCTACCAAGGGCGCCGGCGCCTGCGAGAACACCGCGAAATTTGCTGCTGCCATCCGGCAGACCGGACCATACCCGCGCAGCTTCGCGGCCCACGCGGTGACGGATATGTACCTGTGCGAGACCGATGGCTCGCCAATCCTCCGAAGTAGCCACCTCTGTCGAGGCATATTCGCCCTCTCCCTGGAGGATGATGGCGGGAAAGGCCGCATCGCCCGGCTTGCCTTGAAAGAGGATGCCCAGGGCCAACCCTAGGTGGGCGAGATCTGTTTGAATGAGAAAGCCCAGAACGTCGGTACGGTCAATCGTCCCATTCCGTAACCGAGGGATCCTCAGAAGTAGCAAGGTGTTAATGCGCTTGTCGGCAGCAGGTACAGAAAGGCCGTCGCCGGCTGCCGCACGACGTACCTCATCAATGAGGCCTGGAAAAAGCGATGTGCCCGCTTGCGCCAGACGATCCTGCAGGTCCCCTAGCGTCTTTGGAAGGTACTGAATGGGAGGATGGCCAACTGCGGAAATTTCGAACGTCAAAGGCTGTAGAGGGGTGCTGACGTCCTGGGGCGATTCGTCTTCATCAAAGGTGGCCGCAAGCGTTATCTGTTCATCTGTACTGCTCAGCAAGCGCAGTCGTAGCTTCTTGGACTGGTCCTGGATCGCCTGAGCGAAGTCGACCGGTAGCAGCACTCGGCAGCCCGAATCGAAGAACAACTGCTCCAACGCCTGATCTGATGCATGCAGCGAGCCGTCGGCTGTCTTTTCCAGCCACTGCAACACCCGCGTAATGAACTTCGCTGGAGTCCAGTTTCGCTCCAGGCTCGGCCAAGGGAGGTCATAAAGGCATAGCGAGCGAAGATCACCTTCATGCACGCCGTTTTGATGCAACGTTTCTGGAAAATCGCTACGAAGCGGACGCACTTCATAGGGCATCGATGCGCCGGGGCAATGAACCAGTGCCAGGCGTTCGCGCGGATGGATCCCTGCGTCATTATGCGCCGCGATAGTGCCATCCCCGATGTCTACGACGACGGCGTGCCATGACGTTCCATCAGGGGCGCTGCGAAGCTCCACGACATCGACATCGGGATGCCTTTCGCATGCGTGGAGTAGTGAGATGATGGGCGCGTCTGCGGGCAGCGCAGACGCGCCACCGAGCAGTGGCACGCCGCATTCAACGAATGTCATGGATCACCCCGCACGAGGCGCTGCGGCTGCGGTCACCGCGGCAACGCCACGAGCCCGTGCTTCTTTGCGCTTGACACCGGAGGCGGTGATTTCGATTTCCAAGGGTTCTGGAGACGTTGCGTTTGGTTCTTCGCCCGCGCAGTGAAAGACGCCACTGTGCTCTCCAAGAATCGCCTTGTATTCGCGCTTAGCACGGATGCACGGCGGATCGGAGTCATCGTCCTTGATTGGTTTGGAGCTGGCCACGATCCTGGCGCCAAACCGCGCCTGGCTCAGGGCCGATCGTGCATCGGGAGCAACTTTGGCCTTCTCGCCGAGCTGGGACCAGCTGTCGTACGAGAGGGAGTGCCACGAACAGTGATGAGGTGCAAGCAGGAGGTCGTAAGCCAGCACGTCGGGCGTAGCTTTGTAGCGCTTCCACAGACGTTCCCAGATCGCAACTTCCGCGTCGCCAGCGGTCAGAAAGCGACAGCTATCCGGATATAGTGCGGACGAAGCGAGCTTCATGTTGAGGATGGTGCTGGAGTGATTCTTCGACAGAAGCTCCTCATCGTCGTCTCCCTGCCGTGGCATCGGTGCCAGCAGGTGGGCCTCGAAGTAGGCATTCCACTGCCCATTGATCGTGCGGAATTTGTCGCCCGTCTTGACCAGAATCGCGCTCAGGTCATCCGTTTTGCCGTTCTCGTCTTCACCCAAGACCAGCACGCGCTCACCGTCGATCAACAACTTTCCATCCCTGATGCGCTGCACACGCCGCTTGGCTTCGCGATTGAAGGCCTTGGCGTCCTCACACAAGGTGTGATTCTTGGAGGCGCGGCGAAAAACCATGGGCGATGACCAGATCTCGCGAATGACGATCTTCTGCTCCGCATCCGGCAGATCATCGGACGGGTAGTCGTCGATCGGCCCAAGATGAAAATGCTTCTCCAGCCCGGTGCAGTGATCTTTGTCCGGGTGGCTCAGGAGGAAGGCATCCACATAGGGGCGGCCCTTCGTATCCCGCGGGAGGCGGTCACGAAGGTCTTTGCCTACGTCGCGCGTATTGTCGTCGGCGTCGTCGGCAGCCGCACGAATATTGACGTCCACCAGCACGTGTGTCGCGGGCTCATCGGCAAGGCGCACCAGCGCCATGTCGCCGCAGCCAACGGGGAAAAACGTGACCATCGCACTCATTCAGCAATCCTCACGCAGTTAAGGCGGCAGGATGGCCACCCACGTGGTATTATACATCTAATGATTAGATGTATACAGTGAGTATTCGCGTTATCTCTTTGATTTCGGAAATCACATGAAAAACAAAGATTTAGTACAGGATCGATCGCCCCGAGGGCGATGGGGCCAAGAGCGTCGGCTGGAGTTCATCGATACCCGGCTTGCTTGGGAAGGGCGGCTAAATCGTTCGGCCCTTACAGATTTCTTCAGTATTTCAGTGCCCCAAGCATCGCTGGATCTGGCTAAGTACATGGAGTTGGCGCCGACGAACATGCAATACGACCCGTCACAGAAGACCTATGTTTCGCTGCCATCCTTCCAGCCAGTCTTTGCCGACGCCAGCAGCAGCCGATACCTCGCCGAGCTCTATGCGCTCACTCTAAAAATGCTCTCGCCCGATCTTAGCTTCTTGGGTACTACCCCTGAGGCTGATGTCGTTCGCCATCCCACAAGGGCTGTTCCGGAGAATTATTTACGCCAAACGCTGACCGCCATTCGTGAGCAGAGAACGCTGCAGATTCGGTACCAGGCCGTAAGCCATCCTGAGCCCTCGGAGCGCCTAATAAGTCCGCGAGCATTGGGATACGACGGCGCGCGTTGGCATATACGCGGCTATTGCCACCTGCGACATGAATACCGCGATTTTGTGTTTGCTCGCATCCTGTTGCTCTCGTCCTGCGGCCTACCCGAAGAGCCAGTGCCGGCGGATGAAGCTTGGGACCGTATGCTGGAGGTGGTCATCGGTCCTCATCCCGATTTGAGTGAAGGACAGCAGCGGGTGATTGCTTTGGATTATGGGATGACACGGGGGCGGTTGGTGATCCCGACCCGTCAAGCATTGGCGTACTACTTGCTCAAACGTCTCGGCGTGGCTTCTTTGGTGCCTCGGCCAGCAGTCGAGCAACAAATCGTCCTTTTAAATCGCGACGAACTCGTTGACTACGTGCCGGAATTGGCGACGGCAGCGCAGGCTTCGAGAGCGTAGCCGTGGCGCTTGCTGGGCGATTGAGCTCGCCGCGCTGGCGGTCACTGTGTACGCACTTAAGCAGGGTTATTGATCACGATCACTGCGGACTTGGTGACCATCAATGATTGTTCACGCCATCTCCAGTAGTTGCTTTCGATCCTGATCATGGCAAGGCGGTCCTTCTGATCAACTTCATCGGTGTGCGCATGGATATCAAACGGGTTCAAACAAGCTGCTTCGATATTTCTCGAAAACTTTTACTAAAAGTTGAGCGCGTTGTTGCAGAAACCGATAGGAGAGAAGTCCCTGAGAAGACGGGCGCGGTTATGCACCGCTTCCTCTTTGGGCCGATCGCCTTCCTTCTAATGGGGTTGCGGGTAATTTTCACACCTTTAGCGGTCTGGGGAGTGCTGACGATAATTATGTGGCCGATTCTTTTAGTAATCGGGCAGAACCAATCCGGTGTAAGTAATGTCGCCTTTGGCATTGCGGCATTTCTTGCGGGAGGCTTTGTTACATACATGCTTCCCAGCGGGTGCGCGGTGGTTGGTATCAAGGCAAACCATGTAACAGCAGCTACGCAGGCTGTTATTGAAGCTTCGTCTTGTAAGGACGCGTTGCGTCGCTTGAGGGAAGCTATCGATCTAATGAAGGCTCGGTGCGAGAGCCGTATTAAGCGCCTGAGCTGGGGGCTAGGGATTGCTTGGGCTGCGCTTCTTTGGGCCTTCATGAATACGGTGCTCAAGCCTGATTTGGCTGCAGCAGAACGCAACCAAAATGCCAACGATCTGCTTGGCTATGCGCTCGTCTTCCTCTTGGCTGCCGTGGGCTTTGCCTGTTACGAGGCTGCAGTCAAGGTCCTGTTTCAGACCATAGACTTTGCTTTCATTGAAGCCAGTGCTGAATTCGACGAGGCCGCTCAATAACTCTGTCGTCGGTATGACCGCCATGGATATCTAGGTAGTCTTGCGCCAAGGATGTTCGAGGCGGCTAACTTAAAATCCAACAGCTAACCGTCTACGAAAGCGGGGCGTACCAGGGCATGATCCTGCGGGGTGTTCTCAAGCTCCTAGGGGCGAGTGGTTGCAGCAGCCTATCGCCTGGTACGTCTCCGTGAGGTCGCGGTCTATCGCAGGTCAATCGTATTCATCATACTTTCGAGCGTCACCCTTGACCTGAGCCACAGGATATTTCAACGCGTTTAAGTCGAGCTTTTCCCGGACAGCAGTAGAGAGTTCTACGTTGAATTTGTCGGCGAGCCGCAGAAGGTAGATGAGAACGTCGGCCATCTCATGGCGGATGTTTGTAAGTTGTCTGCTAGTTAGCTCACCCTGATCTCCTGTCGCGAGCCATTGAAACGGCTCAAGAAGCTCGGCAGCCTCCACGCAAAGCGAGACAGCCAGATTCTTTGGTGTGTGGAACTGGTCCCAGTCGCGCTCAGCCACGAAGGCTCTGACCAGTTCGCGAAGCTCTTGCAAATCATTGCTCATTTCTTTGGTCATGAAAGTGCTCGTTGCGGAATCTGACGATGTCATCGACTAGTCCCGATCGGTGAACCATGCGATGACAGTTGGCGCAGAGGACGGCGAAGTCAGTTTCAGGGTTCATCGCGACCTTGGCACCGTTCAGCGACGCAAGAGGTTTGAGATGGTGTGCTTCGATGTAGCCATCTCCGATCTGGCCATATCGCTTTTTAAAGTTGACGCCACAAACTTCGCATGCGAACCCGCGGAGCCTCTTAACCTTTCTGGCGAGCGACGCATTTCGCTCGATGCGCTTGTGCATCCGAAATCTGGATGCGTCCTCGTACTCCAGGCCAGGAGGGCTGTCGTTTTCGTCATCGAGCGACATGTCCGCATTCGTCTCGGCCTGCACCAGCTGACGGTACAGTTGCACCATTTCTTTCAGGTCGGCCACCAGCTCGGAGTCGGGTGGCATTGAGCTCAAGGCGTAATACGTCGCGCAGATATTCCCTGCCTCGTAGAACGCGGTATCGTTGTTTGGAGAGGCTGGCGCTAGATCGATCTCCCGTTCCGGGAAGCCAGTCGTTTGGGAGCCGAGGAGAGCGCGGAAGTTCGCGGCGCGAGCTCTCAGCGCGGTCTTGGCATCTGACTTGTACTGCTTGCGGGCCTCCGTCATTCTTTGATTCAGGCTGAGGTAGACACCTTGCATGTCTTCGCGGAAGAGGTAGCAGGGGTAGTAGCCGCGTTGGGCGCCGCTAGTGATCACCGGATCAAAGATGCCAACCCACGGTCCCCTAACCCATCTACCTTGGCCGGCACTGCCCTTGACTAGTAAGTGCAGGTCCTCGTTATGGACATATCCTGCAACGACATTGCGGAGACCATTACGAATGAATCCTGCTAAGGGATTGCCGGAAAACTCTCGTAGCGACTCCTTTCCGTACGTTTGCATGACAGACAGAAGTGCCGACCGGAGGCTCGATGCGATGAGCGGTTCGGGTTCGGCATGGATGATCTCAGAGGCATCCGTGACCGGGGATGGTGCAGAGGCGTAGCGTTTTGGCGTGTAGCCGGCGGCCCGCAGGCGTTTTTCGGCGACGTCCAGTAACGCAGGTTCAAAGAACCTCGCCCATTCGCTCTCTACAACGAGGGCTTCCACGGTCAGATCCAATCGCTGCAGGCTGAATAGTTTTCCAAAGCCTTCCGAGACCTCCGGTTTCAAGAGTAGGCGTTTGGTTGTCTCGAATCCGCCGTCGGCGTTGAGCATCCGGACGAAGTTGTTCGGAGGGTAACCTGCTCTCCTCGACTCCTCTGCCGCTCGCCGCAGGAAGCTAGTGAACCGTTCGTTCTCCGCTGGAGTCATCAATCATGTCCCTGTTTGGCAGTCAACTTTCAAACACGCCATAAACACGAGAGCTACGCGACCGACGGGTCGGGCATTTAGTCGCTTAACAACGTCTGACATGCTGCCCCTATTCACTTCGACTGATCGTCACAGCCTCTTTCGTGCCGCACATCGACCAGCTCTTCAAGAGTGATCTCACCATTGATGTAACGGCAGCATCGGTCTTCTGTCACTGCGCTAGGCGTGAAGCCTTCAAGACCAACGTTGGCACGTGCGCCGTTAACATTTCCCTGCCGTCGCGTTCGTTCTTCGGGCGTTATGAGGGCGAGTGGCTTGGCCATGGGGCCTCCGATGTCTTCTGTGGGAATATTAGTTGGCGGAAGAGAAAAGGGTCATGGTTAGCTGGTAACGGGAGCCTGCCCGGAGCGAATAAGAAAGTCGACGTGGATTGCGTTGTAGTGAAGCTCGATGCCGCCTTCACTATGATCGAGTACACCAGCCGCGGTGAGGGCCCGTACATCGCTGTAGACTGCCTCTGGGTCGCGATCCACCAATTCAGCGATCTGGCGAATGCTGAGTGCGCGTTCGACCGCCATTGACTCGAGGATGTGGACGCGATCGCTGGTCAGCAGCTTCGCGATCTCGCTAGCTCGCTGGAAGACGATTAAATCGCCCTGGCGCTTACCCTTCACGGCTGCGATGAAGCGTGCGCGGGATACGCTGCGAGATGACAGGGAAATGGTCAGGGTGCGATTCATCATCGCGCTCATCCTCGCGGTCTCCATCTAGCTTTCCGCGATCTCGTCAGATGTCCAAGATTCATCTATAGCACGCCCGCAGTGGCGCTGCTAGGGTGCGGGTTTGGGGTGATATATTTATATCAAACAAAGAGTTAGATCTGAATTTCTGCTTGCATTTAGGCGAGAGCGGTGGCAGCGTCTCTCGCATAGGCGCGTGGTGACGAGTCTGTTTTGGATCACGCGTGAGTGGAGTGCGTCCCCTGTCTTGAGCGCGACAGAACGGGACAGAGCGCGACGAAGCGCGACTAGCAGGTGGCAGGATTTAACGCGGAGGTTTCGAAGTGCGTAAACCGCTGCATGAAGCCGACATTGATCTCTATCTCCCGCAAGTGCCTGTCATAAGCGCGGCAGAGACTGCTCGCCTGCTTGGCTATCCCTCAGCGGGTGCCTTGGCCAAGGCAAGGCAGACGGGACGTCTACCGATCGAAATGTTTCAGATGCCGGGGCGACGTGGCTGGTTTGCGGCTACAGCGTCAGTGCGCGCGTGGCTGCGCGAGATCCTGGCCGGCAAGGGCTCAATGGATCAAGGAGGCGCGCCATGACCTAAAGGCTCTCTGGCGCTGCAAAACGAAGCCCCGCGTGGACTAGACGCGGGGCTCGTGTGTGAAGGCAAGCTTTTGAAGGTACTTGCTTCGCCTTCCTTGTAGTGCCCCCCGGTGTTCTCGTCAAGCGCTTTTTGCCCTTTTGAGGCCAAGCGTCTATCCGCGTGCACGTCTCCAGGTGCCTCCACTGGTGGTGCCTTTGGGAGCGTGCACCCTACGAGGAGGCATGTTCATGCTTACCGATGCTCAGCGGTCCCTGTACTACGCGGCACAGTGCTCAGGCCCCACAGCTATCCGGGAGGTGGAAGAAATGCGACTGACCAGTCCCTCCCGACAGGTCAGTCAGCGTGGTTTGAAAAATGTGTTGGTCGATATGAGGTCAGGCTGCAACGGCGGACGGCGGACGCTCGAAAGCGTCTCCTGCGAATTCATTTATGCGTTGGAGCTGGACACGTTCGGCGGATGCCACGAGTACTACACCCAAGTCTCCCCCAAGAATGTTGTTCGGTATGGGAAGACGAGCAGTGCGCACGTCGACTTCTTGGTGTTTCGGAATAACCAACTTGCACTGGTCGAATGCAAACCACGATTCAGGCTGGAAGCACTCCGGATCAAGCATCCGGACGAATGGCAGTGCCGCGATGGTGTGTGGCATCGGCCGGTTCTCGAGGCGTGGGCGCAAGACCGGGGGCTGGTTTACGAGGTCTGGTCCCCTCCTGAGCCACACGGCATCTATGGGGCGAACCTATTAGCGATTCATGCGGCTAAGGAGGCCGGTCCGACATTTGCCGATGCCGCCTGCGTAGCTCGGCTATGTCGTCTTCTGCATGGGCGAGCGCTCACGCTCAGAGACGCGCTCGACGAAGTTGTTGGCCTGACGGCGGCCCACGTGTTCTGCGCGCTGGCTACGCGGCAGGCATACGGTCTCCTAAAATCTGTCTCTGTGGATCGCGTCGACCAGTTCGTCCTCTTTGGTGATCGTGCGCAAAGCAAGGAATGCGACGAGCGGCTACTCGTGGCGTTGAAGTGCAGCGGCGAGCAACCAGTCCCAACATCGGGAGTGATCACGGCAACCCCCGTTGACTACGCCAAAGCAAAGTCGCGGCTGGCGCGCGTTGAACGGATGCTCGAAGGGAGTGAGCCCGTGACTCGCCGTTATTCGAAGTTAGTGCGGCGAGTGCGTGACGCCAGGCAGGCTGGCGAAAGCCCGCTTGATGTCTGCCTTACCCGCTACGCCAACTCGGGTAGACGGGTTGGTCAGCTGACAGGGGATCAGGAGTTCGAGCTCAGTCGGGTCATGGCGCGATACCGACGTGATCCCCTCATCCGAACCAAACTTCAGGCACACGATCATCTGGTCCTAGCCTGCCGAAGTCGGGGAATCCGCCCGCCTTGTCGGACCACGCTCCATAGTCGATTGCAACGATATAGCCGAGAGCGACGCGCGCATGCTGTGGGCGGTCATCGAGGGTTTCATGCCCTTGAAGAAGCGATTGATCCCATGGATCGGACGCTCCGTTGCCCGGTCCCGGGCCTCATGGTGCATGTGGACTCGACCAAGCTCGACGCCAGATGCAGTCCGAGCCTGATCGATGGACTTGAGTTTGATTGCCCGACTCTGTATGTGGCCGTTGACTCTGCCACGGGCATGCCTCTCGGGTTCACGGTGCTCTTTGGCCCCTCTTGCCGTTTGGCGCTGGCGGTGTTGATACGCGACATCCTGCACCGGCAAGATTTTCTCCCGCGCTACTGGGTTGCGGATGGTGGGGCCGAATACGTGGGTCCTTGGTTTGAAGGATTCTGCGACTATGCCGGCGCGACGCGGATCCAGCCGCCACCTGGCGCGCCGAGAAAGAACTCTCTTGCTGAGAACGCGCTTGGGCGCATCAACGCTGAAGTTGCCCATCGCTTCTTGGGTAGCACGGACCCCGACAAAGCGGGCCGGTCAGTGACGGCAAAGCAGAAGAGTTATCACACGGCCTGTCACGAGTACTCGACGATCGTGGCTGAAATCGAGCGCTATCTCTTCAAGGATCTTCCAAGTACGCCTCTCCCGGCCAGTCGAACATGCCCGGCATACGAGTGGGAGCAGCGTGTAGCCACAGTGGGTCACGCCGGGGTTTTCCGCGTGATCAACATGGACGATTTCCTCATCTCAACCTCCGTCCCCTTGGATCGCTCCGTGAAAATCGATCCGATACGAGGTATTCGCTATCTGCAACGGAAATACGTCAGTAGCGACCTGCTGCTGCGTGGCCGGACCGAACGCCCTATCGAAATTCGCATCGATTGCGTCGATCCGCACCGGATCTATGTGAAGTTCCGGTCCAGTTGGGTGCTTGCGCAGACGGCTCAGAGTCTCAAGCGAGGCACCTTGTCCACCGCGGCAAAGCTCTTTGAGGGTGCGGTGGACGAGGCCAGGAGAGGGCAAACGGCGGGGAAGCGAGATGCTATCCGTCAGGATCGGATCTTGCGCATTGAGCAGGCCAATCAGGCCGCAGCAGCTACCAAGCACCTCGAATCGCAACTCAAGAAGGAGGAAGGAGGCGTCCAACGCGCGGCCGAGGTAGAGCAGGAACGGGTGTGTGCAAACTGGGGGGACCCCGATGCCCCAATCCTCCCGTTCGCTATTGAGGGCGAGGAGAAGTCATGACAAGCGGAATCGTCTTGCATCCCGCTTTTGAGCGAGCAAAGAAAGGCTTGCTCCGTGCGATGGATACGGATACGCCGGGGCAGCTCGTTTTTGTCATCGGGCTGTCAGGGGTTGGGAAATCTGAGATCCGTTACGCGAGCATGCCTATCTTCGCCAAAGACCCATCTACGTGGGGGGCGGGAAAGATTCCTGCCATCGCGGTCCGCGCGACGCCATCCGATCGCTCGTATTTCAGCAGCAAAGAGTTTGCCTCGCGCCTCTATCTGGAGATATCGGAACCGGACGTAGGGTGGCTCGCTCGGCGTGTCACGGTGGATGATCCAGACCAGGGGCATCTTAACGCCGAGTCGCGCTTAACTGATCCCTTCTGGCGAAATATGCGGCGTCGTAGTACGGAACACGACCTGCGCGGTTGCTTTGAGAAGACAGCGGTTGCACGAGGGCTGCGCGCCATCTTCGTTGAAGAAGCCGCTTCTCTGACTCATACGCACGCGCGCAAAGACCCTATCGATCATATGGTGAGCTATATGTGTCTTGCCGAGGAGATTAAGGCTACCTTGGTTCTCTTTGGCGTACCACGCATTGCGGCGCTTTGGAGGGGTAATGCGGAGATCCGCAGGAGATCCCGTTTCGTCTATGTGGATCGCTACCGCTTCCAAAACAAAGCAGATCGGGTGTCGTTCGAGCGACTAGTGGTCAGTTTGGCACGTGACTACAGCTTCTCGAAGCCAGACCTGCTGCGGCGAAACTTAGACCTTGCCTACGCTGCGTCCGCAGGGGTCTTTGGTGAGTTGAAAGCTTACCTGTTACGAGCCGATGACCTGCGAGCAGGCGAGGGAAAGGGAACTATTCAGCAAAGCCATCTTGAAGACGCCATTTACCCAGAAAGTGAGCTTGAGACGCTACATCAAGAGGCGGCGGCGTTTGATGAATTGCAGCGTCCGGCAGGCCAGGCGACCGTTCGCGCAGTGCTGACTTATGCGCGTTAGCGACGCCGCCTCAGCCGATCCGGTGCTTATTCGATGGACGGCTCTCCCGCCTCTTGAGCTTCGCGGTATTGGTACGGGATTAGTCGAATCTCTCGCGAGCTACATGGGGCGGGTGATGGCGACGACAGGGGTCACTAGATCAAGTCTTGCCGGATATCTGGGGTTGCGTTCGACCAAGCGAATGCATCGATTGAGCGCTTTCCACACCGCCAAGGACCCTGGCCTGGCAGAGGCCGTCATGGACAAGTTGCAACGGCTTACCGGGCAAACAACACTTCGATGTGGAACGCTCTGGGCGCTTTCACACATTCTCGCCGAAAACAGCCCTGTTCATAGCGGCAAGAGTCGCCGTCGCTGGTGCCCGGTCTGCTACCGGGATTGGGGGCCGACTTCATATGAGCCCCTTATTTGGGAGATAGATATCCTCAGCTACTGCCCTGTCCATGACTGCCGTCTCGAAAGTTTTTGTCCCTCGTGCGGAAGTGCTCAACGGTACAAATCCGTTCCGGACAAGAGGCGGGAATGCCACTCGTGTGGAGCGGCGTTGAGCCAGGGAGCCGTATGGGAGCGGATGCATCCATTCCTGCAGTGGGTGGATAAACAAATTATTGATCTCGTCGAGTTCTGCGCTAGCCCATATTCCGAGCCTCTGCCCTATCGCGTGTTTCAAGAGTTTGTAGCAGGACTAGATAAGACCTTACGGGGAAAGCGCGCCAGCGCGCTTGGAGCGCTGGTGAAGTTTTATGCATGCCGCACTCGCCTTCGAGGCCGGCGAGTAGCTATTCGATCGCTGATCAACCTCTGCGCCATTCAAGGCGTATCGGTGAAGGAGCTCTTGGCTGCACCAAGAGAAGTGTCCGGTCCACTTCTATTTGATCAGTGGGCGGGATTGACCTATCTACCCCTCCCGAGTGCCCGTCAGGCGCAGAAAATCTATGTCGCTGGAAAATGTCTCACAGACTTCTTAAAGGAGGAGCCTACGTACCTCCCGCCAATGTCGCTACTCCTGGGAGGGTTTGGGGTTCAGTTGCTAGCGATTCGCGACATCGCTCCAGGGCCCTACGATTCTTACGAGGCAAGATACTCCGTTCAAGGTGACGTAGTCACTCAGCGGCTACTCCACGCCACCTATCAGTCAGCCAGGAACATCCTCCGTGACCCATCGCGTGATAAGTCTCGGGAGCTCAGGTCCATCGTGGCAAGGGTAGCTGGTCGTGCTGGGGTTACTTCGGTGCTGGCTAAGCAGGCGGTGCGAAGCGCTTCGGCGTCGCTAACAACACAAGCGAAGGCAAAGATTCAGCAGTATGAACAAGAAATGCCGGTTGAAGCGGCTGTGGCTTGGTTCGTCCGAAGTAGGCAGTGCTTGGCATAGTAGCCATCGAAGTCAGCACTGCGCTGGACATCGAATTGAAGGGCCTCGCTCGCGTTGGCATCGATCGGGAGGACCGGCCAAGCTTGAGGTGTTTCGCCTTTAAGGTGAAAGCGATTCAGCACAAGGTCTTGAGCCAGTCTGCTATGCCAGCGATGCGGCCGTTTTGGTAGGGAAGATAGTGCACCGGCAATCCAAAACGCTTACGAAGCATCGCCAAGTAAGCATTTTCAGCTACCCCGGCTTCAGCTGGGCCCACGATCAAGAGGACGTGGCACCGATCATCGTCAGGCCAGTAGGCGTATTCCATGAGTTGCGACAAGGCAGCGCGGATGATCTGGCGCACCGGTCCAAACGTCTTCAGCTCGATGAATATCTCCCTGCCACCCAACGTGAGTACGACATCCACGCGATGCCCACCGACGTCCCGCTCGATTTCGACGCATGCGCCACGAACGTCCTCTTTCAGCGTTTTCTTCAGCGATTGCTGCCACTGCGTTTGGACCAAATCCACTTCATATGAGGCTCCAGAAACAGTGCGCGTGGCCTTTGTCTTATTGAGGTTGCGCTCCGCAGGTTTCTCGGCCTCACTGCGTCCGCTAAGAATAGGTAATTGGGAAACAGGTGGCTTCTGCAACTGACCATATCGGGCAGACGGTAGCGTTTTTGCTGGGAAAGGCTGCATGAAGTCGAACATGCGCAAATCTTCGGGACGATACCGAAGATTCACCAACGTCTCGTCGCCCCCAAGCGTGTCTGGTTTCAGGCCAAGGCGCGCCACCTGTTGACGCATAGATCTCAGCCAGCCTTGCCTCCTATATGTCCGGCTAATTTTTTTGGCATCTAATTTGGTCAGAACCTCGGTGTTATCGATAGCTCCCACCCAGTATCTCTGTTTAGTCGCATGGTTGATCGTATACAGCAGCAGGCTGAGGTTTCGGCCTTCGTACTTTCCATGAGAGTGGCTCAAGGCTTGGACGAAGCCGTACTTCCATCCGTCAATCAACATGCTTCGGTCGAACAGCCATTCTTCATGCCCGAAGCCGTGCTCGCCTTCGTAAGTATCCTCATCCGTGAGTTTGCCTTCTCGCCCAGTAGGGCAGTGCCAGTAGTTGGTGTTCCAACATAGCCGGGCAACTTTGTAGTCCGACGCTCGAATGATGGTTGAGTGTTCCTTCTCGATCGCTTGGTATAGAGGCCAAAGCAGATTGAGCACCTTGGCGGCACGTGCAATCGTGCCTGAACCCACGCCTCCTTCGGAGATCCTGCGGCGTTCCCCCAGGAAGATGAACAGGCCGTTGCGAATCCACTGACCGCCGATCGGTCCTACTGGCAACCGGTCGCTCCTATCCCCTTCGTCGACCCACATCTCAAGGCCCGATAGCTCAGGGAAGTGGGCAATGATGCGATTGAACTGGAGGATCTTAGGGATGATCGTAGCGGTCGGGTCGGGCAAGTCCTGGCCCGGTTCGAGACTGAACGCGACGCCGTAACGGAGATATCCTCCGTTGTTCTCAAAGCCTACGTTGAACTGAAGTTCTTCACGGCCGCCCTTGTGGTACGCGTAACCCCTTCGAGGATGCTTGTCGTCCCGCCGAATGAGGAGCAGGGGGCCTCTCCACTTGTATCCTCCGTTGAGCTTTCTCCGCTCTGAGTAGAAGTCTGCCAACGGCGTACCGACCAGTCGCTGCTCAATGGCTTCCACAATCTCTGACAGTTCTTCCATGAGAGCTCTCCGTCCCTAAAGTGGATCACTGAAGAATAGCGCGATAGCGCGCATCGAGCCGGCCATCTTTCGGAGAGTTGCTGCATTTCCCAGCCAAGCTGGGCGTACATGTCACCAATGTTTGTACATCGCTCCTGACACCATTGTTTGTACAACCTGCACATACATTGGTGTCATGCCCAATGGTCGCCGCTCGGCCGGCCATTACTTCAGGCCCATGTACTACTATTAACTTCGCACTATGGTTCACTCCAAGGTAACCAGCAGTGCGGGTGAGCCGTGGAAGACAATGCCAGCCATCTGAAGAAATTCCAGAAGGAACTGTCGGCAGGCACGGTGTCACTGGTGCTGCTGGCGGTGCTTGGGCAGTCGCGCCAGCCGATGTACGGGTACCAGATCGCCAAGCGCCTGGAGGAAGTGGGGGAGGGCGTGCTTTCGGGGAAACAAAGCGCGCTTTATCCGGTGTTGCGCAACCTTGAAGCCGCCGGGCTGCTCGACAGCGAGGTCGAGCCTTCGGTGAGCGGGCCGCCGCGACGCTATTACCGCATTACGAAGCCGGGGCGCGAAGTGTTGCGCGACTGGGTGGACGCCTGGAACGCCACGCGCGCTTCCGTCGATGCCGTTTTGCAAGGAGGGGTGTAATGAACGCACCACGCACGATCGCCGAATACCTCAGGCAGTTGCGGGAAGCGCTGCGCGGGGCGGATCCGGCG
>Ga0310811_10003304_pt1 | contig 20270 bp, 22 predicted proteins | sample YCmetagenome_FD_207642 | JGI IMG/M metagenome (GOLD analysis project Ga0310811, IMG submission 207642) | Soil microbial communities from experimental microcosm in Duke University, North Carolina, United States - YC | ecosystem: Engineered > Artificial ecosystem > Soil microcosm > Unclassified ...
CACTGGAACGATTCCTCCCAGGACAGTCATCGGAGGTGAGGTTGTTCACAGAGACCGTTCTCACCCCTGAACAATCCAAACAGAACGCATTCATCGATCCAATCCGCAAGGGGGTACCAGAAGAACCGGTACGGGTGTGTAACCAGGTGATGTCCGTGATCCGACCTCACCACCCGTTTGTGGAGTTGTGTTGTGAAACTATCCTCCACAACCTTAGACACACCAAGGCCACGACAGACTACCAGATCCTGTGGAGTTCCGCTAACGCGTGCATCTCGACCCTGTATGACCAGGCGGGACAGCACAACCCAACCATCGAGTTGATCTCCGAGCCTGTGCGCAAACAGTGGGTAACCATCTCGAGTCGTGGGAGCTGGCGCACCGATGCGGATTCATTCGTCAAACCACACGTATTATCCTCCTCCTCATCATCATCATGAGCACCACTACTCACGGGGGGTACAACACCGATTTGTTCAGTGATCCTGTGGATCCAGAATATATCTGTCCTATCTGCCTGATGGTCTGTAAGGAGCCGAGCTCGCTATCCTGTTGTGGTCAGTTGTTCTGTAGTGGATGTTTGACAGAGTGTCTGGAGAAGCAACCTGTGTGTCCAGTGTGTCGCCAGTCAAATGGTGGAACGACTGAACTACAGTATTATGCTGATCGTAAGATTGGTGCACTCAAATACAGGTGTCCAGAAGGGTGTGACAAGACTGATCTCACAATTGGTATTCACGGCGAGGTACTGCGCAGGCACCTTCAGGATGAATGTACCAAGCGGATGGTGCACTGTGAACATCGATGTGGTATGTCATACCGGTTGTGTGATCGAGAAGACCACGAGATCAACCACTGTCGTGCCACATGTCCGAACGCGTGTGATGTCGACTCGTCATACTTGAGGAAATCGTTCTCAGATTGGAGATCTAAATTGAGCAAGGGTATGTTGGTGGATGTGTACATTGCACCAGACGGCTGGAGAGTCGGACGTATGGACACTGGCTGTAAAATAGGAAGAGATTATCTGGTCTGGTACATGGAACGACGTCCGAATAGTCGCACACTGAATAAGTTCAGCGATTGGTTTAGCTGGGAACATATCGAAGTTCTGAACAGGCACACCACACCTTGTTGTAATGTTCCACCCGAACCAAAGGGTATGGTGAGACCGTTGTTTGGAAGGACAGAACTGGTGCAACACTTGAACAACGAGTGTCCACTCACTAAAGGAGTGTGTTCAGATTGTCGGATCGAGGTGATGCGCTGTGATGAACCAGCTCATATGTCGAGCACTGAGCACAGACTTAGCGTACTGACCAATCGTGTGAATCTATTGAAGGAGAGTCATCCAGATATCCAGTTGCCTATTGTTCAATCTGAGGTGTTGTATGATGTGAACAAGCGTCCCAAGCTGATGGAATGAATGAATAGATGAGACCACTATGTAGACATTGTCGAGATGCTAGTCATTCTGTTCTATTGGTAGAGAACTGTTGACACACATCCTTGGAAAACTCAACCCAAACATTTCCGTACTCTCCATCTGTTCCACCCACTCACATCATTCACCTCATACATTGAACGAGCTCACCAAATCCAGATTCACCTGACTGCCCTGAGTGGCAATCACACTGCCGTTTACAGTCACTCCCTGCACAATAACCAGATACAGTCCACTCGCTCTCAAGGTCAGATAAGCAGGCTGAGTAGTGTTCCACAACCACACGTCCACAAAGGGAGAGAAGAAGCCGTCATCCGACACATCAAAGAACTGGACGTGGTAATTGGTCGACTCTCCAAACGCGTTGGTAGATGGATCCGTCCCTGTTCCTGATGTCCAGCTCATCTCGCCTGCCCACAGGTCATTGTTAATGATGGATGACACCTGGAAGTTAAAGGCAAACCCAACAGTGGTCGGCACCCCGCTATAGGTGAGGAAGCTGGAGAGGTACGTAGCAGACGGCTGACTGTTCGAGTCGGTCGAGTACAGCTGACAGGAATACAACCCCTGAGCAGATGGAGGGCTGGTAAGTTGTGGATCGAGCGTTCCACTCCATGACAGTGTCGTTCCAGACACGGTTGGGGTTTGGAGGTCGGATCCTATGGGGTCATTTAGAACGAGGGAGTAGGATGAGATCGACACGCCAGAACCCTGTGCAATCGACGGATTCCATGTAACAATGCTGGGTAAAGCGCCTGTGTACGCACTTGGATTGTTAGTATAGGTACGATAGTCAAACCAATACGTGGTGTTGAACGGTTCAGTTGGAGGAGCCTGACCCTGAACGAGGTTCAGGAAGGATATAAGAACGACGCATAGAACGAGAGAGAGCATGATTGGACTAGGAGGGGTGGTGAACAAGGATGAGGAGAGAGTGATGCGATTTGAAGAGTGAAGCCCTCTCCCATTCACTGATGGGGGAGAGGGGAGAGATAGCACAACATCATTTCGATCCTGTGTCAGAGCAGAGTATTAAACAAGGGATGAGTCGTCTAGCTTTCCATTTGGACGCCTTCACCGTTCGTGGGGTGGAGCGCGCAGTGTATGATTACGCGAATGGATGGGAACGACATAAGACAGGGAAGAGTACTCCGTCACCACTGTCCTATATCATATACCCCTCAGGTGTGTCGTTCCATATTGATGAGGCAGGTCATCTCGATCATGATGAGAACATCTTTCGTCAGTACTATACTCGATTCCAAGGCCGTGTGCATGGCTACACCACCATGGATGATCTGGAGTCGTTCTTGAAGAACAATCAGATTGAGCACCTGTACCTGCTGACCACGGCTTCGGTATTACCGTTCTTTCCACACTCCATCAAGCTGTTGGTGCACGGCGTGTTCGATCTGCCCTCCAATATCCATCTGCCTGAACTGAACGTGTGCAAGAAGGCCGTGATCTCCGAGAGCGTTCGATCTGTCATCAGTGTACCGTGCAATCTGAATGAGGTCTCCATCATACCCCACATGATCATGCCGTTTCCAGAGATCGACCCGATCTCCATCACTTCGTTCAGACAATCTCTCAACATCCCATCAGACAGGATCATCATTGGTCGGTACGGAGGATGGAACACGTTCGACATTCCGTTCGTTCCGACCACTATCCGTTCCTGGTTAGATGACCATCCGAGCTCGAAATTGACATTTGTATTCATGAACACCAAACCAATGAAAGAGTTCGAGCCCTACGTCCACACTAACACGGTGCTTTACCTGCCCAGCACGTTCGATTTGACGTTCAAAGCTCGATATGTACACATGTGTGATCTGATGTTGCATGCCAGGAGGGACGGGGAGAGCTTTGGATTGGCTATCTGTGAGTTTGCTTCCCTGAATAAACCTATTCTCACGTACAGAGGACGACCATTTGTTGACATCTACTTTGCTCACCACGAGACCGTGCTTGGTGAGCAAGGGTGGTACTATGATTCACCCGAGGATCTGTACATGTGGCTGAGCTACATCGACATGCAACCAAGGATACCAGCCGTGTCTTACCCTAACCTCAGAGAGTATGATGAACAATCGGTCATGACCACGTTCGTAGATGGGTTTGGATTATAAGATGGATGGAGAGACATATGGAATGTTTGGATGGTGTAACGTTACCATCCAAACCCGATCTACTGTTGTCCACTCCATTAGCTGAAAGGATTACACTCTTTAGCACCCACTGTCCGAACACGACAGCATAACTTGCCACACATCCAAGCCTTGATTGACCCAGTCCGCCGTCACTCTGGGCTTGTTCGTGTTGAAGTACACCGTTCTGTGAGTGTCGTTCATCACTACATGAGTGCCGTTGGAGTCAATGTAATACAGCTGTGCCTGAACTATGTAGAACGAGCCAAGAGAGTATCCGATGTTGTCACAGATGTTGTAGTTGCCCTGGAATGGCACAGGATCATATGAGGCCTTCTCCAGCTTATTCCATTGAGGGTTGTCATAGTAGGTGTCGAATCGGATCAACCCAATACTGGTGTTAACATTGTTCGAGATGGGCAGGCAGAATCCAACAGAGTCGTTGGTCTGTGCCTCCACCACAGGTGCAACACTGAGCAGACCGGTCAGAGCCAGAGCACCCAGGAAAATGGTTTGACAAAGACGAGAGAAGAACATTGCAGAGAGAAGAGAGAAGTCAATGCAAAAGTAAAAAACGAAGCGTTCTATGCTTTTTGGTAGAGGGGAATAGAGAACGACGAGGTGGCGACACTCTCAACAGCCACCGTTCGTACACGCCAATTGCACATAGGGACTGCCGGTTGGTGGTTGCACCCAATTGGCTGTTACGGTCGGCAGAGGAGCACCAAAGTACACCAGTGTGTGAGTGTCGTTCAGTACGACACGTGTACCATTTGAAGATGTGGTGTACAGCTGTGCTTCTACGTAGTAGGAGGAACCGAGTGCGAACCCGACATTATCACAGATGTTGACCACCGTGTTGTAGGGAACGGGATCATACGAGGCTTTCTCCTGACCATTCCACTGGGTGCCGTTGTTATAGAACGTGTCTATACGGATCTCTCCAGCACTGGTGGGTACTGCATTGGATACAGGTAAGCAGAATCCCACTGCGCTGACGGAGGAGACGAGACCGGTTAATGCTAGAGCACCAAGGAGCAAGACACGACAGATACGAGAGAACATGGAGGGGAGGAGGAGGGCAAACAAAAGAAGGGCACGAGGTAGCCTTTTTGGAACCCCGTTGAGAAGCTGTGCAACTCCTTAATCTCACCATGCTGTGCATGTTTGTAACAGAACAACGTGTACACCCACCACACCTGTCATCCATACCCACAGAGTATGGATGTCAAACGTCAAGCATTAGGTACACTGCATTACAAGTTGGCACACTAAGTACATCGAATAGAAACGTGTGTCAACTCCATCTCTATCCTTGTGTTCCATTTTCTGGCCAACCCTGCAGTGTCTCCTTCAACTTGCTCACCTTGTCTGAGTTCCACTCGGGGTCATTCTTGAGGATAAAGAACGACCCGTGCACGTATTGAGCATCCACGCGTCCACCCAATTCGTCCTCACTCAATCTCTTGGATCCAATCAACCACAACTGCTGTGTCCGTGCATCCACGATGACATCTTCTTCCAGCGACTCCTCCAATGTCTGAACGCATTCCAAGCAGAGGTTGAACTCTCGTCTCTTTGTACCACCACACACACCATTCACATATCGAGATGCCATGTACGTTCGACCCACATACATCATCCAGAATGAACAGTAGTCGGTTTGACAACGACTACATCGAGGTTCGAGTATCAGGTCAGCTACACCTAGATTCACAGAGTATTGAATTCGCACTTGCTTGGATTGGTGGTTGATTCGATACACTGTAGAGTAGACAGATTTCATTCGATCGTGATCGAACATGTCTAAACAACTGTCCTGTCGAGGTGCCTGTGAAGAACGCCAGATCCGAATGAACTGTTCATCATTGAACGAATCCCAGGTCTCGGAATACGTTCTGTTGGGTAGTCCCCTGAACATCCTCAACTTCATTTCTTGGAACACCACCAACATCCACACGTTCTGTGTGGAACGGTCAGGTAGCAAGAAGGGCATCAGATGCACGTTCCACACGTCAGTGCACTCCGGATATACCTGACACAGAATCGTGTATACCGAAGATGGTGTCGGCATCGTCCCTTCTTTATTCGTCTGTCTATTTGGATTGTAGAGAGTCAGATTCCATGTGTGATTACACTTCACACTTCATTCATCTCTACAGTGTCATCCTCACCATATCAGGTCAAACCCTGGGTGATGTCATGTTGACCGTGATCAAACCACTTGTTCCACACAAAACGTCCTATGACATCTTGCAAGACTACCTACACGGATTGACACCAAACGCTAGGCGATATCCGGACAACTTGTTGTGTGTTGATGATCCCGTTATTCTGAGTCTCGTTATGGAACACACGACATTGATCCAAACATATTGTACACATCACAGCGAGATCATACCAAGCAACACGTTTGAAATGGATCACCTTACCAATTTGAGACTGGAAATCACTAATTTCCAGTTATTCCTAAAACGTGTTCAGCACTTGTCCATTGGTGCATTGGTTCAGCTTGGAATGGGTCGAATGATGGCTGTGAACTTCTCCACTCGAGCATATGGCACCAGAGCAACTGTGGTGGTTCATTCAGGGAAGGCCTTCTTGGCACACTGTGTGGAAGATGATGAAACTAGAATGCCTGTGGAGACGACGTTCAGTTGTATTAGAGGATCACATAGAACAATGTCTGATGAGGAGCTGATCCACGATAAACGTGAATGTATGCGCATCTGGCTCTTGTCCAGAGCAGAGATATCCACCCCGCTTCCTGTTGGAGTGTGGATTGATATGTTCAATATTGCAGTGATCATGGTCAATGCGATTCAGAAAGAACGAATGAACAACACTCTCTGGTCAGGAATCCTGGGCATGGATCGACGAGAGGGCGAGGTGTGTATCAAGAACGAGAGGATAGCCGACCTTACTGCACGTGTGCACGAACTTGAACTGCGTTTGCAGGCTTGTTCTTCACAGATACAGGGTCAGGGAGAGATTGATTCCTAGTGTAGAATCTAGTTCACAGATTGTGAGTGAATAGATTGTGAGTGAATAGAGTGTGGTCTCTATATTCTCCGTAGCTCACATTTCATACAGAGATCTTACTCGTCTTCACCATGTCAGGTCAAACACTGGGTGACATTGTCTCCTCTATGATCAAACCACTCGTCCCTCACCAGACACCCTATGATCTGTTGCAAGACTACCTCCACCAGTTGACACCGTCGGGTAGGATGCTGAACAACTTGTCTGAAGTCAATGATCCACTTGTTCGATCTCTGTTGATGGAACACGAGATCGTGATCCGGCTGTATCTTGAGCGTCACAACGAGATCTTACCTAGTAATGCGTTCGAGGCTAATCTCCTCACTGCGTTGAGACAGGAAATGACTACGTTCCAGTCGTTCCTAGAACGCATTCAACACCTGTCTGTTCATGAATTGAAGCAACTTGGAATGAGCCACACCATGGCTGTGAACTTCTGCAGTCGAGTATATGGCACTAGATGGACGACGGTGTACACAACAACACGGACACGCTCGGTGAATCACATGCAAGTGGAAATGAGTTTCAATGATGATCATGTCGCCACACAGCAATCACAGCGACCACTGTCTTATATCGAGTATGTCGCCACTCAGCGAGAGTGTATGAGTATCTGGCTCTTATCACGATTGTCATCCACACTTCATATTGGAGTGTGGATCGAAATGTTCCATATTGCTGTGGTCATGGTCAACCGGATTCAGACAAAACGAGTATGGCCTATCTCGATGTTACCCACCAGGGTGACGGTAGAAACACGAACGGGTCAACTTGATGATGGCAGTGGAAACCTCTATATTGAGCTGAATCGAGGCTCGATACAACAGAGTTGACATTTGACAGTTGTGATTTATAAACTGAACATCCATTCTATCCCATCCAATCGATCCCACACCCAACCCGTGGGCAATTTTCCGTTCTTACAACACACATCGTTTGGATTACTTGTATCGTCACTCAGCAACTCGACCATCTTGCAGTACGTTTGGAACGATACCACTCGCTTCCTAACCATGACCCCGCTATCCAGCACCACACGGATGTATGTCAACGTCTGTCCCATCAGCATCAACCCTCGAGCGTTCGGATCTGTATAGATGTTGGGTGGTATCCATGACAGCCGAACGAGATCGTCAACGGTCATCCGCTTGCTCTCCTCAAAGAACCTGGCGAACCGCTCCGCGTGCTCGACAAACTCACCATCCAGAGTCGTATCTGGACATGGCTCATACGGGTCAGTAACGTGGATGTATGCACAGATGAAGTAGATCTTCAATTGAAGTAGACGCCACACCAGATCTGTGGATTGCAAGTGTTTGGCGCATTGTCGTTCATTGATGAACATATTGCACTGACGCAGACGGTCGTCCCAGCTCGATTGATCACCAAACAGGAAGCGCATTTCCTCAATGATCTGTTGCATCATGTGCTCGGTGGTTGTCCCTACGAACCCACTAATCACGTGGTCGATCACATCTTGAGGTAAGGTGGTGAGCAGGGATGGAACGACATTAGTGGTGGGGATAATGGAGGGATTCATTCTATGGACAGTTGACATCTGGCCTGAGTTGTCTCCTCTAGCACACATGTATTCCGACAAGGCTTCACCTTGACATAGATCGAGCGATCTCCACTCAACTCCACCATAGCTCCATCTCGAAAATAGTGGTAATACTGACAACAGATCCTGCACATCATCCACGTGAGGCTTCCATAGTTCAGTGCTTCATATGTGTGGAGACTCGTGACGTGGAGACTCGTATCTCCACACAGTGCACACGACAGGGGATTGGTTTGAACCAAGGTGTACTTCACAAATGCTAGGAGCGAAGCGTGTACCAGTAGAAACGGTCTGTGCTTCTTCGAACGGCAATACCGTGTAACCGACCCATACTCCGTCCAATGACGAATCAGAAGAGCGGTATGGATGTCGGCTCGAACGAATGACATCTTGATCTTGGGTTCGAGGTGTTTACCCCGGCTCGCGCATGCCATACTCAGTTCACTGAAGAGCATGTGGTGCCATGTGGATGTATCACGTATGTCAGGTTGAAAATACGGCGTTAGCACGTAGTGCCAGACTGTGGTGAGCTGGGGATAATGTTGATCCAGAAATCGAATATAGCGCGACATGGGATGAAACACGGGGTGGTGTATTTGTTTGACAAATGACGTGGTGATCTGGATTCATTTGTCAAACAGCCATGACTCTCTCCACCTACCCTGATCCTCAATTCTGCTCCTATCTGTCTATTGACGAGGAAGGCTCCGTTCATCCGCTGATCACCTCTTACATAGGGAACGAACTTGGAACAAAATGCGTTCGGATTGGGACACTGATGAACGGCAGGTGTGCACTGGGGGCGATATTGAGGGCAGTCAGTACGGACAGTGTTTTGTTCACACCCACCCTGTACCAAGCCGATCGTCTCCGTTCTGAATTGGCACAAATGCTGTTGTATGACTGGACAGATGAGAAGTGGCAAGACCTCGTTCCAAGCACCTGTTTTGTGGAACGACCATCAAGAGAGTTGTTCATGTGTCATCACCTCAATGATCCGACCAAGGAGCTCGGGTACGCGGTGTTCTACCTCTATCATGCGTACGACATGGAGTACCACCCACGCATCTATGTCATTGGACAATATGCTCATCAGGACATCACCTCTGCTGATGTACAGGATTCAGATATTGAGGTGGTCGCTCCAGTCAAGAACTCATCTTCTCCTTACCTCACATCCACACTGACTGTCGTTCCAATGCATCCGTTTCCAGACATCCAGCCCAGGGTGGCGATTGTTATCTTGCACCATGGTTCTATTCGGAACGACACGGGTCATTACGAGACCATTGGGCACCGAGAACAAGAGGAGGATCCCGTGTTGACCCTGTTCCCATTGGATCACCCCTTGATACAAGCATTGGACGAGTGGGCGCGTCGGCCAGGTGGAGACATGGCTCGAGAGATTGAATCCACTCTGAACGAGATGAGGTTGGAAGAACGTTCTTCCAACCGTCCACTCCACCAACCCAGGTTCCCTGTACCACCTCAATGGAGGGTGAAGAAACCTCATGAACATAGGTACTCTATCTTCACTCTGAACGCCTCAGAGTATCCCCTGTTGTCTCGAATGATGCAACACAAGGGGAGTCGGTCACACAAGTGTATCCTGTGCCTAGTCAACCGTCGTGTGTGCTACTGCTATCATCGTGGCACAGCCACTCGGCGTCAGCTTCTCCAGGCAGAGGAGCATCTGCGGGTGATGAAAGAGCGTCATTTCCGTTTAAGGCAGGCACGCACTGGCTGACCGTGCACCACCTTGGCCATTGTAGTGGACGACTCCGTTCCAGACAACATGGTCGGTAGAGGATGGAGTGGAGGATGCACTCGTTCTCTTTCTCGTACAAGCTCCCTTCACACTCGTCGAGTTCATCGTGTAGTCGTTCCATAACCTCCATGTATCGTGTACAGCCATTACGTACGTTCTGAGTGATTTCCTGTTCCTCACAGATAGTAGGTGTAGATTCTGAACAGGAATCTAATGGTTGTGGGGGTAGTGGTGTTTGTTCTCTGTGTGGATGTACACCGTTCATTCTGGAATATCAATCACGTGGTGTTGATTAGTGGTGTGAATCACCGGGTGTCGCGTGGGAGGGCTGAGAGAAGGTGGGATGGTGGGGGATTTGACCGCTGGCTTCAGTGTGAAATTGGCACGACACAACGGGCATCGTTTATTTACCAATTGGTTCATACAAATGGCGCACAACTTGTGTCCACAAGGTAGTGTCCTTTGAGCGTGCTGTGGGATGCGAGCTACCAGACAGACGGGACAAGACATGATGGGCGAATCCATCGGATGATATGGTTCACTCTGTTTTCCTCTGTATATACTGCAATTGTGTCATGGGACTCTGGATCCTGTCGTTCACCACACGAACGACATCAGCATACACTTCATCTGGTGTGCGCGTCCCATCAATGACCACCCACGAATCACGGTTCTCTCGAGCATACATGTCATATCCCTCCACTACTCTCCTCTGGATGTCCATCCGTTCAGTCGCTTCCGTCCCGAAACCGGTTCTCTGGTGAGAAACGGTTGGATCGACACGCAAGTAGATGACCAGGTCAGGCTTAACCAGTCCAATTTCTGTCTGTTCACACTGTGTTCGATCGAGTCCTTGAGCCATAGAGTACACGAGACCGCTATGTGTGTACCGGTCGAGGAGAACGTGTGTGCCATGATTAAGGTGCTCCTTCAACCAATCGTGATCGACCCAGCGATTAGCGGAGAAGATCAGGTGTGATGCGAACGGGTGAGGCGATTGTTCTTCATCTCCTCTCAGGATGCGCGTGATCATGTCACCCGTGTGCGGACATGTGCGGTTTGGATAGCGCCACAGCAGTGTGCGCACGTGAGCAAAGGGGGAGGACGGTTCGGTGTGGAGCCGACGAATCTGAGTGCTCTTACCTGCACGATCACCACCTTCAAAGACGATCAGTAGTCCACGTGAGGAGAAAGCGGGAGTGATGGAGGTGGAGCCAGTCATGTTGAATTGTGATACAAGGTGTGTGGATGTATGGATGTATGTATGGACAGGGAGTGAGAAGTTTGTCTTTCACAACTCGAAATGCACTCCTCGTCGTCTTCCAGTCCTGTTCCTGCATCTGTCGTTCAGCCTCCGTTCTTAAGATGGGTCGAGGATCCACATGAACGCACTATAGCACGCGAACGACTTGAGAACGCAATCAAGGCACTTCAAGCTCAGCTCGATCAGCTGTCTAGTCGTTTGAAACGTCAGAACACTGAGCGCACAGTTCGAAATGTTCGACCCGAGGTGATTCAAGAACGCGAACAAAAGATGCGCAGTGACAGGGAGGTGGAGGAACGCATGAAGCGTGATCTGTTATTGATGAACCGCAACCTATGTTTGCTCCGACCACATGGAGATAGGGTGGAGGTGAGCCTATTGAGGCAGAGTGGTGATGGTGATAGGGGTACTGGTACAAGTACAATTCATCCCTCACCAGGACGTGATAGATCTATGACCCAATATTGATCAGTGTCTGTACATGAATACTTGATGAATCTGCCTTCCCGTACATGTACGACAAGATGAGATCGCTGAGCACACGTACTCCGTTCAGCATTCTGTTCAGTATGATCATGATGACGACACCCCTGCGCAACCTCCACAGCTGTACTCGTTCACCAACCACATTGCGCTTGAGCAGTAAACCAGCACGTTCATGTTTCTCACAGTAACAACAGAGTGACAGAGGATCGGGATGCACGTCGACAATGTACTGTCGGAACTGCATCAGACATTCCCAACAATGGAGCTGACTAGGACGGTTTCTCCATACAGACTCGGTGGAGAGGCATGCCTCGATACACCAACCACACTCGAACAAGCCACCATCCTCGTTGACATTGTGAAAGATTTCCCAAGCGCGCTTGGGAAATCGCTGGTAACACACACGGCATTTGTGTGTACGGATGCGTTCAACAGTGTGGATCGCGTTAGACATTGGGATGATAGGAGAGTGAATGGAATGGACTCTCACCCATACTCATCGAAGCACACCTTATACATTCAGACACCCAAGACTAGCGCTTCCAGTCTTGTCCAGATCTTCTTACCCTGTGCTAATTTCGGAGTACGTTCATAGAGAAGAGCCATTGCACGGTTGTTCTTTCGTTCCAGTTGACCTGACTGGTTGTCTCCCAACCAGATACCTTGCTGGACTTCTGTGTTCATCCATGAGTCGTACTTTTGTGCCAGCTGACGCAACTGTGTCGATTCCAGCTCCAGGAGCAGGTTGATGATCTCCTCTGGTTCATTCAGTGGCATCAGCATGCGAAGGTGGATGTAGATCATGGTGAACACCACACAGAAACCACTATTTTCTGGACAATGAGAGGGTATGCCGGCGACATCTTGCAATCCGATGATAGGACACACATGGTACGGAGCAATGTACGTCCAGTTGTCAGACAGACCAGCGTCACGTCTGAATGTATTCGAGTCGAGATAGTCATCGACACCACGCATAAACCATCCCAAAGGTTCAAATCGTTCATAGGTCTGTTCATTGAAGTTGAAGATCAGTGCACCACGGTGAGCACTGTATTCTGTGTCGGGTTCTGGGTCGAGATCCAGTAACAGCACGGCAACCGGCTGAGTGCATGAACGGAGAGCGTCCTTCAGGTTGACTGTGTTCATCTTGACAATCTGTGCATCTTCTGGTCGGTTCGGGTTGGAGATTCTGAATGTCAGACTAAGGTCGGCTAAGTATCGAGCGCTTACCCATTGTGCGATCTCCGCTCCACTCCTCTTCTTCGATACCAACTCTTCCAACCTTGTCTGAGTGGGTGGTTGGACAGTGGGTGGCAGACAAATATGTTCGCGTACACCTTCGTACTCCACCAGCCATGTCAACCACAATGGACTGAGGGTATCATTTCCGTGACAGCGCGACGAGAGTGGGTAGGGGTTGACCTTATCCAGGAAACGATCAAACACTTGATTGACCTGTTCAGTGGTGTACTTGACCAAGTGTCGATCAACACGTTTGGTTGCAGGAGGATCAGGATGGGCATCACCGCTACCAGAGATCGGTCTTGGACGTTTCTTCTTTGCCATCCCTTCCGGACAAACAGTATGCTCTTTTTTGGAACTGCCTTTCAGCTCACATCTCAAATGGGCAATCTATTCGGTGTGTCCAGACGCTTGACTCCACACTGGTCGGCGTTCCGTTCCAATCCACGGTACTTCTGTCGGTTGCTAGCCGAACGCATGGATATCGACATGGACTGCTCGGATGGAGACGCCGATCTCATCAGTGTGTTGAGAGCGAAAAGTGTCGAGTTAGAACGAACCGATCCATATTTGTGGTCACGCGTGTATTACCGGTGCTCCAGAGTCGAGCGCATCCAGCTCTTTGATGTCGAGAGGACGTTGGTAGAGAGCGAGTACCAGCACCTGTGGATCACGTGTCAAGAACCGAGGAGAATGATGATGCTGTGCAGGTGGCTGGATGAGGCGAATAGATTACCATCTTGTTGATACATGTGAACTGGCTCAGTTGACATTCTTCATTTCTCATCCACACCTCTCAACCCTCTCCTTACTCCCACCTCTCAACCTTCTCTAGTCCGTACTGCGTTTGATCACCATGTCTGCCATCGAAGCCGAACGTGCGCTCCTCCAGTCCCAAATTGACTCTCTCCAGAACAAGCTCGAGGAGATGAAGATGCCAGTCATTCACCCCCTTCCAGGAACTGCCGAACTCGTTCGTGAACTCAAGGACAACAACAAGCTCCTCGTTCTTGGTATAGGTCAGCCGTGTGCGAACATCTTGATGCCCGCTATACACGCCAGTCATCACCTTGAACGACCAGTTGTGATTTTATATGGACAGTTTGGAACAGAGGATGAGCAGGTTCGCGAATGTCGAACGAGTGCTGGTCAAAATGGGTCTGGTCAGCACTTCCCGTACTTTGTCAGCCTTCACTCCAATCCATGGACGATGCCTATATGGTGCAGGGGGATGAAGAACCACCTGTTCATCATCAATGAGTATAGTATGTCTAGAGCGGAATTGTCCAAACTGACGCAGTTCATGCTTCGAGCATGTTTGCTGGATGCCGAGCACTTGAAGAACAATGGGAATCGTGTGATCATCCTGTCTATGTTACCGGCTGGTATCATGAAGGCGATGAGTGCGTGGAATCCTGATCTCTGGAGTGTCGTCAACATCTCTCCGGCACCTGGATACACGGGGATTCAGCGGTGGGGTAACATCATGTACAGGAAGACGGAGGAGTGTGTTGAACCAACGGTGGCCTCCATCCCTCTGGAACACCTCTCGATCTATAACCTGGGTAACAATCCTCCTCTCTACCTGTTCCAGGTGTCGACAGCACAAGTAGAGGAACTGGCCATCCGGATCCGAAAGCTGTTCTCGTCTGGCGTGGCCATCCACTACATGCGCTATACCAAGTGGATGAGCAACGAAGCCCGCGCTCACACCGCCCAACTGCTGTCTGGACAGCGCGTGCCTGACCATTCTACATATGTGATTGTGGAGCAGGGATGTGTCAAGAATCTCAATGTACGCACTCCTCACCTCAGTGTGGTGTATGATTGTACGACGGTCAAGTCATTTGACGAGCTGGTGTGTGAAGACAACCTGTTGATCCGAGTGCTGTCCGGCTATGATTTGAAGTGGACTAGCTTGTACCTGCACACGAACAACCTAGAGGTGATCCAACAGTATGTTCAAGAGAAGGAGAACACCATTGTAGAGGTCGCTGACAATCCAGTACAATGTAAATCGTTGCCATCAGAGTGGGTCATCAAAGAACGTGACGTTCGCATCTCGAATCTTGGTATAGGTCTAGGACGCATTCGTGATATGGATGGGAAAATTGCCACATCGCTGGTTACTCAGTTTACAGAGAACAAGCTGTTTGTCCTTGGTCAGATATCGTCACCATATTATGAGATACAGGTGTGTGTTGCTCTGCAGATGCTCAAGAAGGGCTTGGTCAAGAACGTCATCTTCATGCAACCCTCTGGGTGCTATTCCTTCCCAGCACATGTACGGGATCTCCTTCAGGAAGTCGGAACGGAACGATCCGTGGGTGATTGCACATCCGTGTGGAATGAAAAGGAGATGGTCAAAATGTCCACCGCTTCATTAATGAACGAGTATACTGACACGTTGTTCATTGTCAACCAATACGGCTCTGGTAAGTATGCTGATGAAGTGGTTGACCGTGAATTGATGGAGCTGTTGACCAAGCTCCAGTTATTGGACTCGGGTAAGCTCTGGAAGAATAGGAATCGAGTGGTTATGTTTGAGAACATCACCAAATACGTGAACGCGATACATGCGATAGTGCAAACATGGCATCCCGCTCTCTATGAGAGAGTGAAGTTGTGAACGCAATCGGAGTGCGAGTTAGGAATAGATGCTCTAGTTTACACGTGGTGTGGTGTCATGTAAGTCCGAGATTTGGGACGCTGTGGAGTACCTTGGTACCTTTGAACAATGGCCTACACTGCACAGCAAGATCACTGCACCTGTGTATGTGATTAGGAATCTCATTCTTCAAACCTCCCACCTGTCTATCTATCTCTCCCCTCCCCATTCTCTCCCACACCATCATGTCTCCCCTTGACTCACACAGCATCGACATGGATATGTCTGTCTCTACTGTCCCTATGCACAAGAACCGTAACGAGTGGTACCTACGGTTGCTCGTTCTCATCCTGGCACTCACGCTCTTCGTTCTGTCGACGTTCATATGTATCAACTACATCTACCAACCGGTGGTGTACACAGTCATGTCTGTCAAGGACTTTGGCTCTGTCATCAGTTCAAATCATGGTGATGATGTGGAGTATACCCTGTCCGATGACGGTAGTGTGAGCCGACCCATACCATTGGTCAAACCTGAATGGACGGTCAGTAGCCAGAAGGTGGACGGTAGGCACCACACGGTCTTTCAGAAGGTGTGTCTCCAGAAGGACAACACCGACCGCAAACAGGTGCTGTTCCTGAATGTCGACAATGCGACTCGATTCCAATATGACACTGAGTATTGGAATCTCAACAACATCCATTGGAGGCTGTATCACAGTTATGTGGAATCTAGAGAGTGGCCATTGAGAGGTGCACACTACTTTCCAGGCTCGACGTTTCTGTACACGCTCGCTGTGGACAATGTGGCGCAGTTCTATCAAGAGCTGGTCTGTCATACGCCGGCCTTGATCGATACGGAGTATAGGAGAAATCACTCCATTGTTGGGTATGACCGGTTCTTCTCCATTCACATGCATATTCAGGATGCGCACCACCTCAACACCACACGCGATTGGTGTGAGAGTCAATTACGGCTGACTGCAGACTCGAGTCAAGCCCTGCAATCCTCACGTATGGAGCTGGTCGATCATCAGGACTGGAAGAACCTCGGCTCACCCGAGTACATGTGCTTTGATGAGCTGACGGTGTATCAACCGCGGTCGTGTGGATGGACGGAGCCGACCTCACCCTATCCTATCAGTATGAAGCAGTCGTTCCGTACACACTTGGACAGGGTGTTTGATGACTTGCAGTTGCGCAAACACATCTCATGTGTGCAGAACATCACGATTTACAATCGTATGAACACCCACCGGAGGCGATTACTGAACGCCGACCAGCTCTCTCACTACCTGTTGGCACAGGCCAGACTCCATGGGTTGGATATACGGGTGAAGATTATTGAGGACATCCGAGGCAACCTGTTTGACCAGTTGCGCAGTATCAACTCGGAGGAGATGCGGATTGAACCACACAGTGCCTCGAATTACGATGCTCCAGGTCTACCGTTCAATGGTGTGTTTGCAGAGCTGGGTGTACACGGGTCATGGTATGGACGTGGGTTGGCCAACCAAATGCCTCAGACATACCGTGTGTATATGGATGGTATGGATTTGGTCGAGTACGACAAGGAGGTCGACGATCAGCCGTATGAGGGGGAGAGGTCATTCCGAGTGAGCGAATCATTGATGGAGAGACTTTTCAACCTGACTATGTATGAGAGTTCGGTGTCGTTCTGTAGGTTGAATAGAACATAATATCTATAATGTCTACAGAATCACATGTGTGTATACACTCAGACTCGAGTGGACAAAAAAGGTGTCCGTTCTCTTCAGTGCACCCCGTTTGAACATGAACACCTATGTTGAACGTCTCAACAGCCTGGTCACACCGTCACTATCTCTCGATGTCGAACAAGAGGTACTCGTGGAACGCTTTATCCAGCGTGTCCAGTCACATGCACCCTCGAACATTTGTCGGTTGGAAAACAACCGCATCCACTGGCTGGTCTACCTGTGGGAACAAGGTGAGTTTCCACAGGTGTGCATCCCTCCATTCCATCGCTTCCATGAACGACGCCACGTATTGTTCAAACGCCATCCCGAACGAGAATGGTCAGACCCCAATGTTCTGAAATACATTGGTGCGCTGGATATCGAGATTGGCAAGAGCCAGCGCGTTCACACGATCGCCGACTTAACTACATTGAGAACGGTGGTCAATCAATGTCCTCAGCGCTACGTAGTGGTGTTCCTATCCATCCACAACTCCAAGTACCAATCGAGTCCAGACAAGCGACATGTCAACATCCTCTTGGTGGATAAGCACCAGCACACGTATGAACGGTTTGAACCGGGTGGCGCGTTGTCTGATCTCACCACACCACTCATCAAGGTACTGGAACGGTCAGATTTCCTACCTGGTTACGAGTACGTTTCAGATGTACTCGTCTGTCCGGCGCGGGTCAACTCTCCTCAGGCGATTGATGATCAGGCTGTGCAGGTGTACCTGAAGGAACATTGTAATGGATCGGGTGGGTTCTGTGGGATATACGCCTTAATCTGGCTCCACTTGAGGCTCAGTGTAGAACAGCCTCGGTTATTGAGAACTTTCTGGAAGAGGTTCACTGGTACACAACTGGTCGATTTTGCTAGGAGATACCACACCTGGATAGATGTGTCGTTGAACGTTCGTGCTCAGTCCGTGTCAAGCTTCCTGGATCAAACGAACGAATCCATGCAGGCCTGGAGGAGAAGACTTGGTCAGTGAACAAGAGTTGACATGAACAGGTACACAACCAGGTCTGTGTCTATGTCCTGATACACAGACAGATATACTCACACCCTTCGTGCAAGTCAGGATCACTCACGTGATCAACGTAGAATTGTGTGTTGATCATACTCATACTTTCGTTCACCAGAGGAGCATGTTGGAGATAAGGTACTGGGATATGTTGATGACACAGGCGCAACAATTCAGGAGATGCATCACCAGCAGTATACTTACGAACCACATGTAACGATACTGGATTGCTGGACACGATACCCACGAGGGTTGGAACACGCTCCTGAATGATCGTTCGAATCAGCTCGGATGCCACACCACGTTGTCGATGTTCACCATGAACCACCAGTTGAGTGATCCACATAACCTTGTCCTGAGATGGTGATTCGAAAGTACAGAAGAACGCATGACCGACCACCTTGGATTGATCATCTATACGGTACACAACTACTCCACACGTGTTGTCGAATAGCAACGTCGTTCTCATCTTATCCAGGGACATCTTGATGCGCGAGCCTGGCTTGCACGGTAGTGGTACGTGTTCACTCCATATCCCATAGTGATTCGAGAACAGCTGGGCACACTGACTCAACACCTCCGTGTGAGTGGTTTCGAGTTGGTGTCTGGTGAGGATAGTAATAGTGACAGTGGTGGTCATTCAGTAGTCTCTTTAAGAGTATATATGAGGACATGCATTCTCTGTGTGGAGCAGGCAACTACCAATGGCATGACTGTGTTCTTGCCTGTCGGTTTAGACCTGCACTGGGTCAGATGGAGGGTTCCGGTTCGCTTCCCGAACCCTCCTCACTCTGATTTCAGAATACTTTTTTGCCAATCTAAATGACCACTGATCACTGACATTCCACACTCGCACCACCTCGGATGCATACATTTCACTCTCTCATTCACCAAACGCCTCTCTTCTCATCTTCATCATGCCTGCTCGTTCGCATCGTCGTTCACTGTCTCCATCTATCCTGAAGTCCGTGTGTATGAATGAATAGAGTCATGGAGTTTATTATCACACTATATATCTATGTGACACTCTGCTCTGCACCTCGACGCTTGCGCATCAACGCTTCATCCAGTGCCTGCTTCCTCTCCAATTGGTTCAATCCGCTCACCCTCTTCTGTAAGGCTCGTTCAATCATGTCCGATGCAATCATTCGGAACTGATACCACACCTCAAAGCTGAACTCGGGCACTCGACCATCGCGAGTCCACCACCCACACAGTCGAATCAACAGCTGATCTAGATATTTATCAGGCAACTCACCACGATCAAACCAGTACCCTACAACTCGACCTGTACTGTCCAACGTTTCTGCAAGCTGATCAGGGGTGGAGTGAAGGTGCGTTCTCAGGAACAACTTCAACATGTTCACCAGATTGGTGAGAGCTTGCTCATCACTCAATTCAAAATGTGGTGGAACCGGGGTGTATCGATCTACGAATACACTAATATAGTTCTCGAATTGGTGACGATGTGCACAGAGCGCATCGACCAGTACCGGGTTCAACCCTACACTCAAGGGCAATGGTGGTTCGTTCCTCATCCAGCGAGTATGGAATCCATTGAACCAGTAGTTGTCCTCGTTCTTAAGGACATCGTTCACCACATCCACAATATACTGGTGGATTTGTTGTGATAAGGGTGGGATATGAACGACCATGGGAGCAACGATGTCTCGAACGACATCCTTCAAGGTCTGATTCGACATTGTTAACCAGGGAAGCCAAGGTAGGAAGGGATGGGTTGGATGGTATGATGAATGGTGAATGACTACTCAGGAATCGTGAGTGAAATGGAAGAGCATTCATCATACCACCATCATCCTGTCACCTCATCATCCTATCCATGTCTGGTCAGACGCTCTCGGATATTGTAAGCTCACAACTTACACCCATGCTAGAACGCAACACAGTCATGGATCGCATGCACGCGTATGTCGTTCGGTGGACAGATACTAAACCC
>Ga0310811_10003305_pt1 | contig 20270 bp, 14 predicted proteins | sample YCmetagenome_FD_207642 | JGI IMG/M metagenome (GOLD analysis project Ga0310811, IMG submission 207642) | Soil microbial communities from experimental microcosm in Duke University, North Carolina, United States - YC | ecosystem: Engineered > Artificial ecosystem > Soil microcosm > Unclassified ...
CAGCGTAAAGGGCAGGATCTCCCAGGGCTGGTGCTCGGTCTTCTCGCTGATAAAATTGTTGACGTCGCTCATGACGGTCAGGCTGAAATGACCCGGGGCGGTAAAGCCGATCTCCCCATGGATCTGTACTATTTTTAATTTTTCCTCCCGCACCGTCTCAAAACCCATACCGGTTATGCTGTCGTTCACCCAAAGGGGAAGGTCGGTGTACGTCAAATAACTAATTTTACCCATATATGTGATATGGGGACCTGCGCTCCCCTTTATCCCGCCCCAGAAGTCCCGGACCTCGGTATTGTACTGTGTAGTAATCTGGTCCAGGTAGGGATTCAGGCTTTCGAGGTACTGATAGGTATTCTTTTGATAATAGCCGTTCCACCCGGCGATGAGCGACAGCGGCTCGGTCAGCTTGACGCTGGCGTCGATATGGGGGAAGAGGTTGAATTTTCCACCGTCGTTGTTGTCCCAGCTGGGGTTGATCCCGGCATTCAGGGTAAAGTTCTCGTTGTGGTAGGCCAGCACTGGGGTCACATAAAAAACGTTGTTGGAGAGCGTACCCGGGGTGCTGTCGGTCTTGTAGGCGGTCAGGTCGGCGGCTACGTTGACGCGGAAGGCCCAGTTGTCCCCAAAACGGCGTTCCAGGGGGACGGAAACGAGGGCATTGATCTCATTGGCGCTCCGGTTGTCCCTGAAGACGTTGAAGTCTACGTTCGGGTCGTAGGAAAAGCCATATTCGTTCGAGGTCGCGTTGCGCACGCCGACCTGGGCGTGAAATGTCTGGAAATTATGGGCGACGTCGCTCGAGCTGAAGTTATATAATGTATGATCGTACCCGTATTGGTTGTAGTCGTCTATCTTGAACCCGGCCTTGCCATAGATCTCGGCGTTCCCGCTGCGGAACTTCCCGTCCAGCTGTACCGCGGTATTGCTGTAGTTCTGGTATTGGATGTTGCCCTTGGACGAAATATGGCTGGCGTAGAGGCCAAACATATTGTCCTTGTTGCCAAAGCTGAACCCGGCGGCGGCATAAGGCGTGGTAAAGTTGCCAAAACCGGCCTTTACATAGTTCGCATTTTGATGGATGCCCTGGGAATCGGGTTGCATGACCATGGGTTCCAGCCCGGCCGGCAGATAACTAAAGTACAGGCTCGGCGCCGGGATGTCATAGGTCAGCACCGGCAGCTTGTTGTCCACGGCCGGTAGCGTCGCGTTGAAATTGATCTTGGAAGCATTCTGGAGCACGGGCTTGTAAGTGGACGTCACGTTGACGGTGCGGGAAGGCAGAACGGTATCTTTTTCCTGGGCGTGGAGTATTTGGACGCTCAGGATAACCATGCCGGTCAGTAGGATTCTGGTTTGCTTCATATATATTATTGGTTCCCGATTTTCGAATGTTGCGCTTCTTCCTGTTTCACCTGGTCGAGCCGCTGCTGGGCGAGCTGTTTGAGCTCGGGGATGGTGGCGTTCTGGGCGATGCTCTGGAACGTCGCCTTGGCGTTGAAATAATCCTGCCGTTTGTCATAGACATCCCCCAGCAGCAGGTAGGCCTTGGTCACCCAAAGGTCGTAGGAGCCGCTCTTGTTGATGACCTCGAAACCGGCCTTTTCGGCGGCGTTGAGGTTGTTCTGGTCCAGGAGCATATGGGCGATCTCGTACCGGGCCTCGGCCGCCCATTCGCCGCGGTTGAGGGCGATCACGGTCTTATAAGAGGACGCGGCGGCATCGTCCGAGCCCTGCAGCTGCAGATTTTTCCCGGTCACCAGGGCGCCCAGGGCCTTGTCGTCGTTGCTCAGACCCTTGCGTCCCATCAGGTCCCTGGCGACCGCGGTCGCGGAATCATAGTGCTGGAGCGCGTACTGGCAGCGAAGCAGCCCGCGCAGGGCCTCCAGCTGGTTCTGGTCGCTGGTCGCGTAGTCCCGCAGGTGGCTGAAATAGTTACTGGCGGCGGGTATGTCCTTGATCTCGAAGTAGGCGATCCTGGAGGCAGCCAGCGCCGACTTCTCGGCGTATTTGCTGGAGCCCTGGCTGACGACGTAAGCGTAGTGGCCGAGGGCCTCCGGCCATTTCTTTTGCTGCGACAGGCATTCGGCGCTGTAGAAGTGCGCGGGCAAAAGGTTTTCCCCTTGCGGGAACTTGGCGATATAGTCCGCGAACTGGCGGGTGGCGTCCGGACAGCTGCCGTTGTCGTATTGCTGTTGGGCCGCCGCGTAGGTGAGGGAATCGGCCTCGGTGGCGCTCACGCTTTTGCCGGTGGTATTGGCATAGGCGATATAGTCACCGGGTTTGCCCATGTCGACATAGATCGATTTGATGTTGGCCAGGGCCTCGTCCGATTCGGGGGCGTTCGGGTATTGTTGTACCAGTTGCTTGTAGGCCGCCAGGGCCGCGTCGGATTTGCCCAGGTTGTAGTTGACGATGCCCAGCTTGAGCAGCACGCGGGGCTTGAGGGTCGTGGCGGAGGCGTCGGCGTTCACGGCGTTTAGGTAGGGAACGGCGTCTGAAAAATGCTCCTCGGCGATGAGGGTGTTGGCGATTTCCATGTTGCTCTCGGCCATCAGGCGACTCCCCGGATAGGATCGCGCCACTTGCTGGAGGAGCCTGACCTTGCCGGCGGGGTTGCTGATCCCCGCGATCATGGCCTCCTGGTACAGGGCGTAGTCGCTCCCCTGCCAGTGATTGTTCAGGGCCAAGTCGTAGTTGTCCTTAGCGCGCTTGTAGTCCCGCATCACGAAGTAGCAGTCCGCGGCGCGCAGGTAGGCATCCTGTGCGACGGCGGCGGTGGAGATGGAAGGCGCTTCGCTCCTGGCCACCTGCTGGAAATACCCCAGGGCCTGGTTGTAGTCCTGTAGCTGGAAGAGGCAATACCCCAGGTCATACCGCGCTTCGCGGGCGGTGATGTCGCCCTGGGTGGTGCGCCCGGTCTTGAGGAACTGGTCCAGGTAGCGGATGGCGGTGTCGTATTTGGCCGCCCGGTAGGCGAGCTCGCCCTTCCAGAACAGCGTCGCAGGCAGCACCTGGTCGTTGTAGGGCGCCTTCAGGGCCTTTGTCAGCAGGTCGTCCGCCTCGGTGGTTTGCTGGTCGTTGATGTATTCCACTGCCCGGCCGTAAAGGACGCGGGGGTAGAGCTTCTGGGTGGCCGCGGAAGGGTTCTGGATGCCCTGCAGGAGCTCCAGCGCCTCGCGGTAGTTGCTGGTGTTGGCCAGCAGGCCAACCAGCAATTCCCGGGCCTCGGGTGCGTAGGTCGACTGTGGGTAGACGGTCAGGAATTTCTTCAGGCTCGTCAGGGCTATGTTCTGGTAGCCCAATTCCACCGAGAGCTTGCCGTAGTTGAACAGGGATACCTCCCGCTGCTGTGGATAGCTGCTGTTGTCCGCGCAGAAGGAGAACGCGTTCCGGGCGCTGGCCTTCTGCCCCGTTTTGAGGTAGGCGTCCCCGAGCAGGTACATCGAGCTTTGGCTGAGGGAATCGGCCCGGTCGCTGAGCTGCTTGAAGCCGTCGATGGCCTTGTCGTAGTTCGCGTTCTTATAGTAGCAGTAGCTCAGCTCGTACATTTCCTCCCGGGTGATCTTGTCCGAGCCGTTCATATACGCCTCGAGGTAGGGCAGCGCCTTGGCGAACTCCTTTCGCTCGAAATACATATGCCCGACCAGCCGGTTCATTTCCAGGGCGTAGCTGGCGCCCAGGTATTGCTTGAGGACAGCCGCGCCCTTACTCAGCGCCTTGTCCTTCTGGCCCAGGAAATAGTATATCTCGGTTTCGTAAAAGGACGACGTGGGACCGTAGGCCGGGTTGGCCTCCGCCTTCTGGAAACAGTCCAGCGCGGTCGTATAGTCGTGGTCGAAGTACGCGATGTAGCCGTAGTAGTAATTTGCGTCGATATAATGGGGGTCGCTGGTTATCGACCTTATGGCGCCCAGGAGCGGTTTGGCTTTGTCGTATTGTTTTTCGTTGAAATAATCGTAGCCGAGCTCGAACTTCTGCTTGGCGATCTCGTCGTTGGAGAGGTTGGCGATACCGGCGCTTTCGAGATAGGTCAGGGACTTCGCATAGTCTTTGCGGCGATAGTAGTAATCGCCCAGGAAAAACGACAGCTGTTGTACCCGGGCCTGGTTGTTGACGGCAGTGATGTACTCCTTGGCGGGCTCGACGGCGTCGTTCTCATCGTCCAGCAGCTGGCAGGCATACAGGTAGAAGTGGACCTCATCGGTATTCAGCGACTGGGGATCGGCTTTGGCGCCGCGGAGGTCCTGCTGGAGCTCCCGGAGCAGCGGTAGCGCCAGCGTGTATTTCTCCTGGACGAAGAATAACTCCGCCTGTTTGAATTTCGCGTCGGGGTCGGTGTGGATAGCAGATGGCTGAGCCTGCAAAGTGGATATGCAAAAAACCAATCCTGAAAGGAGAATCGCTTGCTTCGTCATGCTATGGATTAGGTATATAGATGATTAGAACGGATTTTCAATAGGTTTTATTATGCAAGATACAAAAACCGTACCTTTACCGGCTACATCCTATCCTCTATCTATGAGCCGTTTGACATCGACCAGTTATTCCGAAGGAGCGTTCAACTTCGCAACGCTTATTCTCCGTCTCACTTTTGGTTTTATTATCCTGTGGCACCACGGCGTGGCCAAGCTGAGGGGCTTTAACACGATGCGGTACACTTTTTACGATCCCTTCCATATCGGGCACACCTGGGCCCTGGTGCTGGCGATCTTTGCCGAGGTCTTCTGCGCGGCCCTGGTCATCCTCGGTTTTGTGACCCGGATCGCCTGCGTACCCCTCATCATCCTGCTGGGCGTGGCTTTGGCCATGTACCTCCGGGGTCAGTCGCTGGGTAATACGGAGCTGGCGTGGCTATACCTGACCGTGTTCGCGGGGCTGCTGTTTGTGGGGCCGGGGCGGTTTAGCGTGGATGGGATGATTAGCTAAATGCATGTTCACAACTACGACACAGGTCCGGGTCCGCTACGCGGAAACCGATAAGATGCAGGTGGTGTACCACGGCAACTATGCGGAATACTTTGAAGTGGGCCGCGTGGAAGCCATCCGCACCCTGGGCATCAGCTACCGCGACATGGAGGAAGCGGGCGTCATCATGCCCGTGATCGAATGGCAGGCGCGCTTTTTGCGTCCCGCCCGGTACGACGACCTGCTCACGGTGAGGACTACCCTACGGGAATTGCCCACGGGGCACAAGATCACCTTTCACCAGGAGGTGTTGAACGACGACGGCAAACTACTGTGTTCCGGAAAGGTCCTGTTGTACTTTATGACCGCGGATTCGATGCAGCGGACGGAGATGCCGGCGGCGCTGCAGGCGCTCCTGGAGCCATTCTTTTAGGGATTTCTTACAGGGCTTTCGCTTAAGGCTTGAGGTTGTCCAGTACCTTCCACATCTTGTGCTGGATCTCGGTGCCGGAACCGTCATAGTTGTTAATGATAAACGCAAAGACGTATTTCCCCACATAGCCCGCGTACGCCCTGGCGCCCCCGATGGAGCCGCTTTTCATCGGGATCCCATTGATGATGGGCAAGGCGTCGTAGAAGGCGCGGTACCAGGATCGGCTTTTTGCGTATCTCAATATCTGGACCAGCGCATAGGGCGTCACCCTGTCCTGGGGGGAGAGGCCGCTGCCGTCCTGTATGTGCAGGGCCGTTTTGTCGACGCCGCGGGCGGCCCAGAAGTTGCGGATGATCTCGACACCGGTGTCGGTGGCGGCGTTATTGGTTTTTTGCAATGCCAGCGTCCGGGCCAGCGCTTCACCATAGAGGTTGATGCTTTTTTTCAGGAACCAATAAACCAGGCTATCCAGGGACGGGCTTGGCAGGCTGCCGAGCACGTTGCCGAATTTGGGGAACGGTTGGTGGACCTTTTCGTAGTCCAGGCCGTTGTGGATGGCGCCCGTGAAGCCGATGTTCCAGGTTTGGAGGGATCTGACCAATTCAGCAGCCATTTGGGCGCCCGGATCGGGGATTGAGCCCGCGATGGTGATCTGGCGGCCGTCTGCGGGGATGGTACCGGTGACATACCCGTATCTTGACGTTGGAGCGAAGTAAATATTGCTTTGGTCGCCGCTGCCGTTAGGGCCGGTGGTGAGCTGGTTCAGGAGGGTGTCGTTTCCCAGCTCGGGACGCATGGCAATGATGTGGACGCTGTCACCGGGCCTTTCCCCGGGTTCGAGGTCCAGGTCGTATTGGTTTTCGTGCCAGTTGATCCCCTGTGCGCCCGCGCCATAGTAGTTCCCCAGGTCCTCCCATACCCAGCCACGGGGGACGGGTTGGAGCGGGAAGGCGTGGTCGTCCAGCAGGATGTTACCGTCTATTTTGGTGATACCCGCGCCGTTGAGTATCTGGTGGATGGCCTCCATGACCTCCTCCGGCTTGGAACCGGCGTACCGCCAGCTACCCAGGCTCGGGTCGCCGCTGGCGACGATGTAGAGGTTCCCCTTCAGTACGCCGTTGACGATAGCCCCGTCCATGGCAAGCCGCGTCTGGTATTGAAAGTCCTGGCCGAGTATTTCCAGGGCGGCCGTGGAGACGACTACCTTTTGGGTGCTCGCGGGCGCGAAACCGACCTGGGCGTTTTCGTCCTCGATGGCCTTTTTCGTGGCCGTGTCGTACACGTAGAAACCATAGATCGCATGGGTCATCTGCGGGTCGGACTTTAGCGCCTTCAACGCTTGCGGGAGCTTGGCGGGTTGTGCTGCGGCGCTTGTGGCCATCACGGTGAGGGTTATCCAGGGGAGGAATCGGTGCATGCTTTACCTTTGGGCCCTAAAGTAGGTTTTTCTCATGGAAAAAGTACGGGCCAGCATCATTACGATCGGAGATGAACTGCTGATCGGACAGGTAGTGGATACGAACAGCGCCTGGATGGCGCAAAAGCTGAACGCGATGGGGATATGGGTTCACCGGCGGGTGGCGGTGGGGGACGATCGCGAGGCTATTGTCTCCGCATTGGATGAAGAGATCGCTTCTTCGTCTATCGTGCTGCTCACCGGCGGGCTTGGGCCTACGGCGGACGATATTACCAAGCCGCTGTTGGCGGAGTACTTTGGGGGGCGGCTCGTTCAGGATGACCGCGTGCTGGCGCATGTGCAGTATTTATTTGAAAAAGTTTTCCGGCGTCCCGGCCCGCTGGCGGAGCGGAACCTCCGCCAGGCCGAAGTCCCGGACGTCTGTACGGTGCTCTTTAACCAGATCGGGACGGCGCCAGGCATGTGGTTTGAAAAAAACGGGACCATCATCGTATCCATGCCTGGGGTACCCATAGAAATGAAAGGGTTGATGGAAAACGAGGTGCTGCCGCGGTTGGCTGGCCTTTTTGAGCTGCCCCCTGTTGCGCACCGGACGGTATATACCATAGGCGCCGGTGAGTCGATCATCGCCGACCGGCTCGTGGCCTTCGAGGCATCGTTACCGTCATCGATCAAGCTGGCGTATCTGCCGCACTTCGGGACGGTTCGGCTGCGGTTGACGGGTGACGATCCGGCGCTGGTCGATTCGTATTTTGCTACGTTGTGCTCGCTGGTAGCGGACATCACGGTGGTCACGGAGGACATATCGATGGAGGCGTATATCGGCCGGTTGTTCGCGTCCCGCGGATTGACACTGGCTTCCGCGGAAAGCTGCACCGGAGGGACGATTGCACAGCAGATCACCAGCGTGCCGGGGTCGTCGCATTACTTTTTGGGAAGCGTGGTGTCGTATTCACCGTTGGTGAAAACGTCGGTGCTGGACGTTTCTGCTTCTTCGATTTCCGCCTCGGGCGTCGTGAGCGAGCCAGTGGCTGTTGCCATGGTACGGGGCGTGCTGGCGCGGATTCCGGCGGACTATGCGGTGGCGACCACCGGTTATGTCGGACCCGACGGAGGGCCGGAGGCGCCCGTGGGTACGGTATGGGTAGCCGTCGGGAACAGGGATCGGGTCGTGGCCAAGGTTTTCCATTTCAGGTACGACCGGGCCCTGAATACCCAGCTGGCCGCTTTGAACGCCCTTAACCTCCTCAGGCTGTTTGTCCTGGAAAACTAGTACTTTTGGCCGAAACTCTCTTGCTATATGGCTATTGTCGACTTGGTCATGCCGAAGATGGGCGAAAGCATTATGGAAGCCACCATTCTCCGTTGGAACAAAAAGCCCGGGGAAGCCGTGAAACAGGAAGAAACCGTGCTGGAGATCGCCACGGACAAGGTGGACAGTGAGGTGCCCTCTACCGCGGAAGGCGTGTTGGAAGAGGTCCTTTTCCAGGAAAACGACGTAGTGCCGGTAGGGACGGTGATTGCGCGGATACGGACCGAGGTCGGGAGCGACGCGGTTCCGGCGCCTTCGGCGCCTGCGGGTTCCCTGCCTGCGGGTTCTGCGCCCGTGGCTTCCGCGCCTGTCGCGAAGCCGGCTTTTGCACCGGAGGCCGTTGTCGCATCGGAGGATGAAGAGTCGCTCGCCAAGGCGGTGCCTTATCAACCCACCAACTATAACGGCGCGCCGGTCGGCGGCGCCCGGTTCTATTCTCCGCTGGTGCTGAATATCGCTTCCAGCGAAGGGATCGGGCTCGCGGAGCTCGAGCATATTCCCGGGTCGGGGAACGAGGGGCGGGTGACGAAGAAGGATATACTAGCGTATATAGAGCAGAAGAGGGATGGCGGAGGGGCGCCTGTCGCGCCCGTTGTTGCGCCTGCGTCCTCGCCTGCTGTTTCGTCTTCGCCAGCCGCGGCGCCCCCGTCAACCAAACCCAGGGAAGTGGAAACCGCCCCGGCGGCTGGCACCGCCTTCAACCCGGCGGTTTACTCCGGACAGCACGTCGAGATCATCGAGATGGACCGGATGCGCAAGCTGATCGCTAAGCACATGGTCGACAGCAAGCACACCAGCGCGCACGTCACCAGCTTTGCCGAGGCTGACGTCACCAACATGGTCCTCTGGCGGGACCGTATCAAAAAGGCCTTCGAACAACGCGAGGGCGAAAAGATCACCTTCACTCCGCTCTTCATAGAAATCCTCGTCCGGTGCCTGAAACGCTTCCCCTGGCTCAACAGCAGCGTGGACGGCGATAAGATCGTCGTCAAAAAGGACGTCAACGTCGGCATGGCCACCGCCCTGCCCTCCGGCAACCTGATCGTCCCGGTCATCCGGAACGCGGACCAGCTCAACCTCGTCGGTCTGACCAAACAGGTCAACGGACTGGCTGCCGCCGCCCGCACCGGTAAGCTCAAACCCGAAGATACCCAGGGGGGCACCTTCACCCTCACCAACGTCGGTTCCTTTGGGAGCATCATGGGTACCCCCATCATCAACCAGCCCCAGGTCGCCATCCTCGCCGTGGGCGCGATCAAGAAACGTCCCGTCGTGGTCGAGACCAAGGAGGGCGATTCAATCGCCATCCGGCACATGATGTATTTGTCGCTCTCGTATGACCATCGTATCATCGATGGGGCGATGGGGTCGACGTTCCTGAGCGCGGTGGCCAAGGAGCTCGAGCACTTCGATCCGCAGACGACAGTTTAGCTTTGTATGGCGCGGCCCCGCATGGTGGCCCCGCGTTAACAGACGGTTATAATGGATTTTTACCGGAAAAGTCGTAAATTAATTTACGCTTAAGGCCGCTGCCATGATGCGGCGGGTAAACCCATTAATACTATGAAGACGTTGAGTGAAACCTGGTTCGCCGAGGGTTATATCGACTTCGAGCTGAAAAAGTACACCTTGCTCGCTTACCTCCAGGAAGTGAACCGCTACTTCGACGAGAACAAGCTGTACCCCCAGCTGTCCGACATCATTTTCCACTATAACAACCTCTGCGCGTTCCGGGAGAACAAGCAGGTGCTGCAGCAATTCTTTCCCAAGCGCCTCTCCAAGATCGACCAGGAGCGTCTCCAGCTGCTCTACGAGCGTATGGTGGAGGACGATGACATCATGCTGCAGCTGGAAGAGATCATCCAGTACGCCATCGGCCGGCTCGCCCCCACCATCCGCAGCGGGACCGATATATACGAATTCGTGGAGGAAAAACTCTTTATCACGCCCGTCGGGCTCCTCCCCCTGGACACCCAGGAGGGATATATGTTCCTTAGCAACGGCAGCTCCCGCCAAACGCGCGTCTATCAGTACCGCCTGTCGATCTTCGAAAAACACGACGAGAAGTACCGCGCCATCAAAACCGAATACCTGGAAACCTGCCGGCGCAGCATCGCCCATACCTACGAGCACATGAAAACCGACCTGCTCCGCACGCGCACGGCGATGCCGAACCCTGCGGTGTATTCCGTCGAGACGGAGCTGACGTATCCGTTGGAGGAAACGCTGCTGCCGATTGCCAAGAGGCGGTTGGTGAGGTACCTCACGAGCGCGGCTTAGTCGTCACCGTCGAGCTCGAGGCCCCAGGTGCGGCCCTTGGCGGTGGCGGGGACGCCGCCGGTGAGCCAGCGGGAAGGGCGGGCGCCTTTTAATTGCCAGTCGAAAAATTGTTGTTCACGGATTTGGATGTCCTTGCGGTTGCGGCGTTCGACAAGGTTGTGGGCCTCGCCGTTGTAGGTGAGCATCCAGACTTGTTTGCCAAGGCGCTTCATGTCGGTGAACATTTCGATGCCCTGGTACCAGGGGACGGCGCCGTCGGCGTCGTTGGCCATGATGACCAGCGGTGTGGTGATGTTGGTGAGGTGGAACAACGGGGAATTTTCCACGTACAGATCGGGGCGCTGCCAGGGGGTGGCGCCGATGCGACTTTGGGTGTGCTCGTACTGGAACTGGCGGTTCACGCCGGTTTCCCAGCGGATGCCGCCATAGGCGCTGAACATGTTGACGACGGGGGCGCCGGCCCAGGCGGCCTTGAAGAGGTGGGTCGCCGTGACGAGGTAGGCGACCTGGTAGCCACCCCAGCTCTGGCCCTGGATGCCCAGGTTGGCGGCGTCGACGTAGGGCTTTTTGCAGAGGGCCTTGACGCCGCTGACGATATAGTCGTAGGCGCTTTTACCGGGGTGACCGATGGTATAGCGGATGTCGGGTGTAAAGACGAGATAGCCGCGGCTTACATAAAACGGGATGTTGAGCAGGCTGGGCGTCGGCGCGGGTGCGATGTAGTGGTGGAGATTGTCGGAAAGACGTTCGTAGAAATAGGTAATCATGGGGTACTTCTTCTTTGGGTCGAAGTCCTCGGGGACGTAGAGGATGCCGTCGGCCTTTTTGCCCTGGAATGTGGTCCAATGGACGAGGCGGGCGGAGCCCCAGGTGTAGGACGCTTGTTGCGGGTTGATGTGGGTAACCTGGCGTGCGGCTTCCGGGGCCGTGCCTTTGCCGGCGGCGGCCGGGTCGGTGGTTGCACATAGGTCGGGGGACGCTTCGAAGGTTTCGCGGGTGAACAGGAAGGCGTCGGCATTCTTTGCTTTTATGAGGCGACGGAATGCGTAAGGCCCGGTGTGCGGTGCGGCGTCGCTCAGCCGGGCAAAACCGGCGTCCTTGGTGCTGTCATTGAATACGTCGAGCCAGACGGTCTTTTGGGTGTCGATGAAGTGAATGTCTTTGTCGAGGGGGATATAGCGGAATTGGGTATGTGTCTTACGGCCCGTGGTCAGACGCTGCGCGCCGCCTTTAGAGTCGAGGGACCAGACGTCGTAGCGGTCGTAGACCCAAAGCGCGGCGTCGTCTTTTGTCCAGCCGGCGATGCCGTAGGGTTCGGCGGGGTCCGGTACGTCATTCTGCTCGTCGGCCAGCTTTGTGCGGATGGAGCCGGATAGTTTTCGGATGCCGCCGGTTTTGTCATAGACAAAATACTGTTGCGCGCGGAGGTCGTACCAGGCGATGTAGCGGCCGTTGGGCGAAATGGATGGCGTGCCGTCGAGGTCCTTTATAACGGGCGTAGCGACGCCGGTTTCCGGGTCGATCGCGTAGACGTCCTTTCGCGTTTTGCCCTCCCATTGACCGGGGATGCGTTTGCCATAGTCCGTTATCCCGAGGTACATCGGACCGTCGCCTTCGCCGGAAGGAATGACGGACGGCAGTTTTACATCGGCGAGCTGCGCCAGGGTGCTCCTGTCGAGGTCGTATACCGCCAGGTAGCTGCGCTTGAGCTCCCTATCCCGGTCCTTGAGCTGCATCGGTTGTAGGTAGTCATCCTTATAATTCCAGATGTCCAGCCTGGCGACTTCGGTTTCGGCGATCGTGGTGTCTTTGGGGGGGAGGACCGGGGCTGTCCCAAAAAGGAGGCGGTGGCCGCCGTGGCTGAAGCTCACGTCCCCGTTCTCGCTGATGGCCCAGCCTACCGGCATCCCCGGAGTGGACTTCTTTGCCAGCAGGCGGGCGCTGTCCGCGGCGGGCCGGGCTGCACCATCATCGAGCTTGTAATAGTACAGGTCGAAAAAATGTTGCAGCGCGGCCGCCGAATCCTGGTCGGCTACAAATGCCACCTGTTTGCCGGCGTCGTCAATGGCGATCTTCTTGTAGTCGTAGCCGCCGTGGAGCACCGTGTCCGTCTGGTCATCGTGCCAGACGCAAAATACGCGCCGGGTAGCGGTGTCCTTGGGTTTGCCGATGACGCCAAAGGCCAGGAGGTTGCCGAGCTTGGATATCTGGTACTCGCCCACCCCGCTCCAGTGGTCTTCGTGGCTCGTGGTGAGGTTGCGGAGGACCAGCTCGGTGCCGTCGGATTTCTTGTCGGCGGAGGCGTCGTCATCGGGTGCGATGGCGGCGTCGGGAGCGTCGGGGTCTGTGTGTGTAAAATACAGATCGGCGGCGGACGCCGGGTGCTTGGATTTGCCGGGGAGGGCGGGCTCCATCTGGTAGGCCAGGACGTCGCCTTCCTTTTCGGGGAGGCGGTAGCTCTTAACGCGCGCGATACGCAGAATGTCCGTATGACCGAGGCTCAGGATGCCCAGGGAATCCTTGGGGCTGTCCTCGGGCTTTTTCTTTTTGATACGGGCCTGCCTGATGTCGGCGTAGAGCGGTTTGATTTTGAAAACGATGTATTTGCTGTCGCCGGTGAAGGCGGCCTGGTAACCGCGGGGGACGGCGATCTTGTAGGCGGTGTCGAAGCTGCTGATGTAGAGCGTCCCGTCTCCTTCCTGCACGTCGACGGTATAAGCCATCCAATGACCGTCAGGGCTGAGGGTCCGCTCGCCGATCGATTGCCATGCGTCGTAGACGGTGTGGTCGAGGGGTTTCTTTGATTGCGCTGAAGCGATCGCCGCTGCCGCGGCGAGGCAGAGCGTTAGCAGGAATGATCTCATGTCAGGTGGTTCTGACGCTAAAAGTAATAAAAGATCGCCTTATTTCGCGGGACCTGGGGGAGATGGGCGGCGGTGGGGGGGCGCCTCAGGTGGTCGCGCCGCGGGGCGGACGGAGGAGGCGGAGCATCTGTAAGACCACGGTCAGGATGATGAGGGCGAAGCCGACGTAGAAGCCGCTGCCGAGGTAGCGGTTCTCGTGGTAGACCAGGAAGGCCAGCAGGATGCCGTAGACGGGTTCGAGGTTGTAGGTGAGCGTCAGGGTGAAGGGGGTGATCTTGCGAAGGGCGTGGAGGGATAGGGTGAACGCCAGTACGGTGCAGAGCCAGCTGAGGATGAGGAGCCAGCCGAGGTCGGGCCAGCTGGGGAAGAACGAGGGTTCGGGAAAGCGGTGGAGATAAAAGGGGATGACGGCCGACCAGAAAAGCAGGCCGCCGGTGAGCTCGTACAGCGTTACGTTGTCGGAGCTGTGGTCGGTAACGAGGCGTTTGTTGGCCAGGGTGAACAGACAGCTGAGCAGGGCGGCGATGACGCCGAGGACGATGCCGGTCTTATAGCTGGGGTCGAAGTGGAAGATGCAATAGATGCCGGTCATACAGAGCAGGCCGAGGCCGATCTCGGGGAAGGAGACGCGGCGGCGGAAAAAGAGCGGCTCCAGCAGGGACGTGAACAACCCGGACGACGAGAGGCATACGAGGGCGATAGAGGCGTTGGCGTACTTGATGCTGCCGTAGAAAAATACCCAGTGGAGGACGACCAGGGCGCCGACCCCAAAGGCGCGGAGCACGGCGGGGAGGGTGAAGCGCTCGACGCGGCGCTGGAAGAGCATCAACGCCCATAGCGAGACAACGGTCAGGGCCATGCGCCACCAGACGAGGAGGCCCTCATTGAGGGTGATGAGGCGGCCGAGGACGGCGGTAAAGCCCCAAAGGAAAACGGCGATATGCAGCTGGATCAGGGCGCGCTTCATGGGAATGGCGTGGCGTGAGGGGCAGGGCGTGAGCCGCCGGCGGGCGCGGCGCGAAAAAGGGGCGCGGCGCGAAAACTATGAGCCCGCGACGGAAAACGCCTGGATGGTCTCGGCGGTATTCTTTACGCGGAGGCGATAGTTCTTGAAGAGGCTTTGCCACTGGATCTTCATCACCCCCAGGATACCTTCCTTGACGATATTGCGGTTCATCTTGGAGGTGCCGAAACGGCGGTCGGTGAAGGTGATGGGGACTTCGACGATCTTGAAGCCGAGCTTCCAGGCGGCGAACTTCATTTCGATCTGGAAAGCGTAGCCGACGAAGTTGATCTCGTCGAAGTTTATGGTGGCGAGGACCTCGCGACGGTAGCAGACGAAACCGGCGGTGGAGTCGTTGACGGGCATCCAGGTCACCAGCCGCGTGTAGATCGAGGCGCCCTTGGACAGGAAGCGACGGTCGAAGGGCCAGTTCTCGACGTTGCCGCCGCGCACGTAGCGGGAGCCGACGGCGACGTCCGCCTTGCCTTTGACACAGGCGTCGTACAAACGGGGCAGGTCGGAGGGATTGTGGGAAAAGTCGGCGTCCATCTCGAAGATGAAGCGGTACCCGCGTTCCAGGGCCCAGCGGAACCCGTAGATGTAGGCGGTACCCAACCCTTGTTTACCCTTACGCTGCTCCAGGAAGAGCAGACCGGCATATTGCTGCTGCAGTTCCTTTACGATCCCGGCGGTGCCGTCGGGGGAGCCGTCGTCGATGATCAGTACGTGGAAGTCCTGTTGCAGATCCATGACCGCGCTGATGATCGCCGTGATGTTTTCGCGTTCGTTGTACGTGGGTATAATGACTAACTTTTCCAACTTGGTATGCTTAAAGGAATCCACGAATATACGAATTGTCCCTGTGTACCACAGGACCAATTATCCTTTTTTTAACAAAGTTCGGTTCAGTATCTCCGTGAGTTTTTGCTTGGTGTGCAACGGGAAGTCGCCCTTCATCATCCAGTCGTAATACTGCGGCTCCGACTTGAGCACGTCGACGACCGGACGGCCTTTGTGCTTGCCGAAGTTAAAGACCTCCACGCCATTTTCGAAGACCATCCGGCGCGCGAAGTCGACGAAACGGTCTTCCCCTATATGCTTGAGCAGGGACTCGACGGTGGTCCCCAGCTGCGGATAGCGGATGACCTGGGCCTCCAGGATCTCCAACGTGGCCAGGGCGTCCGCTTCCGCGCTGTGCGCGGATTCGAGCACCCTGTCGCAATAAAACTTGTAGGCGGCGCTGAGGGTCCGTTGCTCCATCATATGGAAGACCTTCTGGACATCCACCAGCCTCAGGTGCTGCATGTCAAATTCCATGCCTGCCCGGAGGAACTCTTCCATGAGCAGCGGAATATCGAACCGGTTGGAGTTGTAGCCCGCCAGGTCGCTGACGCCGATGAATTGTTTGACCTCGTTGGCGACCTGCTTGAACGTAGGCGCGTCCTTGACCATCTCATCGGTGATGCCGTGGATGTCGCTGGAGGCTTTGGGGATCGGCATTTGCGGATTGATCAGCTTGCGCTTGGTCGCGCGGGTGCCATCGGGGTTGAGCTTGATGATGGCAATTTCCACGATGCGGTCCTGCGAAAGTTGTGTACCCGTTGTTTCAAGGTCGATAAAAACCAGTGGCCGCGTTAATTGTAAGTTCATGTATTGGATGGTTGGAACCGGGAGGCAAAAGTAGCCAAATTTATACCATCAAAATTACCCGAGCTCATGAGGAGGAGATTCGCATCCTGATAATCCCGGGCCTCGAGCCAGGCGCGGAGGTCATCCGCGGCGCTCAGGACCGCCAGACCCGGTTTGCCAAAGGCCTCCGCCACGGCGGCGGGGTCCAGGGGCGGCAGGCGCTTGATCTCCAGGGCGTGCCGGCTGTAAAAAACGGCCGCTTCGTCGGCGGGATCGAGGGCGCCGGCGTATTGGGGGAGGAAGGACGCCTGTAGACTGCTGTACGTGTGCAGCTCCAGCACGGCGATCAGCCGGCGGCCGGGGAATTGGTCCCGTACGGCCTGGATGGTGGCCTTTACCTTGCTGGGAGCGTGGGCGAAGTCGCGATAAGCGGCGCCGCGGGGTCCGCCATATAGCCATTCCAGTCGTTTGGCGGCGCCCTTGAAGGTGGACAGCGCGCGGACGAAGTCGGGAGCGGTTACTCCCAGTTCCTGGCAGGCGTACCAGGCGGCGTTGGCATTCAGCAGGTTATGGTTACCAAAGACGGAAAGCGGGGCAGTCGCTCCGTCGAGGGTGAGGATGGTGCGGCCGTCCGCGATAGCGTGCTCCGGGATGCCGTAGGGCTGACGACGGAACGTGCCGGGATGGGCGTCGACGAGGCTGCTAAGGACGGGATCGGTGGCATTGTAGATCAGGAGCCCGCCGGGCTCGATCTTATCCAGGAAAATCCGGAACTGATCCAGGTATCCCTCGAAGGTGGGGAAAACGTTGATATGGTCCCAGGCAATGCCGGTGAGGATGGCGATGTCGGGGAAAAGGAAGTGGAATTTGGGGCGTTTTTCAAGGGCGGAGGCCGGGTATTCATCGCCTTCGCAGACGATCAGGGGCGCGTCGGACACCTTCACCGAACGCTCGAAGCCCTCCAGGCGGGCGCCCACCATATAATCGAAGTCCCTGCCCAGGTTATGGAGAACGTGCATGATCATGGAGGTTGTCGTGGTTTTGCCATGGCTTCCACCGACGACTACCCTCGTTTTGGTCCTGCTTTCCTGGTAAATATATTCCGGGAAGGAATAAATCGGGAGCCTGAGCTCCCGCGCCCGGGTCAGTTCGGGGTTGTCGTCCCGGGCGTGCATGCCCAGGATGACGGCGTCCAGGTCGGGGGTTATCCGTTCGGGGAACCAGCCAAATGCCGCCGGCAGGATACCCGCCCGCTCCAGATTACCCAGGGCTGGCTCAAAGATTTCGTCGTCGCTCCCGGTCACCCGGTATCCTTTTTCGTACAGGGCCAGAGCCAGCTGATGCATGACGCTACCGCCCACGGCTATAAAATGAACGTTCATCTGTCGGAATAATTCTAGTAACTTTGGCAAAGTAACATTATCTGCGGATGAAACAACGTCACTTCCTCCTCATAGCCCTCCTGGCGTTACTCGCCTGGTCCTGGAGCGGCTGCAGTTCCTCCAATCGCATGGGCTGCCCCGCAAACAAGCCGTATAAGTATCATTATTAGCGAGTTAGCCGGAATTTTATCCATCCGGGCCGAAGTTTTAACCACTTCGTATATATTTTTACCCTTATACGTTTACCTGCCCAACCCCAGCGGTTACGGCAAATAACTTTACGTTCACCGAAATGGTGTTTTCCGGTCGTTAAATACGTTTTATCATTGTACTCCGGTTCACCGAAACGGCTGCCTCCTGAAGGCCTACTCTTCGTACACCCGGATTGCTCCGTCCAACCCATCCTTTTGAATTGCTCAATGTGCCCCCGGGGCACCCCTATCCGTAGCCTCTGAGCTATTACCTCATCTGTAACCGCAAACTCAAAAAACTGAGCAATGAAAAAGAACGCATTTGCCGTTGTTGTCCTCCTCGTATTAGTTGCCGTAGCCATGGCCAGCTGTGGTACTTCCTCCTCCCTGCGTCGGGGTCGTATCGGTTGTCCTTCCACCCGCTACTCCATCGGTTATTAAACCCGATCGGCGTATCTTTGTGGAAACAAAGGCCGACATGAAGTGGATTGAATTGACCGACGCGGCTCAGCTGGAGCTGATCGCGGAGCGGTCGACAACAAGACCCCAGGTGATCTTCAAGCACAGTACCCGCTGTTCGATCAGCGGTACCGCCAAGTATCGCCTGGAGACTGCCAAAAGCTCTGATGCAGTTGACTTTTATTACCTGGACCTGCTGGCGCACCGGGATATCTCCGGATTGATCGCCGAGCGTTTCCAGGTGCCTCACGCCTCCCCCCAGATCCTGGTGATACGGAACGGGCGGTGCGTCTTTGACGAAAGTCACCTGGGCATCCGAATGGAAGAAATCTTAGCGCAGGCTGCCGCCTGATAGCACCAAATTTTAACGAAAGGCGTGGGTAACACCGCGCCTTTTTTCGTTACCTTGTGCGCAAATTTCCACTTCCATCCATACCGGAGCGTCATATAAAACCCAAAGGAAGATGCCAGTCTCGTTACTGGCCTCGAGGGGGCTAGCGCTCGTTGCGTACCTGATTTTTTTCAGCGTACAGATTAGTTTCCGGTATACGTCGACACAGTCGATGGACCTGGATGCCTATTCCTCCATCGGCGTGCAGCACCAAATGGGTCACCCGGCCTCGGTGCATACGACACAGCAGCATCCGGTCAAGCACATCCTGAACAAGCGCTACCAGCTCGTGGATGCGATACCGGTTCCGGACCTTTCCTTCCCGCTGGTCCGGCCGGAATACAGCGCCGAACGCGTCTACCGCCTGGTGGACGAGCAGCCCGTGCAATCCGATCACATCGTGGCATTGCTGCGAGGGCCTCCCACACACATGGTATAAACATACCGGACACATTCTCTCTCTAATTTACCATGTAGGCGTCGTCTCGCCTTCCCAAATGCATTTTTAATGATACGTGCCGCATTAAAAAGACCCATTACCATCCTGGTATTGTTCATGGGGCTTTTATTGTTTTCCATCATGGCGCTCCGCAAGATCCCCATCGACATCTTCCCGCAGCTCAACCTGCCGGTGATCTATGTCATCGAGCAATACGGGGGGATGTCGGCCCGGCAGATGGAGGGTTTTTTCGCTACCCGTATGCAGGACCAGTTCCTGTATGTGAACGGGGTAAAGAATATCGAGAGCCGGAATATACAAGGGCTTTCACTGATCAAGCTAACCTTCTACGAAAGTACGAATATGGCGGAGGCCTCCGCCCAGGTGGCGCTCCAGGTCAACAGGACCATGGCGTTCTTCCCGCCCGGGGCCCTTCCGCCGCAGGTCATACGCTTCGACGCCTCGTCGTTGCCCGTGGGCGAGCTGGTTTTTAGTTCAAAGACGCGGACGCTGGCCGACATCTTCGACCTGGCGATGACGCGCATCCGGCCGTTGTTTGCGACCATTCCCGGTTTGACGGCTCCTCCGCCCTTCGGCTCGAACGCGCGGACGGTGGTTATCAATGTCGACCCGCAAAAGATGCTCGCCTTTAACCTGTCGGCGGACCAGGTCGTCAATGCCATCACCCAGAACAACGCCATGACGCCCTCGGGTAACCTCAGGGTTGGTAACATCATGTACGTGACCAGCGTTAATTCGCTGGAGGACCGGGTCAAGGATTTCGAGGACATCCCCATCAAAAGTAACGGCGCCACCTCGATATTCGTCCGTGACGTGGCCCGGGTGGAGGACGCGACCGATATCACCGTCGACTATGCGCTCGTCAACGGAAAGCGGTCGGTATACATGCCGATCGTAAAGACGCCCGATGCGTCCACGCTAACGGTGGTGAATATGCTGAAAGAGCGCATCCCTGAAATGAAAAGCCTGTTGCCCGCGGATGTGGACGTCAGCTATAAATTCGACCAGTCGGTCTTTGTCATCAACGCGGCCAAAAGCCTGATGACCGAGGGCATCCTGGGCGCCATCCTGACGGGGCTTACGGTGCTGCTTTTCCTGCGTGACTGGCGAAGCAGCCTGGTGGTCATCATCACCATCCCGATCTCGGTGCTCGGGGCGGTATTTTTCCTGAACCTCAGCGGCCAGACCGTAAATATCATGACCTTGAGCGGGCTCTCGCTGGCCATTGGGATACTGGTCGACCAGGCGACGGTGACCATCGAAAACATCCACCAGCACCTGGAGCGGGGCAAGAACAAACGTCGCGCGATCCTGGATGCCTGTCAGGAAGTGGCTTTCCCCGAATTCCTGATCCTGTTGTGTATCCTTGCGGTATTCGCCCCGGCCTTCGTGATGACGGGGGTACCTAAGGCGATGTTCCTGCCGCTGTCGCTGGCGATAGGGTTTGCGATGATCGTATCGTATGTCGCGGCGCAGACGCTGGTGCCGGTGATTTCCAATTGGCTCCTCAAAGTCGACGCAACGCACCACGTGAAACATGA
>Ga0310811_10003306_pt1 | contig 20269 bp, 15 predicted proteins | sample YCmetagenome_FD_207642 | JGI IMG/M metagenome (GOLD analysis project Ga0310811, IMG submission 207642) | Soil microbial communities from experimental microcosm in Duke University, North Carolina, United States - YC | ecosystem: Engineered > Artificial ecosystem > Soil microcosm > Unclassified ...
ACTGGAGGCTACCTTGGTCGAGACCTTCACCTCGACCGTGGTGCTGCCGGCCGGGAAGGTGCGCGCCGGGATCTGCGTCGCGTTCAGCCCCGACGGACTGGTCTCCACCGTGAGGCCGAGTTTCACATCCTGAGGCAGGTGATTCACGACGGTGAACGGGATGGACCCGCTGGTTCCGGAGAGCGTCAGGTCGGATTTGGGGATCAGGTAGACCAGTGCGGTCTGCGAGGTGAGCCGGCTGGAGACCGCCGACTCGAACGTCTTCCAGCCCGCCGCGTTGCCGCGCCAGCTGTTGGAGACGGTGCGCAGCACCGCGTCGGAGAAGCCGTCCGTCGTCGTGTCCGACTTGGTCAGGATCGACTGGTAGAGCGCGAGTTGCGACTGCAGGCTGATCGCCGAGGAGAGCTGACTGCTGGTCAGGTCGGTCGAGGCGACGGACGAGCCGCGGGAAGGCGTGCCGGTCGAGGCGGAGGAGTCTGCGGGCTCCTTGAGCAGGGAGGACAGGCCGGACGAGGAGACCCACGACGCGCTCTGCAGCACCTTGAGCACGTCCATGTCCGAGGCCGAGGTGGTCGCGTTGCGCGGCAGCGTCATCATCACCGAGCGCGAGAGGTTCGGCTCCTCCAGCGAGATCAGCGCGGTCTGCGCGAGAAGCCGCTGGCCGGCGAGCAGCGACGAGTTGGAGCCGTTCGAGACGTACCCCGCGTCGGCCGAGTCGCCCGACATGATCGCGTCGAGGGCGGTGTCGCCGACGGCGAGGTCGTTCTTGCCGTTCGCCGAGGCCCGGCCGGTCGGCGTGTACTCCTGGTTCTGCACGGACAGGCCGATCGAGTTCGAGTCGACGACCACGGCGGTCGGGTCGATGGATTCGGCGAGCGTGAGCGTGGTCGAGTTGACCTGGCCGTCGGCGGGCCAGGCCAGTAGGCCTTGCGCGTCCCTGCCGACCACCGACTTCACCGTGGTGCCGGTGTCGGACTCGCGCGCCGCCTCAGACAGGAACTGCTCGGCCTGCGCGGTCGTGGCGTTCGAGAGCGAGCCGAGGTCGGGGTCGGTCGAGGGCAGCTGCCACAGCTCGCCGTCCGTACTGCCGAGGACCGTCTTGGCCTCGGTGAGCCACGCGGTCGCGTTGCTCGAGTCCGGACCCACGTCGTCGGTGGCGGTGCCGCCGCGTGCGACCACGTAGCCGCCCGAGATCTGCATCGCGGCGTTGAGCAGGTCCGGGTCGAGCGCCCAGGAGATCGTGCCCTTCGGCAGCTGCGAGCCCGCCTCCAGCAGCTTGTACAGGCTTCCGTTCCTGCCCATCTCCGAGGCCAGTGTGTCCTGGGTCAGCTCGGGGTACGTCGCGTTCTCCTCGTACCCGTCGGCCGAGGACGTCGCGGTGACCGGCGCCAGGACCGTCAGCTTCGTGGTGGCGGCCGAGGCGGAGGCGATCTCATAGGGCAGGTAGGTCCGCATCACGCCGATCGGTTCGCCGCCGGAGTAGATCTGCACGTCCAGCGCGTAGACGGTGCCGGGGGTCAGGCCCATTGCGCCGACGGAGGTCTTCAGGCTCCATGCGTGGCTGCCTGAGGAGAGCGTGCCCAGCTGGTCCTGCACCGAGTAGAGCGGCTGGTCGTTGGTGTCGTTCGGCGTGTCGGTCATCTCGGAGCGGTGCTTCACGGCCGCGTAGGCGAGCTGCACTATGACGTCCGTGTGCGTGCTGCCGGACGGGATCGTCACGTTCCCCGTCATGGTCAGCTCCTGCGAGCTCGACGTCGCGACGGGCGGCGTCATCGTGCTGAGGCTGACCGTTACCTTCTGCGCGGCGGTCGCCGGATCTGCGCCGGCCAGGCCGAGCAGGCCGGCGGCGGCGACGAGCGTCAGAGCGAGCACGGCGCGGATGGCGCGGTGTGGCGGGAGAGGCCGGGTCACGGGGAAATCCTATGGGGAGGTGAGCAGTCTTCTGAGCACGGCGGGACGACGATGCGCAGGCACAGGGCCCGTGCATTTACCCTTGGTTGACGTGTCTACCTCGGTTCCGGATCCCAAGCAGGCGGCGGTACTCGCCCTGCTGCAGCTCAACCCTGTCGCGCTCGAGCTGGGAGAGCTGTTCGCAGCCGCCGGACACGACCTCGCGCTGGTCGGCGGCTCGGTTCGGGACGCGCTGCTCGGCCGGCTCGGCGACGACCTCGATTTCACCACGGATGCGCGGCCCGAGGAGATCATGCGGCTGGTGCGTCCCTGGGGCGAGGCCGTCTGGGACGTGGGCATCGCCTTCGGTACCGTCGGCGTGCAGAAGGACGGGCTGAAGCTCGAGATCACCACGTACCGCAGCGAGGCGTACGACCGCGAGTCGCGCAAGCCGGTGGTGGACTTCGGCGACAGCCTCGAGGGCGATCTGGTGCGCCGCGACTTCACGGTGAACGCGATGGCCGTGCGGCTGCCGTCGATGCAGTTCGTGGACCCGCACACGGGTTTCGAGGACTTGGCCCGCAAGGTGCTGCGCACGCCCGGCACGCCGCAGGAGTCCTTCGGCGACGACCCGCTGCGGATGCTGCGCGCGGCCCGGTTCGCCGCGCAGCTCGGTTTCACGGTGGCGCCGGAGGTCGAGGCGGCGATGCGCTCGATGGCCGGCCGGCTTTCCATCGTCTCCGCCGAGCGCGTTCAGGCGGAGTTCTCCAAGCTTCTGCTCTCCGCGGACCCGAGGCGCGGCCTCGGGCTGCTGGTCGGCACCGCTCTCGCCGACCAGTTCTTGCCGGAACTTCCCAAGCTGCGCCTGGAGATCGACGAGCACCACCGGCACAAGGACGTCTACGAGCACACGCTGATCGTCGTCGAGCAGGCGATCGAGCTCGAGGACGACGGGCCGGACCTGGTGCTGCGGATGGCCGCGCTGCTGCACGACATCGGCAAGCCGCGCACCCGCAGATTCGAGCCCGGCGGCGGTGTCTCGTTCCACCATCACGAGCTCGTCGGCGCCAAGATGACCCGCAAGCGGCTGCGCGAGCTGAAGTACTCCAAGGACTTCGTCGACGACGTCTCGCGGCTGGTCGAGCTGCACCTGCGGTTCCACGGGTACGGCGACGGCGAGTGGACGGACTCGGCCGTGCGCCGCTATGTGCGCGACGCCGGCCCGCTGCTCGGCCGCCTGCACAAGCTGACCCGCTCCGACTGCACGACCCGCAACCGGCGCCGGGCCGCCGCGCTGGCCGCTTCGTACGACGAGCTCGAGGTCCGCATCGCCCGGCTGCAGGAGCAGGAGGAGCTCGACGCGATCCGCCCCGACCTGGATGGCAACCAGGTCATGGAGCTGCTCGGCATCGGCCCGGGCCCGGTCGTCGGCCGCGCCTACAGGTTCCTGCTGGAGCTGCGGCTCGATGAAGGTCCGCTCGGGTACGACCGGGCGGTCAGCGAATTGCGGGAGTGGTGGGCTCGCCAGCCGGAATCGGCGCAGGCGGCTCCGGGCCCGACTCCTGCGGAGTCCTGAGCGCATACCAGGCCCCGGCCAGGATGTAGGCGCCGCAGACGACGCCGAGGACGGCGAACGACCTGCCGTCCGTCGGCAGCGTCGCGGCGGCGAACGCGGCGGCGACCACGAACGAGCCGTTGTAGAGCATGTCGTAGAACACGAACACCCGGCCGCGGTAGTCGTCGTCCACGTTGCGCTGCACCAGGGTGTCCGTGCTGACCTTCTGGCCCTGCGAGAAGAAGCCGAGCAGGAACGCCCCGATCAGCAGCGTCGGCTCGCGGAACGGCGCGCCGAAGACGAGCTCCGCGACGCCGGCGGACACGAGGCACAGCGGGATCCAGCGGTGCAGGCTGATCTTCCGGGCGACGAACGGGGTGGCCAGCGCGCCGAGTCCGAAACCGACCCCGGAGACGCCGACGGCGAAGGCGAAGCCGGCCAGGCCCGCATTGGTGTCCTTCGGGTCGTTGAAGGCGTTGCGGAACAGCAGCAGCGTCATGATCGTCACAGCGCCGTAGCAGAAGCGGCTGACCGCGATCGCAGCCAGCGGACGCCGTGCGGCCGGCCGTGCGACCACGTGCTTGGCGCCGGCGGCCACGCCGTGCACGACGCTCGACAGGGCCGTGCGCCAGGCTGTTCTGGAGGGTGTCGCGGGGCCGAGCCCGTCGGCCGGCATGGTCAGCGCGACCAGTGCGCTGAGCGCGTACAGGCAGGCCGTGCAGACGAGTACGCCGCTCACCGAGCCCTGGCCGTGCCCGACCACCGCGTGCACGACGACGCTCACGCCGGCGCCGACCGTCGTCGCCAACGTGCCGAGTGTGGGGGAGACCGCGTTGGCGGCGACGAGTTGGGAGCGGTTGACCGTATGCGGAAGCCCGGCGGAGAGTCCGGCCAGGATGAAGCGGTTCGCCGAGAACCCGGCCAGCGCGGTCAGGTAGAACAGGAAGCCCGTCGACCCCGCCCCCGCGTACGCCGCGACGCCCAGCACCAGCCCGGCGCGCACGACGTTCGCCCAGACCAGCATCTGCCTGCGCCGCCACCGGTCGAGGAAGACGCCGGCGAACGGCCCGACGACGGTGAACGGCAGCAGCAGCACCGCGAAGGCCTCCGCCACCTTGCCCGGCGTGGCCGCGTTCTGCGGGGAGAACACGACGTAGGTGGCCAGCGCCGCCTGGAACGCGCCGTCCCCGAACTGGCCGATCAGCCGCACGGCCAGCAGCAGTCGGAACCGGCGAAGCCCCGGCCCGAAGATCACCGTGCGTAATTGACGAAGGACCCTCACGTTACACAGGTTAGGTACCTTCGAGCCTGGGCGCATCGTACTTCCGGCCAACAACAGCTGGCAGACTGGCGCCATGGCGATGATCGAGGTGAGCAGGGCGGGAGCCGTCGCGGAAGTCGTCCTGAACAGGCCGGAGGCGCTCAATGCGATCAGCACGGCGTTCGCCGATGAACTCGCCACGCGGATGCGTGAGCTTGCGGCGGACGGATCGCTGGGTGCCGCCGTGCTCCGCGCCAACGGCGAGAAGGCCTTTTGCGTGGGCGCGGACCTGAAGGAGCGCAACGGATTCAGCGATGCCGAGTTCCTCGCGCAGCGCCTCGCGTTCCGCGAGCTGTTCGAATCGGTCCTCGGCCTGCCGGTGCCGATCATCGCCGCGGTCGGCGGCTACGCGCTCGGCGGCGGCCTCGAACTCGCTCTGTGCTGCGACCTGATCGTCGCCGACGAGACCGCGGTGTTCGGATTGCCCGAGGTCACGGTCGGCCTGGTGCCCGGAGGCGGCGGAACCCAACTGCTGGCCCGGAAGATCGGCCCGTCGCGTGCGGGCGACCTGCTCTACACGGGCCGGCGCGTCGGGTTCGCCGAGGCCCGCGCGCTCGGCATCGTCGATCGCCCCGTGGACGCGGTCGGCACCGCGCCTGCCGCCGCGCTGGAACTGGCGCGCAGGATCGCGGCCAACTCCCCCGTCGCCGTCCGCAACGCCAAGCGGGCGCTGCGGACCGGCGTCGATCTGCCGCTCGCCGCCGGGCTCGACGTCGAGGACTCGGCATGGCGGGCGGCCGCGTTCTCCGCGGATCGCGCCGAAGGCATCAGGGCCTTCAACGAGAGGCGGCCGCCCGTGTTCGGTTCTCAGCCCTCGTAGTACGAGTCGGCCACGGTCAGCGCCGCGTCGACGGCCTCGAGGCCCTGGCGCGCCTCGTCCTCGGTGAGGACCAGCGGCGGGGTCAGCTGCAGCCGGTTGAAGTGCGGCATCGGCCACAGGCCACGCCGCTTGCATTCTGCGAACACGGCGCTCATCGGGGCCGCGTCGGCGCCGGCGGCCGCGTAGGGCACGAACATCTCGCGCGTCTCGCGGTTCTTGACCAGTTCCAGGGCCCAGAACGCGCCGAGGCCGCGGACCTCGCCGACCGACGGGTGCTTCTCGGCCAGGGCGGCCAGGCCGGGGGCGAAGACGTTCTCGCCGAGCCACGCCGCGTGCTCGACGATGCCCTCCTCGCGCATGGCCTTGATCGTCGCGACGGCCGCGGCGCAGGCGAGCGGGTGGCCGGAGTACGTCAGGCCGCCGGGGAACGCCTTGTTGCGGAAGGTGTCGTGCACGTGATCCGAGATGATCACGCCGCCGAGCGGGACATAGCCCGAGTTCACGCCCTTGGCGAAGGCGATCAGGTCCGGCGTCACGTTCCAGTTGTCCACCGCGAACCACCGGCCGGTGCGGCCGAACCCGGCCATCACCTCGTCCGCGATGTAGAGGATGCCGTACTTGTCGCACAGCGCGCGGACGCCCGCGAGGTAGCCGGGCGGCGGGACCAGGATGCCGTTGGTGCCGACCACGGTCTCCAGCACGATCGCCGCGATGGTGCCGGAACCCTGCAGCACGATCGTCTGCTCGAGGTGGGCCAGCGCGCGCTCGGACTCCTCGGCCTCGGTCGTCGCGTAGAAGGCCGAGCGGTAGAGGTACGGGCCGAAGAACTTGTGCACGTTGCCGTCGTGGTGCCCGGCGGCCTCGTTCGCCCAGCGGCGCGGGTCGCCGGTCATGGTGATCGCCGTCGCGGTGTTGCCGTGGTACGAGCGGTACGCGGTGAGCACCTTCGGCCGGCCGGTGTGGATCCGGGCCATCCGGACGGCGTTCTCGATCGCGTCGGCGCCGCCGTTGGTGAAGAAGACCCGGTTCAGGCCCTCCGGCGCGTGGTCGGTGATCAGCTCGGCCGCCTCGGCGCGCACGTCGCTGCCGAAGCCGGGGGCGATGGTGCACAGCTTCGCGGCCTGCTCCTGGATCGCCGCGACCACCTTCGGGTGCTGGTGCCCGATGTTGGTGAAGACAAGTTGGCTGGCGAAGTCCAGGTAGACGTTTCCCTCGTAGTCCCAGAAGCGGGACCCGGCGGCGCCGGCCACCGGCAGCGGGGAGATCTGGTCCTGGGCCGACCAGGAGTGGAAGACGTGGGCGCGGTCGAGTTCGGCCACCGCCTTGCCTTTGTCGGGGTCGGGGGCTGAGAGGTGCTGCGTGTCAGGCAGGGCGGTGTCGGTCATGCTTCCAGAGTAGGAAATGCCGAACGGGCCGCCCAACCGACATTCTGTACGGCTGGGCGGCCCGATTACGGCAGGTTGCTCAGAGGAACGAGCGAATCTGAATCGTCGCGTTCCGGTCCTGGCCGACGCCGATCGCGGAGATCGGCGCGCCGGACAGTTCCTCGAGCCGGCGCACGTAGGCCTGGGCGGTGTCCGGCAGGTCGGCGAAGTCGCGCGCCTTGCTGATGTCCTCGTCCCAGCCGGGCAGGAACTCGTAGACCGGCTTCGCGTGGTGGAAGTCAGTCTGCGTCATCGGCAGCTCGTCGTGCCGGACGCCGTCCACCTCGTACGCGACGCAGACCGGGATCTGCTTCCAGCCGGTCAGCACGTCCAGCTTCGTCAGGAAGAAGTCCGTGAGGCCGTTGACCCGCGCGGCGTACCGCGCGATCGGCGCGTCGAACCAGCCGCAGCGGCGGTCCCGGCCGGTGGTCACGCCGTACTCGCCGCCGATCCGGCGCAGCGCCTCGCCGTCCTCGTCGAACAGCTCGGTCGGGAACGGCCCTGCGCCCACCCGGGTGGTGTAGGCCTTGAGGATGCCGATGCTCCGGGTGATCCGGGTGGGGCCGATGCCGGAGCCGGAGCAGGCGCCGCCCGCGGTCGGGTTCGAGGAGGTCACGAACGGATAGGTGCCGTGGTCCACGTCCAGCAGCGTGCCCTGGCCGCCTTCGAGCAGCACCACCTTGCCGTCGTCCAGGGCGTTGTTCAGCAGCAGCGAGGTGTCCGCGACGTAGGGCCGCAGCCGCTCGGCGTAGCCCAGGTACTCCTCCACGATCGCATCGGCCGCGATGGCCCGGCGGTTGTAGATCTTCACCAGCATCTGGTTCCGGTCGCGCAGCGCGCCCTCGACCTTCTGCGCCAGGATCCCCGGGTCGAACAGGTCCTGGACCCGCACGCCGATCCGGTTGATCTTGTCCGCGTAGGTCGGGCCGATGCCGCGGCCCGTGGTGCCGATGCGGTTCTTGCCCAGGAACCGCTCCGAGACCTTGTCGATGGTCCGGTGGTAGGGCGTGATCAGGTGCGCGTTCGCCGAGATGACGAGCTTGGACACGTCCACGCCGCGGTCGATCAGGGCGTCGAGCTCCTGGAAGAGCACGGCGGGGTCGATCACCACGCCGTTGCCGATCACCGGCACGCATTCGGGGCTGAGGATGCCCGAAGGCAGCAGGTGCAGGGCATACTTCTGGTCGCCGATGACCACGGTGTGGCCCGCGTTGTTGCCGCCCTGGTAGCGAACAACGTAGTCGACGGATCCACCGAGAAGGTCGGTGGCCTTCCCCTTGCCCTCATCGCCCCACTGGGCGCCGACGAGCACGAGTGCCGGCATTCCGGGTACACCTCCGGGTACTACCAAAGATTTAAGGCCCGGAGCGCAAGCGCGCCGGGCCTCTTGCAACGTGAGTTTACCCGCTACTTCAGGCGGGTGCCAGCCGACCGCAGGTCCTGGCAGGCCGTGACCACGCGGGCGGCCATGCCGGCCTCCCCGGACTTGCCGTACGCGCGCGGGTCGTACTGCTTCTTGTTGCCCACCTCGCCGTCGACCTTGAGCACGCCATCGTAATTGCGGAGCATGTGGTCGGCGATCGGCCGGGTGAACGCGTACTGGGTGTCGGTGTCGACGTTCATCTTCACCACGCCGTAGTCCAGCGCCTCGCGGATCTCCTCGAGCAGCGAGCCGGAGCCGCCGTGGAAGACCAGGTCGAAGGGCTTGGGGCCCTTGCCGTACTTGGCGGCGACCGCGTCCTGGATGTCCTTGAGGATGGACGGGCGCAGCTTCACGTTGCCCGGCTTGTAGACGCCGTGCACGTTGCCGAAGGTCGCGGCGAGCAGGTAGCGGCCCTTCTCGCCGAGGCCGATCGCCTCGACCGTCTTGATGACGTCCTCGGGGGTGGTGTAGAGCTTCTCGTTGATCTCGTTGGCGACGCCGTCCTCCTCGCCGCCGACGACGCCGATCTCCAGCTCCATGATGATCCGGGCCTTGGCGCACTGCTCGATCAGCTCCTGCGCGATCTGCAGGTTCTCGTCGAGCGGCACCGCGGAGCCGTCCCACATGTGCGACTGGAACAGCGGCTCGAGGCCCTTGGCGACGCGCTCCTGGGAGAGCGCGACCAGCGGGCGCATGTAGCCGTCCAGCTTGTCCTTCGGGCAGTGGTCGGTGTGCAGCGCGATGTTCACGTCGTACTTGGCGGCGACCACGTGGGCGTACTCGGCCAGCGCGACGGCGCCGGTGACCATGTCCTTCAGGCTGCCGCTGAGGTATTCGGCGCCGCCGGTCGAGACCTGGACGATGCCGTCGCTCTCCGCCTCCGCGAAACCGCGGATGGCGGCGTTCAGCGTCTGGCTGGAGGTGACGTTGATCGCCGGGTACGCGAAGGCTCCGGCCTTCGCCCGGTCGATCATCTCCGCGTAGACTTCAGGGCTTGCGATGGGCATGGGGACTCCAAATTATCCAAGCGACTCTGCGTAGCGTCATTATCCTCGCAGAGACAATCTACTTCCGGTGCCGCGCTCCAGCAGGCGAGACCCCCGCCACCGCGACGTCCTGCACGCCGATCCTGGCGTGGTACTCGGCCTCCTGCTGACGCTCGAAGACCTGTAGTTCCGTCTCCTCGCCGCGCTTGGCCGCCTTGCGCTCCTTGAGCATCTCCAGGGCCAGCGGGATCAGCGTGATCACGGCGACGACCAGCGCGATCGGCAGGATGACGCTGTCGATGTTGCCCTTGACCTTGTCGCCGAGCTCATAGCCGAGCACCAGCATCAGTTCGACCCAGAAGACGTTGCCGAGCGCGCTCCACAGGAAGAAGGTGCGCGAGGTCATGTCCAGCATGCCCGCGAGCGGGTTGACGAAGGTGCGCACGCCGACGATGAACCGGCTAACCACGACGGCCTTCGCGCCGCCGTACTTGTTGAAGTAGAACTCCGCGCGCACGGCGTACTTGCGCTTGAAGAAGCGCGAGTCCGGCTTGTCGAACAGCCGGCGGCCCAGCTTGGCACCGGTGAAGTGACCGACCTGCGAGCCGACGATGGCCACGATCGGCGTTCCGATCAGCAGCGCGGCGAAGTTCAGGTGCGTGCCGACGAGGGTGTTGGCGGCACCGGAAGCCGCCACGCCCGCGATGAACAGCAGCGAGTCACCTGGCAGGAAGAACCCGACGATCACGGCGAGTTCCACGAAGATGATGACCCAGACGCCGACCACACCGAATGTGCTGATCAGCGACGCCGGGCTGAGGACGTTTAGCGCTTCGATGTTCACCGGAGCAGACTACAGGCGAAATCGGGGCGCGCCGCGTCCTCCCGAAGGAGGACTTCGGCAGGACGCGGCGCCCGGAACGTGCTCGACCGGCCGATGTCGACGCGCTTCTCACACGCCGAGGTCCGCCTCGTTGTATGCCGCGTAGTACGGCAGCCCGGCCGCCTCGATCGCCTTGGCCGCGCCGCGCTCGATGATGCACGCGACGGCGACCACCTCGGCGCCCGCCTCGCGCGCCGCCTCGACCGCGGCCAGCGGCGAGTTCCCGGTGGTGGAGGCGTCCTCCACGATCAGCACCCTGCGTCCGGCCACGTCCGGGCCCTCGATCCGCCGCTGCAGGCCGTGCGCCTTGTCCGCCTTGCGGACCACGAACGCGTCCATGTCCCGGCCCTGCGCGATCGCCGCGTACATGATCGCGGTGGCCATCGGGTCGGCGCCCATGGTCAGGCCGCCGACGGCGTCGAAGTCGAGGCCCCCGACCGTCTCCAGCATGACCCGGCCGACCAGCGGGGCCGTCGCGCCTCGCAGGTTGATCCGGCGCAGGTCCACGTAGTAGTCGGCCTTCAGGCCGGAGCTGAGCGTGAACTCGCCGCGGAACAGCGCCCTCTCCTTGATCTGCTCGAGGAGGGCGGAACGCTCGGCACTGGGCTGCGGGTAGTTGACGGTCATGGCCTCAGATCCTAACGGTCATGCGGGCGACACGACCGTCAGGATCCTCCGGCGGAATTTCAAGGGAGCCCTCAGCGGGAGATCCCGGCGACCATCGGCCGGCGGCGCAACGGCGTGGTGAGCACCGGGGGCTGGCTCGGCAGCGAGACCGGGGCCCCGCCGTTAGGGCCCTGCGGCTCGGCGAGGTCGACCAGCGACTCGTCGGCCGGGATCGTCTGGGCCGGGATCGGCAGTCCGGTAATCCGCGCGTAGAGCCGCTCGGCGAACTCCTGGGTGCGCGCGATCGCGCCGCGGGCGTGCTCCGGGTCGTCCTCGGGCAGGGGAACGTCGATGGTCTCCACCACGCAGCGGGCCACCTCGTTGCCGGCGGCCTCGGACAGGACACGGGCGAACAGGTGCGCCGCCTCGCGGTAGGCGACCGGGTCGCCGAGTCCCGGCTCGGCCGGCAGCGCGGATCGCATCCGGCCCAGGCACATGTCGAGGTCGCGGCGCTGCTCCGGGGTGATGCGGCTCGCGGCGAGGTCGGCCATCAGGCCCTGCAGCGCGGTGCGGACCTCCTCGAGCTCGGTCGCGAGGGTCGCCGAGCCGCCGTACTCCAGCAGCACGCTGAGCACCATCGGGTCGAGGATGTTCCACTCGTTCTTCGCACGGACCGTGGTGCCCCGTCCGTGCCGGATGCGCAGCACCCGCTTCTCCTCCAGCGCCTTGAGCGCCTCGCGGAGGATGGTGCGGCTGACCGCGAACTCCTGCGCCAGGGCGGCCTCCGGCGGCAGGTCGCCGCCGGGCTGGAACTCGCCGTCCAGTATGCGCAGCAGCAGCCGTTCGATCACGGCGTTGGCCAGCCGACTGGGACGGACGACTCGGTGGGCGTTCCACCCTTCCACGTACATGGCTTTCGGCTCCTGGTGTCGAAGATCCGGCGAATGCGGCTCACCTTAAGCTGAAGAATCGGCCATTCGACGGAGATTCAGCCGACAACCACTCGATCCGATGACAAGACTCACTCTTTAGGGCAAGCAGCGCCAAGTGGCGCTAGAGCCGTTGGGACAACACCGTGCGACAGTGCTCTGGCCGCCGCTCCGTCGCAGATCAGCGGCGGCGCAGCAGTCGGCGCAGCAGCAGCGCGGCGAGGCCGAACAGGCCCAGCGCGGTGGCGCCGAAGACCCACAGCGGGATCGAGAGCAGCGGACCGCGGCCGCGGCTCCACAGGTCCGCCTCGGCCGTGGGCTCCACGTCGCCCGCCTCGTCCGAGTGCGGTACGAGGCGCAGCGGGGCCTTCGGTCTCGGCGCCGCGTCCTCGGCGTCGCCGGTGATCAGGGTGAGCGTCGGCACGTGCGGCTCGGCCGGCGGGGTCGGTCCGCCGACCGCGGACTCCGAGAGCGGCGCGGGCTGGGCCGGCTGCGGCGGACCGGCCGCGGGCGCCGCGTCCGGCACGACGGTGAGCGTCGCCGGACCCTGCCGCGGCTCCGGCGCGGTGCTCGCCAGCTGCTCGAACCAGCGCGGTATCAGCCGCTGCCCGGCCTCGGCCAGCCGCTCGGCCGGGATCGTCGGCGCCCGGCCTGACAGCTCCAGCGACGGCGTGATCAGCACCCGCGTCCCGCCGCCGGCGGCGGTCAGGCGCAGTTCCACCCGGCCGTCGACCGCGCCGTCCGAGCGGCCGTGCACGGCCTCGATCTCGAAGACCGCGCGCAGCTGCTCCGGGACCAGTTCGACGAGCCTGGCGATGCCCCGGAAGGTGATGCTGCGGTCCCCGGCGCGCAGCCGGAACCGGGCGGCCACGCCCTGGTCCGTGCTGGCCTCCACGACGAGGTTCGGCACCGCGCCGAGGAGCCGCTCAGGGTCGGTGACAGCAGACCACAGAAGCCGGCGGTGAACCGGCACCGTAGCTTCGTACGCCATCTACGCCTTCCCCATCACCGTCTACGCGCGCGTAGCGGATACCGTCGCGGCGGTCGCTCCTGCCTCGCTGCATCGGGCTCAGCGTACGCCGGAACGCTGTTCTGGTGCGCACCAGCCGCCCGTCCTGCGGATAGCTGTGCCAGGTGGTCCAGCGTACGCCGGTCGGCGCGGCCTCGGGCAGAACCGCGGTCAGCGCACCCGGTGCGCCGGGGTAGCACCCGGCCAGGCTGGCGCGATTGGCCTGCACGGCGCGGCGGATCCGCTCCACCGCGCGGTCGAACGCGGGCCCGTCCAGGACCAGCGTCGCCGACTCCACCGTGTACCCGCCGCCGGGGAGCCGAACCGCGTGCCGGTCCGGCAGCGGCCCGGCCCACTCGGGCAGGCAGGCGACCGTCTCCGTGAACAGCAGCCCGGTGCCGTCCGCGGCCCAGGCCAGCACCTGGTGCGAGGCACCGAGCAGCCGGATCTCCAGGGTCAGCCCGGCCAGCTCCACGCTGCGCACGGCGAGCGCGGGCTGGACCGGCAGGGACAGGCTCCAGCAGAGTTCCGCGGCCCTGGTATCGCGATACGGTACGACGAGCTCAAGCACTTCGCGCCTCCGATGCGTACTCGATCCGTTGTGTCACGGACAAGGACACGCATCGCGGAGCGCGATGACGGCACGCTGGAGCCGATCACACTAAGGAGTGACTACCACTCCGTACGTCTGGAGCACGCGCCCGGCGTCAGTCCTCGACGCTGATCACCAGGCGCTCGGCGGTCGGCTCCGACCCGTCCTGGTCGACGTCGACGGTGACCGTCGCGCCGTCCGGGACCAGGCCGCCCAGGATCTCCTTGGCCAGCTGGTCGCCGATCGCGGTCTGCACCAGGCGGCGCAGCGGGCGCGCCCCGTACGCGGTGCTGTAGCCGGTGAGCACCAGCCACTCCTGCGCGGCGTCGGTGACCCGGAGCGTGAGCCGCCGGTCGGCCAGCCGCTTCTGCAGCGAGGCGACCTGCTGGCGCACGATCAGCCCGAGCTCGTCGGTGCCCAGCGGGTCGAAGAGCACGATGTCGTCGAGCCGGTTGAGGAACTCCGGCTTGAACGAGGCGCGCACGGTCTGCATCACGAGGTCCTTCTTGGCCTGCTCGCTCAGCGCCGGATCGACCAGGAACTGGCTGCCCAGGTTCGAGGTGAGGATCAGGATCGTGTTGCGGAAGTCGACCGTCCGGCCCTGGCCGTCCGTCAGCCTTCCGTCGTCGAGCACCTGCAGCAGGATGTCGAAGACCTCGGGGTGCGCCTTCTCCACCTCGTCGAGCAGCACGACCGTGTACGGCCGGCGCCGCACGGCCTCGGTCAGCTGGCCGCCCTCGTCGTAGCCGACGTATCCGGGCGGGGCTCCGACGAGCCGGGCCACCGAGTGCTTCTCGCTGTACTCCGACATGTCGATGCGGACCATGGCCCGCTCGTCGTCGAACAGGAACTCCGCCAGGGACTTCGCGAGCTCGGTCTTGCCGACGCCGGTCGGGCCGAGGAACAGGAACGAGCCGGTGGGCCGGTCCGGGTCGGCGATCCCGGCGCGGGCGCGGCGGACCGCGTCGGAGACCGCGCGCACGGCCGCGCGCTGGCCGATCAGCCGGCGGCCGAGCTCGTCCTCCATCCGGAGCAGCTTCTCCGACTCGCCCTCGAGCAGCCGGCCGGCCGGGATCCCGGTCCACGCGGCGACCACCTCGGCGATGTCGTCGGCGCCGACCTCCTCCTTGACCATCGCGTCCCGCTCGTTCACGGCCCGCGAGGCCTCGGCCAGCTCCCGCTCCAGGGCGGGCACCTCGCCGTACTCGAGACGGGAGGCGGTCGCGAAGTCGCCGTCCCGCTTGGCCCGCTCGGCCTGGCCGTTGAGGTCGTCGAGCCGCTTCTTGAGCTCGCCGACCCGGTTGAGTCCGGACTTCTCGCGCTCCCAGCGCGCGGTGAGCGCGGACAGCTGCTCCTGCTTGTCGGCGAGCTCGCGGCGCAGCCGCTCCAGGCGCTCCTGCGAGACCGGGTCCTTCGCCTTGCTGAGCTCCATCTCCTCCATCAGCAGGCGGTCCACGGCGCGGCGCAGCTCGTCGATCTCGACCGGCTGCGAATCGATCTCCATGCGCAGCCGGGAGGCCGCCTCGTCGACGAGGTCGATCGCCTTGTCCGGCAGGAAGCGCGAGGTGATGTAGCGGTCGGAGAGCGCGGCGGCCGCGATCAGCGCGCTGTCCGCGATCTGCACCTGGTGGTGCGCCTCGTACCGGCCCTTGAGCCCGCGCAGGATCGTGACGGTGTCCTCGACGCTCGGCTCGCCGACCAGCACCTGCTGGAAGCGCCGCTCGAGCGCCGGATCCTTCTCGATCCGCTCGCGGTACTCGTCCAGCGTGGTCGCGCCGACCATGCGCAGTTCGCCGCGCGCCAGCATCGGCTTGAGCATGTTGCCCGCGTCCATCGAGGAGTCCCCGCTGGCACCCGCGCCGACGACGGTGTGCAGCTCGTCGATGAAGGTGACGACCTGCCCGTCGCTCTCCTTGATCTCGGAGAGCACGGCCTTGAGCCGCTCCTCGAACTCGCCGCGGTACTTGGCGCCCGCGACCATCGCGCCGAGGTCCAGCGACACCAGCCGCTTGTTGCGCAGCGACTCCGGCACGTCGCCGGCCACGATGCGCTGGGCCAGTCCCTCGACGACGGCGGTCTTGCCCACGCCGGGCTCGCCGATCAGGACCGGGTTGTTCTTGGTGCGCCGGGAGAGCACCTGCACGACGCGGCGGATCTCGGCGTCGCGGCCGATGACCGGATCCAGCCTGCCCTCGCGGGCCTGCGCGGTCAGGTCGATGCCATACTTCTCCAGCGCCTGATACGTGGACTCCGGGTCCTGCGACGTGATCCGGGTCGAGCCGCGCACCTGGCTGAAGGCCTCGCGCAGCGCCTGGACCGTCGCGCCGAGCCGCACCAGCAGCTTCGCCGCGTCGTCCGCGCCGCCCGCGATGCCCACCAGCAGGTGCTCGGTGGAGATGTACTCGTCGCCCAGGCGCTTCGCCTCGCCCTCCGCGGTGTTCAGCACCGACCGGAGAGCGCGGCTGAGACCAGGCTCGGCGACCGTGGATCCGGAGGCCATCGGCAGCCGGGACACCAGGTCCCGGCTCGCCGCCGCGACCGCGGCCGGGTCCGCGCCCACCGCCTCGAGCAACGGGCCGGCGGTCCCGTCCGGCTGCGCCAGCAGGGCCTTGAGCAGGTGCGCCGACTCCACCTGGGGATTGCCGGAGACGCCGGCGTCCTGGATCGCGCCGGACAGGGCCTGCCTTGCCTTTGTGGTCAGCTGATCGACTTCCACGTGCGGCCTCTCAGTGCTGCTTCGGACGCCAGACGACGAGTGCGGTGGACCGGCCGAAGGCCGGCAGCGCGGGCAGCAGCGGGTTGGGAACGTGCTGGTGCACGGCCGCCGTCTGCTGCGGCACCTGCGCGGACTGCGCGGCTACCGGGACCGCGACCGGGATCGTGGTCGCCGCCAGCGCGGCCAGCGCCGCCTCGAGCTCGGCCACCCGCGCCCGCAGTGTGGAGACCTCGTCCTGCAGTCCCCTGATGTGCTTGATGCCGGCCAGGTTCACGCCCTCGTCCTGGGACAGGCGCTGCACCTCGCGCAGCCGCTCGATGTCCCTGGCCGAGTAGCGCCGGCCGCGGCCGGGCGCCCGGTCCGGGCTGACCAGGCCGAGCCGGTCGTACTGCCGCAGGGTCTGCGGGTGCAGCCCGGACAGCTCCGCCGCCATCGAGATCACGTAGATCGGCGCCTCGTCCGGGATCCCGCGCCCGCTGTCGTGGATGTCCATCTCACGCACCTCCGTGGTTTGCCTGCTTCAGCAGATCGGCTCGTACGTCGTTGTCCGCCGTGGCGGTCCGGAACGATTCCAGCGCCGCCGTGGCCTCCTCGCTCAGCTTCACCGGCACGGCCACCTCGAAGGTGACCAGAAGGTCGCCGCGGCCGCCGTCGCGCAGCGGGGCGCCCTTGCCGCGCACCCGCATCGTGCGCCCGTTCGCGCTGCCCGCGGGCAGTTTCACGGTCACCGGCATCCCGCCGAGCACCGGCACCTTGATGTCGGCGCCGAGCACCGCCTCGGGGAAGGTCACCGGCACGGTCACCGTCAGGTTGTCGCCGTCGCGCCCGAAGACCGGATGCGGCTTCACATGCACCACCACGTAAAGGTCCCCGGACGGTCCGCCGCGCTCGCCCGGCGCGCCCTTGCCCTTGAGCCGGATCCGCTGGCCGTCCTTGACCCCGGAGGGGATGCGGGCCTGCAGCGTGTGGGTGGAGGCCGCGCGGCCCGAGCCGTGGCAGGTCGGGCAGGGGGTGTCCACCACCAGGCCGCGGCCCTTGCACTCGCGGCAGGGCTCAGAGAAGGCGAAGCCGCCCTGGTTGGTGCTGGTCTGCCCGGTGCCCGAGCAGGTCGGGCACACCCGCGGGGTGGTGCCGGCCTTGGCGCCGGTGCCGGAGCAGGCCCTGCACGGCTGCTCGCTGGTCATCCGGAGCGGGATGGTCACGCCGTCGATCGACTGCATGAAGCTGATCGAGGCCTCGGACTCGATGTCCGAGCCGCGACGGCCGGTGCCGGCCGTGCCGGTCGGGCCCGGCTGCCCGGGGGTGCGGCCGCGGTTGAACAGGCCGCCGAGGATGTCCCCGAGCCCGCCGGCCCCGCCGCCCTGATTGTTCAGCAGGTCGCCCAGGTCGAACGGGAACCCGCCGCCGCCCGGGGCGCGGAAGCCGCCGCCGAACAGCGACCTGGCCTCGTCGTACTCCTTGCGGCGCTTGTCGTCGGACAGGACGTCGTAGGCCTCGGAGATCTCCTTGAACTTCTCCTCGGCCTTCGCGTCGCCCTTGTTGGCGTCCGGGTGGTACTGGCGGGCCAGCTTCCGGTACGCCTTCTTGATGTCGGCGGTCGTCGCGTCCTTGGCAACGCCGAGCACCTTGTAGTAGTCCTTCTCCACGTAGTCTTTGGTGCTCATCGCCTAAGCCTCAGCCTTTCGCAGCCAGCCGCACTGGTTTCTCAATCCGAGTCGCCGGGTTGCGCCACCGCGACCCGCGCCACCCGGAGCACGCGCTCTCCGAACCGATACCCCGGCTGGAGCACGGCGGCCACCGTGTCGGGCTCGAGCTCGTCGGTGGACTGGTGCATCAGCGCCTCGTGCAGGTTCGGGTCGAACTGCTCGCCGGTCGCGCCGAACTGCTCGAGGCCCATCTTGGTCAGCACGGACTCCAGCGACTCGGCGACCCGCCGGAAGCCGCCCTCCAGCTCGCCGTGGTCGCGGGCCCGGCCGATGTCGTCGAGCACGCCGAGCAGCTCACCGATCACCTTGCCCTGGGCCAGTTCGACGACCTGCTGCCGGTCGCGCTCGATCCGCCGCTTGTAGTTCACGAACTCGGCCTGCAGGCGCTGCAGGTCGGCGGTCCGCTCGCTCAGCTCGTGCTGCGCGGTCTGCAGCTCGTTGGTGCGCTCGGCCACCTTCTGGATCAGATCGGCCACCGCGAGGTCGGCCACACCCTCGCCGATGGCCTCGTTGACGCGATCGGCGAAGGACGCCTCGTCGTACTGCTGCGCGCCGTTCTCCGCCGCCGCGGACTCGGGCTCGTAGTCCTCATCGGGGCGGTAGGGCTCTTCACTCACGTCGGTCTCCTGCGATACGTGCGGTTCGTGGCGGCTGGCTTTCAGGTCCGGCTTCGCCGGGCTCAGCTATGCGTTCTACGGCACCGAGCCAGGCTTCGCCGGGCTCAACGATGCGTTCTGCGGCACTGAGCCGGGACGTCGACGACCGTGAGCCGGCCGGCCTCGGCCGGCTCACGGATCACCGACTGCGGGTCAGTTCTTACCGTCGTCCACGATCTCCGCGTCGACCACGTCGTCGTTCGGCGCCGCGTCCTGCGGGCCGTCGGACGCGCCGGCGGAGGTCTGCGACGCCTGAGCCTGCTCGTAGAGCGCGGTGCCCAGCTTCTGGCTGGTGGTCGCGAGCTTCTCGGTCGCGTCCTTGATCGCCTCGACGTCGGTGCCGCCGAGCGCGGTCTTCGCGTCCGTCAGCGCCGTCTCGACCTCGGCCTTGATGTCGCCGGGGACCTTGTCGTCGTTGTCGCGCAGGAACTTCTCGGTCTGGTAGACCAGCGCCTCGCCCTGGTTGCGGATCTCCGCCTCCTCGCGGCGGCGGTGGTCCTCCTCCGCGTACTGCTCGGCCTCGCGCTGCATCCGGTCGATCTCGTCCTTCGACAGCGCCGAGCCGCCGGTGATGACCATGGACTGGACCTTCTGGGTGCCCAGGTCCTTCGCCGAGACGTTCACGATGCCGTTGGCGTCGATGTCGAAGGTGACCTCGATCTGCGGGACGCCGCGCGGGGCCGGCGGCAGGCCGGTCAGCTCGAACATGCCCAGGCGCTTGTTGTACGCCGCGATCTCGCGCTCGCCCTGGTAGACCTGGATCTGCACGGAGGGCTGGTTGTCCTCGGCGGTGGTGAAGATCTCCGAGCGCTTGGTCGGGATCGTCGTGTTCCGCTCGATCAGCTTGGTCATGATGCCGCCCTTGGTCTCGATGCCGAGGGAGAGCGGGGTGACGTCGAGCAGCAGGACGTCCTTGACCTCGCCCTTGAGCACGCCCGCCTGGAGCGAGGCGCCGACCGCGACGACCTCGTCCGGGTTCACGCCCTTGTTCGGCTCCTTGCCGCCGGTCAGCTCGCGGACCAGGTCGGCCACGGCCGGCATGCGGGTCGAGCCGCCGACGAGCACCACGTGGTCGATGTCGCGCACCGAGATGCCGGCGTCCTTGATGACCGAGTGGAACGGCGCCTTGCAACGCTCGAGCAGCGACGAGGTCAACTGCTGGAACTGGGCCCGGGTCAGCTTCTCGTCGAGGTGCAGCGGGCCCTCGGCCGAGGCCGTGATGTAGGGCAGGTTGATGTTGGTCTCGGAGGACGAGGAGAGCTCGATCTTCGCCTTCTCGCCCGCCTCGCGCAGGCGCTGCATGGCCATCTTGTCCTTGGACAGGTCCACGCCGTGCGCGTTGCGGAACTGGTTGACCAGGTGGTCCACGACGGCCTGGTCCCAGTCGTCGCCGCCGAGGTGGTTGTCGCCGTTGGTGGCCTTCACCTCGATGGTGGAGAAGCCGTCCTCGTCCTTGCTCACCTCGAGCAGGGAGACGTCGAAGGTGCCGCCGCCGAGGTCGAAGACGAGGATCATCTGCTCGCCCTCGCCCTTGTCGAGGCCGTAGGCCAGCGCGGCGGAGGTCGGCTCGTTGATGATGCGCAGCACGTTGAAGCCGGCGACCTCGCCGGCCTCCTTCGTGGCCTGGCGCTCGGAGTCGGAGAAGTAGGCCGGGACGGTGATGACCGCGTCGGTCACCTTCTCGCCCAGGTATGCCTCGGCGTCGCGCTTGAGCTTCTGCAGCACGAAGGCGCTGATCTGCTGGGCGGTGAAG
>Ga0310811_10003307_pt1 | contig 20265 bp, 20 predicted proteins | sample YCmetagenome_FD_207642 | JGI IMG/M metagenome (GOLD analysis project Ga0310811, IMG submission 207642) | Soil microbial communities from experimental microcosm in Duke University, North Carolina, United States - YC | ecosystem: Engineered > Artificial ecosystem > Soil microcosm > Unclassified ...
GGTGACTTCCATGGGACTCTCCTCGGGTCGGCGGCCGGCGTTCCGCGACCTACCCCGTCCCGGGGGGCTTTATCAGCATCGTGAGAAACGACGGCGCCCCGGACCGGGGATCGGTCCGGGGCGCCGGGGGTCTCGGCTGAGCTTCTCAGCGTTCGACGAACTGGCCGGCCGGATCGATCCGGTGGCCATAGTTAAATCGCCGCGCGCTGGTGCTCACTCGCACGAGGCTAGCAGATCGCTCAGCCCCAGGACTTGGTGTTCGCGTTTTCGGTCGACTGGTAGGCGTCGTGCGCGTTCTCGACAGCCTGGCCGATCGCCTTCAGCACGTTGCTGAGGTCTTCCTGCGCCTGGTTCCACTTGTTCTGCTGCACCTGGTAGCCCTCGGCCGCAGAACCGGTCCAGGTCTGAACCACCGGCTGGAGCTGGGACTTCAGGTCGTCGAGCCTGCTGTTCAGGTTGCTGTACGTGGACTGGATCGTCTGCGCGGCCTCGGCGAGCGCCGCGAAGGTCACCAACACTTCGGACATGATGTTCTCCCCTCGTAATGTATCGGGCGGTGGCCGACGGAACGTCAGCCGAGGCTGCTGAGCAGATTGGTGATCGAAGAGCTGGACTGATCCTCAGTCGCCGAGTAGTTCTTCGTGTTCTGCTGCATGGCCTCCCCGATCGCGTCGAGCGCCTGGGTGAGCTTGGACGCGTCGTCGCGGAAGCGCTGCATCAACTGCTGGAACGCCGAGGCCGCCTGGCCCTTCCACTGCGAGGCGATCGGCTCGAGCGCGCTCATCAGCTTCTGCTGCTCCGAGTTGATGTCCTGCACGGTCTGCTGAACGGCTTGCGCCGCCTTGCTCATCTCGTCGAATGTTGTGCCGAAGGAAGCTCCGGACATGTTCGCCACCTTCCCCGTATTAGGAGTGGATGTAATCGGCCTGCCGCACCGGGCGCGCCGGGCAACTTCGTCGCGTGACAGTGCTCGGCGAGGACCTGACGATTCGACGCCCCCCGACTGTCAGTCCGCCCTGAGGTGCCGACCGTGGTGCAACCCGCTGAACCCTAAGCTACTTCGGCGGCCGCGGGGTGCGGTAGTCGAGGCCCCGATATTACCTTCCCTTTACGTTCGAACAGCGGAAAGACGCACCCGATGCCACGGGCGCCGCGAACACGCCGGCGCCCCCGCACTCCTCCACCTCGCCGCACCGGCTTACTTCAGTCGCAGAGCCTTGAGCACCCGCAGCGAGGTGCCGAGCAGCTTGGTGTAGCGCTCCGGGCTCATCCCGAACGACGGCGCGATCGGCATCAGCGTCTGCCGGGCGACGGTCTGCAGCTCGGTGTAGCGCCACACGCCGTCCGCGCCGCTGCGCCGGCCGAGGCCGGAGTCTCCCATGCCGCCGGTGGCCGCCCCGACCGACCCGAAGGCCGCCCCGTACGCCTCGTTGACGTTCACCATGCCGGTGTGCAGCCGCAGCGCGGCCTCGTGCGCACGCTTGGAATCGCGCGTCCAGACCGAGGAGCTGAGGCCGAAGCGGGTGTCGTTGGCCGCCTTGACGACCTCAGCCTCGTTCTCGAAGCGGTAGAGCGAGACCACCGGGCCGAACGTCTCCTCGCTGTAGAGCGTCATCCCGGGGGCCACGTCGGTCAGCACGGTCGGCTCGTAGAACAGCGGGCCGACGTCCGGCCTGCGCCTTCCGCCGGCGAGCACCTTGGCGCCCTTGATCCGGGCGTCCTCCACCTGCTGGGTGACGTTCTCGAGCTGCTTGGTGTTCGTCAGCGAGCCGACGTCCGCGGCGAAGTCGAGCGTCGAGCCGAGCTTGAGCGCCTTGACCTCGGTGACGAAGCGGTCCACGAACTGGTCGTAGATCGCGTGGTGTATGTACATGCGCTCGATCGAGAGGCACAGCTGGCCGGCCGAGGTGTAGCAGGCCCGGAGCGCGCCGGCGACGGTCTTGTCCAGGTCGGCGTCGTCGAACACGATCATCGCGTTCTTGCCGCCGAGCTCCAGCGAGCAGCCGATCAGCCGGCCGGCGGCCTGCTGCGCGACCTGCCGGCCGGCGCGGGTGGACCCGGTGAACGCGACGAAGTCCGCGTGGTCGACGACCGCGGGCCCGGTGACCGGGCCGTCGCCCGTGACCACCTGCCAGATCTCGGCCGGCAGGCCCGCCTGCACCGCGAGCTGGCGCAGGTAGACGCCGCTGAGCGCGGTCTGGTTGTCCGGCTTGTGCACCACCGCGTTGCCGGCGACGAGCGCCGGCAGGATGTCCATCGCGGCGAGCGCGAGCGGGTAGTTCCACGGCGTGATCACGCCGACCACGCCCTTGGGATGGCGGTACTCGACCGTCTTGGTGAGCAGCGAGAGCGCGCCGGGACGGCGGCGCGGGCGCAGGTAGCCGCGCGCGGCGTGCGCGTAGTGCCGGGCGGTGGCGGCGGACACGGCGATCTCGTCGTACGCGTGCAGGCGCGTCTTGCCGGTCTCCACCTGGAGCAGGCTCAGCAGGTGCTCGGTGTTGTCGAGCAGCAGGTCGTGCAGGCGCCGCAGCACCGCGGCCCGCTCCCCCACCGGACGCGCCGCCCACGCGGCCTGCCCGGAGCGCGCCTTCTGGAACGCGTGCCGCACGTCGCCGGGGCCGGACTGCGGCAGCTCCACGATCGTCTCGCCGGTCAGCGGCGCGACCACCTCCACGACCTGCGGGTGCGATCCCACCGTGAGCTGCTCGACGAGCCGCGCGGCGAACTCGCGCGGCAGGTGCGGGCGGATGGTCTCGAGCCGCTCGCCCTGGCCGGGGGCGGCCGGGGCGGTGCGCGGAGCCTGGGCGGGCTGCGCCGAGGGAGCGTTGGTGGTGTCGCCAGCAGTCATACCGCACACATTAGGCGCGGCCGCCGGGGCGGCGAAACCATGCCGCACCGAGAAGCCGGGGTACGGAGCACAAAGTTCCGGTCAACTGCGCGGCGCCGGCCCCGGCCGGCCGCACCCGGGGTGCGCACCGGGCGGGGCCGGACCGCGGCGGAATGTCAGACCACGGTCAGCGGGAGCAGCTTCCGGCCGGTCGGGCCGATCTGGATCTCCGTGCCCATCTGCGGGCACACGCCGCAGTCGAAGCACGGGGTCCAGCGGCAGTCCTCGACCTCCGTCCCGCCGAGCGCGTCCTGCCAGTCCTCCCAGAGCCAGTCCCGGTCGAGGCCGGAGTCCAGGTGGTCCCAGGGAAGCACCTCGACCTGGTCGCGGTCGCGCGTGGTGTACCAGGCGACGTCGACCGGCTCGTCCGCCAGGGCGCGCGCGGCGGCGCCCATCCAGCGGTCGAAGTCGAAGTACTCGGACCAGCCGTCAAAGCGGCCGCCGTCCTGCCAGACGGCGCGGATGACCTTGCCGACCCGGCGGTCGCCGCGCGAGAGCAGGCCCTCGACGATGCCCGGCTTGCCGTCGTGGTAGCGGAAGCCGATGGCGCGGGCGTAGTTCTTGTCGGCGCGGATCGTGTCGCGCAGCTTGCGCAGCCGCGCGTCGGTCTCCTCGGCGCCGAGCTGGCCGCACCACTGGAACGGGGTGTGCGGCTTGGGCACGAAGCCGCCGATGGACACGGTGCAGCGGATGTCGCGGGAGCCGGTCGCCTCGCGGCCCGCCTTGACGACGTTGCGCGCCATCTCGGCGATCTGCAGCACGTCCTCGTCCGTCTCGGTGGGCAGCCCGCACATGAAGTACAGCTTCACCTGCCGCCACCCGGCCGAGTACGCGGCGGTGACCGTGCGGATCAGATCATCCTCGGACACCATCTTGTTGATGACCTTGCGGATCCGCTCGCTCCCGCCCTCCGGCGCGAACGTCAGGCCGCTGCGACGGCCGTTGCGGGACAGTTCGTTCGCCAGGTCGATGTTGAACGCGTCGACCCGGGTGGAGGGCAGCGAGAGCGAGGTCTGGGTGCCCTCGTACCGGTCGGCCAGGCCCTTGGCGATCTCGCCGATCTCCGAGTGGTCGGCGCTGGAGAGCGAGAGCAGCCCGACCTCCTCGTAGCCGGTGGCCTCGAGGCCCGCCTTGACCATGTCGCCGATGCCGGTGATCGAGCGCTCGCGCACCGGTCGCGTGATCATGCCGGCCTGGCAGAACCGGCAGCCGCGGGTGCAGCCGCGGAAGATCTCCACGCTCATCCGCTCGTGCACGGTCTCGGCCAGCGGCACCAGCGGCTTCTTCGGGTAGGGCCACTCGTCGAGGTCCATCACGGTGTGCTTGGCCACCTGCCACGGCACGCCGGAGCGGTTCGGGGCGACGCGCTGGATGCGGCCGTCCGGCAGGTACTCGACGTCGTAGAAGCGCGGCACGTACACGCCGCCGGTCGCCGCGAGCCGCAGCAGCAGCCCGTCGCGCCCGCCCGGGCGTCCCTCGGCCTTCCACGCGCGCACCAGGTCGGTGATGGTGAGCACCGCCTGCTCGCCGTCGCCGATGACCGCCGCGTCGATGAAGTCGGCGATCGGCTCCGGGTTGAACGCGGCGTGGCCGCCGGCGATCACCACGGGGTGCGACGCGTCGCGCTCGGCGGCGTCCAGCGGGATGCCCGCGAGGTCCAGGGCGGTGAGCAGGTTCGTGTAGCCGAGCTCGGTGGAGAAGGACACGCCGAACAGGTCGAAGTCGCCGACCGGCCGGTGCCCGTCGACGGTGAACTGCGGCACGCCGTGCTCGCGCAGCTGCGCCTCCATGTCCGGCCACACGGAATAGGTCCGCTCGGCCAGCACGCCCTCGCGCTCGTTGAGCACCTCGTAGAGGATCATCACGCCCTGATTGGGCAGGCCGACCTCGTAGGCGTCCGGGTACATCAGCGCCCAGCGCACGTCGCAGGCGTCCCAGTCCTTGACCGTCGAGTTGAGCTCGCCGCCGACGTACTGGATCGGCTTCTTCACCGCCGGCAGCAGCGGCTCGAGCTCGGGCCAGACGGACCGGCCGGTGATCCGCTCTGCGGTGCGGCCGGCGGTGCGGTCGAAGGTCGCTGCGCTCATGCTCCCAGGGTAGCCGCACCCCCGCGGTGCCCTGGAAAATCACTGGTCACCCATGGCCGCAGGCGGCACTGGGCGGCACGGGCAGGACGGCGGGCGGGCCGCCGGTCGGCGCAGACGGGTCGACGTCGGCGTGCGGGTCAGCGGGCGGTCGAGCGCAGCCGGACGCTCTCCAGCAGGCCGATCGCGATGAAGTTGGCGAACATCGAGGAACCGCCGTAGGAGACGAACGGCAGCGGGATGCCCGCGACCGGCATGATGCCCAGCGTCATCCCGACGTTCTCGAACATCTGGAAGGCGAACCAGCACACCACGCCGCCGGCCAGCAGCATCGGGAAAGCCTCGGTGGCCTGCCGCGCGATCACGCAGCCGCGCCAGAGCAGCACCGCGAACAGGGCGATCACCAGCAGCCCGCCGACCAGGCCGAGCTCCTCGCCGATGACGGTGAACACGAAGTCGGTCTGCTGCTCGGGCACGAACTGCCCGTTCGTCTGCGTGCCGTGGAACAGCCCCTGGCCGAACACGCCGCCGGAGCCGATCGCCAGCCTGGCCTGATGCGTGTTGTAGCCGACGCCCTGCGGGTCGAGGTCCGGGTCGGCGAACGCGGCGAACCGGTTGAGCTGGTGCTGCGCCAGCAGGTGCAGCTTGACCACGGCGAGCACGCCGGCGGCGCCGAGCCCGCCGAGCAGCGCCAGCCTGCGCAGCCGGACGCCGGAGATCACGACCATGCCCGCGGTGATCGCCAGCATGACCATCGTGCTGCCGAGGTCGGGCAGCAGGCTGATGACGCCCATCGGCACCGCGGCCGCCGCGAGCGCCAGCAGCAGCACCCGGCCGTCCGGGCGGGTCTCGTCGAACCGCCGGTCCTCGATGTGCGCGAGCAGTCCCTTGCTGCGCTGGACCGGCGGCCGGTGCGCGAGGACCAACGCGAGCGCCATGACGACGCCGAGCTTGGCGAACTCGGCGGGCTGGATGGAGAAGCCGGCGCCGAGCTCGATCCAGGAGCGGGCGCCGTTGACCACCGTGCCGAGCGGGGAGAGCACCGCGAGCAGGCCGAGGAACGAGAGCACGTAGACGATCGACGTCAGCGCGCGCAGCCGTTTGAAGTCGAGCGCCGTCACCCCGGCCGCGAGGGCTACGCCGACCGCCGCGTTGAGCACGTGGCGCTTGAGGAAGTACTGCGGGTCTCCGCCGGTCAGCTCGGTCCGGGCGCGGGTGGCCGACCAGACCATGACCGCGCCGAACGCGGCGAGCGCCAGCGCGGAGCCGAACAGCGGCCAGTCGAAGCGCCGCAGCGTCCCGCCCTCGCGCACCGCGGCCCGGCGCCGGGTCTCGGCCGGGCGGACCGGGGGCAGGCCCGTCGTCTCGCCGATGATCATCGTCTGGCCTTCTTGGACCCGTTGCCCGCGCCCAAGGCCGCCGGGGCCTCGCGCGGCGCGGCGGGCGGGGGCGCGGCGGGCTGGGTGCCGGGCGGTGCGGCGGGCGCGGCGGGCGCGGGCGGGGCCGACTGGCCGCCGGGGAACGCCGCGGGCGCGAGGGCGCCGGGCGGAGGCGGCGCGGCGGTGTCCGGCTGGGCGGCCGGAGACGCGCCGGCGGCACCGGGCGCGGCGGGCGCACCGGGCGCGGGCGCACCGCCTCCGCCCGGCGGGCCGCCGGGGGACGCGGCCGGCGAGGGCGGCGCCGGCGGCCACACCTGCGGATACGGGAAGGTGACCGGCAGCGTGCCGTCGGGGCTGATCACCGGCAGGTTCTTCGGCGGGGTGGGCAGCAGCCCTGCGTCGGGGATCTGCCCGCCGCCCTGCACGCCGAACATGGCCTCCTCGATCTGCTCGACGCCGGGCCCGGAGACCTGCGCGCCCTGGCCGGCCTGCGGAACGATCATGACGACCGCGTACTGCGGGTGGTCGGCCGGCACGACCGAGGCGAACACGGACGTCGGGACCTGGCCGTAGACGTCCGCGGTGCCGGTCTTGGCGCCGACCGGGATCGTGTTCTGCGGCCAGCCGCCGTACACCCCGGAGGCGGTGCCGGACTGGGCCACGCCCTGCAGCGCGTCCATCAGGAAGTTCCTGGTGGCCGCGTCGATCGGCACATGCCCGACCACCTTCGGCTTGTAGGTGGACACGACCTTGCCGCCCGGGGTCATCACCGCCTGCATCACGTGCGGCTGGTAGAGGGTGCCGCCGTTGGCGATGGTCGCGTAGACGCGGGCGAGCTGAAGCGGCGTCACCTCGACCCCGCCCTGGCCGATCGCCTCGAGCACCGAGTCGCCGGGCAGGAACTCCCAGCCGTTGTTGCAGTTGTCCGCGGCGACCTGTTTGAGGTACGCGGCGCGGGCGGGGTCCTTGGCCTCGACGTCGGGGTAGCCGTACTGGCCGTGCTCGCACCAGTCGGCCTTGTTCTCCTCCCAGGACGCCAGCTTCTCCTCCCGGGTCTGGATCAGGCCGGGGTCCTCGCCGGGCAGGTCGATCCCGGTGCGCCTGCCGAGCCCGAAGTCCAGCGCCATGCTCTGCACCGGGTCGGCCGGGTGGGCGATCGGCTTGCTGCCGCCGTCCTTGAGCCACATCTGGTAGGCGACCTGGTAGAAGACGGTGTCGCAGGAGACTTCGATGGCCTGCTTGAGGCTGATCGGCCCGTAGGCCTCGCCCTCGAAGTTGTGGAAGACCTGGTTGCCGACCGCGAATTCGGTGGAGCAGTCGTAGGTGCCGTTGGCCGGGAAGCCGGCCTGCAGCATCGCCGCGGTGGTCACCGCCTTGAAGGTGGAGCCGGGCGGGAACTCGCCCTGGTAGCCCCGGTCGAGCAGCGGGGTGTCGGCGGTCTGGCTGGTCAGCTCCGCGTACAGATTCGGGTCGATGCCGCCGGTCCACACGTTCGGGTCGTAGGTCGGGTACGAGGCCATCGCGACCACGCCGCCCGTGTTGACGTTCAGCACCACCACGGCGCCGGAGTGCGCGCTGCCCGTGCTGTCGATCTCCGCGTCGTAGACGCTGTGCGCGGAGTCGACGGCCTCGGCCAGCGCCTTCTCGGCGACCGCCTGCACGTGGGCGTCGATGGTGGTGACGATGTCGTCGCCCGGCACCGGCTCGGTCTGCGAGACGGTGCGCACCGCGCGTCCCATGTTGTCCACCGCGACCCGCTCGACCCCGGCCCTGCCGCGCAGCACCGAGTCGTACTCCTGCTCCAGGCCCGAACGCCCGACCATGTCCGTGGGCGCCAGCCCGCTGCCGGGCTTGCCCAGCTCCTCCCTGCTGACCGGCGAGAGGTAGCCGAGCATCTGCGCGGCGTTGACGGAGAACGGCTTGGGGTAGGTGCGCACGGCCGCGGGCTGCGCGGTCACGCCCGGGAACTTGTCGTGGTCCTCGAGGATCTCGAGGCCGACGTTCGTCGGCACGCCCGTGGCGACCGGCACCGGCTGGTACGGCGAGCCGGCCCAGCACGGCTGCTTGATCTTCGGCGAGCACAGCCGGATCTTCTGCGCGATCTGCTGTTCGGGCACGCCGAGCAGCCCGGCGAGCCGGGTGAGCACGTCTGCGCCGCCCTCGGGCAACTGCCGCAGGGTATTGGCGTCGACGGTCACCTCGAGGGTGACCTTGTTGGCGACGAGCGGATGGCCCTGGTCGTCGAGGATGTCGCCGCGGGTGGCCGAGGTGGCGATGGTGCGCATGTCGTTGGCGGCCGCGGCGGCCTGGAACTGGGCGCCGGAGCGCACCTGCAGGTACCACAGCCGGCCGCCGAGCGTGGCGAGCAGTGCGAGCACGAGCACCTGGACCACGCCGAGGCGGGTGCGCGCACCGTCGAGTCGTTGCGGGCGGTGCATGGGGGGACTCCCGGGGGGTGTGTCGGTGACTGGACTGCCGGGCGGGTGTGTGCGGCATGTGCGCGGCGTGCGCGGTGCGCAGGAGGTGCCGCGAGGTCAGTGGGCGGCGGTGCGCACGGCGCTGGGCTCGCCTATCGCGTTGCCCGCCGGGGCGAGCAGCAGGCTCCTGCGACCGTCGGCGCGGCGGGCGAGGGCAGCCAGGCCGGGCAGCACGAACGGGGTGGCGACGGCGGTGTACAGGGCGCAGGCGCCGACGGAGGCGATGAGGCCGTGGCTGGTCAGCGTCTCGCCTTCGCCGAGCAGGGAGCCGATCACGGCGTTGGCGAGCACGGCGGCGCCGGCGTAGAGGCCGGCGAGCGCGATGGTGCGCAGCGCCGAGCGCTCGGCCGCGGCGGCGGCCCGGCCGGCCAGCGCGCCGACCAGGGTGAGCACGAGCGCGTGCCGTCCGGCGGCGGCGAGCGAGGGCGGTGCGAGGTCGACGGCGAGGCCGGCGCAGAAGCCGGTGAACGCGCCGATGTTCGGACCCCAGGCGCCGGCCAGCGCGAGCACCGCGAGCAGCACCAGGTCGGGCTCCGCGGCCGGCAGCGAGAGGTGCGGCAGAACACTGATCTGCACGGTGAGGGTGAGGATGACCGCTGCCGCGGCGAGGATCAGGCGGTAGAGTACGCGCATCTCAATGGCCTCCCGGAAGCATGGCGTCGCGCGGATCGCTGCGCACCGGTCCGACGACGATGCCCACGGTGTCCACCGACATCTCGTCCACGTACGTCTTGACCAGCGCGGTACGGGTGAGCTGGCCCGGCGTGTCGAGCACCTTGCTGATCACGCCGACGGGCACGCCCGGCACGCTGGTGGCCGCGTCCGCGGTGCCGAGCGTGAGCACCGGCGACCCGGTAGAAAGCTTCAGCTGCGGATCGAAGAACTGCACCTTGAGCGTGTGCGCGTCCTGGCCGGTCGCGGTGCCGATCGGGCCGGTGCCGGCCAGCCGCACGCCGATCACCGAGCCGGGGTCGACGGCGAGCAGGACGGTGGAGGTGTCGGGTCCGACGGCGGCGATCCGGCCGACCAGTCCGGCGCCGGTGAGCACGCTCTGGTCCACCGCGACGCCGTCCTTGGTGCCGGCGTCGAGCGTGGCCGTCCAGCTGCCGTCCTGCGCCGGGGTGAGCGCGATCAGCTGCGCGGGCACGGTGGAGAGCCCGCCCAGCGCGGTGATCTTCTCCAGCGCGTCGAGCTGCGCGGCCCGAGACCTGGCCTGCGACGAGGTCTCCACCTGCCCCTTGAGCGTCTCCACCTGCTGCTGCAGGGTCTTGATCCGGGTCTGGTCGGCGGGGGAGTGGCCGATGCGGCCGAAGAACGATCCCACCCCGCGGGTGGCCGAGTCGGCCGTCCGCTCCACCGGTCCGAACACGCTCGCCGCGACGCCGCGGGCGTCCGCCAGCGCGTCGCGCTCGCCCGGCCTGCCGCCCTGCGCGTCCACGGTGATCAGCACGAATCCGGCCACCAGCAGCAGGCCGAGGCCGAGCCGGGTGCGACGGGTGTCTCGCATGGATCCTTCGGTTCCTCACGTCGGACGATTGCGGGCGGCCCGGGGCGGGCGGGGCGTCTACCGGCGCGCTCCCGCGCCGAGCACCGGCTGGAGCGCGTCGAACTCCTCCACACAGCGGCCCGAGCCGAGCACCACGGAGTCCAGCGGGTTCTCCGCGACCAGCACCGGCATCCCGGTCTCCCGGCGCAGCCGCTGGTCGAGCCCGCGCAGCAGGGCGCCGCCGCCGGTGAGCACGATGCCGCGGTCCATGATGTCGCCGGACAGTTCCGGCGGGCACTTGTCGAGGGTGTCCCGGACGGCGTCGATGATCTGGGTGATCGGCTCCTCCATGGAGCGGCGGATCTCGGTGGAGGTCAGCACGATGATCTTGGGCAGGCCGGAGACCAGGTCGCGGCCGCGCACCTCGGCGTGCAGCTCGCTGTCGGTGTCGTCGGCCGTGCCGATGGCGAGCTTGATCTCCTCGGCGGTGCGGTCGCCGAGCAGGATCGAGTACTCCTTCTTCGCGTACTGGATGATCGCGTTGTCGAGCTCGTCGCCGGCCACGCGCACCGAGTTCGCGGTGACGATGCCCGCGTACGAGATGACGGCCACCTCGGTGGTGCCGCCGCCGATGTCGACCACCATGTTGCCGGTGGCCTCCTGGATCGGCAGGCCGACGCCGATCGCCGCGGCCATCGGCTCCTCGATCAGGTGCACCTGCCGGGCGCCGGCCGCGTCCGCCGCGTCCTCCACGGCGCGCCGCTCGACGCCGGTGATGCCGCTCGGGACGCAGATGACCACGCGCGGCTGGGCCAGCAGCCGGCGCGGGTGGACCCTGCGGATGAAGTAGCGCAGCATCCGCTCGGCGATCTCGAAGTCGGCGATGACCCCGTCCTTGAGCGGGCGGATGGCGACGATGTTGCCCGGGGTGCGCCCCATCATCTTCTTCGCCTCGGCGCCGACCGCGAGCACCGCGCCGTTGTGCGTGTTGACGGCGACGACGGACGGCTCGTTCAGCACGATCCCCCGCCCCCGGACGTATACCAAGGTGTTGGCGGTACCGAGGTCCACCGCGATGTCCCGGCCGACGACCGACATGCCCATTGCTAGCTACCTTCCGCGAGAGCGCGACTGGCCTGCCGCGGCGGCGCGGCGCAATCACTCCGGGCGAAGGGGATATGACGCCGAGTGAGATTTCCTGCCGATCCTAACCACAAGCACGGCCGTGTTCCGTGACGCATGGGGTGGTTCCCGCCTGGCGTGTCGAAAGAAACGACCGTTCGCCTGCACGAGTGACCTGATGGAGCAAGCGGCCCTGCGCGTTCGGCCCAGTGGGAAAAGTGGGATCGGCGGGATCGGAGAGCACGGTGGGGCCGGTGGGCTCAGCGGGGTCGTCGAACCCGGTGGGGTCGGCGACGGCAGCGGTTCGGTGGCACTGTGGCCGGCGCGGCGGACTGCGCGCCGGCCGTCACTGCTCGGCGCGGTAGTCGCGGTAGCGGGGCTCGAAGGCGAGCAGCGCGAGCATCCCGGCGACGACGAGGACGCCGCCGAACGTGATCGCGGTGCGGGTGCCGAGGGCCGCGCCGGCCACGCCGTGCACCAGGTCGGCCAGCCGCGGGCCGCCGGCCACGACGACGGTGAACACGCCCTGCATCCGGCCGCGCATCTCGTCGGTCACCACGGTCTGCAGGATGGACTGCCGGAAGACCATCGACATCAGGTCGGCGGCGCCGCCGAGGGCGAGGAACAGGCTGGCGAGCACGAGGTCGCCGGACAGGCCGAAGCCGATGATGGCCAAGCCCCAGCAGGCCACGGCGATGATCGTCATCAGGCCGTGCCGGTGCATCCGGGAGAACGAGCCGGAGAGCAGTCCGCCGAGCACCGAGCCGAGCGGGATGGCGGCGTAGAGCCAGCCGAGCGCGAGGTGGTTGGAGCCGAACGTGGTGTCGGCCAACTGCGGGAACAGCGCCCGCGGCATGCCGAAGATCATGGCTATCAGGTCGACGCCGAAGGACCAGGCGAGCAGCCGGTTCGACAGGCCGACGCGGAAGCCCTCGGCTATGTGCGCGATGCTGGCGCGGCGCGGCGCCGCGTCCAGCGGTGGCATCGCGGGCAGCCGAAGCACCGCCCAGAGCGCGACGGCCAGGCCGCAGGCGTCGATGAGATAGAGCATGGACAGGCCGGTGACCGGGATGAGCGCGCCGCCGACCATCGGGCCCACGAGCGCGCCGACGGAGGTGACCGTGCCGCCCAGCGCGTTGGCCGCGGGCAGTTGCTCGGTGGGCACCAGGCGCGGGATGACGGAGCTGCGCACCGGCGAGTTCATGCCGAACATCGCCTGTTGCACCATCAGCAGCACGATCAGCAGCGCGACGGAGTCGACGTGCAGGATGGCCTGCACCCACAGCGCGAGCGAGGAGACCGCGACACCGGTGTTGGTCAGCACCATCAGGGTGCGCCGGTCCATCGTGTCGGCGACCGAGCCGCCCCAGAGCCCGAAGACGATGAGCGGGAGCAGGCCGCAGAAGCTGGCGATGCCCACCCAGCCCGAGGAGTTCGTCAGCTGGTAGATCTGGAAGGGCACGGCCACCGCGGTCATCTGACTGCCCATCGCGGTGACGACGCTGGAGACCCACAGCCGGCGGTACGGGGCGTGCTTGAGCGGGCGGGTGTCGACGGCGAGCCGGCGCAGCCTGCCGCGCCGGGCCTTCGGATGACCCTCCTCGGGTTCGTCCGCGGGCGCCGCGGCGGGCTCGGTGGAGGTCGCAGAAGACACGGTATGTGATGATACCGCCTCCCATCCCTTACATATGCAGGGTGCCGCATTGCGATACGATCACGGCTCGCCGGGGCGGATCCGGCGGGCGCATCCAGCACGCGGATCCGGCGCACGGCCGCAGTCCGCTCCGCCTGGATCCGGACCCTGTGCAGCCCCTACCGTGTGCACCATGGGCATCGACGAGGGGTGGGCGGCGCGCACGCTGCTGATCGGCGGCGTACTCAACGCGCGGGACATCGGCGGGGTGAGCGGAGAACTCGGGACGGTGCGCACCGGCCTCGTGCTGCGCTCGGCGTGCCTGAGCGCACTCACGACTGACGGCGCGGTCACACTCGCCGGCCTCGGCCTGCGCACGGTGATCGACCTGCGCACGCCGCTGGAGCGGCAGGAGGAGCCGAACCGGCTGGCGGGCGCGGCGGAGCTGGCGCACGTGCGCGAGTTGCACGTGGAACTTCTGGCCACGCTCAACGACCTGCCGAGCACCTCCGACGGGCTGTACCGGCACCTGGTGGAACGCTGCGGGCCGGGCATCGTCTCGGTGTTCGAAGAACTGGCCCGCCCGGGCGCGCTGCCCGCGCTGGTGCACTGCCTCGTCGGCAAGGACCGCACCGGCCTGACCGTCGCACTGCTGCTCGACCTGCTCGGCGTGGACCGCGCGGCCATCGTCGCCGACTACGTCGCCAGCAACGCCGGGCTGGGCAGCAAGGCGCACACGCAGGTCCAGGCCGCGGTGATGGAGGCGACACTCGCAGACCTCGACGAAACGTACGGCAGCCCGCAGGGCTACCTGGTCGAGCACGGTCTCAGCGAGGTGACGGTCAAGGCGCTGCGCTCCGCGCTGCTCGACTGGGAGGGGATCGGCCGATGAGTACGGACGAGGAACGCGTGCGGACGACGAGCGCGGACGACGAGCGGGGAGGACGACGAGCGTGATACCCGAGAGCGCGACGCCCGAGGCACGCACCCTGCGCGTCCCCGAGGTGCGCAACGTGCGCGACCTCGGCGGTCTCGAGGCCGGACGCGGCCCGATCCGCAGCGGTCTACCACTGCGCAGCGCGGCACTGCACGAACTGACCGCCGAGGGCGCCGACGTGCTGGCCGATCTGGGTCTGCGCACGGTCATCGATCTTCGTATGGCCGCGGAAAGGGAAATGGAGCCGAGCCAGGTACGGCAGTACGCGCCGCTCGCGGACGTGCGGGAACTGTGGATGCCGCCGGTGACCGACTTCGAGGACTGCCCCGACTCCCCCGACGGCAGCTACCGGTTCATGGCCGAACGCGGTGCGAACGCGATCGCCGCGGTGCTCGCGACGCTGGCGCAGTCGGACGCGTTGCCCGCGCTCGTGCACTGCACGGCCGGCAAGGACCGCACCGGCATCGTCGTGGCGGCGTTGCCGACCACGCTGGACGTGCCCATCGAACAGATCCACGCCGACTACATTTCACAGCAACGAAGAGCTCCGCGAGCGGCTCATCTGTCCGGCCAAGATCCACGCGATCGATGCGGGACTGGCGCAGATGACCGAGTCGGGCGGCGGAGGCGTCGAGGGATTCCTGGAGCGGCACGGCGTCGGTGCCGACACGCTGGCAGCCCTGCACGCGAGGCTGCTCGGCTCCGCCGCCGCGGACACGGAACCCGACCCCGCGTCCGATTCCGTGACCGAGGGCGAGGCCGAGGCCGAATCCGCGGCCTGACTTCCCCAACCCGCCCCCGCGCGCCGCGGTCTCAGTCCTTGCGGCCGGTGAACGCGAGGGCGGTGCCCAGGCCGATCATCGCGAGGCCCCCGGTGCCGCCGACCAGGGCCAGCCGCCGGGGCGAGCGGGCGAACCAGTCGCGCGCGGTGCCGGCCGCGACGCCCCAGGCGCTGTCGCAGACGAACGCGAGCGAGGAGAAGACCAGCGCGAGCAGCGCCATCTGCAGTGGGACGTGCCCGGCCGGGCGGTTGACGAACTGCGGCAGGATCGCGCCGAAGAACACGACGATCTTCGGGTTGGCGACGCCGACGACGAAGCCGTCCCGGATCGTGCGGCGGGTCGAGATGACCCGGCCGGTGCCGAACGCCGCCTCCATCGCGTCGCCCAGCTTCCGCCGGTGCCGGAACGCGGTCACGCCCAGGAAGACCAGGTACGCCGCGCCGGCGAACTTGAGCACCGAGAAGGCCAGCACCGAGCGTTCGACCAGCGTGCCGAGCCCGACCGCGACGAGCAGCGCCTGCACGTACGCCCCGCTGGTGTTGCCGAGCACGGTGATCACCGCGGTGCGCCTGCCGTACGTCAATGCCCTGCTGATGGTGAACAGCACGCTGGGGCCGGGGATGAGGATGATCACCAGCGCCACAGCGGCGAACGCGAACAGCCTGTCGAGGGGGACCATGCGGGGACGCTAAGCCCGGGCACACCGCGCGGACAACGCATTTCCGGATGCCGGACGGCAGGTCCGGATGGGGCCGGCCCCGCTCCGGACCGAACCTCCGTCAGGACCGGCGTCCGCCCCGGATCCGGCTCGGCTCCGCGCGTACCACCGCGTACTACCGCGTGGCCCTCTCGCGCAGCGCGAGGAACTGGTCGAGCAGGGCCGCGTCGCCCTCGCGGTGCACGGACCGGTCCCCCGCCCGGCGCCAGAGCCACAGCAGCAGGTCGTCCGGCTCGCCTTCGATCAGCGTCGCCCCCTCCCCCGCCGGTCCGGCGACGGGCGGGCCGGCCGGCTCCACCGTCCCGATCCCCGCCACCGCGAGCGCCGGGCGCACCGAGACGCCCGCCGGCTGCGCCTCCACGCTCCAGCTGCGGCTGCCCGCGGAGACGATCACCGGCCGCGGGTCGGCCTGCGCGAGGACGTCGGCGAAGCGCTCCGGCCGGTCCTCGCTCAGATAGCCGACGAACAGCTCGAGGAACTCGTCGACGCCGTCCAGCGCGATGTCCGCCGGGATCGGCGCGAGTTCGAGCCCTGCCGCCTGCTCCGCGTCCACCCGGCGCACCACCGTCTCCAGGCACGTCCGGCGGATCCAGAAGCCCACGGTCTGGTCCGGCCGGTGCCAGGTGGGGGCCGGATCGGTCGGCCTGCGCTCGTCGAAGACCGCGGTCAGGGCGGCGAACGACTCGTCGAGCAGGCCGACCGGGTCCGGGTTCAGGTCGCTCGGCGGCCAGTCCTCGGGGGACGCGCCGCTGCGGATGGACTCGGCTTCGTGCAGGTAGGTCTGGGCGACATGCCGCGCGAGCCGCGTCGCGGTCCACTCCGGGCGGGAGGGGACGACGTCCTGCGGGTCGGCGGCGGCGATCGCGGCGCGCAGCAGCCGGAAGTCCTCGCCGAGCCGGGTGCGCAGCCGGGCGAAGTAGGCGTCCTTCACGTCCTCGTCCATACCTCAAGTGAAACAGAGGCGACCGACAGCGACGAGCCCTGCGCCGCAACCGTGTCCTATACTCGCGGTCATGACTCCGGCCGGAATTCGGCTCGTCCGCCGCACGCACCTGGACACCGTCCGGTACGCCGGCTGCCTGTGTTGCGCCGTGTCCCGCTGACGCCCCGCCTCGGCGCCGCGTCCCCGCGCGCCTGATCGCGCCGTCCGCCTCACGCGGACCGCGCACTGTTCATACTCTTCCGCGCACCTCGTTCCGCCTTCCGGACGAGGCGCGCCATGCGCTTCACGCGCTCGCACAGGACGGGCCACCTCCCCATGACCATGCGACCCGGCACCGACGCCGCCGCGACGACCACGCCTGCATTCACGACCTCCACGACCGCTGCGACCGCTGCGACCGCTGCGATCCCCCACGGCACCGCACCTGCGCCGACCGCCCCCACCCTCGACGAACTGCTCGCCTTCGCCCGGACCGCGGCCGCAGACCCCGGTCTCGCCGCCCGGCTGCGCGCGCTGCAGACCTCTCCCGACGCGCGCAACTGGATCCCGTTGGCAGGCCCCGCCGGCAGCGAGGCCTGGGTGATCGGCTGGCCGCCCGGCGCCGAGACCGGCTGGCACGACCACGGCGGCTCGGTCGGCGCGTTCGCCACGGCGGCGGGCCGGCTGCACGAGTCCTCGCTCGCCGTGCCGCTGCCCGGGGCCGGCTGGCGCAGCCTCGAGCTGCTGCCGGACCTGGACCGGGAGCGGACGCTGCCGGCCGGCGCCGGCCGGGCGTTCGGCGCGCACCACATCCACCAGGTGGTCAACCCCAGCCCGGACGAGCATGCGATCTCGGTACACGTTTATTACCCGCCGTTGCCCCTGATGCGCAGATACAGCAGACGCGGGCGGGTACTGGGCCTGGAGACCGTGGAACGGCCGGAGCAGTGGTGAGCGCGGGGAGCGGAGGCGGGGGCGTGGTGCGGGGGATCGACGCCATCGTGTCGGAGGCGCGCGGCAGACTGTCCCGGGTGGAACCGGTCGACGCGCACGCACGCCTGCTCGCGGGGGCACTGCTCGTCGACATCCGCTATGAATTGTTGCGGAGGCGGGACGGCATCATCCCCGGTGCCCTCGTCGTCGAGCGGAACGAGCTGGAATGGCGGCTCGACCCGCTCTGCCCGTACCGGCTGCCGCAGGCCGTGCACCACGACGTCGAGGTGCTCGTGCTCTGCAACGAGGGATACGCCTCCTCGCTCGCGGCGGTCGGCCTGCACGCCCTGGGGCTGCATCGGGCGACCGACGTGATCGGCGGCTTCCAGGCCTGGTCCGCCGCCGGTCTCCCGGTCAGCCGGCCCCCGAACGAGGAGTCCACTTGATCACCTTCGAGAACGTCTCGAAGAAGTACCCGGACGGCACCGAAGCCGTGGCCGGGCTGAGCCTCGAGGCTCCCGACGCGGCGATCACAGTGCTCGTCGGTCCCTCGGGCTGCGGAAAGACGACCACGCTGCGGATGGCCAACCGCCTGGTGGAGCCGAGCGGCGGACGGATCCTGATCGACGGGGTCGACGCGCGCGAGCGGTCGCTGACCGAGCTGCGCCGCGGCATCGGCTACGTCATCCAGCAGGCGGGGCTCTTCCCGCACCGCACGGTCGCCGACAACATCGCCACCGTGCCGCGGCTGCTCGGCGCCGACCGGCGCGCGGCGCGGCGGCGCTCGGGCGAGCTGATGGAGCTCGTCGGGCTCGACCCGTCGCTCGCCGACCGCTACCCGCACCAGCTCTCCGGCGGCCAGCAGCAGCGCGTGGGCGTGGCGCGGGCGCTGGCTGCGGACCCGAAGATCCTGTTGATGGACGAGCCCTTCTCCGCCGTCGACCCCATCGTGCGCAAGAGCCTGCAGGAGCAGTTCCTGCAGATCCAGGCGGAGGTGGGCAAGACGATCCTGTTCGTCACGCACGACGTGGACGAGGCGATCAGGATCGGTGATCAGATCGCGGTGCTGCGCGTGGGCGGGCACCTCGCCCAGTTCGCCGCGCCGCGAGAACTGCTCGAGCGGCCCGCCGACGCGTTCGTCGAGGAGTTCCTCGGCCTGGACCGCGGGGTGCGGCGGCTGACGTTCATCCCCGGCACCGGGCTGAATCTGCGCACCGATCCGCTGGTGCGGGCCGGGGCCGAGCCGACCGCCGAGCAGTTCGTGCTGCCCTGGCTGCTGCGCGTGGACGAGCAGGGACGGCCGGTCGGCTGGTTCGACCCGGCCTCCCCGGCCGCGGAGACGATATCGATCGGCCACCCGTTCATCGCGCACACCGACTCGCTGCGCGCCGCCCTCGACGCGGCCGTGCTGTGCCCGGTCGGCTGGGCCGTCGGCGTGGACGGGGACGGCCGGGCGGTCGGCGTGGTCAGCCAGGAGGACGTCGCGGCGGCGATCCGCGCGGCGCACCAGGAATCGCTGCACCGGCTGCAGCAGGACCGGGAACGGGTGCGCTGAGGATGAGCAGTCTCTTCGACATGCCCAGCTACGTCCAGTCGAGCTATCTCGGCCTGGTCTCCGTCCAGCTGGAGGTCTCGCTCGGCGCGACGCTGACCGGGCTGGTGCTCGCGCTGCCGATCGGCCAGCTCTGCTCCCGGCTGCCGCGGTTCTACCCGCCGGTGCTCGGCCTGGTCACGCTCCTCTACTCGATCCCGTCGCTCGCGCTGTTCGTGCTGCTGATCGACGTCTTCGGGGAGAGCGAGACGACCGTGTTCGTGCCGCTCGCCCTCTATTCGCTGGCGATCCTGGTGCCGGGCGTGGTCGACGGCATCCGCTCGGTGCCGCGCGAGGTCGTCGACGCGGCGGACGGCATGGGCTACGGCCGCGCCCGCCGCTACCTGACGGTCGAACTGCCGATCGCGCTGCCCACGCTGATGGCCGCGGTCCGGGTGGCCGCCGTCTCCTCGCTGAGCCTGATGAGCATCGGCGGCGCCATCGGCAACTACGGCGGCTTCGGCGACCTGTTCCTGCTCGGCCTGCACTTCTTCAACGACAGGCTGATCTGGGTCGGCCTGGTCAGCCTGCTGGTGCTGTCCATACTCTGCGACCTGGTGCTGCGCGGCGTCCAGCGGCTGCTCACGCCGTGGGCCCGATCCCTGCGGAGCGTCGGATGAACCTGCTGAGCTACCTGCGCCAGTTCTTCGACAACCCCAACTTCCAGTCCGGCTACGACTCGATCTGGAACCGGATCACCGAACACTGCGAATACTCCCTGATAGCACTCGCGATCGCCACGGCGATCGCGCTGCCGCTCGCGGTGCTGTCCGGACACAGCGGCCGCGGCGACGGCACGGTGTCGGCGATCGCCGTCATCGGCCGCGCCATGCCGAGCCTCGGACTGCTGGTCCTGCTTTCGGTACTGCTGAACCTGAGCCTGACCGTGACGATGATTCCGCTGGTGCTGCTGGGAATGCCGCCGATCCTGCTCTACACGCACGCCGGGATCCGCGCGGTCGACCCGGCCGCCGTGGACGCGGCTCGCGGGCTCGGCATGACGCCGTGGCAGACGGTGCGGCAGGTCGAGTTCCCGGCCGCGCTGCCGCTGATCCTGGCCGGACTGCGCAGCGCCGCCGTCCAGATCGTGGCCACCGCCACGCTCGCCGCGGTCGTCCCCTTCGGCGGCCTCGGCCGGTACATCATGGACGGCCTCTACCAGTACGACTACGCGCAGGTCGTCGGCGGCGCAGTCCTGGTGTCCGTGCTCTGCCTCGTCACGCTGCTGGTGTTCTGGCTGCTCGACCGCCTGCTCGTGTCCCCCGGCCTGCGCTCGCGTTAGCCGCAGGCACCCTCACCCCCCCTCTGAAGGAG
>Ga0310811_10003309_pt1 | contig 20260 bp, 19 predicted proteins | sample YCmetagenome_FD_207642 | JGI IMG/M metagenome (GOLD analysis project Ga0310811, IMG submission 207642) | Soil microbial communities from experimental microcosm in Duke University, North Carolina, United States - YC | ecosystem: Engineered > Artificial ecosystem > Soil microcosm > Unclassified ...
CAGTCCGACCGCGACCCCGGCCACCAGGCACAACATCCCGCCGCCGATCAGCGCATTCAGGAGGGCCTCGCGAATCCGCAAAATGTGTGAGAGGTCGTTGGCGACGAGCAGTATCTCGCCGTTCTGAGTCCGCTGCGCCATCGCTCGCACTACCGGCGCCGGTGCATTGCCCGCGATCGTCAACGTGTGGCCGAGCGTCATGCCGCGTTGGCCGACGGGCAGTTGCCGTGGAAACACCAGCACGTCCCCGGTGATATATCGGCCGTCCGCCGTGAACAGCCCGTAGTAGTTGGTGTGCATGCGCTCATGTTCGACGCGCCTTTGCAGGCTTTGCACAAGCTCACTGTTGGGCATCGAGCCGAAGTAGATGAGCTGCCATGTCATCACTACGTCGGTTTCGTGCTCCATTTGACGCGTGACTTCATATTCGATGAAGCCGAGCAGTACCATCACCGAGACTGAAAATATGACTGCGTAGAGGGAAAGCAGCCGAAATGTCGTCGTATGCCAGCGCCACCCCAACTCGGCGGATTGCTGTGCGGATGAAGAGTTATCCAAGGCGGTTCGCTTATATGAGGAGGTAGCCCGAGCCGCGCACCGTCCGAATTATCCGATGCAACCTGGCGGTGTCGATCTTCGTGTACAGCCGCGCCATCGTGACATCGAGCAGGTTGGTCGAGACATCGAAGCGATAGGTTGCGCACGATGGACAGCGTTGGCGCAAACCAGAGCAGAATGCGGACAACGTCAAGGAATCGTTCATGACAAATTCCTTAGGTGTTGGCGCAGTCGCTTTACAAGCGCCGCGGGATAGAAACCAGAGTACGCGCCAAGCGCTAGCTCGCGAGTATCGGATTCGTTAAAAAAGATTCACTTTGGCCATGCCGGCGACCCCAAGCCGACGCGGGGAAGGCCGTGTGGACCGCAGTATGCGGACACCGACCTTTCGAACGCCGCGCTGGTGTAGTGCCACAACGAGAGCCGGCGACAGCCGGCTCGGCCAACACGATGTCGGCGTTGCTTGCGGGGGTTGCGGCACAAAGGGTAGGCGAGGGCCGTTGGCATTCAGGCGGCGGGGATCTCAACTACCCTTGTAGACCGTCGCATTGAGCTGCGCGATTTCGCCGTCTTTCTCGGCGTCTTCCAGTTCCTGATAGACCTGGGCGCGTGTTTTGCCTACGACAGCTTGACCATAGGGTGGCACATATTCGCCGCCCGGAGCAACGGTCTTCAGCGTGCTCGACGCCGTCTGAGTGGGAGCGGATGCGGTCTGGGCGTCCGACAGTTGAGACTGTGCGAATGCGGACGCAGTGGCCATGGCGCCGACGAGCGCAATAGAGATAGTGAGCAGCTTCATGATGATATCCTCGATAAGAATCGTTGAACTGAGCGATCCGCGAGCACAAGTGTCGGTGGATCGTTTGAAAGAGGATATCGGTTTGACGATAACGTCTTGACGATAGCATGGTGAATATGTATTCACGTTACTTGTCGGAGAGCGAATGGGTAGATGTGCGTTATGTTTGCTGGGCGGGGGGCAGCGTCTATGACGGCATGCGCATAGAGCAGAAATTCGGTGCTGGATAACGTGTCGATCTCTTCGATCGACTGCGTCGTCGAAAGGCGAAAGGCAGCCCGACACGCGTCGGGGCAGGTGGGGATGCGGTGATGGGGCGTAGCAGGAGGGAAGCGTCGCCAGAAGGAACTGGCGGCGCTATTTTTTGTCAGCCGAGCAGATATCCGGAGCCGCGAACGGTACGGATCATCGGAGGTTGGCCGGAAACGTCGACTTTCTTGCGCAGTCGTCCGACATGCACATCGATCAGATTGGTACCCGGGTTGAAGCGGCAACCCCATACCGCTTCGAAAATCATGGTGCGCGTGAGCACCTGCCCCGCGTGGCGCATCATGAATTCGAGCACGCGGAACTCGGTGGGCTGCAAGTCGAGTTCTTGCTCGCGATACGTCACTTTTCGCTTGACGAGGTCCAGTTCAAGCGGACCCACGCGCAGCACGGTCTCCGTTTGCATGCCCTTGTGACGTCGGCGTAGCAACACCTCGACCCGCGCGAACATTTCATCGGCAGAGAAGGGCTTGGTCAGGTAGTCGTCACCGCCCGCACGCAGACCTTCAATGCGCTGATCGACCTCCGACATTGCGCTGATGACGAGCACCGGCGTTTCCACGCCGACGCCGCGCATCGTTGCAACGATCGTCAGACCGTCTAGATCGGGCAGCATGCGATCGAGCGTCACCACGTCGTAGTCGCCGACCATGGCTTTGGCCATGCCTTCCCGGCCGGTACGCGCGAGGTCGACGCTGCAGCCGCCCGCCGTGAGGGTGCGCACAAGATCCTGTGCGATTAGTTCATCATCTTCGATGGTCAGTATCTTTGGCATTTTGAACGACTGTTCGAGCTCAGTTGGGTACGCCGTTCGTATCTAGTGAAGCTTCGGCGTGCGCGCTCAGCGCTTCATTGAGCCTCACCAGACTGTCCTTGGGGATGGCAAAGCCGGTCCAGCCGAGTCCGGTGTGTCTTAGGAACAGCACGGCGCCTTCGAACAGAGGATGCTTTTCCGAATACCAGCAGGGATCTATTTCGATCGGGTACTGATGGGTAGGCGATGGTTTCTTTGAAATCTCCGGGCGCATTCCCGCCCGGACCAGACTCAGTTGTTCGATCAATGCGTCCACCTCTTCCGCGTCCAACAAGGCGTCGCCCTGTGCGACCCTCACGCGTAGCGCATTCACGCCGTATTGATTAACCATTTCGACCGTCATAGGGCGCTGCATCTATGGACCTCTTTACACGTACGACGATGGAGAAATTATGGAGCGAGCATCGGTGACGGTGGTTGAAAGAGCACCAATTTGCAGATGAAACCTTGTTTAAGTGTCAGGGTGCGCGACGGTCTTGGCAGACATGTTTCGGTTCATGAATCGATTTTCGCTAGATTCCCGCCAGGATGCGTGCCAGCGTCCAGGCGTTGCGCTGTCCCTGATCCTCGAAGTTGTTGTTGAAGATCACGTGCGTACTCATGACGCGGGCGGCGATGTCGCGAATCGGGCCGGCCAGAGCGGCCAGTTCGTCATAGCTGTAGTCGTAATTGAACCGCAAGCTGGCCGTGGTCGCGCCCTTCACGTTCCAGGTTTCAGCGTTGCGGCCATGCAAGCGCACGATCGCGAGCTTTGGCGATGTCGCTTCCCAGACCGTGTGCGCTCGATGCAAGACACCTTCGGGCGCATCGACGATCACATGCACCAGGCCGCGCGCGCCCTCCCATGCCAAGGTCGAGTGCCGATTCCGCTCGTCGAACCACGTTTCGTTCCGAAACTCGATCGCGCTCAAGTACGACTGCATCCGGTCGGCGCAGTGCTCTACATGCGAGCGGCCCTTTGGCGCCGCGGTAATCCACGGCGGAAATTGGAACAGCACCGCGCCGAGCTTGCCGGCCACGCGTAGCGGTTCGATCGCCTCGAAGTAGCGCCGCCACATCTCCTCGATGATTTCGCCCGGCACGTCGCGGTAGTACAGGTACGTCGTGTTGGTATCGGGCAGCAGCGCTTGCAGATCCTTCGGGAACGCGTCGCGAGTGGTCTGGTGGCCGGTGAACAGGCGAAATGCCTTAATGTTGAACGTGAACCCATCCGGCGTGCGCTCGGCCCATAGGGCGCTGTTCGCGGCGTTGGGCATCGCGTAGTATGACGCGTCGATCTCGACGATCCGAAACCGGCTCGCATAGAATCGCAGCCGCTGTTCTGCGCTCGAACAGCCTGCCGGATAAAAGCGCTTTGAGGCGATGAGTGTTTTGTCCGTCCAGGATGCAGTGCCAACTTTGATGTCCATGCGATCCCCGCGGTCGGGGGAGACGGACTTTCAAGACGCGTGCGCGCCAGCGGCGACATCCGGTCTCCAATCATGACTATACCGCGACCTGCGTAAACGGATTGGCCGGACCACCGTTTCCGCTGGTCCGGCGCGTCAGCTCAAACTGCTGCTGACCTGGTCGGATTCCCGTCGCCGCGTTGCGCGGCGACAGAAGTCGTGGCGATCAGTTCATCGGGTGCGCCGCGATAAACGATTTAAGTATGGCGTAACTGGCTTTTTGCGTGTTGCCCGTGTCCGTCAGCAAACCGTAATTCCCGTCGCCGCCATTCGCCGCATCGTCGTACAACTCGTAAATTTCGACGCTTTGAATGTTGTAGTTCGCGGCGTTGGCCTGGTACTCGCCGAGCATCGTGTTGCCAACTAGATAGTTACCCGTCGCCGTGTCGGTCATGCCCGGGCGCACACCGACTTCGGTCAGGAAGATCGGCTTGCCATAGGTATTTTTCAGGTATTGCAGCACGTTGGTGTTGCCGCCGCCGGCTTTGGTGATGTCCCCCATGTCCGAATACCAGTGCCATGCCGTGACATCCCAGGTCACCTTGGGATGCCCGCTCGTGCCGTCCGGTTGCGTACCGTTCACCAGCATGTCGTCGAAACCGGTATGCAGCCAGCTGTTCGCGTTGATGATGATCTTGGCGCTGGTATCGACCGACTTGATGCCGTCGATCATGCCCCGAATCGAACCGCGCGCCTTCTGGAACTTGGTGTTGTCGTAATCGCTCGGATTGGTGCCGTCGCAGCCGCATGAGAGGGCCGTGTCACCGAACTCGTTGCCGACTTCATAGTAGTTCACCTTGCCGATCAGCGCGGCCGCTGCGCCTTTGCCGAGGGTGAAGCCATCGTTATACGCGGCGGTTTCGTTGGCGGCGGAGGAATAGTCCGGCGTCAGCACCGGATACACGCTCACGCCTGATGCCTTGCCGGCGTCCGCAAGCTGTCCCACGACGGCGGCGCCTTGCGCGTCCCAGACGTCGTTACGGTACATCGTGACGCCAAGATCCTTCAGCTGGGCGATCTGTGTCGCTTGCGATGAGCGCGCATACGCTCCGCCCTGATTGATGTGTCCGTTCATGCCATAGAAAAGGCCGCCGGTCGATCCGGTCGCCGGCGCTGTCGCGGGGGGCGTTGGGGTCGTTGGGGTCGTTGGGCTTGTTGGGGTCGTCGGGCTGGTCGGGCTGGTCGCCGGACGCGGATCGGTCGTCGCGGCCCACGTGTTGTTCTGCCATTTCCACCACAGCTTCTTGATGTTCTGCTGATAGATCTCGCCGTTGTAATACAGCAGCAGCTGCACGGCCGCGGTAAATCCGGCTTTCGCGCTGTTCACGAGGACGACGCCGTTGGAAACCGTCCATGTATTGCCCGCAGCGTCGACGATCGACGCGGCGGACGGGATCGTCGTGCCACTTGGCGACGCTGTGGCGGCCGCCTTGGCCGACGCCTGGGCGTTTGCCAAGGCGCCAGGCGTCGCACTACCCGGAGAGCCGCCACCGCAGGCCGCAAGGAAGATCGAAGATACTGCGGCGATAGTCGCCACGCGAACCCGTGTCATGAATTTAGTACTCCAAAGTATATATTGCCGTTATGTATTGCTATGGACCGTGGGCATCGAAAGCGCGTGGCTTCCGAGGCGCCAAAGCGGGTCAGTGGCTTTTTAGACGCAAAACCGCCCCTGCAGTGTTTGGCACCGCATTGCAGGCTTTGGCCAATCAGCCAATTTGAATTGGAGTTGCACTCATGCACTCCGAGACGGGAGTGCTATTAAGCGTGCTTGCCACGCACTCGATGGGTAACATGGGTCACCGATGAGGCGGTTGGGCGAGAAGGACAACGCAGGTAAAACATGCCGGGCAACGTTCGTACCGGCAGACGAATGTTAGCTAAATTAAGTAATTTTTGCCCCAGTGCAAGCGTAATAATTTGTAACGCCAGGTATATTTTGCTTATTTGTCCCTTTTAAGTATGGAACGAGGTCGTCCTGGCCGATCGTCGTCGATGCTCCGTTCACGCTGCATTGGCCGTAAGATTCCCGTAAGCGCGCTGCATGGCGTCCCAGATGGGGGCGCGTGCGTCCGAATGCCCTCTAGGGGTTACCCCGCCTTTTCGTCGCTGCCCGCCATCCACTAGCATGCATGTCAGTGGTCTACTGGTCGACCAGTCGACCAGTAGACCAACTGGACCCGTAGTCCATAGGCTCGCCGGCCTAGGTCGGCCTGTGGCTGTTTAAACATCTGTTTAAACGCCTTGTTGAGATGTTCGCGGCAACGCGGCGGAGAAGTTACAAGTTACGATGGAAGCCACCCCCGATACGCGCCAGCCGCCTGCCGACAGTTGGCAGGCCGATTTGGACGACGCGGCGCGCGACGCTCTCCGCGCCCGTTTGCTTGCGGAACTTACCGCGGTGGTGCCCGATTGCCGGGTGCTGCATCGCCTCGAAGACGTCGCGCCGTATGAATGCGACGGTCTCGCCGCCTATCGCCGTCTGCCGCTCGCGGTCGCGTTGCCGACCGACGCAGCGCAGGTGCAGAGGATCGTGCAGGTCTGCCATCGGCTCGGTGTTCCGATCGTGCCGCGCGGCGCCGGCACCGGCTTATCTGGCGGGGCTTTGCCGATCACGACCGGGTTGGTTCTGTCGCTCGCGCGCTTGAACCGCGTAATCGACGTCAACCCGCTCGCGCGCACCGCCACGGTCCAGCCCGGCGTGCGCAATCTGCAGATCTCCGAAATCGCCAGCCCGTACGGGCTGTACTATGCGCCGGACCCGTCGTCGCAGATCGCCTGCACGATCGGCGGCAACGTCGCCGAGAATTCCGGCGGCGTGCACTGCCTGAAGTACGGGTTGACGGTGCACAACGTGCTGCGCGTGCGCGCGGTGACGATGCAGGGACAGTTCGTCGAATTCGGCTCGCTTGCGCCCGATGCGCCCGGGCTGGATCTGCTCGCCGTACTGATAGGCAGCGAAGGCATGTTCGCGATCGTCACCGAGGTGACGGTGCGACTGATCCCGAAGCCGCAATGCGCCCAGGTGATCATGGCGAGCTTTGACAACGTCGAGACCGGCGGCGATGCGGTCGCGGCGATCATCGCGGCGGGGATCATCCCGGCCGGCTTGGAGATGATGGACAAGGCGGCCACGCGTGCGGTCGAGGAGTTCGTGCACGCCGGCTATGACCTCGATGCGGCGGCGATCCTGTTGTGCGAGGCCGATGGCACGCCCGAGGAAGTTGCCGAGGAAATTGCGCGCACCACCGAGGTCCTCAAGCACAGCGGTGCGACGCGAATCCGGGTATCCGGATCGGAGGCGGAGCGCCTGAAGTTCTGGTCCGGGCGAAAGAATGCGTTCCCCGCGGCGGGCCGCGTGTCGCCCGATTACTACTGCATGGACGGCACCATCCCGCGCCGCACGATCGGCACGCTGCTGGGGCGCATCGAAGCCATGGAGCAGAAGTACGGGCTGCGCTGCATGAACGTGTTCCATGCGGGCGACGGCAACATGCATCCGCTGATCCTGTTCAATGGCAACGACCTGGATCAATGGCACCGCGCCGAGGCCTTCGGCGCGGAGATCCTGGAGAGCTGCGTCGAACTCGGCGGCTCGGTCACCGGCGAGCATGGCGTCGGCGTCGAGAAAATCGAATCGATGTGCGTGCAATACACGCCGCAAGAGCGCGATGCGTTTTTCGCGGTCAAGCACGCGTTCGATCCGGACCGATTGCTCAATCCGGACAAGGCGATTCCGAGCCGCGCGCGATGCGCCGAACGCCGCATGGTCGTGCGCGCCGGGGTCTTGCCGCACGCAGATTTGCCGAGGTTCTAATGACCGAAATTGCCAACGTGCTGGAACGCTTCAGCGCGCAAATCCTCGATGCGACTGCAACGAGACAGCCGCTGCGGCTGCGTGGCGGCGACACCAAGCGGTGGTATGGCGAAGCGCCGGGACGCCGGCCGGCGGCCGCGACGCCGGCGCGCGACCTGGGCCATGCGCTCGACATGTCCGGCCAGCCGGATACCGCGGCCGTGCTGCCCACGCTCGATACGCGTGCTTATTCAGGCATTGTCGAATACGATCCGGCCGAACTCGTGATCACCGCGCGCGCGGGAACGCCGCTCGTGGACATCGAGGCGGCGCTCGCCGAACGTGGGCAGATGCTGCCGTTCGAGCCGCCGCATTTTGGCGCGGGCGCAACGCTCGGCGGGTGCATCGCAGCCGGACTTGCGGGCCCGCGGCGTCCCTATACGGGCTCGCCGCGCGACTTCGTGCTGGGTGTCGAGCTGATGGATGGGCGCGCGCAAATCCTGAACTTTGGCGGACGGGTGATGAAAAACGTCGCGGGCTACGACGTCGCGCGTTTGATGGCCGGCTCGCTCGGCACGCTCGGACTGATTCTCAGCGTCTCGCTGAAAGTGTTGCCACGCGCGGTCGCGGACGCGACGCTGAGCTTCGAATGCAGCCAGGAGGACGCGCTGGCGCGATTAAACCAGTGGGCCGGCATGCCGCTGCCGTTGCAGGGCTCGGTATGGCATCGCGGCGTGCTCAGCGTGCGACTGTCAGGCGCGCGAGCCGCGGTCGAAGCGGCGAAACTGTCGCTGGGCGGAACGCTGATGTCGCCCTCGAAGGCAGACGTGTTCTGGCAGACGCTTCGTGAGCATGCTCACCCATTCTTTGCCCCGGCCGGACAAGCATTGTGGCGCATCGCGGTGCCGCCTACGACCGTGCCGCTCGATCTGGGCGGCGATCAGCTGGTCGAGTGGGGCGGCGGGCAGCGCTGGCTATGGGCGGATGCGAGCGCGTCTCGCGCCGCTTCGCTGCGCGAGACGGCAGCGCTGCACGGCGGACACGCAACATTGTTCCGGTTCGGCGAGGGGGCGGGACTTAGCGACGAGAACGTCGACCGCGACCCCAATGCCCACACTGACGCCGACATCCCCGCGGTGTTCACGCGTGTGCCGGAGCCCATTCTCGACATCCATCGCCGCCTGAAGGCCGCGTTCGATCCGGCGGGCATATTCAATCCCGGGCGTATGTATCGAGACCTGTAAATCATGCAAACCAACCTTGCCGAGTTCATCCGCGACACCGACGACGGCCGCGAAGCCGAGGCGATCCTGCGCAACTGCGTGCACTGCGGCTTTTGCACCGCGACTTGCCCGACCTACGGTCTGCTCGGCGACGAACTGGACGGACCGCGCGGGCGCATCTATTTGATCAAGTCGTTCTTCGAAGGCGGCGAAATCACGCGCAGCACGCAGGTACACTTGGATCGCTGCCTGACCTGCCGCAACTGCGAGTCGACCTGTCCGTCCGGCGTTCAATACGGACGTCTGGTCGAGATCGGCCGCAAGCAGGTCGAAAAGAAGGTCAGCCGTCCGCTTGGCGAGCGGCTGATGCGCCGCGCGCTAGCGAGCACGCTGCCCAACGGCAAGCTGTTCGGTATCGCCATGAAGGCGGGGCGCGGGGTTCGCCTGCTGCTGCCGAAAACGCTGCGCGACAAAGTGCCGAAGGCGTCGCCCTCCGGCGCCTGGCCGACGCGCCGGCACGCGCGCCAAGTGCTGATGCTGGGCGGCTGCGTGCAGCCGTCGATGCTGCCGAACATCAATAGCGCGACCGCCCGTGTGCTCGACAAACTTGGCATCGAGACCCTTGTGGCGCCGAGCGCGGGCTGCTGCGGCGCATTGCGTCTGCACTTGAACTACCACGACGACGCGCTCGACGACGTGCGCCGCAATATCGATGCGTGGTGGCCTTACGTCGAGGGCATGGCCAGCGGCGTCGACGGGACGACCGGCCACGGCGCTAAGGGTCCAGGCGTCGAGGCGATCGTGATGAATGCGTCGGGTTGCGGCGCGACGGTGCGCGAATATGGCCATCTGCTGCGCAACGACCCCGCCTATGCGCATAAGGCGCAGCGGATCTCCGCGCTGACGCGCGATATTTCGGAACTGCTGGCCGATTGCGTCCCTGAACTGGCGCGGCTGGCCGGACAGTCCCCCGCGCGACGCGTGGCCTACCATCCGCCGTGCACGCTGCAGCACGGTCAGAAGGTGCACGGCACGGTGGAAGCGGTGCTGGCGGCCTTAGGCGTCGATGCGAAGCTGCCGGCCGACAAGCACCTGTGCTGCGGCTCGGCAGGGACCTACTCGGTGCTCAACCCCGGCATCGCGAATGCGCTGCGCGAGCGTAAGCTCGGTGCGCTGCAAAAGACTGGCCAGGAGGGTCCCGACCTGATCGTGACCGGCAACGTCGGCTGCATCACCCATCTACAAGCCGGCACCGGCACGCCGGTGCGCCACTGGATCGAGTTGGTCGATGTAATGCTGGCGTAGCCCGCCGAAGCTTGTCTCCTCGTTTTTCAGAATTGTCCGATTTGCTCGCCGCGCCCGCCATGTTCTGATCTGAGGCGGTGCGCGGCGGGCGAGGCCTCGGCCCGCGTCGCGCCCTGCGTCGTGCGGCCGGCCAGGCGCTGGCCGCATCATTGGGTCAACCGCTATCGGAAAGGGGGGCGAAGTGACGTTGCGCGTCGTAGCGGCGGACGATCATCCATTCGTACTGCTGGGTATCCGGGCCGCGCTCGATGCGGCGCGTAGGGTGTCGGTCGTCGGCGAAGCCACGTGTGCGAGCGACTTGCTCGACATCTTGGGAAGTACCGCATGCGATGTGGTGGTGACCGATTTCTCGATGCCCAACCCCTATCGCCCCGGCGATGACGGGCTGCGCCTCATCGAGCAAATGCGTCGCGACTGGCCCGAACTGTCGATCGTCGTGCTGACCACGCTGGCGACCCCCAGCATCCTGCGTTCGCTGGTCGAAGCGGGGGTGCTGGGCGTGATCAACAAAATGGAATCGATGCGCGAACTGGCCGCCGCGGTGCGGGCGGCGTCCAAGGGGCGGCGTTATCTCGGCAAGGTGGCCCATGAGTCGCTGTTGATCCGCTCGCCAAACCAGCCGCTCGCGCCCCTCGCGGCGTCGCTGACGCCGCGCCAATACGAGGTGGTGCGGCTCTTCTCTCAAGGTTTGTCGGTGACCGAGATCGCGCGGCGGCTGAGCCGCGACATCCGGACCATTAGCCGCCAGAAACGCGATGCAATGCGCAAGATCGGTGTGCAGACGGATTCGGCTTTATTCGCTTATGCACGCGCGCATGGTTTGGCTGCCTAAGCATCGGATCGGCGATTATGACGACAAAAATTCGCATCATTTGCGCGGACGACCACCCGGTCATGCGCCTGGGCGTGCGCAAGTACCTGAACGACAGCGCGCGCTTCGAAGTCATCGGCGAAGCCGCCGATCTGCCGCAGTTGGATCGAGTTCTCGAACAGCATCCGTGCGATGTGCTGATCACCGATGTATCGATGCCGTGCGGCCCCGGCGACGCAAGCATGCTCGTCGCGCTGAAGCGCTATCGGCGCAGTTGTCCCGACATGGCGATCGTAGTGGTGACGGTGGTCGAAAACGGATTGTTGCTGCGTGGCCTGACGCGTGCGGGCGTTCATGCGATCGTGAGCAAGCACGACGCATTCCGCGAACTGCGCACCGCATTAGAGCAGGTGAACGCCGGCGGCACATATTTCTCGACCACCATCCTGGAGTTGCTGAACCGGCCGCTGCGCGAACTGAGCCGGACCGGCGCGCTGACGCGCCGAGAGTGGGACATTGTGCAACTATTTGTCGCCGGCCGGTCTGTGTCCGAAATTGCCGTGCAACTGGGGCGCAGCCGAAAGACCGTCAGCGCGCAAAAGCGTAGCGCGATGAAAAAGCTCGGTTTCCAGACTGACGGGCAGTTTTTCTGCGGCTTCATCGATGCCAATGTCGGCTGATCCGCTTCCAGTAGCCCGATGCACTGCCGCGCGCGGACCGCGGGGGGGCGTGCTGGTTGCCGAAGACGAGCCGGTCAGTCGCCATCTGCTGCTGCACCAGATCACGCAACTGGGTTACCGCTGCGACTTGGCTTGCGATGGCGCGCAGGCACTGAGAATGCTGCGGCACACGCGTTACGACGTGCTGCTGACCGATTGTCAGATGCCCAAACTCAGCGGCTATCAGCTCGCCGCGCAAGTCCGGGCTCAAGAGCCGTGCGGCGTGCGCCCTATGCCGATCATCGGCATGAGCGCGAGCGTATCGCCCGAAAACGTGCGTGCATGCCGCGAAGCCGGCATGGATTACTGCCTGGAAAAGCCGCCATGCGCCCATGCGCTGGGACGGCTGTTGCTGCGTTGGTGCCATGGCGGCGCGTCGCGCTTGCCTGAGCCGCCCCGTCAGCCGATGCGGCGCGAACGCGCCGAGCAAGTGCCGCTGGATATTCCGGCGCTGATCAATGCGTGGGGCGACGCGCGCTCGGTTCAGCAGGTGCTAACGATTTTTGTCGCGACGTTCCGGGCAGACCTGCTCACTCTGCGGGACCGGGTCCATGCGCGCGATATCGACGCGCTGCGCGAGTGGCTGCATCGTGCGGTAGGCGCGGCAAGCGTCTTGCGACATGCGCCGCTGCTGGACATGCTCGACTCCCTGAAATACAGTCTGCGCACTCGACCTTACGCGTACTTCCGCCACGACGCGGCGCACTTTTGCAAGGAATGCGCGCAGCTGCTCGGCTACATCGAGCAGCAGGCATACGGACTGGGCTGACCGCTTGTGCCGGGTCTCCCTCGACGTGCGATTTCGGCTAGTATGGCGGCGCAGGTCGCGTCAAACCGCACCGTACGCACCTCATAGCCGATCTCGCGGCGGTGTTTGGCGATTTTGGAATAGCGATGCCTCGTTCAACTCTAGGAGATGATAATGAAAAAGCTGCCTTTGATCGCTGTTGCCGCTCTAGCGCTGAGTCTGGGCGCCCCGGCCCTGGCGCTCGCGGATATGGTCACATTCAAGGCCAATTTGCAGCCGTCCAGCGAAGTGCCGCCAAACACCAGCACTGGAAGCGGTGCGCTTGACGCGACCTATGACACGTCCAGCAAGGACTTCAGCTGGAAGTCGACGTATGCGGGCCTGACCGGCCCGACGACGATGGCGCATTTCCACGGACCCGCGCCGGTGGGTCAGAATGCGGCCATTGTGGTGCCGATCCCCACGAACGCGCTGGCCAGCCCGATCCAGGGTCATCAGACGCTCACGGACGCGCAGGCGAACGACTTGCTCGCCGGCAAGTGGTATTTCAACGTGCACACCGCTCAGCATCCGGGCGGCGAAATTCGCGGGCAGGTGCTGCGCACGAACTAACCGGGGCATGCGCGTGCCGCTCAGCGCGACTCGGACTATACATCGATCACCGACGCGTCATACGCGGCACGCACGGCCGCTTCCCCGTACTTGCGCTCGAGCCGGCGCACCGTGAAATGCCCGCGGGCCATCTGCTGAAAATGCTCGATGAACACGGTGTTGACCAGAGCACCCAACACCGCGCCGATCACGGGAATCGACTTTGCCGCGATCTGTTCGGTGACCTGCACCGAAAAACGTCCTGCGATGACGTTTAGCAGGCGTACGAGCGCGGCCGAGCCATGCGAGGCGAGCCCCTTTGCCGCTATCTCGGCGGACGCTTTCGACACCGCCTGCGCGAGTGCGCCGCGCACGAAGAAGTAACCGAGTTCGGCGTTATCGTCGGACTTGGACGAGCCCCCCATCCCGAGCACCATGAGGCACTGCAGTTGCGTGTCGTCGCTTAGATCTTCACCCTCGCTGCGCGCGATCTCGCAAATGGAGCGGAACATGAGCGTGGTGGTCAGCGGCAGTTCGACGGGCAGCGCGATCAGGCCAAATGCACCGCCAGCGGCGCCCGTCGTTGCGACCGCGATCTTGTGAAGCCAGTTATGCGGCTTTGCCGGCGGCTTGGCGGCGGGCGCGAGGGTGTCGTCGCCCGTTAAGACCGAACCGTATGACGCGCCCGCGTCCAAACCACGCGGGCTGTCGACGGTGCGCAGCGCAATCGTCAGGCACCGTTTCAGCGCCGCGTGCGTGGCATCCGTGATCGTGGCGTTGGCGCCCATCGGCAGATGCGACAACAGCTTCTCGAACGGTGTGCCGATCGCGCTGGCCAGTTTCATCGCCAGTCCGGGACTGTCCAGCGTGGCTTTCGCGCGGCGCAGCGCGCCCAGGTCTTCGTTCGTCAGCGGCGGGGCGGGCATGGACGCTGTCTCCTCGAGGAAAATAAATCAATCATTGCACTGCCGCTCGCTCGGCGCCCGAGAGCGCCCGGCGCTTCGACGGCGTCGAAGCGTTTGGATCGGGATGCCATGCTAAGATTCCATCAATTGACTTGGCAATCATTGTGCGAGCAAAAGATGAGCGTCCATACCGCCGCCCAGCATTCGAGCGCCCAGGTGCTGCCGTTTCGCGAGTCACTGCTCGCGATGCTCGGGATTTCCTTCGTGACGATGCTGGTCGGGCTCGACCAGACCGTGGTCGGCATCGCCCTGCCGACGATTGTCGCCGAACTGAAGGGTTTCGAGCTGTATGCGTGGGTAGCGACATCGTATCTGCTGACGTCGGTGATTACCGTGCCGATATTTGGCCGGCTCGGGGACTACTATGGGCGAAAGCCGTTCTTGATCGCGTCGATCATCCTGTTCACCGGCGCCTCGGTGCTGTGCGGGATGGCGAACGACATGCTGTGGTTGGTAGCGGCGCGCGGCCTGCAAGGCATCGGCGGCGGAATGCTGGTCGGCAGCGCGTTCGCAAGCATCCCGGACCTGTTTCCGGACCCGTACGTGCGGCTGCGCTGGCAGGTGATGATGAGTTCCGCATTCGGCATCGCGAACGCCGTCGGGCCGTCGCTAGGCGGCTTCCTGACGCAGTATGCCGGCTGGCGCTCGGTGTTCTATGTGAACCTGCCGATCGGCCTGCTGTCCTTGTTCTTCGTTTGGCGTTTCCTGCCGCATATGCGGCACGTCAAGCACCCGGGCCGGATGCGCCTGGATTGGCCCGGTGCGTTGTTGATCGCCGCAGCGCTCGGCGCCTTTCAGTTATTCGTCGAATTGCTGTCCACGCATGGCATCGACGGCCGCACACTGGCACTGGCGCTGGCCGGCATCGCATCCGGGGTCGCGCTGTGGAAGTGGGAGCGGCGCGCACCGCAGCCCATTCTGCCGATCGACATGTTCGCCAACTCCAGTCTGTCCGCGCTATTCGTGTTGGCGGTGCTTGGCGGGTTTGCGATGTTCTCGCTGCTGTTCTATGCGCCGTTGCTGTTCCAGGGCGGCTTCGGCATGTCGCCGCGCGATGCCGGCGTGGTGGTCACCCCGCTGGCGGTCTGCATCACGCTTGGCAGCATCGTGAATGGCCGCATCGTGACGCGCGTGGCGAAGCCGAACATCATGCTGTACCTCGGCTTCGGACTGGTCGCGCTGTCCTGTCTGGGTGTGGCCATGTCCACGCGCGCGACGCCGCACATGCTGCTGATGCTGATCATGCTGTGTGGCGGCTTTGGGCTGGGCTTCGTTATGCCGAACCTCACCGTGTTCGCGCAGCAAAGCGCCGGCCGCGAGCATCTCGGCATCGCCACCGCGCTGCTGCAATCGCTGCGGATGGTCGGGGGCATGATCGGCACGGCGTTGACCGGGACACTGGTCAGCCTGATGTATGCACGCGGCGTGCGCGATGCGCTGCGGCGAGCCCATGCCGATGCGTGGTTCGCGAGTTTCAGCGACCCCCACGTGTTGATCGACCACACCGCGCAAGCGCGCTTGATCGCGGGACTCACGCACACCGGCCATGACGCGTTCACGTTGCTGGAGGCATCGCGTGCCTCGCTGGTGACGGCGATTCATCTCGGCGCCGCGGTCGCTGCGGCGGTGGCGATCATGGCTTTGTGGCAAGCACGGCGCGTCCCGCACGTGAAGCTTGGGCGTGCGGAAGAACCGGCCGTCGCCGCCGATTGAAGCTTGGAGGAAGTGCGATGGAGACCCAGGACCGTATCGCGGTCGTCCAGCAATTCGGACGTACCTACCGGGCGTTCATGGCCGCGTTCGAGGCAAGCGTCGGTCAGCCGATGCCGCGTTGGCGCGTGTTGATGGCGTTGTACGATCAGGTGTCGCCGATCCAGTCGCAGAAGCAACTGGTCGAGCGGCTGACCATGGACCCCGGCGCCCTGACGCGCCAACTGAAGCAACTCGAAGCGCTGGGCTGGATCGAGCGCAGCACCGACGCTCGCGACAACCGCCTGACCAATGTGGTCCTGACGGCGCAGGGACGTGCCGTGGTCGAACAAAGCCTGCCGCGCCGTCAGGCGTTTCTCGCATCGAGCCTGGCCGGCGTCCCGGACCACGAATTGAGCGCGATGCAGCACGCGCTCAAGATCATGGAAGACACGGTGGCGCGTATTGGCGCCGCGGCGTCGGCGGCATCGGCAACATCGTCGGCATCGTCGGCATCGTCGGCCGACGAGGACCGCAGCGCCTAGTTCGCACGCGGCCTGCCCATGGCCGCAAGCCGTGTCCTCAGAAAAACGTCTCGATCACCTCGACGACGTCATACGCGGCATCGACGACCACCACACTGCGCCACTTGTCGAACGTCAAGCATGGATGCGAGATGTCGAACGCGACCAAGTCACCGACCTTGATGTCGTCGCCGGGCTTGATCCGCATATAGGCGTGCTGGTCCATCATGCCGAACACTTGCCACCCGTCGCCGACAGTTAGCGCGCGGGGCATGCTCATGCCCGCCCGGTAGTGCTGCGCCGGCTCGGGCATACCCGCATCGAACGCGGCGTCGCGCTTGCCCAGGCCGATGATGGCGCGGTCGGGCTCGGGGATCGACTGCACATAGGCCCACAGCTGCAGCGCCGGCAGCAGCCCTTCGCCCATCTGTCGCGCGATCGGGTTGCGCGCGAAAATGTCGGTCTGTGCCTTCTTGTAGAGGCCGACGTCATGCGTCAGGTAGCAGCCCGGCCGCAGCACGACTTCGATCTGCTCCCCCGCCCGCGCGAATTCCTCGGCCACCACGTCGTACCAGGCCGATCCTGCCCCCGTCAGCAAGGCCGGCGCGCGCGCGGTGCACTGCCGGGCGACGAGTTCGCGGGTCAGTTCGACCGCGTCGCGCAGGAACGCGCGCACTTCGGATTCCTCTTGCAATACGCCTTCGAAGAGCTCCACGCCGGCCAGCCGCAGAGCGTGCGGCCAGCGCGCGATCGCCTCGATCACCGCTTCGCGCTGCGCCGCATCGCGCACGCCGGTGCGGCCGCCACGCACGCCGAGTTCGAGCAGCACGTTGAGCGGCCGTTTCGCCGCGCCGAAGAACGCGCCGAGCTGGTCGACGCCGTCGACCGAGTCGACCAGGCAATAGAATTCGAAATCGGGATCGCTCAGCAGCTCCGCAATGAGCGCCATGTTGCGTTGGCCGACCAGCTGGTTCGCCATCAGCACGCGCCGCACACCGCCGCGATACGCGGCGCGCGTCTGATGCGCGGTCGCCAGCGTGATGCCCCATGCGCCGGCGCGCAACTGTTCGCGGAACAATTGTGGCGCCATTGTGGTCTTGCCGTGCGGCGCCAGTTTGAGGCCGTACTGATCGACGAAGCGTTGCATCCATGCAAGGTTGTGATTGATCCGCTCGCGGTACAGCACCGCAGCCGGCAGGCTCAAGTCTTCTCTCAGCAAGTTCCAGTCGAGGCGCCTGGCGTCGCCGAGCGGCACGCTTGCGCCCGGCAACGCGCCGAGGCCTTTGTCGGAAGGGTTCACCGTGGCTTGCTGATAGTTAGTAACTTTCATCTAAATAGCCTCCATCGAATCAATACGGGCTTCTACTGAAGTGCAATCGCACGTAGCGGGATTGACGCGCATAGTGTACAGAAAGTAACATGTAAGCGAAATGTTAGTAAGTACCAGAAGCCATTTGATGAACGCTCAGGCGCCAACTGTTGACATCGTCGCGCGCATCACCGAGCACATGCCGGCGCTGCGCGCCGCCGAGCGCAAGGTAGGACTGCTGATTCTCGGCGACCTGATCGGCACTGCGCGCGCCAGCATTCAGGCGCTCGCACAGCGTGCGGGCGTCAGCGTCGCCACGGTCACGCGATTCGCCAAGGCGGTCGGCTGTCGCGACGTGCGCGAGTTGAAGCTGCTGCTGGCGCAGGCGGGGGCGGTGGGCGAACGCTTTCTTCAGGACGCCGCGCCCCATCCGGCGTCGGACTCGCTCGCGGCGCGCATCTTCGAAGAGATCCGCACCACGCTCGCGCACAACTGCGGACTACTCGACGGCGCGCCGGTCGCGGCTGCCGCCGACGCATTGCTCGCCGCGCGCATGATCTACGTGTTCGGGATGGGCGGCGGCTCGACCATGCTCGCCGACGAGCTGCGCTTCCGGCTGGTGCGCCTTGGCCGCCCTGTCGCCAGCTACCAGGACGCCGTGCTGCAGCGTATGGTCGCCAGCACACTGTCTCGGGATGCCGTGGTCGTAGCGTTGTCGGCGACCGGGCATATGCCGGAAATCATCGCCAGCAGCCGGATAGCGCGCGAGTACGGCGCAACGGTGCTAGCGGTGACCGCACCCGGTTCGCCGCTGGCCGATTGCGCCGACCTGCTGATTCCGCTGCTCACGTGCGAAACGGACTTTATCTACAAGCCGTCGTCGTCGCGCTACGCGATGTTGATGGCGCTGGACGTTTTGGTGACCGAGCTTGCGACCAAGCAAAGCGATCTGAGCCGTGAACTGCTTCGCCGCACTAAATATGCGCTCGACGCGCATCGCGGCGGTGGCGAACGCCAACCCCTAGGAGACTGACCATGCATTCACGTCCGCAAGCCTCCGACACGCCGTCCGACACCCCGTCGGAAACGTGCTCCGATAGGTTCGCCGATACGCTCATCCTTGGCGCGATGCTGTATGACGGCAGCGGTGCGCTGCCTATCGAGTGCGACGTGGCGCCGCGTGACGGCAAGATCGCCGCACTCGGCAAGCTGTCGAACTGGCGCGCCGAAGCGGTGGTCGAGGCGCGTGGCCGCGCGCTGGCGCCGGGTTTTATCGATGTGCACACGCACGACGACACGCATGTGATCGGTTCGCCCGCTATGCTGCCCAAGTTGTCGCAAGGCGTGACAACGGTGATTGTCGGCAATTGCGGGATCAGCGCGTCGCCGGTGGCGCTCAAGGGCGCTCCGCCCGACCCGATGAATCTGCTAGGCGGCCGTGACGCATTCGTCTACCCGCGCTTTGTCGACTACGTGGAGGCGGTCAATGCCGCGCAACCGGCGGTCAACGTCGCCGCGCTGGTCGGCCACACCGCCCTGCGCAACAATCATTTGGATCGGCTTGACCGCACTGCGACACCCGCGGAGATCGACGCGATGCGAGCACAACTGACCGACGCGCTGGAGCACGGTGCGCTGGGTTTGAGCAGCGGACTCGCCTACAGCTCGGCATTCAGTGCGTCGCCTGAGGAAATCATGGCGCTGGCCGAACCGCTCGCCGCGTCGCACGCGATCTACACGACGCATATGCGCACGGAGTTCGATGCGATTCTCGACGCAATGGAGGAGGCATACCGGGTCGGCAAGCACGCGCGCGTGCCGGTGGTGATTTCGCACCTCAAATGCGCGGGGCCGTCGAACTGGGGCCGCAGCGCCGAGGTGCTCGAGTCGCTTGGCCGCGCCCGTGCGTACCAGCCGGTCGGTTGTGACTGCTATCCATACAACCGCAGCGCCTCGACGCTGGACCTCAAGCAGGTCTGCGGCGACATCGACATCACGATTACCTGGTCGGAACCCCACCCCGGGATGGCCGGCAAATTGCTGACGGAGATCGCGGCCGCGTGGGACGTGACGCAGCAAGAAGCCGCCAAACGCCTGCAGCCTGCCGGCGCGGTGTATCACAACATGAGCGAGGACGACGTGCGGCGCATCCTGGCGCACCCGGCGACTATGGTCGGCTCGGACGGTCTGCCGAACGATCCGCTGCCGCATCCGCGACTGTGGGGCGCGTTTCCGCGCGTGCTGGGGCACTATGTGCGCGAGGCGGGACTGTTGCCGCTCGAGGAGGCGATTCGCAAGATGACTGGCCTGTCCGCCCAGCGCTTCGGCCTCGAAGAGCGCGGCCGGGTGAAGGTCGGGTATCACGCGGACCTGGTGCTGTTCGACCCGGCGACGATCCGCGACGCGGCGACTTTCGCCGAGCCGCGCCAGCCCGCCGACGGGATCGACGCCGTGTGGGTCAACGGCGTGCTGAGCTACCGTGATCGCGCAGCGACGGGTGCGCGTGCGGGGCGCTTCGTCGCGCGCGCACGCGTGGGGGGCTACGATGGGCAGGCATTCTGAGCGGTTCTAATCTAAAGGAGAGTGAACGTTGAAACGATACGGAGTCGAAGGCGGGCAGGGCACGGGTGGACAACGGATGCCGTTCGCGCGCGCGGTCGAGGCGGACGGCTGGCTGTATGTGTCCGGCCAGAC
>Ga0310811_10003310_pt1 | contig 20254 bp, 17 predicted proteins | sample YCmetagenome_FD_207642 | JGI IMG/M metagenome (GOLD analysis project Ga0310811, IMG submission 207642) | Soil microbial communities from experimental microcosm in Duke University, North Carolina, United States - YC | ecosystem: Engineered > Artificial ecosystem > Soil microcosm > Unclassified ...
CTGGGTCTGGTTGCTGCTCGACGAAGTGCCGACCGCCTACGGGCTCGCAGGCGGCGCGATCGTGCTTTGCGCGGTGGTGGCGCTCACGCTGTCGTCGGCGCGGCGGCGCAGCGGCGCCGTGCGCGCGGCGCAGGCGGCGGAGTGAATCCGTCTCAGTGGGCGCCGAGCAGCAGGCGCAGCTTCTCCGCCAATTCGGCCTTGCGATAGGGCTTGGCGAGCACGGCCTCGCCCTCCGGAATCGGATCGGCGCGGCCAGCGCTGTCGATCGAGCCCGAGGCGAAGAGAACCGGCAGACCCGGCTTGCGCCGGCGCGCCTCCGCGGCCAGCGCCGGGCCGCTCATGCCGGGCAAGCCGACATCGGTCAGAAGCAAGCGTATGTCGCGCTCTTCGTCGAGCACGCGCAGCGCCGCGGAACCGTCGCCGACGGCCAGCGCCTCGTAGCCGAGCGACGAGAGCACGGCCTGGGCGTAGTCGCGGACCATCTCGTCGTCCTCGACGACGAGAACCTTGGATCCCGTCAATCCGTTTGCCGCCGCTTCGCTCATTTGTCCCACGACCCCGCGCTTGACGCGCGTCTGATTTCGTTGGTGGCACGCATCCCGCCCGTCAAATACGGCCGACGAGCCGAACTTGTCCTTGGCGCAGTCGCATCGCGGCCATCGTTCAAGCGCAGATGCGTCGCTAACGCCGCACTCATCCTGCCGGCACCGTGGTTAAAAAATTGCAACCAAAAGCAGAAATCTTGTCGCCACGCCCGTGACTCACCATAATCTGCTGATTTCACCGGTAATTTGCCGGATTGCAACAGTAGCTGCTGATATCTTTCGCTTCACGAGTGCAGGACGGGGGACCGCCGGTCGAACAATGGCGAAGATCCTGCTCGTCGACGACGACACGCTGGTGCGCACGTCGTTGTCCCTGGCTCTCGAAGATGCCGGGCACGCGGTCGTGCAAGCGGTCAACGGCGACGAGGGCCTCGATGCGCTGGCGCGCGAAATGTTCGATGTCGTCGTGCTCGACATCCTGATTCCCGAGCGCGAAGGCATCGAAACCATCCGCGAAATCCGCAAGAAATGGGCGGCCTTGCCCGTGCTCGCCATCTCGGGGGGCGACAAGACCGGCTGGTGCGATTTCCTGCGCATGGCCCGCGAGCTGGGTGCCAACGACACGTTGGCGAAGCCTTTCAATTCCACCGATTTCGCCGTCCGGGTGACACGGCTGCTCGAGCGGCGCGCCCGCTAGCGGGCTCTTGGCCCTAGTTCCGCGTTGCCGGAGGGGCTCGCGGCAGGCTATCAAGCGCCGCACTTCATGGGTCCCTTCAGCGCCATGCCCGCCGCTGGCCTTTCGTCACGCACCAAAGCCGGCGCCGCCACGAGTCCGCCGGGAAAATCCTGATGCGTCGCCTGTTTCGCGCGACATTGCGCTTCCTTCAGGTGATTGCCGTCGCGCTGCTCGTCGCCGCGTCGGTCGGCCTCTGGTGGCTCGACGCGTCGCTGCCGGAGTTGAGCGGCTCCTACACCGTCACCGGCATCACCGAGCCGGCGCGCATCGTGCGCGACAAGAACGGCGTCCCGCACATCTACGCCGAGACCTACGAAGACGCGATGTACGCGCTCGGCTTCGTGCACGCGCAGGACCGCCTCTTCCAGATGGAAAGCCAGCGCCGCATCGGCGCCGGCCGCATGTCGGAGGTCGCCGGCAGCAGCACGGTCGGTCTCGACCGCATGATGCGCGCGCTCGGCCTCTATCGCCGCGCCGAGGCCGATTTCCAGCATTTGGAGCGCGACACGCAGCGCGCGCTCGAAGCCTATGCCGCCGGCGTCAATGCCTATCTCACGCACAGGCGCGAGAAGCTGCCGCCCGAGTTCCTGATCATCGGCGAACCCGAGCCCTGGAAGCCGGCGGATACGCTGGTCTGGGGCAAGCTGATGGCGCTCAACCTCTCGACCGGCTGGCGCGAGAAGCTGCTGCGCGCGGTGTTCGTCCAGCACCTCGGCGCGGAGAAGGCGGCGGCGTTCTTTCCGCCCTACCCCGCCAACGGCCCGGTCACGCTGCAGCGCGACCGCGCGGCTGTGCCAGCCGAGGCCCTGCCGTCCGACGTGCCGGCGCTGGCGCTCTGGCGCTCTCTGCCCGAGCTGCTGCTGCGCCGCGGGCTTTCCAACCAATGGGTGTCGGCCGGCGCGCGCACCGACAGCGGCAAGCCGATCCTCGCCAACGATCCGCACCTGGCGCTCGATGCGCCCTCGCTCTGGTATCTCGTGCGCATCGATACGCCGCAAGTGAAGCTCGCCGGCGCGTCGGTGCCCGGCGTGGGCGGCATCGTCCTCGGCCATAACGGCCACATCGCCTGGGGCGTCACCACCTCCTACATCGACACCGAAGACCTCGTCATCGAGCGGATCGACCCCGAGCAGCCGGATCACTACCTGACGCCCGAGGGCGGCAAGCCGTTCACGACGCGCACCGAAAAGATCCGCGTGCGCTTCGGCGCCGACGTGACGATGACGGTTCGCGAGACGCGGCACGGGCCCGTCCTCGACGACACCATCGCCGCGCGCTTCCGCCCGAAGCTGGAGCCCGGCCATTTGCTGGCGCTGCATGCGCCGTGGCTCGAGCCCAACGACACCACCGCCGACGCGCTGCGCCACCTCCACTACGCGCGCAATTGGGACGATTTCGGCGTGGCGCTGGCGAAGTTCGTGGCGCCGGTGCAGAACTTCCTCTACGCCGACACCGCCGGCAACATCGGCTACTACGTGCCCGGGCGCATTCCGGCGCGCAAGGAAGACAATGGCGGACTGCCCCGCCCCGGCTGGAGCGAGAGCCGCGCCACGGTCCCCTACATCCCGTTCGCCGAGCTGCCGCACGCGTTCAATCCGCAGAAGGGCTTCATCGTCAACGCCAACAACCGCATCGTCGGTCCGGAATATCCCTATTTCCTCTCGCGCGAGTGGGGCGACCACTATCGCGCCGAGCGCATCGAGGCGCTGCTCGGCGCCGGCGGAAAACAGAGCGCCGACACCACCGCCGCGATCCAGGGCGACCACGTCTCGCTGATGGCGCGCGATCTCTTGCGCTTCATGATGCAGATCCCGGCCGAGCGGATGCCGAAGGCCGTGAGCGCCGCGCCGGCGCTGGCGCTGCTGCGCAACTGGGACGGCACGATGGACCGCAACCGCGCCGAGCCGCTGATCTTCACGGTCTGGCTCGCGGCGCTGAACCGCCGCCTCTACGCCGACGAGCTCGGCGATTGGGGCGCCGAGTTCGTCTCGCTGCGCCCCGACGTCGTGAAGCTGATCCTGACCAAGCACACCGAGTGGTGCGACGACACGACGACGACGCCGGTCGAGACCTGCCCCGAGATGCTCGCGCTCTCGCTCGGCGACGCGCTCGCCTGGATCGAGGCGCGCTACGGCAGCCAGGTTTCGCGCTGGCGCTGGGGCGCCGCGCACCATGCCGAGATGCGTCACCGCCTGTTCAGCGTGCTGCCCGTCATCAACGGCTTCGGCACGCTCTCGATCGAGGCCGACGGCGACGGCCGCACGGTCAACAAGGCCGACATGTTCGTGCGCGACGCGAAGGCGCCCTACGCCGCGCGTCACGGCGCCGGCTTTCGCGGCATCTACACGCTCGCCGATCTCGACGCATCGCGCTTCATCCTCTCGACCGGCCCGTCCGGCCATCCGCTCTCGCGCTTCTACGACAGCATGCTGAAGGATTGGCGCGACGTGCGGTACGTGACTCTCGCGCGGACTCGCGAGGAGGCCGAGAAGGGCGCGGCCGGCATCATCGATTTGAAGCCGCTGCGATGAGCGCGCGAGCGCTGCCCGTCACGTTCGCCGACATCACGAGCGCCGCCGTCACCATCGCCGGCGCCGTCGAACGCACGCCGATGGCGCATTCGCGCACGCTTTCGGAGATCTGCGGCTGCACGATCGTTCTGAAGTTCGAGAATCTGCAATACACGGCCTCGTTCAAGGAGCGCGGCGCGCTCAACAAGCTCGCGCGCCTTTCACCGGCGCAGAGGAAGGCCGGCGTTATCGCCTGCTCGGCCGGCAATCACGCGCAGGGCGTCGCCTATCACGCGCAGCGCCTCGGCATCCCGGCCGTGATCGTGATGCCCGAGGGCACGCCGTTCACCAAGATCAACCAGACGCGGCGCTTCGGCGCCGAGGTCGTCGTGCACGGGCTCGATCTTTCCGAAGCGCAGGACCGCGCCGACGCTCTACGGCAAGAGCGCAGTCTGCTGTTCGTGCATCCCTACGACGACGCCGAGATCATCGCCGGCCAGGGAACGATCGCGCTCGAAATGCTCGACGGCGGCAGCGAGCTCGATGCGCTCGTCGTGCCGGTCGGCGGCGGCGGCCTCATCTCGGGCATCGCCGTGGCGGCGAAGGCCTTGAAGCCGGATATCGTGCTCTACGGCGTCGAGGCCGCCCTATACCCGGCGATGTCGCAGGTGCTGCGCGGCGCGGAGCCGCGCGCTGGCGGCGTCACCATCGCCGAGGGCATCGCGGTGAAGCGCCCGGGCGAGATCACGCGCAAGATCGTCAAGGACCTGGTGGAAGACATCCTCCTCGTCAGCGAGGACGCGCTCGAGCAGGCCGTGCTGCTGATGCTCGAGATCGAGAAGTCGGTGACCGAAGGCGCCGGCGCCGCCGGGCTCGCCGCCGTCATCGCCAACCGCGAGCGCTTCAAGGGCAAGCGCGTCGGCATCGTGATCTCCGGCGGCAACGTCGACGCGCGGCTCTTGTCGGCGATCCTGCTGCGCGGCCTGGTGCGCTCGGGCCGCCTCGTGCGCCTCCGCGTCGACATCAGCGACCAGCCGGGCCTCCTGGGCCGCGTCGCCAACCTCATCGGCGCCGCCGGGGGCAACATCGTCGAAGTCTACCACCAGCGCCTGTTCCACGACGTGCCGCTCAAGATGGCCGAGCTCGACGTGGTGATCGAGACACGCGACGCGCGCCACATCGACGAGATCCTGGCGGCATTGCGCGCCGCCGGGCTTCCCGCCAATCTCTTGAGCAGCGTCACCGGCGAAGAAATCCGTTAGTGCCCCCGCGGGGCACTTGACCTGGATCATGCCGAACGCCGGCCCCATGCGGCAGTTATTGAGACATTAAGAAGGAGACCTCTCGACCATGCCCCGCAAACCCATCACCTGGTTCTGTGTCGCCGACGCCGGCCACGCCCGCATCAAGGAAGCGACGGTGCTGACGCCGCCGCTGCCGACCGTCACGACCTTGAAGCACGAAATCTACGAGCACGGCCGCTTCGAGGCGGCCGGCAAATCGCAGGAAAGCGCCACCTCCGCGCATCACGGTTTCCAGGACGCCGAGGGACCGATCCGCCGCGAGAAGCGCGAATTCGCCCATGTCGTGGCCGACTACCTCAACGACGCGGCCATGCGCGGCGCGTTTCAGAAGCTGGTGCTGGCCGCGCCGCCGAAATTCCTCGGCGATCTCCGCGCCGCGCTCGGCGCCAAGGCGCGCGGCATGGTCAGCGGCGAAATCCACAAGGATCTCACCAAGGAAACCGACATCGAGCTCGTTGGGCGCATTGCGAACCTCGCCGCGTAGTTACTCGCGAGTTGCAGGGTTGTGGCTCCTGCTAAGTCAGGGGCGGGGCTGCCGGAGACGCACCATGCTGCACGTTCTGCGCACCACCCTCATCGCCGCGGCCGCGGCCTGCGTCGCGCTGGGCTCCGCGCTTGGCGATGACGCCGGCGCACCGGCGCCGCGGCAGAGCCGTCCTCAGCAATTGGCTCAATCCTGCAGAATGCTCTGCGTCGAGGAACTCAACGCGTGCACCCGGACCTGCGACGACGCCGCGATTCGCATCGATTGCCTGGCTCAGTGCCAGACTCGATTCAACCTGTGCAATTCGGCCTGCCGGTAAGGCGCCGTTACGCGCCGCGGAAGCCCGTGGCGACGAGATAGATCTCGGCCGATTCCTTGCGGCTCGCCGGCGGCTTGACGTGGCGGATGCCGGCGAAGCTCTGCTTCAAGCGCGCCAGCAGCGCCTGCTCGGTGCCGCCCTCGAACACTTTTGCGACGAACGCCCCGCCGGGCGCGAGATGGCGCAGCGCGAACTCCGCCGCCGCCTCGACCAGCGCCACGATGCGCAGATGATCGGTCTGCGCGTGGCCGACCGTGGCCGGCGACATATCGGAGAGCACGAGATCGGCCGGCCCGCCGAGCGCCTCGAGAATGCGCGCATCGTTGGCGGGATCGGTCATGTCGGCCTGGATCACCGTGGCGCCGCGGATGGGCTCCATCGCCTCCTTGTCGATGGCGACGACGATACCGCCGCCCGGCCTGCCCGCGCGCACGCGCTCGACGGCCACCTGCGTCCAGCCGCCCGGCGCGGCGCCGAGATCGACGACGCGCAGGCCCGGGCGCAGCAGCCTCGCCCGGTCGTCGATCTCGATCAGCTTGAACGCCGCGCGCGAGCGGAACCCGCGCCGCTTGGCCTCGTGCACATAGGGGTCGTTGAGCTGGCGCTCGAGCCATTGGCGCGACGACGCCTTCCGCACCTTGCCGCCACGCACCCTGACCGCCGCGAAGCGGGAGCCGCTGCCTTTGGAAGACTTGCTCATGCGGCGACCTTAGGCGACGGCCTCGGGCACGCCAGCGGGGCGATCCGCCGCGATCAGCAGGTTGAGAATGCCCTCGCGCAGGCCGCGGTCGGCGACGCGGAGGCGCCCGACCGGCCAGAGCCGGCAGATCGCGTCCAGGATCGCGACGCCGCCGACGACGAGGTCGGCGCGCTGCGGCCCGATGCACGGCATGGCCGCGCGCGCCGCGTAATCGAGGCCCGCGATCTCGTCGCTGATGCGCCGGATCGAGTCGAAATCGAGATATGAGCCGTCGACGCGCATGCGGCTGTAGCGGCGGAGGTCGAGGAAGACGCTGGCCAGCGTCGTGACCGTGCCCGACGTGCCGAGCATCTGCACGCGCGCGCCGGCGATCTCGCCGCCGATCTGCTCGACGGTCTCGAACGGGCGCAGCAGATCGAGCGCCTGGTCGACCATCGCCTTGTAGGCGGCGGGGGCGACGCGGTCGGCGCCGTAGCGCTCGGCCATCGTGACGACGCCGATCGGCACCGAATGGAAGCGGAGGCCGTCGAGCCCTTGCGCGAGCACTTCCTCGCCCACGCCCCGGCCGTGACCGAGGTCGCGACCAAGGTCGTGGCCGTTCATTCCGCGCCGCGCGCGGATGTCGCGGCGCCAGATAATTTCCGTGCTGCCACCGCCGATGTCGAAGACGAACGCATGCGGCGCCGATTCGTCGAGCAGCGACGCGCAGCCGGCGAGCGCCAGCCGGGCCTCCTCCTCGGCGTTGATGATCTCGAGCGCGAGCCCGGTTTCGCGCTTCACGCGCGCGACGAACTCGTGACCGTTGACCGCCTGGCGGCAGGCTTCCGTCGCGACCGCGCGAAGCCGAAGGCCGCGATAGCGCGAAAGCCGGCCGGCGCAGATGCGCAGCGCCTCGATGGCCCGGCCCATGGCGCGCGGCGCCAGGCGCCCGCTCGCGGTCAGGCCCTCGCCCAGGCGCACGATGCGCGAGAAGGATTCGATGACGCGAAACCCGCCGCTTTGCGGCGCCGCGACCAGCAGCCGGCAATTGTTGGTGCCGAGGTCGAGCGCGGCATAGGTTTGCGCTCCCGAGCCGCTTTCAGACTTGGATGGAGAGGAGGACGCCGCGGGCTCCATGACCCGAAAGCTATCCTGTGACCCCCTCCATTGCAATTTCGAGACAGGATTAACGAGGGGGTCCGGCGGCCCGCAGACAGTCCTCATCTTCCATCCGTCTTGTCGTCGCCGCGCAAGCGGGGACCCATCTCGCCGGCGACCGGTGCACGCAACGACGCACCGAGATGCGAAAGCACGGCGTCGCCCTAATGCCTATCCTGCGAGCGGTCCGCGGACGTTGGCATGGGCCGCCGCTCTCGCGGGACGACAACACGGGAGGTGCGAGGACGATCGCCGCGCGCCGGCCCCGCCGACTTGTTCCCCGCGTGCGGGATACGATATATACGCCGCCTTCCGGCCGATGCCCTGTTGGGGGATCGTTCAACGGTAGGACAACGGACTCTGACTCCGTTTATCTAGGTTCGAATCCTAGTCCCCCAACCAGCCTTCGCCGCTACCTGCCCGCCGAAGCTTTAGCGAAGGCGGGCGCGGCTACGGCTCGCGGGCGAGCGACGCCAATCCCGAAAACGCCACATTCTCTCACTGCGCCGCTCGGACGCGGCGATCGAACGCACGCGGGAAGAGCGACTGCTTTTGGGGTCAAGACGTATTGAATTGGAACCGCAGATCCGGGCACTGATCCACATCAACGCGGCATTCGTTGGATCCCGGTACGTATTTGGTCTTGGCGAAAGCGCCCTAAGGCATAGTGCCCGCGACCGCCGCTCAAAAGGAGACACTTCCTTGAACGCAAAGATCCTGTTCGCCGCCGCCGCGATCGCGGCCGCGCCGCTCGTGGCGCAGCCCGCCCAGGCGCAGACCGTGGGCTACGTCACCGTCGACCTCATTCTGCGCACGGGACCCGATATCAACTACCCGCCCGTCGCCCTTCTGCCGGCCGGAACCCCGTTGACGGTCTATGGCTGCATCGACGGCTTCCTCTGGTGCGACGTCGGCTGGGAGTACAGCCGCGGCTGGGTTGCCGGCCAATACGTGGCCATCAATTACGGGCCGCAGCCGATGCCGCTCACCTTGTACGGGCCGCGCTATGGCCTGCCGATCATCTCGTTCATCTTCGGCAATTATTGGGATCAGCATTATCGCAGCCGGCCCTGGTATGCCGAACGCGATCGCTGGCAAAGCTGGGACTACAGGAGCCAGCGCTGGAACCCGGGCTACGACGCCAAGAAATGGGAAGACCCCAAGCGCGGCTACTACGACCCGAAGCGCAGCCAATACGATCCGAAGCGCGGCTACTACGACCCCAAGCGCGGATACTATGACCCCAAGCAGGGCACCTACGATCCCAAGGGCAAGCCGCCGAGCTACGACCCGAAGCGCGGCACCTACGATCCCAAGGGCAGGCCGGCCTTCGACCCCAAGAAGGGCCCCGACCCCAAAGGCAAGCCGGCGCAATTCGACCCCAAGCGCGGCGCCCCGGATCCCAAGAAGGCGGCCGATCCCAAGAAGCGCGACCCGGGCAAGAAGGACGACGACAAGGGCAAGCGTTAAACGGCAGCGGGCGCGCCGGGCGATAGGCTCGGCCGCCTACCCGCCCTTCGCCTTCTCTCTCGCCCAGGTATCGCGCAAGCCGATCGTCCGGTTGAAGACCGGCTTGCCGGGCGTGCTGTCGGCGTCGAGGCAGAAATAGCCCTGGCGCTCGAACTGCACGGCCTCGCGTGAGTTGCCGCCGACCAACGCGGGCTCGATGCGGCAGTCCTTCAGCACTTCGAGCGAGTTCGGATTGAGGTCGGCGAAGATATCGCCGCCGGCGCCGGGATCGGGGCGCGCGAACAGCGTGTCGTAGAGGCGCACCTCGGCCGCGATCGCGGCATCGGCCGCCACCCAATGCAGCGTCGCCTGCACCTTCCGTCCGTCCGGCGCATTGCCGCCGCGCGTGGCCGGATCGTAGGTGCAGCGGAGCTCCACCACCTCGCCCGCCGCGTTCTTCACCGCCTCGCGGCAGGTAATGAAATAGGCGTAACGCAAGCGCACCTCTTTCCCCGGCGAGAGGCGGTAGAACTTCTTCGGCGGATTTTCCATGAAGTCGTCGCGTTCGACGAAGAGCTCGCGGCCGAAGCGCACTTTCCGCGACCCGGCCTCCGGGTCCTCGGGATTGTTGACCGCGTCGAGTTCCTCGCTCTGCCCCGCGGGATAATTCTCGATCACGACTTTCAGCGGGCGCAGCACCGCCATGCGCCGCAACGCGATCTTGTTCAGGAGCTCGCGCACCGGGTGCTCGAAGATCGCCATGTCGACGACGCTGTTGGCGCGCGCGACGCCGATGCGGCGCACGAATTCGCGGATCGCCGCCGCCGGCACGCCGCGCCGGCGCAGGCCCGCCAAGGTCGGCATGCGCGGATCGTCCCAGCCCGTCACATGGCCCTCGCTCACGAGCTTCGTCAGCACGCGCTTCGAGAGCACGGTGTAGGCGAGGTTCAGGCGCGCGAATTCGTACTGCCGCGGGCGCGAGGGCACCGGCAGATTGTCGAGGAACCAGTCGTAGAGCGGGCGATGGTCTTCGAATTCCAGCGTGCAGAGCGAGTGCGTGATGTTCTCGATCGCGTCCGACTGGCCGTGCGCGAAATCGTAAGTCGGGTAGAGGCACCACTTGTCGCCGGTGCGCGGATGCGCGGCGTGCAGAATGCGGTAGAGCACGGGATCGCGCAGATTCATGTTGCCCGCGGCGAGGTCGATCTTGGCACGAAGCACGCGCGCGCCGTTCGGGAACTCGCCCGCGCGCATGCGGCGGAAGAGATCGAGGTTCTCGGCCGCCGTGCGATCGCGGAACGCGCTGGCGCGGCCCGCCTCGGTCAAGGTGCCGCGCATCGCGCGCATCTCCTCGAGCGGCGTGTCGTCGACATAGGCCTTACCGGTGCGGATCAGGTGCTCGGCCCACTGATAGAGCTGCTCGAAATAATCCGACGCGTGATAGAGGTGCTTGCCCCACTCGAAGCCGAGCCAGCGCACGTCGGCCTCGATCGCGTCGATGAACTCCTGCTCCTCCTTGGTCGGGTTGGTGTCGTCGAAGCGGAGATGGCAGCGCCCGCCGTATTCCTGCGCGACCCCGAAATTCAGGCAGATCGCCTTGGCGTGGCCGATGTGGAGATAGCCGTTGGGCTCGGGCGGAAAGCGCGTCACCACCTCCTTGACGCGGCCCGCCGCGAGATCGGCCTCGACGATGTCGCGCACGAAATCGCGCCCCGCCTCTTTGGTCGCGGATTCCGTCGCCGTGTCCGTACCCATCCTGATCCTCGATCCCGCGCAGGGCCGCTTTCTCGCGGTTGAGCCCGCGCGCCGTCTATGTGGCAAATCGCAAGCCCCGCGCCAAGGGCCGACCCCGTCCGGCATGCCGCCCGATAGCGCCGGCCGCTTCGGAACAGGACTCAATCTCTGAATAATCGGCTAGAATGGGCAAAACACGAAAAGGCTCCAATGCTCATCTTCCGCCAGCTCTTCGACCCGCAATCCTCGACCTACACGTATCTTCTCGCCGACGGGAAGACGCGCGACGCCGTGCTCATCGACCCGGTGTTCGAGCAGGTGCCGCGCGAGAGCGCGCTCATCCGCGAACTCGAGTTGAAGCTCCTCTACACGCTCGAGACGCACGTCCATGCCGACCACGTGACCGGCGGCGCGCTGCTGCGGCAGCGCTTCGGCAGCAAGATCGGCGTCGCCGCCACCAGCGGCGCCGAGGGCGCGGATCTGTATCTCCAGGATTGCGAGCGCATCGCGTTCGGCCGCCGCTCGCTCGAGGTGCGCGCCACGCCCGGCCACACCAACGGGTGCCTCACCTACGTGCTCGACGACGAGACGCGCGCCTTCACCGGCGACGCGCTGCTCATCCGCGGGAGCGGACGCACCGATTTCCAGCAGGGCGACCCGCGCGCGCTCTACCGCTCGGTCCATGCGCGCATCTTCTCGCTGCCCGAGACCTGCCTGCTCTATCCTGGCCACGACTATCGCGGCCTCTCCGCCACCAGCGTCGGCGAGGAGAAGCGCTTCAATCCGCGTTTGGGCGGCCAGCTCTCCGAGGACGATTTCGTCGGCTACATGCGCAATCTCGGCCTGCCCCACCCGAAGCAGATCGACGTGGCGGTGCCGGCCAATCTGAAATCCGGGCAGCCCACGGACGGCGCCTTCCCCGACGACCATCCCGCCTGGGCGCCGTTGACGCTCACCTTCGCCGGCATCTGGGAGATCGCGCCGCAATGGCTCGAGGAGCACGGGCGCCAGGTGCAGATCGTCGACGTGCGCGAGCCGCACGAATTCACCGGCCCGCTCGGCCACATCCCCGGCGCCAAGCTTATGCCGCTCGGCAAGCTCGCCGAGCACGCGCCGGAGCTGGCGCAGGATCGGCCGATCGTCACGGTCTGCCGCGCCGGCGGGCGCTCGGCTCAGGCGACGGTAATCCTGAAGAAGGCCGGCTTCGAGCGCGTCGCCAATCTCGCCGGCGGCATGCTGCGCTGGCGGAGCCAGCAATTCGGCGTCGAGGGCGCAAGCGAATAGCGCCGGCGCGCAACGAACGGCCGGCGATCGTCCGTGTACGTCGGAATTATTGCGTGCGATCGCACTTTCATTTACGAAAAACGGAATATATAAATCCGCCGCTTGCAGGGATTCGCATCATGGCCAATTTCACGCCCGTCACCGCCCTCATCGGCGGCGCCCTCATCGGCCTCGCGGCCGCGATCTACGTGCTCGGCCTCGGCCGCGTCGCCGGGGTGAGCGGCATCCTCGCCGGCCTCATCCGGCCCAAGCCCGGCGAAGTGCCGGTGCAGCTTGCCTTCGTCGCCGGCCTGGTCGCGGCGCCGCTGCTGATGCGCGCCGCCGGCGCGCCGCTGCCGGCGCTCGCGATCGACGCCGCGCTGCCGGTGGTGATCGCGGGCGGGCTCCTCGTCGGCTTCGGCACGCGCCTGGGCGGCGGCTGCACCAGCGGCCACGGCGTCTGCGGCCTCTCGCGGCTCTCCGGGCGCTCGCTGATGGCGACCGTGCTGTTCATGGGCGTGGGTGCCGCGGTCGTCTTCGTCATCCGCCACGTGATCGGAGGCTGAGCCATGCCCGCTCTCGTCGCTCTCCTGGCCGGGCTCGTCTTCGGCGCCGGCCTCACCGTTTCGCAAATGGTCAACCCGGCCAAGGTGCTCGGCTTCCTCGATTTCGCGGGCATGACGAGCGGCGCCTGGGATCCGAGCCTCGCCCTCGTCATGGGCGGCGCGCTGGCGATTTCGTGCCCCGCCTATTATTTCGCGCAGAAACGCGGCGCCGCCGCGCTCGGAACGCTGCGCCTCCCGACGCGCCGCGACATCGATTTGAGGCTCGCCGCCGGCGCCGTCATCTTCGGCGTCGGCTGGGGCCTCGTCGGCTTCTGCCCAGGACCGGCCATCGCCGCGCTCGGCTTCGGTGCCACCAAGGCCCTCATCTTCTTCGCGTCGATGCTCGGCGGCATGGCCATCTTCGAGGCGTTCGCGGCCGCGCCGCAGCCTGCCGTCGCCGCGCAGTGCGAATAAGCGGCTAGAACGCCGCCGCGCAGCCGTCGCCGCGCGGATCGGCGGCGCCGTTTAGTACTCCGTCGGGATGGCGCACGATCGCGCCGGCGTGGCCCATCAGCGCGTCGTAGTCGCCGAGCACGCGCACGCGGTGGCCGGCCTGCTTCAGGCGCGCGATCACCGCCGGATCGAAGCGCGATTCGAGGCTCAGTTCGATCACCGGCGTTCCCCAAGTGCGGCCGAGCAGCCAGCGCGGCGCTGAGATCGCCTGCTGCAAATCCTGTCCGTAGCGGGCGTGGCGCGTGAACACGGCGGCCTGGGTCTGCGGCTGGCCGTCGCCACCCATCGTGCCGTAGACCATGAGGCGCCCGTCGGCGAGCCGAGCCATCGCCGGGTTATTGGTGTGAAACGGCAGCCGCCCGGGCAAAAGTGAATTTATTTCAGAGGGTTCAAGAGAAAAGCTGCAGCCCCGATTCTGCCACTGAATGCCGGTCTCTTCGAGCACGACGCCCGCGCCGAACTCCCAGTAGATCGAGTGAATGAAGCTCACCGCCCGCCCCGATCCGTCGATCGCACCGAGCCAAACCGTATCGCCGGGTGCGGCCGGCCGCGGCCAGGGCATGGCGCGCGCGAGATCGATCGCCCTGGCGCGCGCGTCGAGCGCGCCGGCCGCGAGCAGCGCCTCGACCTTCGCCTTCATTTGCGTCGGATCAGTGATCTCGGCGTCGCGGATCAGGAACGCCTGCTTGGTCGCCTCGACGAGCCGGTGGACGTGGTCGAACCCGTCCGCCTCGGCCGCCGCGATGCGGTCATAGAGCGCGAGGATCGCGAGCGAGACCGCGCCCTGGGTCGGCGGCGGCGTGTTGAACAGAGTGCCGGCGCCGATCCGGACCGAGGCCGGCGCGGTCACGATCGGCTGGTGCGCGGTGAGATCGTCGCGCGTTACCGGGCTGCCGGCGCGCGCCAGATCGGCGGCGATGCGCATGGCGAGCGCGCCGCGATAGAAGCTGTCGAACCCGTCGCGCGCCAGCGCCGCGAGCGTTTCCGCCAGGGCCGGCTGCTTCAGCACGGTGCCGGGCGCAGGCGCGCCATTGGCAAGGAAGAGGGTGTTCCAGGCCGCGAGATCGGCCATCTCGTTTTTCTTGGCGGCGACCATGTCGCAATGGCCGCGCGTCAGCGGCATGCCCTCGCGTGCATAGAAGATCGCGTCCTCGAGTAGCGCGTCGAGCGGCAGCGTGCCGCCCCAGCGCGCCGCGATCGCGTGCGCGGCCGCCCAACCCGAGACCGTGCCGGCGACCGTGTTGGCGGCGAGCGGCCCCCGCGCCGGGATCGCGGCGAGCCCGCGCGCGCGGTAGAACGCGGCGTCGACGGCGCGCCCGGCGCGGCCGACGCCCAGTATCGCGGTCGGCGCGTCGTCGCCGGGCCCGGCGATCAGCCAGAAGCCGTCGCCGCCGATGCCGTTCATGTGCGGATAGACGACCGAGATCGTCGCCGCCGCCGCGATCATCGCCTCGATCGCGTTGCCGCCGGCACGCAGCACGCGCAAACCCGATTGCGCGGCAAGATGGTGCGAGCTCACCACCATCCCACGCCTAGCGCGGGCCGTTTCGCGCATCAGGGCGCGGCGCTCATCAGAGCGCCAAACCGACGCGCATACCGTCCTCGATCGCGCGCTTGGCGTCGAGCTCGGCGGCAAGCTTGGCGCCGCCGATATAGGTGCAGGCGATGCCCAGCGCGCGCAGCGCGTCCTCGTCGAGCGCACGCAGCGATTCCTGCCCGGCGCAGACCACGATGGTGTCGGCCTCGATGCACTCCTCCTTCTCGCCGCGCAGTATGTGGAGCCCGCGATCGTCGATCGCGCGATAGACGGCGCCGTCGAGGAAGCGCACGCCCGCGCGCTGCAGCGAGAGCCGGTGCACCCAGCCCGTCGTCTTGCCGAGCGTGCGGCCGAACGAGCCCGGCGATCGCTTCAGCATCGTGATCGCGTGCGGAGGCTCGATCGCGTGGCCGTTCTTGGCGAGGCCGCCCGGCCCGGCATTGGCGAGATCGATGCCCCAATACGCGGCGAAGGACGCGGGCTCGAGGTGCGTCATGCTCGCGCGCTCGACGAGATAGAGCGCCACGTCGAAGCCGATGCCGCCGCCGCCGACGATGGCGACGCGGCGCCCGGGCACGGCGCGCCCGCTCAAGAGATCGACGTAGGAGACGACCTTCGGATGGTCGGCGCCGGGAATGGCGAGCGGGCGCGGCGCGATGCCGCTCGCCACGATCGCGTGCTCGACGCGCGCGGCCTTCAGCGCTTCGACGCCGGCGCGCGTGCCGAGCTTCACCTCCACCTTCGCGCGCTTCATGCGCTCGGCGAAATAGGCGACGCTTTCGGCGAACTCCTGTTTGCCGGGAATGCGCTTGGCGAGATTGAACTGGCCGCCGAGTTCGCCCGCCGCCTCGTAGAGCGTCACCGCATGGCCGCGCTCGGCCGCCGTCGCCGCCGCGGCCATCCCGGCGAGGCCGCCGCCGATCACCGCCACGCGTTTCTTGGCGGCGGCCGGCTTCGCCGCGAATTCCTCCTCGCGCAGCGCGCGCGGGTTCACGAGGCAGGTCGCCGGCTTGAACGTGAAATAGTGATCGAGGCAGGCCTGGTTGCAGGCGATGCAGATGTTGATGCCGGCGCGGTCGCCGAGCTTCGCCTTCTTGGCGAAGCCTTCGTCCGCCAAGAGAGCGCGCGCGAGCGAGACCATGTCGGCCTGCCCGCCCGCGATGATCGCCTCGGCCGACTCGGGCGAATTGATGCGGTTGCTGGCGACGACGGGAATCGTCACCGCCGGCTTCACCAATCCCGCCGCCCAGGCATAGCCGGCGCGCGGCACGGCCTGCGTGATGGTCGGGATCTGCGCCTCGTGCCAGCCGATCCCGGTGTTGAGGATGTCGGCGCCGGCCGCCTCCACCGCCGCGGCGACGCGCTTGATCTCGTCGAGGCTCAAACCGCCTTCGACCAGCTCCAGCGCCGAGATGCGGTACATCAGCAGCGCGTCGCGCCCGAGCCGCGCGCGCATACGCGCCACGACTTCGGCCGGAAAGCGCAGGCGGTTCTCGAACGCGCCGCCCCATTCGTCCGTGCGCTTGTTGGTGCGCGGCGCCAGGAACTGGCTGATGAGATAGCCTTCCGACGCCATGATCTCGACGCCGTCGAAGCCGGCCTCGCGCGCATAGGCGGCGGCGGCGGCATAGTCCTCGATCGTCTGCAGAATCTCGGCGCCCGAAAGCTCGCGCGGCACGGCCTTGTTGATCGGCGATTTCAGCGGCGACGGCGCCACGATGTCGTCGTGATAGCCGTAGCGGCCGCTGTGCAGGAGCTGGAGCACGATGCGCCCGCCCTCGGCGTGCACGGCGTCGGCGACGGGCTTCAAAACCATCGCGTCGTCGCGGCTCGCGATGAAGGCCGGATGCGGCGTCATGCGGCCCGCGCGGTTGGGCCCGTAGCCGCCGGTGACGATGAGCGCCGTCCCGCCCTTCGCCCGCGCCGCGTAGAACGCCGCGATGCGCGGCACGCCATCGCGCTCGCCCTCGAGGCCCGTATGCATCGAGCCCATGATGATGCGGTTGGGCAGCGTGAACGGGCCGGCCTTGATCGGCGTGAAGAGATGCGGATAGGCGGTCATCGGGAATTTCGGCTGGTGAGCGCGCTGGCATAGCTGCAGAGCCGCCGCGGCGCAACGCGCGCTTTATCTCGCGCGTCAGCGCAGGAACATGTTGCCGGCGAGAAGTCCGGAGCCGGCGAGCGTGAGATTCGGCGCTTGGCCGGCGAGCTCGTAGCACGTGTCCGGCGCGAGCTTTAGCACCGCGGCCGAGACGCAGAGCTTGGCGCCGCTCTGCGACCAGGCGCCGGCGCCTTTTTCCGCGTCGAAGCACGGCGTCTCGGCGCCGTCGGCGGCTTCGGCGCGGCAGGCGATCTCGAGCGCGCCATTGGGGCCGAAGCCGAGCTCGATGCGCGCGACCGCGCGCCGCTCCGACAACAGGCGCGAGAGCGTCGCCCGGCGCCCCGCCAACGCCGGCGGCGCCGCGGACGGCGCGGCCGGACTCGCCGGCGCCGCCACACGCGGTTCGGCCGGCCTGCCGCCGACGCGGCTCCACAGGACCAAAATCAGCGCCAGCGCGGCCACGCCGGTGGCGAGGCCCAGCAGGGCAATGACGCGCGCGACGATATCGCCTCTCGCGCTCATTGCAGCAGCATCACCCCGGCGAGGAGGCCGCCGCCCGCCAAGCGCAGCTGATTGCCGGAACCCGAAACTTCGTAGCAGGTATTGCCGGACAGATTGAGCACCGGCGAGGAGACGCAGAGCGTCGACCCGTTGAGGCTCCAGCGCCCCGCCCCGCTGCTCTGGCCGAAGCACGCCGACTGCCCGCCGTCTGCCGACTCGGCACTGCACGACACGGCGAGCGCGCCGCCGGCGTTGAAATGCAGCTCGATGCGCATCACCGCGCGCCGCTCGGCCGAAATGCGCGAGAGCCGCGCGGTGCGGCCGGCCAGCGCGAACGCGCCCGGCCGCGACGTATCGGGCGGCTTTGCCGTCTCGGGCGATTTTTCGGCGGGTTTCTCCGCCGATTTCTCCGATAGCACCGCGAACGCGATGCGGCGGAACTCGGGTCCCTTGCCCGGCTGCCGAATTATTCGCGGCACGACCACGAGCCGTCCGCCCCCTGCGTAGTCAACGGCCACGCGCTGCGCTGCTGCGCAGCGTTGATCTGCGAGCTTGCGGCCCTCCTCCGGGCTTTTGACTTCGAGCAGGTCATAGGAGCAGATGAATTCAATCGACGGATGCGCGGTTGCCAGTGCCGCGTTGACGCCGCGCAGCAGCATGGTGTTCCCGGCGGGTGCCATGAATAAAGCGTCGCCGAACGCGAAGTAGACCGCGCCACGTCGGCCGCGCGCATCGTAGTAAGGATCGCGCACAATGCCGCGCGTGCGCTCGCGCTCGGCGGCGTCCGGATCGGCCGGCGTTTGCGGCTTCGACCGCGCCTCTTCGAATTCGCGGCGCGCGGCCGCGAGCTCGGCCGAGCCCGCGTCGAGGTCGGTCGCCTCCTCGAGCCGCTTCGCCGCCTCGTCGAGCTTGCCGGCCTGCAGGAACGCGCGCGCCTCGCGCAACAGCACGGCCATGCGCTCGGCGATGCGCTTGCCGAGATCGCGCTCGAACGCCTCGACCTCGCCGCCGAGATCCTTCACCTGGGCTTCGGGGCTTTTGGCGCCGGGCGCCGGCTTCACCTCCGCCGCGACTTCGACGGCGCGGGCAAGCTGGACCTTCACTTGCTCGACCGTGCGCCGCGCCTCGGCGAGGCGCCCCTGCGTCATGCTGCTGCGCGCCTGATCGAAATGATAGCGCGCGAGCGAGATATGCAGCTCGACGCGGGCGCGTTTCGCGTCGTCGTCGCGCCGCTTGTCCGCCTCGCTGCGGCGGCCCTGCTCGATCCGATCGCGCGCCGATTTCGCCGCCGCGGGATCGAGACGCTCGGCCTCCGCGAGCAGGCGCTGGGCCTGATCGTAATTCTGCTGCGCCTCGCGCTCGGCAGAATCGGTGAGATCCTTCACGCGCGCGGCGATGCGGCGCGAAAGATCGCTTTCCGTTGCAGCGGCGAGCCCGCGCACGCGCTCGAGCGCGGCGTGGCGCGGCCGCTTCGCGAGCGCCTCCTCAAGGCGGCGCTGCACGGCTTTCAGATCGTCGCGCGCGCGTTCGAGGCCGCCCTGCTCGGCCGCCGCCTTGATCTGCGCGAGATCGGCTTCCGCGCGCTCGGCCGCCTCGCGCGCCTCGCGGTCGGCCGCGGGCTCGGCTGGGGGTTGCGCTGGCTGCGCTTGCTGCGGCGTCGCCGGTGCGGTCGAATTGACTTTGGTCGGCGGCGTCGCGGGCGCGGCAATGCTCGGCTCCGCCGCCTTGTCCGGGCTCATCGCGAAATATGCGCCGACACCGCCTGCGAGCAACACACCGGCGATCCCGGCCGCGAGCGGCAAGCGACTTCTCGGCTTGGCGGCGCCGGCGGCCGCTATCAGCGTCGGTGTGCCGGCCGATTCGGCGCTGCGGCTCGCCGGCGCAAAGCTCGCGGCGCCGCGCTCGCCGACCGGCGCGTCGGCGCGCAGCGTCTCCCGCAACGCGCCGATGGATTGCGGGCGATCCCCCTGCATCGTCGAGAGCGCGCGATCGGTGGCCTCGAGCAGGCGCGCGCTGTAGCGACCGGCGCCGGCCTCGCGCGCCGGCGGCATCGGATCGGGCGCTCCGCGCAGCCGCGCCGAGACGCGCTCGGGCGCCGCCGGCGGGCGCTCGCCCGTGATGCAGCGATAGAGCACGGCGCCGATCGCGTAGATGTCGGTCCACGGACCCTGATCGCCCTTGGCCTCGTATTGCTCGAACGGCGCGTAGCCTTCCGAGACGATGGCGGTGATGCTCTTGGTCTCGCTGCCGAAGGCCTGGCGCGCGGCGCCGAAATCCAGCAGCACCGGCCGGCCGTCGCGGCGGATGTAGATGTTGGCGGGCTTGATGTCGCGGTGGAGGAAATGCGCGGCGTGCACCTGCTCGAGCCCGTCGAGGATCGGCAGGATCACCTCCTCGATCTCGGATTCGGCCAGCGTCTTGCCGCCGGCGAGCAGCGCATCGAGCGGCTTTCCCTCGACGTACTGCATCACGAGATAGGCGGTGCCGTTGGCCTCGAAATAACGGTAGACCGAGACGATGTTGGGGTGCTCGAAGGCGACGAGCGTCGCCGCCTCCTTCTGGAAGCGGTCGAGCCCCCACGCGAACTGCTCCTTGGAGCTCGTGCTCACCGGCCGCACGGTGAAGCTGTCGGCGGCGCGCGCGGCGAAGCCTTGCGGCAGGTATTCCTTGATCGCGACCTTGCGGCCGATCATCGTTTCTTCGGCGAGATAGGTGATGCCGAAGCCGCCCGCGCCGAGCAGGCGCAGGATGCGGTAGCCGTCGAACGTGTGCCCGACCGGCAGGGCGTGGATGTTGGTGTCCGACAAGGGTCCTTGCGCCAAAACCCCGAATCATTCCCCGGCGCCGCGAAGATAAAGCGCAACGCCAGGCCGCTC
>Ga0310811_10003311_pt1 | contig 20248 bp, 19 predicted proteins | sample YCmetagenome_FD_207642 | JGI IMG/M metagenome (GOLD analysis project Ga0310811, IMG submission 207642) | Soil microbial communities from experimental microcosm in Duke University, North Carolina, United States - YC | ecosystem: Engineered > Artificial ecosystem > Soil microcosm > Unclassified ...
CTTGGCAAAGCGGTTCAATCTGTGCCCATTGAGCATCGGTCAGAATAAGGCGATCCATAAACAGCGTGAATCACAACTACCCAGACCAGGGGAATCCTTTAAATCCCAACAGACCCCAAAAAGCGGCTTCTTCTTTTTCTTTCTTCCACAACGCCCGCGCGGCGGCGAGATCGTCCGGGGTGTTGATGTTCAGGAACGGGTCGATCGGCCCGGGGAATTCCACCGGCCGGGCGGCGCAGAGGGCGAGCGCGTCGCGCACCCGGTGGGCGCCGGGGCGGCGTAAGAAGTCTTCCAGCGCCGGCCGGACCGTGACCGGCCAATGCGCGACCAGATGATGCTGGCGGCCGCCATAGCAGGCGACCGCAGGGGCCGGGCTGAGCGCGGGGACCAGATTGCGCGGCGCGAACGGGGTGTCGACCGGCACGGTGAGCAGCGTGGCCGCGCCGATGTGCGCGGCCCAGGCGAGGCCGGCGGCGAGGCCGGCGAGCGGCCCCTTGCCGGCATGGTCCGGCGCATCGGCCAGCACCGGGTGGGGCCAGGGGGCGAAGCGGGACGGATCGCCATTGGCGCTGATCGCGATGGCGTCCACTTGCGGCGCCAGGCGCTCCAGCAGCCGCGCGACCAGCGGGCGGTCATCCAGGGACAGGAAGGCTTTGTCGACATAACCGAGCCGGCTGCCTTGGCCGCCGGCGAGGATCAGGGCCGCGATGCTCATGAGAAGGCCGGATCAGGAGAAAAGCTTGGGGCGAACGACGGGGATCGAACCCGCGACAACCGGTACCACAAACCGGCGCTCTACCAACTGAGCTACGTCCGCCATCAAGGCTGGCTGCCTCGTACCGCTGTCAGGCGGTGGTCGTCAACGTCTGCGATGCAAGCCAGCGTTCCAGCCGGGTCACGGCTTCGTGCAGCAACGCCGGCCGCTTGCAGAAGGCGAAGCGCACATATTGGCGCGGCGCGGCGCCGACATAGAAGGCCGAGACGGGAATCGCCGCCACGCCGGCCTGCATGGTGATGGTGCGGCAGAAGGCGACATCGTCGCCGGCAAAGCCGAGCCCGGAGATATCGGCGGTGATGAAATAGCTGCCGTCGGCGGCCAGCGTCTTAAAGCCGAGGCGGGTCAGGCCGGCGTCGAGCAGGTCGCGGCGCTCCTGCAGCTCGTCGGCGAGCGCGGCGAAATACGCATCGGATTTGGCCAGGCCGACCGCGACCGCGCGCTGCAGATTGGGGGCGGAGGCAAAGGTGAGATTTTGATGCGCCTTGGCGACCAGGGTGATGAGGGCGGGGCAGCCGGAGACATAGCCGATCTTCCAGCCGGTGAGCGAGAAGGTTTTGCCGGCGCTGCCGATGCGCAAGGTACGGTCGCCCATGCCGGGCAGGGTCATCAGCGGGATGTGCCGGGCGCCGCGGAACACCAGATGCTCATAGACTTCATCGCACACCGCATAGGCATCGTGCGCGAGCAGCAGCTGGCTGATGAAGGCCAGCTCGTCGTGGGAAAACACCTTGCCCGTCGGGTTCATCGGCGAATTGAGCAGCAGCAATTTGGTGCGGGGGGAAAAGGCGGCGGCCAAGGCGTCGCGCGGCAAGGCCCAGTCGGGCGGGTTCAGGCGCACCAGTTTGGCGGTGGCGCCGAGCAGGGTCACCACCGGCAGATACGTATCGTAGAGCGGCTCGATCAGCACCACCTCGTCGCCCGGATTGAGCAGCGCCATCAGGCAGGCGGTGATCGCCTCGGTGGCCCCGGAGGTGACCACCACGCCGGCGTTCGGATCGATGGTCAGGCCGTAGAAGCGCTGGTTGGCGGCGGCGACCGCGCTGCGCAGCTCCGGCAGGCCGGTCAGCGGCGCATATTGGTTGCGCTGGTCGAGCAGCGCGTCGGCGGCGGCCCGCACCACATCGGCCGGGCCATCCGTGTCGGGGAAGCCCTGGCCGAGATTGATCGCGCCGTGCGCTTGGGCCAGCGCGGACATGATGGTGAAGATGGTCGTGCCGGTTTGTTCGAGCAGCGCGTTCGCGGGTTTCAACGGAGCATCCTTCAGCACATCCTTCAACAAGAGAGTGATAAATTAAAGGGCAGCCCGCCCCGGGGCAAGCCTGCTGAAAATATAGGCAAATGACGCCGCCGCTTGCGTCAGCTTAACCATTGCGTGATCGCACCGTCCCGTCCAGCCCGCCTTCCGGGGAAATTCCTTTCTGGCACGACATATGCAAAGGTAGCGGCGCCAGCCCTTTGGCTGGCGCGCCAACCCACAGTGCGCAGGCCGCAGGACACAAAGGAGGCGCCCGGTGCTTTCGGGCGTGAACCAGATGAAGAAGATCGAAGCGATCATCAAACCGTTCAAGCTGGACGAGGTGAAGGAGGCGCTGCACGAGGTGGGCCTGCAGGGCATCACGGTCGTGGAAGCCAAGGGGTTCGGCCGCCAGAAGGGGCATACGGAGCTCTATCGCGGCGCCGAATATGTCGTGGATTTTCTGCCCAAGGTGAAAATCGAGGTGATCTGCGAGGATGGCGTGGTGGAACGCGCGGTCGAGGCGATCATGAACGCGGCGCGCACCGGGCGCATCGGCGACGGCAAGATTTTCATTTCCGCGGTCGAAGAGGTGATCCGCATCCGCACCGGCGAGAAGGGCGAGGCGGCGATCTAGTCTTTCGGTCCGCGGTTGTTGGTGCCCCGCCCGGCCATTGTGGCGCGGGGCGGGCATGGCTAACATGCCGGTAAAACTTCAGGTATTCGGCGCCGCATGGTGCGGCGCCGTTGTGTTGTGATTAACAGTTTGGGGATAAAGCATGGCGAAGAAGCCCGCTGACGGCGCCGATGGCGTCAGCAAGGTCTTGGATCTGATCAAGGAGCACGGCGTCGAATATGTCGACCTGCGCTTCACGGATCCGAAGGGCAAGTGGCAGCACACGGCGCAGCATGTGTCCACGGTCGACGAGGATTCACTGCGCGACGGCTTCATGTTCGACGGTTCCTCGATCGCCGGCTGGAAGGCGATCAACGAGTCCGACATGATCCTGCAACCGGACCTGGACAGCGCGGTGATGGACCCGTTCGCGGCCAAGCCGAGCCTGATCCTGTTCTGCGACATCATCGAACCCTCCACCGGCCAGAGCTATGCGCGCGACCCGCGCTCGACCGCCAAGAAGGTGGAAGCCTATCTGAAGGCGACCGGCATCGGTGACTCCATCATCGTCGGCGCGGAAGCCGAGTTCTTCATTTTCGATTCCGTGAAGTTCGGCACCGGCGGCAATTTCGGCACCTACCAGCTCGACAGCATCGAAGGCCCCGGCTCCTCGCTGAAGGACTATCCGGAAGGCAATATGGGCCACCGTCCGGCGGTCAAAGGCGGCTATTTCCCGGTCCCGCCGGTGGACGGCGATTCCGACCTGCGCGCGGAAATGCTCTCGGCGATGGGCGAGATGGGCCTGCCGATCGAGAAGCATCACCATGAGGTGGCGCAGAGCCAGCACGAACTGGGCACCCGGTTCAACACGCTGACCAAGATGGCCGACCAGATGCAGATCTATAAGTATTGCGTGCACAATGTCGCGCATTCTTATGGCAAGACCGCGACCTTCATGCCGAAGCCGATTTATGGCGACAACGGCTCGGGTATGCACACCCACCAGTCGATCTGGAAGGCGGGCAAGCCGCTCTTCGCCGGCAACGGGTATGCCGACCTCTCCGAGCTGTGCCTGTATTTCATCGGCGGCATCATCAAGCATGCCAAGGCGATCAACGCCTTCACCAACCCCTCGACCAACAGCTACAAGCGGCTGATCCCCGGGTTCGAGGCGCCGGTGCTGCTGGCTTATTCGGCGCGCAACCGCTCGGCGTCTTGCCGCATTCCCTACACCACCAGCCCGAAGGCCAAGCGCGTGGAAGTGCGCTTCCCCGACCCGACCGCCAACCCGTATCTGGGCTTCGCGGCGATCGCCATGGCCGGCATCGACGGCATCAAGAACAAGATCCATCCGGGTGACCCGATGGACAAGGATCTGTACGACCTGCCGCCGGAAGAGCTGAAGGGCATCCCGACGGTGTGCGGCAGCCTGCGCGAAGCGCTCCAGGCGCTTGAAGCCGACCACGAGTTCCTGCTCGCCGGCGACGTGTTCTCCAAGGAGCAGATCGAAAGCTATATCGAACTCAAGTGGAAGGATGTGTACCGCTTCGAGCACACCCCGCACCCGGTCGAGTTCGAAATGTACTACTCCGCTTAAATTGCGGTGGGTGGAAACGGGGGCTTTAAGCCCCCGTTTCTTTTGGGGAAGCGAGAAAGCGAGAAAGAAAGGAAGGCTACTTTTTGTGAACAAAAAGTAGCAAAAAAAACTTCTGTAATTTGGGCCGTGGTGGTTTCGTCGGCACGGGCCCAAAGTCGAGGAAGTTTTTGCGCCGCTTTTTCCAAAAAGCGGCCGCTTCCTTCCTTCCCTTGCTTCGGCCCCGAAACCGGCGTATGTTGCCCAAAAATAAAGCCCGATTTTTGCAGGGTGGCCCTCAAACGGCCGCCTTTTTTGTTGGAATTTTGCACCGCTGTGACTGACAACCGCCCGACCCATACCGGCCTGGAAGGCCGCATCGCCGAGATCATCGTCGGACCGCTGGAAGCCCAGGGGTATGAGCTGGTGCGCGTGCAGGTGATGGGCACCGAGACCCCGACCGTGCAGATCATGGCCGACCGCGCCGATGACGCGCCGTTCACGCTGGATGACTGCACCGCCGTCAGCCATCTGCTCTCGGCGGTGCTCGATGTCGAGGACCCGATCGATTCCGCCTGGACGCTGGAAGTCAGCTCCGCGGGGATCGACCGGCCGCTGACCCGCACCAAGGACTATGTCCGCTATGCCGGGTTCGATGCGCGCATCGAGCTGCTCTTCCCCGGCCCCGGCGGGCGCAAGCGTTTCACCGGCAAGCTGGTGGGCGCCGATGCCGAAACGGCGCGGCTGAAACTGGACAATGGAGAGGTGGTGGAGCTCAAGCGCGCCGATATCCGCAAGGCCAAGCTGGTGCTCACCGATGAGCTGATTGCCTTTACAACCAACCCGACTGTGACCAACTAGACCAGAGGACCCAACCATGGATACCGCCGTCAATCGTCCGGAATTGCTGCTGGTTGCCGATGCCGTCGCGCGCGAAAAACAGATCGAGCGCGACGATGTGCTGGAGGCGATGGAGCAGGCGATTCAGAAGGCCGGGCGCGCCAAATACGGGCATGAGAAGGACATCCGCGCCACCATCGACCGCAAGACCGGCGATGTGCGGCTCTCCCGCTGGACCGAAATCGTCGAGACCGTGGAGAATGAGGCGACGCAGATCGCGGTGAGCATTTCCAAGCGCTTTGCCCCGGACAAGGAAGTCGGCGATTTCATCGTCGACCCGCTGCCGCCGATCGATTTCGGCCGCATCGCCGCGCAGACTGCCAAGCAGGTGATCGTGCAGCGCGTGCGCGAATATGAGCGCAGCAAGCAATATAACGAGTTCAAGGACCGCGTCGGCGAGATCATCAACGGCGTGGTGAAGCGCACCGAGTACGGCAATCTGATGGTCGATCTCGGCCGTGCCGAGGCGCTGTTGCGCCGTGACGAGACGATCCCGCGCGAGAATCTGCGCAATGGCGACCGTGTGCGCGCCTTCATCTATGATGTGCGCGAAGAGCCGCGCGGCCCGCAGATCTTCCTCTCGCGCACGCATCCCGGCTTCCTCGCGAAGTTGTTTGCCCAGGAAGTGCCGGAAATTTATGACGGCATCATCGAAATCAAGGCGGTCTCGCGCGATCCGGGCTCGCGCGCGAAAATGGCGGTGATTTCGCGCGATCAGTCGATCGACCCGGTCGGCGCCTGCGTCGGCATGCGCGGCTCGCGCGTGCAGGCGGTGGTGGCCGAGTTGCAGGGCGAGAAGATCGACATTATTCCCTGGTCGCCCAACGTCGCGACCTTCGTGGTCAATGCGCTGGCGCCGGCGGAAGTCTCCAAGGTGGTGATGGATGAGGAGGCCGGGCGCGTCGAGGTCGTGGTGCCAGACAGCCAGCTCTCGCTCGCCATCGGCCGGCGCGGCCAGAATGTGCGCCTGGCCTCGCAGCTGACGCGCTGGGATATCGACATCCTCACGGAGGCCGAGGAGAGCGAGCGCCGCCAGGAAGAGTTCCGCCGCAAGACCGGGCTGTTCGTGGAAGCGCTCGACGTGGACGACATGATTGCCGGCCTGCTGGTGCAGGAAGGATTCGAGTCCATCGAGGATCTGGCGATGACGCCGGAAGAGGAGCTGGCGTCGATCGAAGGGTTCGATGAGAATGTCGCGGCCGAGCTGAAGCGCCGCGCCGAGACGTTCCTCGCCCGTCAGGCCACCGAGCAGGAGGAGCGCCGCGTCGCCCTCGGCGTGACCGACGAGGTCGCGGCGATCGAGGCGCTGAGCGCCAAGGACCTGATCGCTCTGGGCGAGAAGGGCGTGAAGACGCTGGATGATCTGGCCGATCTCGCCGGCGACGAGCTGGTGGAGATTCTCGGCAACGAGGTGATGACCGAGGCGGCGGCGAACGAAATCGTGATGGCGGCCCGTGCGCACTGGTTCGAAGGTGACGGCAACGCTGCCTGAACCGGACATCGCTGATCCCATCGAGGTGGAACCGGAGCGCGGGCCGCTCCGGCGCTGCCTGGTGCGGCGCGAGCAGGGACGCCGCGAGGCGATGCTGCGCTTTGTCGTGGCACCTGACCGGACGCTGGTTTTCGATGTCGGCGCAACCCTGCCCGGCCGTGGTCTATGGTTGAGTGCGGCGGGCGATGTGGTAGAGATGGCGCTCAAACGAGGCGTGTTTCCTCGGGCGGCGAAGCAGCCGGTGAGCGTGCCGAAAGATTTGCGCTGTCAGGTCGAGGCGATGCTGCGGCAGCGGATTTTCGAGTTGGCGGGGCTGGCGCGGCGCGGCGGCGGTGCGATTTCAGGTTTCGAGAAAGCGCGTGAGTGGCTGGTTTCCGGCAGAGCCGGGCTGGTGATGCAGGCGTTGGATGGTAGTGTGGAGGAGCGGGCGCGGTTTATCGGCGGCCGTGAGGTTCCTGTGGTGACGGTGTTCACCGCAGCCCGGCTGGGGCAGGTTTTCGGCCGGGAGCATGCCGTGCACGCCGTGATCGCGGCGGGACGGCTGGCGGAAAAGATTCAAATAGAAGCTTTGCGGCTCGCAGGTGTTGCGGCCGCGGGCCCAAGCGGGCAGTAACGCCCAATGCGGCCGGGTCGCTCCGGCTAGACGAGTGGATGGACCGGATTAAAGCATGAGTGACGGCAACGACCAGACTGAAACCAAAGGCAGGCTTTCCCTGCGCCCGGCCGCGCGTGGCGAGGCGGGACATACCGTCGATGCCGGATCCGTGCGGCAAAGCTTCTCGCACGGGCGCTCGAAAGTGGTGCAGGTTGAAGTGCGCAAGAAGCGCGGCCTCGGCCCCGGCTCGGCGCCGGGCGCGCAGCCGCCTGCGGCCGCCTCATCCACGCCGACCCTGACGCTGAAAACCCCGGCGGAGCGGCCCGCCGCGCCGCCAGCGCCGCAAAATGCCCCGTCCCGGCAGCGTTCGGCCGCCGGTGGCCGCGCTTTGACCGCCGCGGAAATCGCGACGCGCCAGCGCGTGTTGGCGGAGCAGCGCCTGGCGGCGCAGCGCGAGGCGGAACGCCGCGAGCAAGAGAAGATCTCCATCCTTTCCGCCGCCGAAGAGGCGCGCCGCCGTGAGGAGGAAGCTGCCGCGCAGCGTGCCGCCGAAGAGGCTGCCGCCGCTGCGGCCGCCGCCGCACAGCGTGCCGCCGAAGAGGCCGCTGCCGTTGCCGCCGTCACGGCGGACCGGGCCGCTGCGGCTCAGCCGTCGGAGCCGGCCCAACGCGCCGAGGCGAAGGGCGCCGCGCCGACCGCGCCGGCCCCAGCCGGTGCGCGTGGCGCCCCGGCCGCCAAGCCGCAGGCCCCCGCCGCCAAGGCGCCAACGGCGCCGGGCGCGGCACGGGAAACCTTGCAGCTCAAGCCGGCCCGCCCCGGGGCGCGCGCGGACGAAGAGGACGAGACGCCGCGTAACGTGCGCCGCCCGAGTGTCGGTGCGCCCTCGAAGCGCGGCGTGCCGGTGACGCCGCCGAAGAAGATCGGCGACGACCGCCGCCGCGCCGGCCGCATCGACGTGCAGGCCGCCATCGAAGGCGAGGACGAGAAGGTGCGTTCGCTGGCCTCGGTGCGCCGCCAGCGTGAGCGCGAGCGCCGTCAGGCCGAACTGGAGCTGTTGCGCTCCGATGGCCTGAAGGTGGTGCGCGAGGTGATCCTGCCGGAGACCATCACCGTGCAGGAGCTGGCCAACCGCATGGCCGCGCGTGGCACCGAGGTGGTGAAGACGCTGATGAAACTGGGCGTGATGGCGACCATCACCCAGGCGATCGACGCCGACACCGCCGAGCTGGTGATTGCCGAGTTCGGCCATCGCGCCCGCCGCGTCGCGGACTCGGACGTCGAACTCGGCCTGGAAGGTGCGACCGATGTCGCGGCCGATTTGCAGCCACGGCCGCCGGTGGTGACGATCATGGGCCATGTTGACCATGGCAAGACCAGCCTGCTGGACGCGCTGCGCCATACCGACGTGGCGGCCGGCGAGGCGGGCGGCATCACCCAGCATATCGGCGCCTATCAGGTGAAGCTGGCGTCGGGCGCGCAGATCACGTTCCTCGACACGCCGGGCCATGAAGCGTTCACCGCCATGCGCGCGCGCGGCGCCAAGGTGACGGATATCGTCGTGCTGGTGGTGGCCGCCGATGACGGCGTGATGCCGCAGACCATTGAGGCGATCAAACACGCCAAGGCGGCGAACGTGCCGCTGATCGTGGCGATCAACAAGATCGACCGGCCGGGCGCCAACCCGAACCGGGTGCGCCAGGAGCTGCTGCAGCACGAGATCGTGGTGGAAGCGATGGGTGGCGAGACCCAGGATGTGGAAGTCTCGGCCCTGAAGAAGACCGGCCTGGACAAGCTGGAAGAAGCCATTCTGCTGCAGGCGGAAGTGCTGGAGCTGCGCGCCAATCCGAGCCGCACGGGCGAAGGTGCGGTGGTCGAAAGCCGGCTGGATCGCGGCCGCGGCCCGGTGGCGACCGTGCTGGTGCAGAAAGGCACGCTGCATGCGGGCGACATCGTCGTGGCCGGCGCGCAATGGGGCCGTGTGCGCGCCATGCAGGACGATAAGGGCAAGGCGGTGAAAGTGGCGCTGCCGGCGACCCCGGTGGAGATTCTCGGCCTGTCGGCGGCACCGACCGCGGGCGAGCCGTTCGTCGTGGTCGAAAGCGACACGCGGGCGCGCGAAATCGTCGAATATCGCCAGCACAAGCTGCGCGAGCGCCAGGCCGCGGCGCAGACCGCTGGGCGCGGCACGATGGAAGAGATGCTGGCGCGCATCCAGGCCGGCGCACAGAAGGAAGTGGCGGTCGTCATCAAGGCCGACGTGCAGGGGTCGGCCGAGGCGATCGGCGTGACCGTGACCAAGCTCGGCAACGAGGAGGTGCGGGTGCGCGTGCTCTATTCGGGGGTCGGCCAGATCACCGAGAGCGACGTGCAGCTGGCCAAGGCGTCCGACGCCATCGTCATCGGCTTCAATGTGCGTGCCAACGCGCAGGCGCGCGAGCTCGCGCATCGTGACAGTGTGGACATCCGCTACTACTCGATCATTTACGAGGTGGCGGACGACGTCGAGAAGCTTGTCAAAGGCAAGCTGGCGCCGGTCCATCGCGAGAAGTTCCTGGGCTACGCGGAAATCCGCCAGGTGTTCAACATCACCAAAACCGGCAAGGTCGCGGGGTGCTACGTCACCGAGGGGCTGGTCAAACGCGGTGCGGGCGTGCGCCTGCTGCGCGACAACGTGGTGATCCATCAGGGCGAGCTGTCGCAGCTGAAGCGCTTCAAGGACGATGTGCGCGAAGTGGCGCGCGGCTATGAATGCGGCCTGTCCTTCGCCGGGTTCCAGGATCTGCAGGTCGGCGACGTGGTGGAATGCTATGAAACCGAAATCGTCGCGCCCTGAGGTCAAAGGGCCGAGCCAGCGGCAGCTTCGCGTCGGTGAGGAGATCCGTCACGCGCTGGCGGAGATCCTGCTGCGCACGGAGTTCCACGATCCGGCGCTGGCCCGGGCGCATCTGACGATTTCCGAGGTGCGCATGTCGCCGGACCTGAAGCACGCGCTGATTTTCATCACGCGGCTCGGCAACCAGGATGTGCGGCCGCTGCTGCCGGCGCTGGCACGGGTCGCGCCGTTCCTGCGCGGGCAGCTGGCGCCGAAGCTGGGCCTGCGGGTGACGCCGGAGATCAAATTCTCCGCCGATGATGCGTTGGACGAGGCGACCAGGATCAACCGGTTGCTGCATCGGCCGGAAGTCGCGCGGGATTTGGTGGCGGGCCACAAGTCGGGCGAAAAGTCGGACGAAAAGACGACCGAAAGTTAAAACGGCCGTGACGGCACTTCTTGCGGGTACGGACCAGGATATTGAAGCGGCGGCGCGGCTGTTGGCGGCGGGCGCGCTGGTCGCCTTCGGCACTGAGACGGTCTACGGGCTGGGCGCGGATGCCACCAATGCCAAAGCGGTGGCCGCGATTTTTGCCGCTAAGGGGCGACCTCATTTCAACCCCCTGATCTGCCATTACGCCAGTGCCGAGGCGGCGTTTGCCGATGTGGCGGCGAATGACGCGGCGCGCAAACTGGCGCAGACATTCTGGCCCGGGCCCCTGACCTTGGTGCTGCCGCGCCGGGCGAACTGCGCTGTGGCGCTGTTGGCCGGGGCGGGGTTGGAGACGCTGGCGGTGCGGGTGCCGGCGCATCCCCAGGCGGCGAAATTGTTGCGCGCGGTCGGCCGGCCGGTGGCCGCGCCCTCGGCAAATCGCTCCGGCCAGATCAGCCCGACCACGGCGGCGCATGTGTTGGCGGGGTTGCAGGGGCGGATCGCCGCGGTGGTTGATTCCGGGCCGTGCCCCGTCGGGGTGGAATCCACGGTGCTCGACCTCTCCACCGGGACACCGGTGTTGCTCCGGCCGGGCGGGGTGGCGCTGGAGGCTCTGGAGGCGGCAATCGGGCCCGTGCGGCTTGGGGTGCCGATTGAGCAGGCCGTGGAAGCAAACAGCCTGCGGTCGCCGGGGATGTTGGTTTCGCATTATGCGCCGGCCCTGCCGGTGCGGCTGCGCGCCGATGAGGTTGCGGCCGACGAGGCGCTGCTGGCGTTCGGTCCGCCCTTGCCAGGCGCGAAACTGGTGTTTCAGCTCTCCGCAAGCGCCAACCTGGCCGAGGCGGCGGCAAGCTTGTTTGAGGGGTTGCACTGGCTGGACGCGCAGGCGCCTTCTCTGGGGCTGCGCCGGATCGCCGCCATGGCGGTGCCGGATACCGGGCTGGGGCTAGCGATCAATGACAGGCTGAGCCGCGCCGCGGCGCCGCGCGCGTAAGTAAGGAAGCGCTACTTTTTGTGAACAAAAAGTAGCAAAAAAACTTTTTTAAACTGGGCCCGTGCCGCGTCAGCGCCACAGGCCCACTTCCTTCCCTTATTCCGCCGGATGAGGCGCCGTCGACAGACGTGCCGCGGGGACGCCGAGCGGCAGCAGGGTGCGGCCGTGCGACTCGTTGATGATTTCCGCCGCCGCCGTATAGAAAGCGATCAGCGCGGTGATCAGCCCGGTATAGCCGCCGAGCTTGAAGAGCGCCGGGATGCCCAGAAGCGGGGACAGGCCAAGCAGGAAGAAGGTGATCCACAGCGCCAGGAACACCAGGAACACCGCGCGGTTGAGCGCAAAGCTGGCGAGCCACATGGCGAAGGTGAACGCCCCCCAGACCAGCAGATACCAGCCCACGGCGGCGGTCGGGACGCCGGTTGCGAAGAATTTCTCGAAAAGAGCGAAAGTCCACCAGAAGGCGCCGAAGCTGCAAAAAGCGATGAAACCGAAACTGTTGCCCCGGGGCATTTCCATCAGGCCGGCGGCGAATTGCGCGGCGCCGCCATAGGCGAAAGCCATGCTGAGGACCACGGGTACGGTGGTGGCGGGCAGCCAGCCGGCATTGACCATGCTGAGCAGCCAAGTGGTGGTGGCGAAGCCGAATAGCCCAAGCGGGGCCGGATTGGCATATTTCATTGGTTCCTCCTTCGGGACGATCCTCAGGGCTTATCGTGCCACTGTGTGTGATTCAGTTCTGGTCGGCGAAGCCGTGATCGTTACGGGATTCTTTTGCTCCCGTAAGTGAAATTATCGCAGATTTCGAATGTTCGGTAAATGGAATCTCTAAGACTGCGCGCGATGCTCGGAGAGAGGAAAGCGGCCGCTTTTTCGATCAAAAGCGGCCAAGGGCGTTGGCAGCGCCAACGCCCTTGGCCCAGCATCAATAAAGTTTTTTTGCTTCTTTTTGTTCACAAAAAGAAGCCTTCCCCTTCGCTTGCGCCGGCACCGCCCTACAGCACGACAGGGATTTGCGCGCCGTCCATGCTCACGGTGACGCCGGTGATATAGCCGGCTTTGTCCGAGGCGAGGAATAGGGTGGCGTTCGCCAGATCTTCCGGCGAGGCCATGCGGCCGATGGGGATGCGGCTGATGGCTTCGGCACGGGCCTGTTCGACGTTGATTTTTTCCAGTCGCGCGACGGAGGCGAACCCCTCGGTGACGCGGCCGGTTTCGGTGAGGCCGGGGTTGAGCCCGACCACGCGCACGCCGCGCCCCGCATAAGCATGGCCGAGCCCGGCCGTGGCGAGCATCAGTGCGGCATTGGCCGCGCCGCCGGCGATATGCACCGGGGTCGCAACCTTGCCGCCATTGCCGATGATGTTGACGATCACGCCGCGGCCGCGCGCCGCCATCAGCTTGATCACCGGGTCAATGACATGGATGTAGCTGAAATATTTGGCGTCCATGGCGGCATGCCAGGCCGCCGGGGTCAATTCGTCGGGCGGGGTGCGGCGGGCCGCGCCGGCGCTGTTGACCAGGATGTCGAGCGGGCCGATGGCCTGCTCGGCCTTCGCGACCAGGGTGGCGGCCTGGCTTGCGTCGGTCAGGTCGGCGGGCAAGCCCACAGCCCCTGGCAGCTCGGACAAAGCTTTGTCGAGATTGTCCTGGCTGCGCGAGCAGATCGCCACGCGCACGCCTTCAGCCTGCAGCGCCTTGGCACAGGCGAGGCCGATCCCCTTGGAGCCGCCGGTGACGAGGGCGGCCTTTTGCGCGAGTCCGAGATCCATGCGGGGCTAGGCTGATACGGTCTTGGGGGCGTCGGCGCCGAGCAGGATGGTGCGCAGGGCGGACACCAGATCGTCCATCATGGCGTCGGTATGCTTCGGCCCGGGGGTGAAGCGCAGGCGCTCGGTGCCGCGCGGCACGGTCGGATAATTGATCGGCGTGGCGTACATGGCATATTCGCGGATCAGGCGCATTGACACTTCGGTGGCCTTCGCGGCGTCGCCGATCATCAGCGGAATGATGTGGCTGGTGCTCTCCATCACCGGCAGACCCGCCGCCTTGAATTTCTGCTTGAGCGTCTCGGCGCGCTCGAACAATTTGGCGCGGCGGGAATGATCGGCCTTCAAGGTGCGGATGGAGGCCAGCGCCGCGGCGACGGTGGTCGGCGGCAAGGCGGTGGTGAAAATGAACCCGGCGGCGAAGGAACGGATATAGTCGCAGATCTTGAAATCCGCGGCGATATAGCCGCCATGGCAGCCAAAGGCCTTGGCCAGCGTGCCCTCGATGATGGTGATGCGGTGCGCGACGCCATCCCGCTCTGAGACGCCGCCGCCATGCGGGCCGTACATGCCGACCGCGTGGACTTCATCGAGATAGGTTAGGGCGTTGTATTTCTCGGCGAGGTCGCAGATGGCGTGCATGGGGGCGATGTCGCCGTCCATGGAATAGACGCTCTCGAAGGCAATCAGCTTCGGCGCGTCGGCGGGGGCGGCGGCGAGCAGGCGCTCCAGATCCGCCATGTCGTTGTGCTTGAAAATATGCACCGTCGGGTTCTTCGCCCCCTTGATGCCGACGATCATGGAGTTGTGGTTCTGCGCGTCGGAGAACACGTGCCAGTCGGGCAGGGAGTTAAGAATGGTGGTGAGCGACGCCTGGTTGGAGACATAGCCGGAGGTGAAGAGCAGCGCGGCGTCTTTGCCGTGCAGGTCAGCCAGCTCTTCTTCGAGCGCCACGTGCAGCGGCGAGGAGCCGGCGATGTTGCGGGTGCCTCCGGCGCCGGCGCCCATGCGGCGGCCGGCCTCGATCGCGGCCTCGATCACCACGGGTTCGGTCCCCATGGCGAGATAGTCATTGGCCGACCAGACCAGGATGTCCCGGGTCTTGCCCTCCATGGTGACGGAATAATAGGGGAACCGGTCGGCCAGTTTCTCAAGCGCCACGAAGCGGCGGTACCGCCCCTGAGCGGAGATTTCGGCGAGGGCTTCGTCACACTTGGCAAGAAACGGGTGCATCCGACAGTAACCAGGCTGGTCAGGCCTGACGATCTGCGGCGGACCGGCCGATAAAGCGACGGTCGAAACAGGGCGCCCTGCGGCTGACATGTTGATCCAACTCCGGTCCCGCAAAAAATACCATAAACCGGCACCGTTTCACAGGATCCGTCTATAGGAAAGCGCCGAGCGGCGACCCAAGTCAATGAGCCAGATCAATGGCAGGCATGACTGCCGCACGGGTGGCGCGATCCGGACCCGTACCTAGCAAAATTGTTCAAAAGCCCGCGACTTCTTATGTGAGGCGCTCCAGCCCGGCCCGCTCAGACCTGGCCGACGACATAGGTGCGCAGGCTTTCGACCTCGTGTTCGCTCTGGTCGATGCGGGCTTTCACGACGTCGCCGATGCTCACCACGCCGATCAGCCGGCCATCCTCCACGACCGGCAAATGACGGAAATGCCCGTCCGTCATCGTTTCCATCGCCTGGGCGACCGTGGTGGACGGGGTGGCGGTGGTGGGGTGCGGGGTCATCAGCGCCGCGGCCGTCATGGCGAAGGTCTCCGCGGCGCGGCCGGCGAGACAGCGGACGATGTCACGCTCACTGAGGATACCAACCAGTTCTCCCGCCTTGGTGACGACCAGCACGGCGCCAATGCGTTTTTCCGCCAAAACGCTGATGACGCCGCTGATTTTCATTTCCGGGGGGACCGCCACGAAGCCTGGTGCCTTATTGGCCAGGATGGCTTTCAAGGTCATCTTGGTATTCCTCCTGATTGCTCTTGCGCTCAGTATGGGAGGAACACGGAAGGTCAGGCAAACGATTTTTCGCCTGGCAAAGTTAAAGATTGTGTATATTGCAGGATGTTTACAGCCTTGTTCCGCTGCGGCGCGGACGGAAAAAGAAAGTGGCCGCTTTTTGAAAAAAGCGGCGCAAAAACTTTTGGCTCAGCAGGCCTGGGTCTTTGTCGCCGACAACGCCCATAGCCCAGAGTCGATAAAGTTTTTTTGCTTCTTTTTGTTCACAAAAAGAAGACTTCTCCTTGCCTTGGCCGATTTGACCTAACGTAATCGCGGTCTAAATCCCAACACCCTCTGAAAAAGAGGCGCAAAGCTTTTGTTCGCTGGGGCCTGCGGCGCTGAAACCAGCGCGGCCCAACCTGTGCCAATTAGTCGTTAAACCGGGGAAAGCTGGAGGTAAATCCTTGTGTTTGCTTTGTTTTCTCTTTCTTTTATCTCTGTACGTACCCCGCTCTGTAATTTCCTTCCTAATTTTATCCCCAGCATCGCGCCCAGGCTGCTAAGCCCCTGCTCCGCAATCTCATCCATGCGTATTTTGGGGGAACATTGGGACGTCGGAGACGTCGGCAGAAGGCTAGGTTCTTTTGCGTCCCCAGCTGTGGGGACAAATTCGGGACATTGGGGACAAAGCAGTGCCCCAGGCCGGGCGGCGGGCTAGCCACCGCGCGCCAGGACGGACGGATGGTGAGGCGGCGGCACGATACACCGCCCTATCTGTCCCTACCTCCAGGAGCGCGTCGCAGAGAGTGGTTGATCATATCACTTTAGAAACGTTGATTGTTTCAATCAGGCCAGCTAGTGTTCGCCAAAACCCTGGGAGGACAACGATGCGTTGGCGATTGTCTATCGTTTTGTTATTTGGGTTGGCGGGCTGCGGTATTGCGAGAACTCGCCTCCAATCTGCGATTTTGACGTAGGTGTTTCACATTGCTAAAAAAATTACAACGCACAATTAATGCAAAGACAGCAAGTAATCCTAGCGTCAAGACGGTGGTCTCGGGTGTAGCCCGTGCCATTGGTTATGATCTAAGACATCTAGTTCGGGTAGTTTACCAGCAAGAGTGCATGCGCTGGATCAACGAACTTGGTCCGCAGAATTTGGATGTTCTTGAAATATCCGCCGGCGATGCGTGGCGTGGTATCCCCTTCAAATCCTTCACCGAGATGAACTATCCGGCTTATGACATCTGCAAGGATAGGCTTGATCGCCAGTTCGATCTAGTGATCGCCGATCAGGTGTTCGAGCATCTGTTATGGCCGTATCGGGCGGGGCGCAATGTCTTCGATATGGTGAAGCCTGGTGGATATTTCATGGTGATGACGCCATTCATGATCCGGCTTCATGATGTACCAGTCGATTGCAGCCGCTGGACCGAGACCGGGATGCGGTATTTTTTGGCCGAATGTGGGTTTGATCTGGAAACGGTCAAGACCGGTGCCTGGGGCAATCGGGATTCGTTGAAGGCCAACCTGGTCACCTGGGCGCGGGTTGGCTGGCGTAGGGAATTTCCCAATGAGCCAGCTTATCCGCAGTCCATTTGGGCGATGGCGTGCAAGCCAGGGGCGATGGGTGATGGGAAGTAATGCCGGACGGTTAGATTTTGATATTGCGGTATTTGCGGTCAATGAGGCCGCAACGATCGGCGCGTGTATCGCGTCGATCGATCAGGCTTGCGCTGGGCGGGCAGCGCATATTTCGGTTCTATTGAACGGAACGACGGACAATACGATCGAGATCTTGCGGTCGTTACGACTGGCTCATACTGCGATGACCGTTTACCGGTTTGACGCGGCGGACAAGGCCAATGCGATCAACCATTACCTATACGAGTTGCGACGGAATGCGGCGATTCATATCGGAGTCGATGCTTACGCCAGGATCGGCGAGGCTTCATTTAGGGCCATTGCCGACGCGTTTGGGACCAATCCAAATGCCCTAATCGCATCGGGGTTGCCGATCAGTGGCCGTTCCGCGAAGACTGTTGCAGCCAACACGATGAAAGGCGGCATGGTCAATGGCCAGTGTTATGCCATGAGACCCGAGTTTATCGATCGTCTTGTTGCGGCAAACTTTCGGTTACCGTTACAGCTTTATCGCGGCGATGGGTTGCTAGGCTCGATGGCGGCGCACGATCTCGATGCTATGAACAAACCCTGGGATGATACACGATTGATCGGCGTTGCGGAGGCGAGTTTTGCCGTTACACCGCTTTCGATAGTCAAGCCACGCGACATCCGGAGACAGTTTAACCGCGAAATCCGTCAAGCGCGGGGGCGAATTGAAAACGAAGCGATTAAGACAATCATCTACACGATGGGCTATGCCGGGTTACCGAGCAATGCCAATGATATGATTAAAAATTGGCTGAAGGCAGCACATCCGTCACCGCGATCGATGCGCGAGAAATATTTCACTAATCTCGCTCTCCAACAATTATTGCTGTCTAAAAATATTGCCCCATCAAATCCCGCCGTTTTGGATATTTGAGGCTTGTTTGAAGCCTTGCAGCATGCCTTTTCCTGTTTTTCTGACCGGACCCGGTTTTTCTGCGCCCGGTTTCGACTCCACACCCGTATCGTACCCGGTTCCATCTGATACGCGCGCGAAAAACCCCGCAGTAGCGGGACTTTTCTGGGTCTGTCCTTGCCGTGTTACGATACTGTTTGTTTAAACGTTAAAGCGGAAGAGCAGCACGTCACCGTCCTTGACCACATAGTCGCGGCCTTCGATGCGCAGCTTGCCGGCCTCGCGGGCGCCGGCCTCGCCCTTATAGGCGACATAGTCGTCATAGGCGGTGGTCTCACAGGCGATGAAGCCGCGCTCGAAATCGCCATGGATGACGCCCGCGGCGCCGGGGGCCTTGGTGCCGTTGATGATGGTCCAGGCGCGGGTTTCCTTCGGCCCGACGGTGAAATAGGTGATCAGGCCGAGCAGCCCATAGCCGGCGCGAATAACGCGATCCAGGCCGCTGTCTTCGAGACCGAGATCGGCGAGGAAGCCGGCGCGGTCGGCCTCGGGGAGCTGGCTCACCTCGGCCTCGATCGCCGCGGAGACGATGACGTGGGCCGCCCCTTGCGCGGCGGCCATGGCGGCGACGCGAGCCGATTGCGCGTTGCCGCTGCCCGCAGAGGCCTCCTCGACATTGCAGACATACAGCACCGGCTTGGCGGTGAGCAGGTTGAGGCGTTTGGCGGCCTCGGCATCGGCCGGCGAGACCGCGGTGCGGGCCGGCTTGCCGGCTTCCAGCGCGGCCAGGATCGGCTCGATCAAGGCGACATCGGCGGCGGCATTGCGGTCGTTGCTCTTGGCCTTTTTCTGCAAAGCGGGCAGGCGCTTCTGCAGGCTTTCGAGGTCGGCCAGCATCAGCTCGGTCTCCACCGTCTCGGCGTCGCGGACCGGGTCGATGTTGCCCTCGACATGGGTGATGTCGTCATCCTCGAAGCAGCGTAGCACATGGACGATGGCATCGACCTCGCGGATGTTCGCGAGAAACTGGTTGCCGAGGCCTTCGCCCTTCGAAGCGCCGCGCACCAGGCCGGCAATGTCGACGAATTCCAGGCTGGTGGGAAGGATTTTCGCCGATTTGCCGATGGCGGCCAACGTGTCGAGGCGCTTGTCCGGCACGGCGACGCGGCCGACATTCGGCTCGATGGTACAAAAAGGATAGTTCGCGGCTTGCGCGGCCACGGTGGCCGTGAGGGCGTTGAACAGGGTGGATTTGCCGACATTCGGCAGGCCGACAATACCGCAGTTAAAGCCCATTTTTCTGGTCCCCTGTACGCAAAGCGATTTTGGTCATGAAGTCTTCCGGCTTGCCGGCGGCCAGCAGGCCAGCCTCGTCGGCCACGGCATCCAGGCACGGCAGCAGCCAATCCAGGTCGGCCTTGGTAAAGTCGCCCAGTACATGGCCGGTGACACGGTCCTTATGGCCGGGATGGCCGATGCCCAGGCGCACCCGCCAGTAATCCGGCGTGCCGAGGCGCTGGTCCGTGCTGCGCAGCCCGTTATGGCCGGCAGCGCCTCCGCCGCGCTTCACGCGGATTTTGCCCGGGGCGAGATCGAGCTCGTCATGGAACAAGGTGATGGCGGGGGCGGGAATTTTGTAGAACGCCGAGGCCGCCTGCACGGCTTCGCCGGAGGCGTTCATATAGGTCATCGGCTTCAGCAGCAGAATTCTGTGCCCGGCGATGTGGCCTTCGGCGGCAACACCTTTAAAGCGCTGCCGCCATGGCGCGAAACCATGGCGGCGGGCGATCACATCAACGGCCATGAAGCCGATATTGTGGCGCTGCCGCGCCATGCCTGGCTCCGGGTTACCAAGCCCGACCCATAATAACATGGCGCGGCGACGGCGTTATTTCTTCTTCGGCGCGGCCTTGCCCTTGGCGGGGGCGGCGGCCGCCGTCGCCGCGGCGGCGGCTTCAGCCTGCGCCTCAGCCGAGACGGTCGGCGCGGCGACGGTGGCGATCACGAAGTCGCGGTCCAGGATGGTGGGACGCGCATCGCCGGTGCCCTTGAGATCGGTCCAGCGGATGTTGTCGTTGATGTCCAGGGCGCCGAGATCGGCCTCGAAGCGCTCCGGAATGTTGTCCGGGTCGCAGGCGACTTCGACCGTGTGGCGCACGACGTTGAGCACGCCGCCGCGCTTGATGCCGGGGGAGGTCGTGTCGTTGAGGAACACCACGGCGACGGACACGCGCACGCGCTCACCGGCGGCGAGGCGCTGGAAGTCGACATGCTCGGGCTGGTCGGTGACCGGGTGGAACTGCACGTCGCGCATCAGCGCACGGGTCTTCTGGCCGTCGACCTGAATTTCATAAAGACGCGAACGCCAGCCGCCGCGCTTGAGCTCGCGCATGACGATGCGCGGATCGAGGGCGATCAAAGCAGGGTCCTGCTTGGCGCCGTAGACAACCGCAGGCACTTTGCCCGCACGCCTCGTCGCCCGCGCCACCCCCTTGCCGGCACGCGAACGCGACTCAGCTTCGATGAGTTCGAAATTGGCCATGTTTACGCTCCTATAAATGACAAAAGCCGGC
>Ga0310811_10003312_pt1 | contig 20247 bp, 23 predicted proteins | sample YCmetagenome_FD_207642 | JGI IMG/M metagenome (GOLD analysis project Ga0310811, IMG submission 207642) | Soil microbial communities from experimental microcosm in Duke University, North Carolina, United States - YC | ecosystem: Engineered > Artificial ecosystem > Soil microcosm > Unclassified ...
TGAACGGCGGGCGCGCACGCGTGAGCTGCTGGAGTATGTGGGGCTCGGCGCACGCGCAGATCATCGACCGTCGGAGCTCTCCGGCGGCGAGATGCAGCGCGTGGCCATCGCGCGTGCGCTGGCCAACCGCCCGGGACTGCTGCTCGCCGACGAGCCGACGGGCGAGCTCGATCGGGCGACCGGTGAACAGATTGCGGCGCTGCTCGACCGCGTCAATGCGGACGGCACGGCTCTCGTCATCGTTACGCACGATCCCGCACTGGCCGAGCGCAGCACGCGCATCCTCAGCATGCGCGACGGCCGCATCGATCAGGAGGCAACCTCCGCATGATCGGCAGACTCGCCCTCAGGTCGTTGACCGCGCATCCGATCCGCTCCGCGGTGCTCGCCGCGGGCTTTGGCGTCGGCGTCGCCGTCATGGCCATTCTGCTCGGCGTGGCGGAGATTGTCCTCACGCAGGCGCGTTCTCCCGATCTCGTGGGCGGAGGCGATGTCATCATCAACCTCGAGCCGGCCGTGCCCGCTCGCATGGTGATGTCGGGGACCTTGCAGTCGAATCAACTGCGCACCCGCGTTCGCGCGGCCGGACCGTCGCACACCGCGGCCCTGTTCCTCGTGCGCGACAGCGGCGCGGTTCGTGTCGACGCGCACGGTGGAATTCCGAGCGTCGAGAAGGCGATGGGCGATCCGGAAACGGCGCGAAACGCCGAGTGGCGCGATACGCCGGAGGATGTCGCATGGACGCAGACGACTCCGGAAGCGGTCCTGCGCCAGGTTGATCGCTTCCATGAAGTCCCGGACGCGCCCATGTGGCAGGATTCGTGGGCTGAATGGCTGTATTTCAATGGGCGGGCACGCGACGCGCGGTTCTATCTGACGTTCATGGTTGGCCCGCTCGACCCTGACGGTCGACGTCAGTCGAGTGTACGGTTGCAGCTCGATCGCGGAGGCCACGTCGTCAACTTCAGCGCGCCTGGGCGCCTCAGTCAGGAGGACGCGCTTCGCGCGCCGGAGCTGACGATCGGCGCGAACCGCATCCGCCTCGACGGCCTGCACTACATCATCGACATCGACCTGCGCGCCGACGATGGGCGAACGGCTCGAGGGCGCATTCGCATTGAAGGGGCGCCAGGACGACTGCTGCCGCCGGCGGAAATCGGCGGCGCGCACGGTTGGCGTACCGGCTATGTCGTTCCCGTGATGTCAGGACGGCTTGACGGGACGCTGGAGGTTGAAGGCGAGCGCATTTCGTTCGATGGTGGCGTCGGCTATCACGATCACAACTGGGGCTTCTGGCGCGGCGTGTCGTGGCAATGGGGGCAGGCGCAGCAGGGTGACCTCTCGCTGCTTTACGGCCGGGTGTTCCCGCCGCGTGAAGCCGCGGATCCGGAGCGGCTCCCAGGTTTCGTCGGGGCGCTCGGCCCTGATGGACTGCTTGGCTACGCCACCAACGTGACGATCGATGAAACCAACAAGGAGGATGGACAGCCCCGCACGATCACAGTCACAGGGCGGAGCCGACTGATCGATGTGAGCTTGCGCTTTGACGTCGCCTCGGTCGTAACCACCCAGCTGGAAGGCGCGCTGTCGACCGGCCTCAACTTCCTTCAGATGCGCGGCCAGTACACCGTGAACGGTAAAGCAGGAGACCGGGACATCAACTTTACGGCTCCTGGATCCGCCGAGACCTTTCGGGAAAATTGAGCTACCTCAGGCCGATCGCGTGACGCGCAGCGATCTGAGCACGCCGCCGGCGGCGATGCGTCTCCTCGATCCTCTCCGCCAGCGGCAGGTCGGCCTGCGTGGCGTTCCAGCCGCGCGCGAGCATCTCGGCGGCCGCCCGACGCCGGTCCATCTCCATGCGAAAACAGTCGAAACAGAGCGTACGGGGCCGGTCGATGGTGGGGTCTACGTCGTCGGGATCACGGAACCCGTAGCGGGCTTCGCGCTCCCGACACGCGGCACAGAGGCGCGGCTCCACCGCGTCGCGCCGCTCGGAATGCCGGCGGCGCGGCCGGGCCGCAATGCGTCGATCAGGTCGTTCATAGAGGGCGAGCTGCACGTCATCTCTCCTTGTCTACGACAAGCTTAAGCAATGCCTGTGACAGACTAGGTCAGTGGCGACGGCGGAGTTGGATGAGGTCGACAGGCTGTTTCAGGTCCCGCTGACGGAATTCATCGCAGCGCGAAATGCACTCGCGACAAAGCTGAAGAAGCAAGGCGACTCTGAAACCGCAGACCGGGTGAAAACGCTCGCGAAACCGTCCGTGGCGGCGTGGGTCGCCAATCAGCTCTACTGGAAATACCGGAAATCTTTCGAACGGCTAATCGCTGCAGGTGAACAGTTCCGCAAGGCGCAATCGGCACAGCTTGCCGGCCGCAACGCGGATCTTCGCGCACCCCTCGACGCCCGCCGCGAGGCGCTCGCAGAGCTCACCCGCCAGGCGTCCGACATCCTGCGCGACACCGGTCACCCGCCATCGCCCGAAACGATGCGGCGCGTGACGACGACGCTGGAAGCGCTGGCGACGTACGGCGAACAACCCGGTGGTCCGCAGCCCGGCCGCCTCACCGGTGATGTTGCTCCTCCGGGCTTCGAAGCGCTTGCGGCCCTGGTTCCGCGCGGAATCGATCGTGTTGGGCACCGCCAGGCGCCGCCGCGCGTCATCCCTTTCAGTCAGCAGAAGCAGCACCGCCGGAAGACCGGTGATGCCGAAGCCGATGCACGCGCCGCTGAAGCGGAGCGGCGCGCGAGAGAGGCAGAGGCGCAACGGGAACTGCGGGAGGCCGAACGCGTGCTGGCGTCCGCGCGAAAAGCGGCCAAACGCGCCGAAGCAGCTATGAAGGCGGCGGCTGCACGCGCGAAGTCGGCCGAGAAGGAAAAAGCGGCCCTGGAGTCGCGGTTCGAAAAGCTGACAGCGGCCGCCGAGTCCGCACGTCAGGAGGCGCGGAAGGTGGCCAGCGAGGCCGAAGAAGCCGCGCAGGCCGTCGATGACGCGGAACGGACGGTCAGGAACGCCCGCGAGAAACTGAAGGGTTGACGCCCATCTCACCTGTCCAGCGCGGCGCGCCCGGCACCTCTATGCCGAACTGATCGAGCATCCGCAGCACCGTGTGATCGATCACTTCGTCGAGCGTCTGCGGATTCATGTAGAAAGCGGGCATCGGCGGAAGAATCACCGTCCCCATCCGCGCCAGTTTCAGCATGTTCTCCAGATGGATTTCGCTGAGCGGCGCTTCGCGCACTGAAAGCAGCAGTTTGCGTTTTTCCTTCAATGTCACGTCGGCTGCGCGGTGGACCAGGCTGTCGCCGTAGCCGTGTGCGATGGCGCCAAGTGTTTTCACGCTGCATGGCGCGATGATCATGCCGGCCGCCTGAAACGAGCCGCTGGCGATGGCGGCGCCCATGTCATTTGGCGCGTACACCTCAGTGGCGAGCGCCTCGACCTGCTCGCGGGTGTACGGCGTCTCGTGCAGCAGCGTCCGCGCGCCCCACTTGCTGATCACGAGGTGCGTTTCGACACCCGCCTCGCGCAGTCGCTGCAGCAGGCGAACGCCGTAGATCACACCCGTTGCGCCCGTCATGCCGACTATGAGCTTCATAACAACAACTCCCAACCTCCAACCTCCAGACTCCCACTTGGAAGTTGGGAGTTGGACAGTGGGCGTTTCTTATATTATCGACCGAATGTTTGGTCGCAAGCGGACAGGGTCTGTGATCTGCAGCTCGTGCGGCGTCCTGGTCGGTGTCAACGACGATACGTGCTACAACTGCGGCCGGCGCCATCCAGGCATGTGGGGATTTGCGCCGCTGCTGCGCTCGCTCGGCAACGATCTCGGATTCATCCCGTTCGTCATCGGAAGCTGTGTTGTCGTCTACATCCTGACGCTCATCTCGAGCGGCGGGATGATGAATCAGGTCAGTCCGCTGGCGTTCCTCGGACCCAGTCCGGCGGCGCTGCTGCTGTTCGGTGAGAGCGGGGCGGTGCCCATCTTCGTGTACCACCGCTGGTGGACGGTGCTCAGCGCCGCGTGGCTGCACGCCGGCTTGCTGCACATCCTGTTCAACATGATGGCGCTGCGGCAGCTGGGTCCCGCGACGGCGGAGTTCTACGGACCGGGCCGCACCGTGATCATTTACACGGCGGGCGCGATCGCCGGTTTCACGCTCAGCTCCTGCGCCGCCGTATACATTCCAGCGCTGCCGTTTCTGCACGGCAGCTACTACACCGTCGGCGCATCCGCGTCTATCTCCGGCCTGATCGGCGCGCTGTTGTACTACGGCCGCAGCACCGGCAGCGGCATCGTCAGAGCGGAGGCGATGCGCATCGTGCTGATGCTGGCCGTGTACGGATTCATCATGCCAGGCATCGACAACTACGCGCATCTCGGCGGCTTCGCCGGCGGATACCTGGTGTCAATGGCGCTCAATCCGATGAAACCGGAGCGCGGCGATCACATCCTGATTGCGCTCGTCTGCCTCGTCGCATCGCTCGCGTCGATCATCGCGTCCGTCGTGACCGTTCTTCGGCCTTAGGCGGCCTGCGCGTGCCAGTCGGTGGCCGCAATCACGCCAACTTCGCTCATCGCCTGACCGTAGAATGCGCGCGCTTCCTCGTCTCGCGCAAAGCCCATGAGCACGGGACCAAGACCGGCAGTCGCCGCCTGCACGATATCCAGTGCGCCATGCATCGGAAAGCTGATCTTCTTCCAGAGGCCACCGGGGTAGTCCGTGAACGCGGATACGCCGAGGACCATCGCGCCATTAATGATGGCAAGGGTCGCCGCGGGCCGATGCGAGCTCCAGAACTTTGCCGCCAGCGAGAAAAACGTGAACGCGACGCCGTAATCCAGCATCGCGTGCTTGCCCGGATCGATCGACTTGGGAACGCCTGGCAATGCAATTCGATCGATGACGGAGGTCACTTGCTGCTCAAGAGCCATACACAACTCTCCTTCGACCGTCTTTCGCAAGAAAGGGGCCGACACGAGATAGCATCGAGCTGTGCCTGTCGAAGCCGCCTGGAGCGAGTACTACCTCGACGAGATGGACGCTGCGTGGCTCTATCGCGCGCTGGCGCGCGTGGAATCGGATCCACAGCGACGCGCCATCTTCCACAATCTGGCCAGCGTCGAAGACGAACATGTCCAGCGCTGGCGCGCGCTCTTCGAAGAGCATGGCGGCCAGGTGCCGTTGCACACCCCGTCGCTGCGAGCGCGCATGCTGGCAGGGGTGGCGCGGCTGTTTGGCTCGGGAGCGGTCCTGCCGCTGATCATTGCGGAGGAATCGCGTGAGGTCGGCTCCTACCTCCGCCTAGCCCGCGGCGCGCCCGACAAGGCGACGCACGATACAGCGGTCGCCATTGCGACCGAATCGGCCGAGCATGCGCAGCACCTGTCGGAATCGATCGGACGCGAAGGTGAACCATGGCACGGCCTCGCCGCCGGCGGCTACCTGCGCAGCGTGGTCTACGGATTCAACGACGGTTTGACTGCAAACTTCGGACTCGTCGCCGGCGTCATTGGCGCCGCCGTCGAGCCGCACATCGTCGTAGTCACGGGCATCGCGGGCGCACTTGCCGATGCACTGTCGATGGGCTCGAGCGGTTACCTGGCCGCGAAGAGCGAAGCTGAAGTGGCGGCGCGACAGGTCGCGATCGAACGGGACGAGCTGCGTCTCATGCCAGACCTTGAAGAAAAAGAACTGGCGCTGATTCTTGAAGCGAAAGGCCTTACACCCGATAACGCGCGTACGTCGGCGGAAGCGATGATGAAGGATCCGAAGCGCGCGCTCGAGACAAAGGTACAGGAGGAGCTTGGCATTCAGCCGCCGTCGGTCACGCCGCTGGCGGACGGCCTCGTGACCGGCGCCGCGACCGCATTCGGCGCCGTCATTCCGCTCATCCCGTTTTTCGTGCTGCCCCCCGCGCCTGCCATCTGGGCGTCGCTGATCATCAGCATGCTCGCGCATTTCGCGATCGGCGCTGCGCGCAGCATCTTCACCGGCCGCAGCGTGTGGGCCAGCGGCCGTGACATGTTCGTCGTCGGCTTCGGCGTTGCGGCGGCAGGCTACGTGATCGGTGCGCTGGTGATGCGGTTATGACGATGCTGCGCGGACTCATTGGAGTCCTCGTCGCGCTCGCCATATCGGTGGGGTTCGTACAGTTTCTCGAGCAGATTCTTGGCGATGCGTTGACGGGCCACGCTCTGGCATCGATGGACGAGTACGCCCTCGTCCTCAATTCCCCGGCCGTTGTTGCCGTTCGCGTGGTGATCTCGTCCCTCATGGCGCTGCTCGGCGGATATGTGTGCGCAAAGCTCGCCGAGACGGACGAGATGCGATATACGTTGATTGCCGTCATCTTTCGGGTGATGGTGTTCGTCGCCTTCAACCGGTCACCGTACATGCCGCCAACGCCTGTGTGGGCGCTTGCGGTGCTGCTCACGGTTTCGTCCGCGACGATGCTGACGGGCGGTGCCATCCGTGCAGCCGCGGCGGCCGTGCAGAGGAAAAGGGAGACTCAGTGAGACTCGCGTATCAGGGAGAGCCGGGCGCCTACAGCGAAGCCGCTTCGCTGCTCTACGGTGGCCCGCAGGTCGAGACGATGCCGTGCAAGACGTTCGACGACGTCTTCGAAGCGGTCGTCAAGAAGCGCGCAACGCACGGCGTCGTGCCGCTCGAAAATTCGATCGGCGGCACCATTCATCGCAACTACGACCTCCTGCTCGAGCACGAACTGATGATCACCGGCGAAGTGGAGCTCGATGTCGTCCACTGCCTGCAGGCGTTGCCTGGAACGAAGATTTCGGACATCAAGGTCGTCTACTCGCATCCGCAGGCACTGGCACAGTGCGAGCGATACCTGAGAGATCTCGGCGTGACCGTCGAAGCGGTGTACGACACAGCGGGAGGCGCGAAGCTTGTGTCGGAGCAGAAGCTGCAGAATGCGGCAGCGCTCGCGTCACGGCGGGCGGCGGAGGTGTTCGGCCTCGAAGTTCTGCAGGAGGCGGTTCAGGATTACGAGTACAACATCACCCGGTTCGCCATCATCGGCGGCGCCGCCGGTCCGGATGCGGACAAGACCACGATCGTCTTCGCTCTGCCGAGTACGCCGGGCGCGCTGTTCAAGGCGCTGTCGGTCTTCGCGTTGCGCGACATCAACCTGACCAAGCTCGAGAGCCGGCCCATTCGCGGCCGTCCGTGGGAGTACCTGTTCTACGTCGAGGTGGAGGCGCGTCGGGATGACATGGCATGCTCGCGCGCGCTGATGCACCTGGCCGAATTCGCCAAGTGGACGCGCGTGCTCGGCACGTACAGGGGCTGGCAGCGCAAGGCGGCAAGTTAGCCATTTGTGATTTGTGATTGACGTCGTCGGTGTCGGCGCCAACTCTGTTGATGTCGTCTATCGGCTGCCTGCCTACCCACGTCCGCATAGTGAATTCGCGAAGCTTCGAATCACTGACTACCTGATCTCCTGCGGCGGCCAGGTGACGACGGCGCTCGCCACATGCGCGGAGCTCGGCCTGCGCACCGCGTACATCGGCACCATTGGATCCGACGAGCACGGCTCGCGGATGCGCGACGAATTGCGCGGGCGCGGCATCGACTTCTCGCACGCAATCGTGCGTCAGGCGGCCAATCCTTTCGCCGTCATCCTGGTCGACGACCGCGAAGGCGAGCGCATCGTGCTGTGGCATCGAGACCCTCGGCTTGCACTGAGCGCCACCGAAATCAACAAGGAGACACTCACGTCAGCTCGGCTCGTGCATGTTGATGACGTGGATCTCGACGCGAGCATCGAGGCGGCCCGCCTCGCGCGTGGGGCGGGCAAGCCTGTCACGAGCGACATCGAGCGGACGACCGACGGCATCGATGTACTGATTGAAGGCGTGACGATTCCGATCTTTGCGGAGCACGTCCCCGCGGCGCTGACCGGCGAGGCGGATGCAGCCGTGGCGCTTCGGCGGTTGCGCCGTCCGCATCACACCATGCTCTGCGTGACGCTCGGTGCGCGCGGTGCGCTGTTGCTGGTCGGCGAGGAGGTCATCCGAGAGCCGGGCATCACAGTCAAGACCGTCGACACGACGGGCGCAGGTGACATCTTCCGGGGCGCGTTCATTTACGCGTTGCTTCGCGGCGATACGCCGCGCGATGTCGTCCGCTTCGCCAACGTGGCGGCGGCGATCAGTTGCACGCGCGTCGGCGCGATGAGCAGCGTGCCGTCGCTACAGGAGATGCCGACGTCTGAGTAGGTGCGACGGTGTGAGGGTGCGAGGGTGCGGACGTGCGTCCGAACGTGCGAGGGTGCGAATGTTCGCGCCCGCTCGTCGAGCACCCTCGCACCCCGCACCGTCGGACGCACGTCCGCACCTTCGCACGGTCGCACCATCGCACCCGAGTTCTTGGCTCTCAACGCTTGAACAACAGGAATCCGAGCGGCGGCACCGTAATCGACATCGAGTACTCGAAGCCGTGCATCGGCACCATCTCGGCGTTACCGCCGCCGCCGTTCCCCATGTTGCTGCCGCCGTAGCGGGCGCTGTCGCTGTTGAGCAGTTCGCGATACCAGCCGCCTTCCGGCACACCGACGCGGTACGCGACCCTCGGCACGGGCGTGAAGTTGGTGACGATTACCGTGAAGTCCTGCGGGTTCTTCGCGCGCCGCAGGAACGACATGACGCTGTTCTCGTTGTCGCAGCAGTCGATCCACTGGAACCCGGCGTAATCGAAGTCGACCTCGTGCAGCGACTGCTCGTGCTGATAGGTGTGATTCAGATCCTGAATCCAGCGGCGCAATCCCTCGTGCTCGCTGTACTGCAGCAGGTGCCAGTCGAGGCTGCCGTCATAGTTCCATTCGCGCCATTGACCGAGCTCGGCGCCCATGAACATCAGCTTCTTGCCCGGATGCGCGAACATGTAGCCATAGAGCGAACGCAGGTTCGCGTGCTTCTGCCACAGATCGCCGGGCATCTTGTCGATCATCGCGCGTTTGCCGTGCACTACTTCGTCGTGCGAGAACGGCAGCACGAAGTTCTCCGTAAATGCGTAGAGCATCGAGAACGTCACCTGGTTGTGATGCCATCGCCGATGCACCGGATCCTGCTTCATGTACTCGAGCATGTCGTGCATCCAGCCCATGTTCCACTTGTAGCTGAAGCCGAGACCACCCACGTACACCGGACGACTCACAGCAGGCCAGGCGGTCGATTCCTCGGCGACCGTAATCGTTCCCGGCACGCGGCCGTGCGTCAGCATGTTCAGTTGCTTGAGGAAATCGACGGCTTCCAGGTTTTCGCGTCCGCCAAACTGATTCGGAATCCACTGGCCAGCCTGCCGCGAGTAATCGAGATAGAGCATCGAGGCAACGGCATCCACACGGAGTCCATCGACGTGAAATTCCTCGAGCCAGAAGAGCGCGTTGCTCAACAGGAACGTCCGGACCTCGTTGCGTCCATAGTTGAAAATCAGGGTGCCCCAGTCCTGATGCTCGCCCTTGCGGGGATCGGCGTGCTCGTACAGCGCGGTGCCGTCAAACTCCGCGAGGCCGTGGCGATCCTTCGGAAAGTGACCGGGCACCCAATCGAGAATCACGCCGAGGCCATGCCGATGGCATTCGTCAACGAAGTAGCGGAACTCGTCCGGTGTGCCGTAACGACTCGTCGGCGCGAAGAACCCGATGACCTGATAGCCCCACGATCCACCGAAGGGATGCTCCATCACCGGCATCAGCTCGATGTGCGTGTAGCCCATCTCGCGAACGTACGGCACCAGCGTGTCGGCGAGCTCACGGTAACTGAGATAGCGGTTCCCTTCTTCCGGCACACGCCGCCACGATCCCGGATGCACCTCGTAGATGGACATCGGGCGCTCGCGCCATCCATCGAAGGACGGCCGGTCTCGCATCCAGTCGGCGTCGCGCCAGTTGTACTGCTCGGTGACAACAACCGAGGCGGTGTTCGGCGGGACCTCGAAGTAGCGGCCGTAGGGATCGGTCTTGTGCAACAGATGCCCTGCCGTCGTCCGAATCTCGAACTTATAACAGGCGCCGTCGCGCAGCTCGGGGATGAAAATCTCCCATACACCGGAAGGAACGAGCTTGCGCATCGGATGGACGCGTCCGTCCCAGCTGTTGAAGTCGCCGATCACGCTGACGCGCTGTGCGTTCGGTGCCCAGACGGCAAAGTGCACACCGGTGAGTCCTTCGACGGTGTCGCGGCGGCTCCCGAGTTTCTCCCACGCGCGGTAGTGAGTGCCCTCGGCGAACAGATGCAAATCGAAATCGGTCAGGACCGGCCCGAAGCGGTAAGGATCGATGGCCTCGCGGACCTCGTTCCCCTCGTGGATGCGCAACCGGTAGAACAAATCGCGGGGTGAGCGGCCTTCCGCGTCAACCGCCGCCTCGAAGAGGCCGTCGCGATGGCGCCGCTCCATCATCGTCACTTGATCGCCGATGAGGAGCTCGACGCGGGTGGCGGACGGTTGCATCGTCCGGACGGCGATTACATGGCGTCCGTCGCGCGAAGCGACGTGCGGGCCGAGCACGGCAAAAGGATCGTCGCTGGCGCCCGCGGCAACCGCATCGACAAGGTCGTCTTCTGCGGTTCGAGTGACGGCGCTCATGGCCGGAATTGTACCGCGTGGCGGTGATATCCTCTGGAGTTCATAGCTCTGCATACCTCGCGTGCACACAAGGAGCCAACGTTTGGCGGGAACCTACGCTCGGTTTGTCACTACGGAAGGGCCGTTCACGGTTCGCTTCTTTGATCAGGAAGCGCCGCGAACGGTCGAGAATTTCGTTGGGTTGGCGGAAGGCACAAAGGAATGGACCGATCCGCGAACGAACCAGAAAGTGAAGAGGCCGTACTTTAACGGCACGATCTTCCATCGCATCATCGATGGATTCATGATTCAGGGCGGCGATCCGCTTGGACAGGGCATCGGCGGGCCCGGCTATAACTTCGCGGACGAGTTTCATCCAAAGCTCCGCCACAACAAGGCGGGCATTCTGTCCATGGCGAACCGCGGCCCCAATACCAACGGCAGCCAGTTCTTCATCACGCTTGCGCCTACGCCGCACCTCGACGACCGCCATACGGTCTTCGGTGAGGTCGTCGAAGGGATGGATGTCGTCAGCAAAATCGGCAGCACAGCAACCGGCGAGCGCGATCGCCCGTTGAAGGACATCGTCATCCAGAGCGTGACCATCGAACGACGCTGAGAATGGGGTCGACCACCCCCGACCCGGTTTCACTGATGCCGCTCGTCTACGACGAGCTCCGCCGCATCGCGGCCGGTTACATGCGGCGTGAGCGGCCGGGTCAGACACTGCAGGCGACAGCTCTGGTCAACGAGGCGTTCGTACGGCTTGCGGCTGAAAAGAGGCGTCCGTTCGCCAATCGAACGCATTTCGTGGCCATCGCCGCGCTGTCGATGCGACAGATTCTCGTGCAGCGCGCGCGTGCCCGCAGAGCTGCGAAGCGAGGTGGTGAGCCGAAACGTGTCACCCTCGACGATGCGCTGATGCTCAGCGCCACGCCGAACGTCGATATCCTCGCGCTCGATGAAGCGCTGACGCGGCTGGCGACATTTGATCCCGAGCTCGCTCACATCGTCGAACTCCGATATTTCGGCGGCCTCACCATCGAAGAAACCGCGGAAGCAGTGGGAAGCTCGCCGGCGACGGTCAAGCGGCAGTGGGCGATGGCGCGAGCGTGGCTGAAGCGTGCCATCGAGTGCCGCTCAGATGACGGCGCGGACGCGCAGCCGTGAAGCGCGACCAGTGGGAGCGGCTGAAGACGCTCTTCATGGGAGCGCTCGAACAATCACCTGAGACACGGCAGATGTGGATCAACCAGCATGCAGGCGGCGACGAAATGCTGGCACGCGAGGTCACGGCGCTGCTACGTGCACACGACACCGCTGGACGTTTCCTCGAAACACCAGTCACGGTCGATCCGGCCGATGTCGCCGGTGCGGAGGACAATGCCGGTGCCGTGCGCATCGGCTCGTACGAGATTGAGTACGAGATCGGCCGCGGCGGCATGGGCATCGTTTACTGCGCCCGCGACCTGCGGTTGGGCCGGCGCGTCGCGCTCAAGGCGCTGCCGCCGGTGCACGACAGCGACGCCGGGCTGCGCGAGCGCCTGCGGCGCGAAGCGCGAGCGGCCGCGACGATTGCGCATCATGCGGTCGCGACGGTATACGCGCTCGAGGAAATCGACGGACGGCTCTTCATCGCATCCGAGTTCGTCGAGGGCCACACACTGCGGAACGAGATCGATCGCGGTCCGCTTGATACGCAGCGCGCACTTTCCATCGCCGCAGACATCGCGCGCGCCCTCTGTGCGGCGCACGACGCCGGCATCATCCATCGCGATCTCAAGCCGGAAAACGTGCTCATCACCAGCGGCAGTGCGGTGAAGGTCGTCGACTTCGGCATCGCGCAGGTGGACGGCATCAACACACGGCTGACGCGTCCGGGCGAGGCCGTCGGCACGCCGGCTTACATGGCTCCCGAACAGCTGGTAGGCGGCAACGCAGACGAGCGGACCGACATCTATGCGCTCGGAGTCATGCTGACCGAGATGCTCACCGGTCAGCATCCGCTCGCCGCGGGCGTGCGCCCGGCCCTTTCGTCTGCAACCGGTATCGCCTGGCGCTGCATGCAAGTGGATGCGAAGGAGCGCTATCAATCGGCGCACGAGGTGCTGGAGGCGCTGGAGGCGCAGCTGCGGAATCCGCAGCGCATCGACACGCCCGCGATCGCATCGTCTCGGTGGTGGTGGGAATTTCACCAAGCGGCCGTGTCGGTCGTTTATGCCGGGATGTTGTGGCCGACGTGGATTGCGCGCGATGTCATTGGCGGCCGCCAGGGAAACGCTGTCTTTGTGGCGGTACTCGCGGCGGCGATCGTCGGCGTGACGCTGCGCCTGCATCTGTGGTTCACCTCGCGCTTTTACCCGGCTGAGCTTGGGTGGGCGCGCGGCCGTGCGACTGGGTGGATGTTGGCGTCAGATGCGCTGTTCGCCGCCGCGCTCGTTATCGCTGGGGCGCTCGTCGGCGATGCGCGGCCTGCGGTTTCGGCCCTCGAGATCGCCGTCGGGATCGCCGCGGCGTCAGCATTTGCGCTCATCGAACCGGCGACTACCCGAGCCGCGTTCCGCGGATCAGACAGGCTGTAGTTTCTTCACACCCGTATCAATTTCTACAACCTTGAGTCGCCCCATCACCCGAGTCAGAGTCGGGAACACCGCATATACGTACTCTGACTCGCAAAGGCAGCCATGGCACGCGGCTTGGACTGGCCGCGCGCGACGAGCGATTTCCATGGAGCAGATAGCGAATTTTTCGAGCGCAAGCCCCATCACTCGTCGCGATGTGTCTGACGAAACGCAGACCACCGCTTCACCGCCACCCAAACGCGGCGAGATCCTCCTCATCGAAGATCGCAGCGAGGTGCGCACGGGCATCGCGCAGCTGCTGGAGCTGCACGGCTTCATGGTGACGGAAGCCGCCGACGCCGATCACGGCATGCGCGAGCTCGCACACAACCCGACCGGTTTCGCGCTCGTCGTCCTCGATCTACTGCTCGGAGAATCCATGAGCGGCATCGACTTCCGCCTGCGTCAGCTGATCGATCCGCACCTGGCAGCAGTGCCGACGATTGTGATCACGGCGACCGATGTCGCAGCCGAGGATCGCGCGTCTATGCACCTGGAAGGATGGCTCGAGAAGCCGTTTCGTTTCGATACGCTGCTCGAGATGGTCAGGCGCTACGTGATCGCGGAGAAAGGCTCGGGCCTGATCTCCACCGAATAGCGCCTTAGAAAAACCAACCGAGACCGGCGTACGGCCGAAGCAACCAGCCATTTGGCAATGCTTGCAGCCGCAACCCGGGAATGAGCCGCACGTGCGATGTCAGAGCGATGCGCGCTTCGGCGCCGACAAGAGGCCTCGCTGAATAATCGATGACGGTCGTACGAAACGGCCCTGGAACCGGCAGCAACGGTCGCAACGCGGTTGGAAACGTTGACGTGATCTCAACGCGCTGATGCGAAAACGCTATGCCGCCCAGGTACACGAAATCGACCTTGCTGCCCGCACCCTGCCGCACCCACGCAACGGTATCGAAGTCGTAGTGACTCTGCCTCACGTCGGTCTGAAACGCGATCACCGAAGTGGTGCCAGTTGCAAAATTGAGAGTCCCCGCCACGGCCCCGGCGAAGGGCAGCGGAACCGGGGGTGGAACGCCGCCACGGCTGCTGCCTGACCGCACGAACTCCAGCTCCACACCCCAGTTCTGGCCGACCGACGTCCCGACGCGTACCGATCCGCTCATCACCTCGCTGTCGCTCGTCGGCGTACGTGAAAACGTCGAATCGCTGTGGCCGAAACGTGAAATATCCGCGCCGATGGTGCCCGCCACATACGGCGACTGCCCGCGCGCGGCGCCCGATGCCAGCACGACCGCGATTGTCAGGAGAAGGATTCGCATCTACGTCCTCGTCGTCAACACGCGCACAAGCTGACGGACATCGCCTGCGGAATCGACCGTCTCGATGGCGTTGAAAGCCGGCGTCAGTCGATCTTTGGCCAGCACGAGACTGGCGCAATCCTCGAACTTCGCCTTCAGGTCCTCGCGCGTGAACGGATTGTCCGGGCCACCGCGATATCGATCGTCGGAGGGCTGTACCAGCTTGCGCCCGTCCACGAGATCCACTTCGACGATGCTGCGGATTTTGTCGAAGCCCTGTTTCTCGATTTCCGGATCGTGAACACCAGTGACCCGCTGCATCATCTGCTGCGCGGGCTGGCTCTGCACGAATTCGTCGGTGAACTCGCGCATCCCGGCGCGTCGCGTGAGGATGACCGCCGACATCAGGAACGGCACCGAGAACTTCGCTTCAAGCTCGTTTTTCGCGACGCCGTAGCGCAGCGGCTCGAGAATGTTGTTGCCGGCGCGCAGCCGCACGGCTTTGATCTGCTCGGCTTTGAGATCGTGGTCTTTGACCACCTTCATCATCGCGTCCATGCTCGGATGACTCAGCGATCCGCATGGATACGGCTTGAACGAGACGCCCGGGCTGACAATCGACCACGTCTTTCCCAGCTTGCCAACCAGCCGATCGAGATCGGCGCCGTCGCCGAGCACCTGGAAGAACCCCCACTGCCCATCGAGACCGTTGTCGCCGCCGGTGAACCCGTGCGATGCCAGCTCCGCGGCGAACACACCGTTTTCCGCAGCCCGCGCGGCGTTGAGAGGCTTGCTCATGGATCCGAAATTGACGCGAATGCCCGCCGACAGACTCGCCGCGATTGCGAGCATGTGCGCGAGCTGCATCTCGTTCAACTTCATCAGCCGGCCAGCCGCCGTTGCTGCGCCAAATACGCCGAGCGTGCCGGTACTGTGAAACCCGCGCTCGTAATGATTGGGATCGATGGCTTCGGCCATCTTGCACTCGACCTCGACGCCAATCAGATACGCCTCGAGGAACGCTGCGCCCGGCGCGCCGCTTCGCTCTGCCACCGCCAGCGCGGCCGACAGCGCCGGCGTCGTGGGATGTGTGAGCAGCCCGAACGTGCGGTCCGGCGTGCTGGACAACTGCGTGTCGTCATAGTCGAGCGCGTGAGCGCTGCCAGCGTTCGCGAGCGCTGCGTGCGCGGCTGAACAGACAAGCGGCTCGCGACCGAGCACGGTCGCTTCCCTGGCGCCGGCGGACTTCATCGCGTACTGGCGGAGGATGCGACTGCCTTCCGCGGTCGAACCCGCAAGGAGCACACCGAAGTTGTCGATGAGGCACCGCTTCCCTTCCGTGACCACGTTCGGCGGCATGTCACGGATGGAGGTGTTCGCGATGAAGCGGCGGACCGCGTCGGTCGTGCCTTTGATGGCGTTTCCGCGGACCTCTTTCTTGGCCTTCGCCGGCGCGCTCGTTTGTGCAACGGCGGGAATCGCGCCTGCGGCCGACACCGCAGCGACCTTCAGGAATTCCTTACGGCTCAATCGCATATCTGGTCCTCGCGGCCTTGGATAATACTATTTTGACCCTTCATGGTTGTCCTGGTTGTTGAAGATGATCCGTCTGTTCTCACCTTCGTGGACCGCGTGCTGACGCAGCACGGACATACGGTCCTTGCGGCCGAAGATCCCGATCAAGCGCGCGTCGCGCTCGCCGAACACGGCGGCAAAGCGGACTTGCTCCTGTGCGACATAGTGCTGCCCGGCGTCAACGGGCTCGATTTCGCGCGTACTGCAAAAGCGGCAAATCCTTCTCTGAAAGTGATCTTCATGACGGGCCTGGTGCATCAATCGCCGAAAGTGCTGCGCAGCGGCCTCGGCTTGGTCATCTACAAGCCGTTTTCGTCCGACGACCTGCTGAAAGCCATCGACAAGGCCTGAGCCGAACCTGGATGTCGTCGCGCAGGAACTTCGTCTGGGCGTTCGTGATCGTAACCATCGTTACGGCGATCGCCTGCGCGTTCGCGGTCTGGCTTGTCTACAGACTGTCGTGACCAGCGGGTTTACTTCGCTGGCTCGAAGTTCAGCGCCACGCCGTTGATGCAGTAGCGCAATCCAGTCGGCGGCGGCCCGTCCTCGAACACGTGACCGAGGTGTCCTCCGCAATTGTTGCAGTGCGCCTCGGTGCGCACCATTCCCCAGCTGCGATCCTCGGTGGTGCCGATCGCGCCTTCGATCGGCGCAAAGAAGCTTGGCCAGCCGGTGCCGCTCTCGAATTTGCGTTCGGCGACGAAGAGGGGCTGGCCGCACGCGACGCACGTGAACCTGCCGGGGCGATGCTCCTGCAGCAGCGCGCACGAGCCCGGGCGCTCCGTCGCGTGACCTCGAAGCACGGCGTACTGCTCCGGCGTCAGGACGCGCCGCCATTCCTCGTCGGACTTTTCCACGGGAAACCGTTGCTCGGTCTTCATAAGCGATGTACTCCGTTGATGAAGCTGCCGACGACGAGCGCGTAGTCGTCCGGATGCGTGATGTGCGGCACGTGGGACGCGCCGCGGAAGACGTGTCGCTGCGCGCGCGGCATCGCATCGTGAATGCGCTCGAGAATGGCATGAAAGAACGGCGGGCTCTGATCGCCTTCCGTGATCAGCACCGGCCCGCCGAACTCCGACAGCCTGTCGAGATCGAGCGTGTACGCCTCCTGCTCCTGCATTTCGTCGAACCACGTCGGCGCATTGAAGACGAAGGTGCGCTGCATGGCTGGTGGCAGCTGGTCCCACGCGCCCGGACCGAAGGCAATGGTGTCGACGAACTGCTTCGCGCCCGCCTCTGTCTGTCCGGCGCTCAGCGTGCGCAACACGCTTGCAGTGCGCTCTTGAACCGCCGCAAGGATGGGATCCCCGGCGACCAACCGCAGGAGCGGCGGTTCGTGGAGGGTGGCGCTCGCAAACAGATCCGGACGCTCGATGAGCAGCTTCAGCGTGATGATCGCGCCGAATGAGCTGCCGACGACGTGCGCCGGCGCGATGCGGAGGTTCTCGATAAGCGCGGCGAGATCGCGGACGTCCTCGCGCACGCTGCCCTGACCGGGCGGCCGTTCGCTCTCGGTGTGCCCGCGGCGGTCGTAGCTCGTAACGCGGCAATTCCCAGCCAGCAGCGGTACGACCCTATCCCAGTTGTGATGATCGCCCCATGATCCGTGAACGAGAATGATCGGTGGACCCGCCGCGCCGTGTGTCTCGACATAGAGATTGATCCCGTTGATGCGCTCGGTCATGAAACTCCTTGCCGGGCCTGACAGTCCGGCGCCGACGCGTTGTTCGCCGCATCGATGCCGGAAGGCGCATTGGCGGCGGGCTTTCCGTCTGTCCTGGCGATCCGCTTGTTCACCAGCAGCACCTCGAACGCCCACGACGGAAATGGCTGCAATGTCGGATCGCAGCTGAAGTTGTTGAAGTGCACGTGCGCGATATAGAAGAAACGCTTCAGGCGCTGCAGCGCCTCCACGTACTTTGGATCCTCGACGTGATGAAACTCGACGTCAAGCTGAGCGATCTGCTGCAGCACATTTTCGGGCGCGGCGAGAAATGCGTCCCACTCTGCACCCTCGACATCGATCTTCATGACCACCGGGATGCCAGCGTGGCCGTTGCGGGCGAATTGATTTTCCATCGAGTCGAACGTCCGGCCACGTTCGACTGACTTGGTCGTCCCCACGCATTCGGCGTGAAACACCGTCCGCCCGCCGGCACACGACGGCTCGCGCACATCGAAACAGTCGTACTGATGGAGAGGCACGTGCAGCTGGCGCGACACGTCGCATCCCCAGCCGTCGTAGCCGGAAATACCGTACGAGTATCCGGCTTTCACGTCGCCGAGCAGATTCGCGCACAGCGGATAACCGCCGTCGTGCGCCTCGCCGAACCGTTTCAACTCACAATTGGTGACGTTGACGGGCTGAATCTCCGCAAACAGCCGCGTGCGCACGTCCGCGTTGCGCTCCGCCTGCGCCCGCCGTGTCTGTCGCGCCGCCGCGACGCGCAGCTGATTTCTGACGACGAGCGCCGCTGTGATGCTGATGATGACGGCCGCGGCAACGATCCATATGCGTCGCCGCGGCCATGCGCGGACCTCTCTGGTCACCTGGCGAGCAGTCTAGATCAAGGTGTATAACCAGCGTATGAAAAGGGGTCTGGCGGCACTCCTGCTCGTCGTGCTCTGTGCCGCAGCAGTGCGGGCGCATCATTCGTTTGCGGCCGAATACGACGTCGAGGCGATCGGCGCCAGCCATGGCGGTTGAGCCGCTGCGCGTCGCATCCCTTGGCATGGGCTGGTGGTCCGACGTGCTGGCCGACGCGATCAACCGTTCCGGCAAGCTCACGATCACCGCTTGCTATTCCCGCTCCGAGGAAAAGCGCGCGGCCTTCGCCGCCAAATATGGCTGCCGCGCGGTGCCGAGTTACGAGGCCATTCTCGCCGACAAGGACATCGAGGCCGTCATCAATACCACGCCCAATGGCGTGCATCTCGAGACCACGCGCGCGGCGGCCGATGCCGGCAAGCATGTCTTTCTCGACAAACCCATCGCCAACACGGTTTCCGACGGCCGCAGGATCACCGAGATCTGCCGCAAGGCGGGCGTGGTCCTGGCCTTGGGCTATCAACGCCGCCGGGAAAGCCAGTTCCGCTGGATCAAGCGCCAGATCGACGAAGGATTATTCGGCAAGCTGGTCAACGCCGAAGCCAACATCAGCCGCGATCGTCTCGGCAAGATTGACCTGGGGTCGTGGCGTTACCAGGCCGCCGGAATGCCGGGCGGCGTGATGCTCCAGATCGGCATCCATTACACCGACGTGCTGGAATATCTTATCGGGCCGGTCAAGGCAGTGAGCGGCCAATTCGCGCGGCTGGTGCTGCCGGGCGACAACCCGGACGTGGCGAGCCTGGTGCTGGAGCACGAGAATGGCGCGCTATCGACGCTCAATGCCAGCTATGCCTCGGCTTCTGAATACTATCTGATGAACATCTACGGCAAGGAGGCCACAGCGTATTACGACATGTTTGAGGGCCTGCGGATGCTCAAGCGCGGCGAGGAAAAGCCGGTCAAGGTTCCGTTCGCGAACAAGGACACCATCGCCGAGGAGCTCGAGGAATTCGCTGATGCGGTTCGGGGCGCCGGGGCGCCCGAGATAGGCGGCGAATACGCCACGACCTCGCTGGCCGTAATCCGCGCCGGGATAGTGTCCGCGCGTGAGGGCCGCCACGTTGAAATTGCGGAAATCCTGGCGAAGGATTGACGTCGATGGACCAGACCGACCGCGAGATATTGGGATATAGCCGCTACGTCGTGCTGGCGGCAGCGTTCTCTGCCATGTTCATCATCAGCCCCTTCGAATACGCCTGGAGTTCCATGTCCGGCCATATCGGCGCGATCTACGGCTGGTCGCCCGAGCAGGTGGCGTTGATGTTCACGACGTTCATCATTTTCCAATCCGTCGGCATGCTCCCCGGCGGCATGTTGCGCGACGAATACGGGCCGCGATGGACGACAGCCATCGCAGGATTGTTTTCCGGGGTCGGCATCCTGTCCATCGCGCTCGGGCCCTCGTATCCGCTGGTCTTGGTGCTTTGGAGCGTCGGTAGCTTTTTCACGGGATTCATCTACAACAACGCCGTCACTACCGGGAACAAGTGGTTCGCCGACAAGCGCGGCGTGATGACCGGCCTCATCGCGGGCGCCTTCTCCTGGGGTTCGCTGCCTTTCATATTTCCGATACGGGCGATACCG
>Ga0310811_10003313_pt1 | contig 20241 bp, 21 predicted proteins | sample YCmetagenome_FD_207642 | JGI IMG/M metagenome (GOLD analysis project Ga0310811, IMG submission 207642) | Soil microbial communities from experimental microcosm in Duke University, North Carolina, United States - YC | ecosystem: Engineered > Artificial ecosystem > Soil microcosm > Unclassified ...
GGAGCGGACCAGCGGCGAGATGAATGAATGGCTGCAGGAAGAGAACGCCGGGCGCCGGCGCCTTTCGTGGTGGGTGATCGCCATTGTGCTGGCCGTAGCGGGGCTGGCTGTTCTTGGCTGGCATTTTTATACTCATGGCTGGTCTACCGGCAACCGGATAAAATTTTAATTCTTCCAAAAGGCCCTGTAGGTGTTTATGTCTCTAATCCATTATAGTCAATGTCCTTCCTGTAGTTCGGAGAGCTTAAAGTTTGCGTTGAAAGCCATCGACCATACGGTGTCCCGGGAGGGCTTTGATATCTGGGAGTGTCAGAATTGCGGGTTGCGGTTTACCCAGGACGTACCGGATGCCGGGTCGATCGGTGTGTATTACCGGTCGGACAATTATATTTCCCATACGAATACCAATAAGGGGCTGATCAATCAGCTCTATCATATTGTCCGGGGGCAGACCCTGTCCAATAAATACAGGCTTATTTCATCGGCTACGCGTAGCCGGCAAGGCAAGATGCTGGATATTGGAGCGGGGACGGGGGCTTTTGTCGCGCATATGAAGGAGAAGGGCTGGGAGGCGATGGGTTTGGAACCGGACGAGGTAGCGCGGGAGAAGGCGAGGACCGATAACCGGGTGCAGCTGCTGGAGATGGATCATCTTTTCTCCCTGCCGCCGGAGAGCTTTGACGTGATAACCCTGTGGCATGTTCTGGAGCATGTCCACGACCTGCATCCGTATATGGAGCGGCTAAAGGCGCTGCTCAGGCGTGACGGGCGTATTTTTATCGCCGTTCCCAATTATACGTCGCATGATGCTGCGGTTTATAGAGAGGCCTGGGCGGCCTACGATGTGCCCCGGCATCTGTATCATTTTTCGCCGGATTCGATGGAAAGACTGGTTAGCGCGCACGGGCTTCAGCTGCAGTATAGTCAGCCGATGTGGTTTGACAGTTTTTATATCAGTATGCTCAGCGAGAAATACCGCAGCGGGCACGGCAATCTGGTCCGGGCTGTATGGAACGGGCTGGTGTCCAATGTAAAGGCCTTCGTGGACAAGGCGAAGTGCAGTTCGCTGATCTATGTGATCTCGAAGTAAACAGTCACTTCGGGTCAGAGGGGGAATTTTATTTCGTATATACTCGGCCAGAGTTTACCCGTTACGTATACTTTTCCATTCGTGGAGTCGTAGGCGATGCCGTTGAGGACTTCGGCTCCGGGGTATTTGTTGCGGGCGTCGTTGCCGAGGCCGTCCAGATTCATTTTTCCTACCACTTTTCCACTGGCGGTATCGATTTTCAGGATATAGTTGGTTTGCCACTGGTTGGCGTAGAGGTAGCCTTTTATCAGCTCGAGCTCGTTGATGTTGCTGACCGGTCCGTTGTTGTCGGTCACGCCGAGGACTCTTACCAGCCGGAAGGTTTTGGGGTCAAGGTAGTTGATATTGCTGGAGCCGTCGCTCATGATGAGGTTGACGCCGTCGGTGGTCATTCCCCAGCCTTCCTTGCTCGGGAAGGTAAATTCTCCTAATTTTTTGAACGTTTTGGCGTCATATATAAAGCCGACTTTCGTGGTATAGGTCAGCTGGTAGACTTTGCCATCGAGGAAGACGATCCCTTCTCCAAAGTACTTATTCCGGTCGAGGGTGACTTTCGGGGTGATCTTACCAGTGGAGAGGTCTACGGTTCCGAACATCGACTTGCGGCTTTCGGGCATTTCGGGTTCGGTCCCTGTGGCTTCGTAAAGCTGGCCGTCGTGGAAGAGGAGGCCCTCGGTATAAGCGGAAGTGTCGTGCGGAATGGCTTTGATAACGGAGTAGTTGATCGCCGGGGGGGTATTATCGGGTGTCCTGGTAGTTTCGGTGGTGGCATTATCCTGCCGGTCGTTATTGTTACAGGCGGTAAGCAGGCAAATGAGCGCAAAAAAAGCAGAGACTCTGTTCATGGTGTAAAAATTGTATAAAAAACTTGCATTTACCAAAAAAAATTTATTGTTTTACAGCAGCTTATCTTCTGGATACCATTCCTGCCAAAACACCACAATACCAGGCCGGAGGGAATCCGGTGGTCTCTCCTCTCACCGAGAAGCAGTATCCTTCCTGAACAACTGAATTAATTCCAATTTAACCTTCTTACGTCCCAAACGGCGTCAACGAGCTTGCTATATATTTCCGGTTACCCTCCAATACCGATGATCTGCCGCTGTAAAAGACGGTAAAATGAAGTATTTTCTACCCTTTGTAGGATGCATGTTGATCTCATTACCCGGTCTGACGCAACGAGACTGTCGTTCGTTCGACTACAGGCAGCAGCAGCTGAGTGCCGACCCCTCTCTGGCCGCGAAGGTGGAGGCGGTCGAGCAGTTCACGCATATGCAGCTGCACAGGTCCTCTGTCACCATCACTGGTGAAGGGGGGAAGGAGACTATTCCTGCCGTCATTACGATCCCTGTGGTCGTACATATCGTTTATAATACTACTTCCCAGAATATCAGCGATGCCCAGATAGCGTCGCAGCTGGACGTGCTGAATGCGGACTACGGCAAGCACAATGCGGATACGACGGCGATCCCGGGCTATTATGCCGGGCTGGCGGCGGACTGTGGAATCCGGTTTGTCCTGGCGGGTGTCGACACCAGCGGACGTGCGACTACGGGCATTGTACGGACGCATACCAGCGCTACTTCTTTTTCCCTCAATGACGACGTTAAGTTCGGTGCCAGGGGAGGGGATGATGCGTGGGACCGTGACCGTTATCTGAATATTTGGGTATGTAATCTTTCCGGGGATGTGCTGGGTTATTCCAGCCTGGTCGGCGGGCAGAAGGCAACGGACGGCGTGGTCATAAAGTATACGGCGCTCGGTACGAAAGGGACGGCCTTGTCTCCGTACAACCGTGGGCGGACCGCTACGCATGAAGTTGGTCACTGGCTGAACCTTATACATGTATGGGGTGATGCGCCGTGCGGGGATGACCAGGTCGGGGATACGCCGCCGCAGCAGCAGGCGACTTATGGCGATCCCAGTGGGATCGTTGTTTCCTGTAATAATGCTCCATACGGCAATCTATATATGAACTATATGGATTTTACGGACGATATCGGGATGCATCTTTTTACCGGTGGCCAGCGGGACCGGATGCGGGTGTTGTTCGCTGACGGAGGTTTCCGGCATGTTTTGCTGGCTTCTCCTGCTGCGGTCGCAGCGACTCAGACGCAGGGCAGCGGAGCGACCATGGTAGTTTCAATGAGTATTTATCCCAATCCTACCATGAATAGCGCCACGGTCAGGATGGCCGAGGTCGGGTCAGTCCTGGGGATCTACAACATGATGGGTGGTCGGGTCATGTCGGTGCGGGTCACGCAGGCTACCGTTCAGTTGGATCTTTCCGGGCTGGCCGGGGGTATATATTTTGTGCGGCAGGATGGAAAGAGTGGCGGGGCGAGGGTAGTGAAATTGTAAATGGGAGCCAGCGCGTCCGGAGAGAGAGGCCCTGGTGTCAGGTGGGTTCACCGCCGCTGGTCATCAGTGCCGCCACTTTTTCGCCGACGATGGGGGCGAGGGCGACGCCCATGCCACTCATGCGGACGGCACAGAATGTGTGTTCGTTGACGGCCCTGATGATGGGCATTTTTTCGCTGCCCATTCCCATGATGCCGCTCCAGCGGTGTTCGATGGTATAGAAGCGGCCGGGAAGGATGGTTTCGGAGAGGAACCGTTCGAGTTCGTTCTGTATCTGTTCAGTGGTCGTCATATCGGTAGTGGCCTCTTCTTCGAAGGCCATGTTGCGCGCTCCGCCGAGGAGGACGCGGTCGCCGAGATTCCTGAAGTAATAAAATCCTTCGTCAAAGTGAAAGCTGCCTTTAAATGGTAGACCGTCGATGGGTGAGGTGACCAGCACCTGGCCGCGGGCGGGGGTGATGTCCAGTTGCGGCAGCAGCTGATGGGCGAAGGCGTTGGTAGTGACCAGCAGCTGATGGGCTATCAGCGGAATGCCGTGCTGCGTGTGGAGCAGCAGGTGGCCGTGTACTTTTTCGAAGCCTGTTATCTCCGTGTTGTTGAGTATGTTGACGCCCATGGATTGAACCAGCCGTATCAGGGCCTGACAGAGCCTGCCGGAATGCAGCTGGCCTTCGGACTGGTTCTCGATGAGGTATTGGATGTTGGAGAAGCCAAACTCGCCGATCTTTTCGTTCTGGAGGCGGAAGGTCTTTTGCTGACCAGTTATTTTTTTGAGGTGGCGGTTGAATTCGTCTATGGAGGACCGAAGTTGGTCAAGGTCACCGGCGCCGATGAGTTCGTAGCCGCCGAATTTTTCATAGCCGATGGCTTCGGAGCCAAAGACTTTTTTTATTTTTTTGATGCCCCGGTAGCGCATGTCTACGAGTTCCAGCAGTTGGTCCATGCCGAGCTGGCGGGAGTCGGTGACGAGTTCGGAGAGGCTGCCGAAGCAGGCGAAGCCGGCGTTACGTGTACTTGCGCCGGTGGGGATGAGGCCGCGTTCGACGATCGTTATGCTTAGAGAGGGGGCTAGTTTTTTCAGATAATACGCACTCCAGAGCCCAACCAGGCCACTGCCTGCGATGATGATATCGGCAGGCGCAAAAAAACTTTCTTTTTCCCAGACGGATAGCTGTACCATACTAATGATTTCGGCTGAAAAGTAAACATTAATTTTGACTTAACTCAAGGACGTGATACAATGCCGAAAAGAAGTACTATACCGGTGCACAAGCTGCAGGAGCATACCGACCAGCGGTATCAACTGGAGAGGGTGGATAGCGAGAACGAAAAGATCAGACGATCTGCACCGATCGATGCACATCGGGACGACCATTATATTTTCATGGTGGTAGAGAAGGGGTGGAGCAGGATGATGGTGGATTTTCAGCAGTATGAATTTAGGGCCAACACGATCTATTTTGTACTGCCCGGACAGGTGCACGATTTTCAGGGTGTGGCTGATGATGGGATCGGGTGGTATCTGGCTATTGAGCCGGGGTTGGTGCCTGATCTTTTCAGGGCCGTACTGGAAGATCCGTTGCTGCATCACCGTCCGCTGACGATGGACGAAGGCGCGATCGGGCCGATGACGCAGTGTCTGATGCTGGCGCATACGCTAAGGCGGCAGCAGGAGTCGGTTTATTCCCGTCAGTGTATCTTCTCTTTGCTGGGATCGTTTGTAGGGTTGGTTGCGGATTGTTATGCGGGGCGGCCGGTGGCGGCGGACGGGAATCTGTCGAGGCCAAAGATGATCACGCTGGAGTTCAGGCAACTGGTGACGCAGCGGTTCAAGACGATGAAGAGTCCGGCCGACTATGCCGAGGCGATGCATTTGTCTTTGTCGTATCTGAACGAGATCGTGAAGGAGACGACGGGGTTTCCGGTGAGCTACTGGATACAGCAGGAGGTTATACTGGAGGCGAAGCGCCTACTATATTACAGCCAGTGCAGCGTAAAGGAGATTGCGTTCGAGCTGGGGTATGAGGACCATACGTATTTTTCGAGACTGTTCAAGAAGCAGGCGGGGCAGACGCCGGGGGAATTTAGGGCGGGATATAGAGGTGGTGCGGGAGGGTACCGCGAATAGTCCAATGCTTACCTCCGATACGCCATTGGTAGGGACGATGGGTTGTCGTTGTTTTGTAGCATGAATAAGCTAACACAAAAGGCCCTGTCGCTGGCGGAGAGCCCTTTTATCCACCATGCGAAGGTATTGGCCGTCCGGACCTGGGAGCCGGATTCGATGCGGGAGATCGACCTGCATATGCCGGACTGTGATATGAGCAGGTGGAACAGTGCTCAGCATATTAAATTCAGGGTTGGGAATTTTGTATATCGGGATTATACGCCTTCGGGTTGGGATGCGGAGACGAGGACCTGTACGCTGATCGTGGTTACGGCGCACAATGGTCCGGGAAGCCGGTGGGGCCGGTCGCTGCAGTCTGGGGATACGGTCTCCTACCTGGGAGTGGATTCGTCGCATCAGCAGCCCGCACAGGGGAGGCCTCTGGTATTTTTGGGGGATGAGACGGCCATCGGTCATTTTCTTGCTTTACAGCAGCTGGCGGGTACCGGGGCTGAGATCAGCGGGGCCATTATTCTGTCGGAGGAGCATCACCGCGATGAGTTTGGGCAGTATTTTACCGGATGGGGGTTGCAGTCGCTGAGAAAGAGGTCATCAAAAGATTATGGTGAGCTGGAGGAGTGGATTGCGGGATTAAGTTATGAGAAGCATAAGGATGCCGTCTTTTATCTGGCAGGTTATAACCGGGAGGTGGTGAGGCTGAGGAGAATGCTAAAGCAAAGAGGGGTGCAGGTGAAGGCGCAGGGATTTTGGAATTAGGATGATGGGTAGGTTTACGCGGATGATGATGGGGGCTAGCTCAGCGGGATAATGATGGGGTTGAAGGCCTTCGAGGCGATCATTACTTTTTGTCCTACGTGGAGGCCGGCGAGCTCGGCGGCAGTGGCGATGACTTTTACGATATTATTTCCGGACAGGATACTTACGATATAAACGATATCTGCGGGTTGGATATCGACGATCTCACCGGTGGTCCTGAATTTACTGCTTATCTTTTCTTCGAGGAAGACCTGTGGCGCAGGGCCTTGCTTTTGTATCCTTCCATTTTCCAGTACTATTACGTCATCGGATAGCCGAAATATTTCCGGCAGGTAGTGGCTGACTAGAATCGTCGTCAGGCCGTAGAACCGGTGTGCTTTTGCGATGAAGTCCTGTAGTTTGAAGCGCATTTCGTCGTCGAGGGCGGAGAGGGGTTCGTCCAGGAGGAGAAGGCTGGGGCGGCGGGCGATGGCGCGGGCGAGGGCCGTGCGTTGTTGCTGGCCGCCGGACAGGAGGGCGGGTTTGCGGTGCTGGAGCTCCTGCAGCTGCATCATTTCGAGCAGGTCGTTCACCATTTGCCGGTCGGCATTTTTGGGGAGGGCGTATTCCAGCTGCTGGCGTACGGTGAGGTGCGGGAAAAGGGCGAAGTCCTGGAATACAAAGCCGATGGAGCGGGATTGTGTGGGGAGCCGGGTGTGGCGGGTGCCTGGGAGGGGCTGGGTTGGGAGGTTGCCGTCTGTGCGGGGCTGTGCCGAAGGGTTGGTGAGGTTGCCGGTGTCGAGCCAGACCTCGTCATTCATCCTTATATAGCCGGTGTTCGTATCGGTCAGGCCGGCGAGGATGCGAAGTATCGTCGTTTTGCCGGCACCGGAGGGGCCATAGAGGGCGAGGAGGCTGCCTTGTTTCAGGTGAAATTCGATGTCGAGCAGCTGGCTGCCGGATGCGGTATGAAGGGTTTTGGTGGCTTTGAAATGAAGGCCTGTGCCGGGTGCTGTCATAAGGGGGATTTGTTGTGGCGGTGATTGATGAGATAGACCAGCAGCAGGATGGAGAAAGAGAGGGCCAGCAGGGCCAGCGCATAGTGGTTGGCTTCGGGATAGTGCGTGGACTGGACTTCGTCGTATATGGCTACCGAGGCTACTCTTGTAATGCCGGGTATGCTGCCGCCGATCATCATAACGACGCCAAACTCTCCGATGGTGTGGGCGAAGCTGAGTACTGCGCCGGTGATGAGTGCCGCGCGGAGATTGGGCAGCAGGATATGGATGAGTGTTGTCCAGTCTGATTTGCCGAGTGTGCGGGATGCTTCGTGGAGGTCGGCCGGGAGGTTCCGGAAGCCGGCCAGCAAGGGGTTGACCATGAATGGCAGGCTATAGATGACGGAGGCGATGACGAGGCCGGGAAAAGTAAAGACCAGGCGGATATTCAGCCAGTGATCGAGTAGTCTGCCGGGTCCTGACGAAGGGCTGAAGGCCAGCAGCAGATAGAAACCCAGCACCGAGGGGGGAAGGACCATTGGCAGGCTGATAACGGCTTCGACGATCGCCTTCCATTGGCGACGACGTGAGGCCAGCCACCAGGCCAGGGGGATGCCGAGCAGCAGCAGGATCGCCGTGGTCAGGACGGCCAGGCGCAGGCTGAGCCAGAGTGGTTGCCAGTCAATCATGGGCCAAACTTACTTCATTCGTTTTGATCAGCGCAATTACGTCCTGATTCTCTTTGAGGCTGAGGGATTCGCAGGCTGACCGGGTAATGATCGATCGTATGACGGGGCCCGATGCCGCGGGTTGAGGCGACGATTGGTCGGCGGTGATGGAGAGGATCAGTTCGCAGAGGATGGCGCCGGCGGTGATGGAGGTGATGCGGCAGGGTAGCTGGTTGCGGACGCTGATGTGGAGCGGGGGGAGGGCGATCATGACCTCGGTCTCTTTGAAAAGGACGCGGATGGGGGCGCCTTCTTTCAGCCAGGGGCTTGTGGCGGGGGTGTCGAGGACGAGGGAATGGAAGAGTTGGCCTTCCGAGAGGACTTTTACGAGTGATATGTTTTGGTCGGTCGTGATGGTTTTGATATGTCCGTTAAGTGTGTTCATGGCAGTTGGTTGGTGGTGGGGTAAGGGCGGGTCGCCGGAGGGTCAGGGTTGGCCGAATCCGAAAATTTTGAGGACGGAGGCTGCGGCTTGCGAGGTAAAGAAGACGGCGAACTTTTCGGCGCCGGTGTTGTCTTTGGCGTGGGGCAGGAGGGCGTAGCCCTGTTGAAGGGGCTGGTGTGAGGCTGCGGGTATGAGCCAGTACTTGCCACCGGTCTGCCGCATGGTGGGGGAAAGGGCCAATGAAAGCGCGATGATGCCGGCGTCTGCGGCGCCGCTCTGTGCGTATTGAGCGGTCTGTGCGATGTTCTCGCCAAGGACCAGCTTGTCTTTTATTTTGTCATACAGTTGATAGTAGCGGAGGCTTTCTTCTGCGCGTTTGCCGTAAGGGGCGTGCTGCGGATTGGCGATGGCAATTTTTTTTATGGAGTTGTTCAGGAGGGTGTTCATTCCTTCTTTGGCGGGGTCGAGGTCTTTGCTCCAGAGCACCAACTGACCGACGCCATAGAGTTTTGGACCGGAGAGGGTCAATTTTTTTTGTTGTAGTTGGCGGGGGTAGTCGATGTCGGCGGAGAAGAAAAGGTCGAAGGGGGCACCGTTGCTGATCTGCTGGAAAAAATTTCCGGATGAGCCATATACCACTTTAACGGTTATCGAAGGGTTGGTGCGGGTGAAGACGGCGATAGCGGAGTCCATGGCGAATTTGAGATCGGCGGCGGCGGCGATCAGGACTTCGGAGGACTGTGACGGGACGGAGGCAGGATGTGACGGGCGGGCGGAGTGAAATGATTGCAGCGGAAGGGTTGCGGCTACCATGATCAGCAGGTATAGAAGAGCTCTTCTCATGAATGAAAAATTGTACCATAAATTTATGACCTTTGCCGGCATATGAGCCATTTATTTAGTGCTTTTACATTAAGAGATATTGTTTTAGGAAATCGTATCGTGGTCTCTCCGATGTGTCAGTATTCTGCGATCGACGGTATGGCAGGAGACTGGCATCTGGTACATCTGGGTGGCAGGGCTGTAGGCGGCGCGGGCCTTGTGTTCACGGAGGCGACGGCGGTCTCGCCGGAGGGGAGAATATCTCCCTTCGACCTGGGGATATGGAAGGATGAGCATATCGAAGGGTTTCGGCGTATCGTGAAGTTTGTCCGCGCGCAGGGCAGCGAGATCGGCATACAGCTGGCGCATGCGGGACGGAAGGCCAGCGTGAGAGAGCCCTGGAACGGGGGGAAACTCATAAAGGAAGCCGATGGCGGCTGGCCGGTGGTAGCCCCAAGTCCCATACCTTTCAGCGAGCACTACGGTGAACCGGTCGAGCTGACGGTGGCGGGTATCCGTCATGTCGTCGAAGACTTCAGGACGGCTGCGCGGAGGGCGATGCTGGCGGGGTTTAAGGTGGTAGAGGTCCACGCGGCGCATGGTTATCTGCTCCATCAATTCCTGTCGCCGCTGAGCAATCACCGGAAGGACGAATACGGAGGTAGCTGGGAGAACCGGGCCCGGTTGCTTGTGGAAGTTGTGGATGCGGTAAGATCGGTCTGGCCTCCGGGTTATCCGTTGTTCGTGCGTATCTCTGCGACCGACTGGGCAGATGGAGGATGGTCGGCCGACGACGCGGTAAGGCTGGCGCAGCTGTTGAAGGACAAGGGTGTGGATCTGATAGACTGCTCGTCGGGAGGTCTGGTCGCGCACCAGAAGATACCCGTGGGACCAGGGTATCAGGTAGGATTTGCCGAACGCATCCGGAAGGAGACTGGTATATCTACTGCCGCGGTGGGTATCATTACCAGCGCCGCCCAGGCGGAGACGATACTGGCGAGCGGTCAGGCTGATCTTGTGGTCATGGCCCGACAAATGCTGCGTGATCCATATTTCCCCCTGCATGCCGCGGATGAACTTGGATATAAAGAGATGCACTGGCCTTTACAGTATGAAAGAGCCCGAAAGGGTAAATAATTGTTTTGTTGAACCAGGCTTAAACCATTTTGTATTACAGCTTTCTTAAAGCCACCCAATGAAATTGACCTATTACGGACATTCGACGCTGTCCATCGGGGTAAACGGAAAAACGATACTGTTCGATCCATTTTTCACAGGAAATCCGTTTGCGAAAAACATTGATATTGATAAGATTAACGCAGACTATATTTTTATAACGCATGGGCATGGCGATCATACGGCCGATCTGGTAAATGTGGCTAAAAAGACGGGCGCCCGGTGTGTGGGAGCGGCGGAGGTTGTCGGGTGGCTGAAGAAGAATGGGGTAGATAATGTGCATCCGTTGAATCATGGGGGACCGGTGGCCTTTGATTTTGGAAAGGTCAGGGCGGTGAATGCCGTTCATTCTTCTTCTTTTGGCGATGGCAGCTATGCCGGCAATCCAATGGGATTTGTATTTACTACGCCGGAGGGCAATTTTTATATGGCAGGGGATACGGCGCTCACGATGGATATGCAGCTGATCCCGCTGTGGGCCAAACTGGATATTGCCGTAATGCCTATCGGGGGCAACTATACGATGGACCCGGCGGATGCGATACATGCATCCGACTTTGTAAAATGTAGTAAGATAGTGGGCGTCCATTATAACACCTGGCCGATCATAGCCATTGACGTAGAGAAGGCTGTTTCGGATTTTGCCGCGGCGGGGAAGCAGCTGCTGCTGCCCGGACCGGGAGAGACAATAGAGGTGTAGCGTGGAATTTTGTTATTGAATTGTAAATGGTGGCATCCTGCGGACCTTTCCGACTAAGAATTTTGGAATGTTGCAGCGCAATCTGCCAAATAGCTGTCATTAACTGGCAGGGGAATTGATAAATCAACTGATAAACTGACCTAAAGAATCTGGATTTGATAAAAATTTACTAGCATGGACATAAGGGGCTATTTACGAAGAATCAATTACGATGGAGTAGTGTATAATGATCTGGACACGCTGCGGGCACTGCAGCGGGATCATGTCTTTTCGATCCCGTTCGAGACTCTGGATATTCACAATCAAATACCTATTTTATTACAGATCAACTTCCTGTACCAGAAAGTCATACTGGACAAGCGGGGAGGATATTGTTACGAGCTGAATATTTTGTTCCATCGGCTGCTGACGCTTTGCGGATTTGACGTGAAGATGGTCGCGGGGCGTCTGCATCATGGCAGTAATAAGTTCGGACACGAGTTCGAGCATATGGCGCTGCTGGTCGAACTGCATGGCCGTAAATGGCTTGTGGATGTCGGCTATGGTGATTTTTCCCTTGCGCCTCTGGCGATCATGCCTGGGGAGATACAGAGCGATGGACGAAATTACTACCAGATCATCGACCCGGTGATCGTGGATGGCAAGTCTTATTTAGGAGTAGCTAAATGGAATGCGACGAAGCAGGACTTCAAGATCGATTATATTTTTACCCTTACTCCGAGGGTACTGGCGGATTTTCATGCCATGAACGAATACCATCAGACCTCGCCCGATTCTCATTTTCGGAGGAGCCTGATCTGTACGCTTCCTACCAATGAGGGGAGGATCAGTCTTATCAACAACAAACTGATCCGCACGGAGAGCGGCAAGCGGCAGGTGAAGCTGATCCAGGACGAGGAACACCGCGAGGAGATACTGGAGCAATACTTTCACATGGATATGGTGTATTTGCCCTAGGTGACCATCACTTTTAATTCTATTCAGGAGATGGTGTCTAGAGTCGCCACCTTACGGCGACGGTGGGAGCGATCTGGAGAGGACCTTCGGTATCTGCGGGATAATACAGATTAATTTTAGTACCGGCTGACAACTGCTGTAAGAATTTGTACCACAGTTGTGGTTCGGCAAAAAAGTAGAAGCGTTTGCTTCCGCCGGCGTTCTGTGTCCATATGGAGACGTCGCCCGCGATCTCGAGGCGATAGTTGAGGAATCCTTTCCACCAGTACAGGGTGAGGAGCGGGTCGACGGATGAGGCAGTATATCTTAGGTAGAGTTGTGAAGTGAGCCAGATGCCTTTCCATTGAAAGGGATATTCGATTCCCGCGGAAAAGGTGTTGGAGATATAATAGCTATATTGTTTGGGTTCCGTGATGCCGGCGCCGCCGCTGTATTGCAGCGCCAGATAGACTTTGGGTTTCCAGAGCCGGAGGGATTGCGAGACCTGGAGAAAGAATTTACCGATATTGTTGCCGGAGCCGTAGAGGTCGGCTTCCGTCTTGAAAAGGAATGAACCGGGTTTGACGACAGAATGCCCGGAGTCCTGCTGTTTCTTCCAGTATTCGAAATAGACGGTTGTGAAGTTGCGGGGATTTTGGGCGGGTGCCACGGTATGCCGGAGGTCATAGTGGAACTGGAGGTTTTGGGCCTGGGTCAGCAAGGGGGCAGAGGCGATAAGGATCAGGAAGAATCGTTGCATGTGCTTTGTTTTGGTGAATGTCCGGCAGGGAATGAAGGAGGTCCGGAATTGCGGCGTAAATCTGGCGTAAATGATATATCTTACTATCAATCAATGAGTAGTAATAGTATAGACCTGCAGGTTTTTGACCGGCTTTTCCGGGACGGGTGTCTCAAATGTTTTGGGCATCCGGTGGACGAGCCGTTGACGGAGACGGAAAGCAGGCTTTTATACAACCGGATACTGGAGGAGACGGGGCTGGTAGTGGGATGGAAAAGTCTGAAAAATTATTCGCTGTTTGTGATGGGGGCGTCCGGCCGTCAGGAGAACCCTTCGGTGGCCAGTCTGGATACCTTGTCGCGTTATGTGCTGGGTGCGCCGTATGAGACAGAGGCGGAGAGAAGGAAGTCCGCGGAGCCGTATGCCTGGTGGTATAAATATAGGAGGGACTGGAAGCCGATACCGGGAGTGGAAGTGGAAAGGCCCCGGCGAAGGGTGTGGGTAGGACGGGTCGGGTTGCTGATGGGGCTGGCATTCCTGATCGTCGCGGCGATCTTTTTCTTTCACAGGGCGGACGTCAGGGAGATCTTTACGGAAGAATTTCATTCGCCGGCGGAAGATTCGTTGACGGCGAGGGGTTGGTGGGTGGCTTCGAAGGACGAGGGCTGGTGGGCGAAAAGGGGAGAATATCCGGGTAGCCTGACGTTGTATACGTTAAAGGGAGATAACTGGCCCGATCCTGTGGAGGCACCGGTGATCCGGAATTTGTTGTGGCGATCGCTTTCCTGTGACTGTTGTACGCTGGAACTGCGCCTTAAGGATTTTATTCCCCGTCAGAACTGGCAACAGGCGGGGATCATTCTGTCGGAGGATACGGGTTTCAGGGGACGGAGCATCCGGGTATCCATCGCCTACAACGATTTCGGCGGCGGATACAAAATACCGGGGGCGGTCATTCTGCAGGCGATAACCTCTTCGGGGGGACGGGCGGGGAAACCGGAGGAGATCGCGCATTATTCCCTTGTCAATATGGATACGCTTACGAGGCGTCCGCTACTGGCGAAGAATCTGGATCATTCGGCGATCCGGATAGAGAAACGGGGGAGCAACTGGCGTCTGCTCTATGCCGATGGTATACTGGAGAATACTTCCTTCAAAGAGGTCGTGAGCCATGACTTCGTGATGAAACCCAGGTATGTCGGGTTATTTGCCCTGAAGGGCTTTGTGGATAGTGCTGCGGTGATCCCGGCCCGGTTCTCCTTTTTTAGTGTACGCAGTGAAAGCTGCCGGTAGGGGATAAGATAATTTGGTTATTTTTAGGGCATGAACCTTTTTTACCGTTGTCTGCTGATCGTACTGACTGTTGTTTGTGTCGCGGGCTGTGATGAGCCTGCTCCGAAGAAGCGATCGGTCCGCCATGATTCGTCTGCTGCTGTCCCTGACCTGAATACGCTGGCTTTACCGGATGTTTTTGTTGCGGCTCCGCATACTATCGAGGGTTGTGTGGGGCTATATACGTATGATTCGCTGAAGACGTCGTTTGACAATCTGGATGTTGACAAGGGGAAGAAGATACTGGCGACGAAGACGGCGGAGATCGCGTATCTGCGGTATCACGGGAAGGACGTGGTGATGAAATACGACAAGAAGGAGAGTAAGGTGGTGGACAAGCAGACGACGAGGGAGGTATACCGGGGCAACGGGTATGTGGTGGTGTTGACAATACAGATAATACAGGTGAAGGGGGAAGAGATGTTGTCGACGGGAACGCTGGAGATCACCCATGAAGATAAGAAGGTGAAAATAAAAGTGAGCGGGGTGAGTGGATGTTAAAAAAAAAGGCCGGCTAATCGCCGGCCTTTTTTTATTATAAGTGAATTGCTTCTCCGTAGGCCACTTCGACGGCGTCCTTTACGGACTCGCTGATGGTGGGGTGGGGGTGGATGCTGTTGAGAACTTCGTGATAGGTCGTTTCGAGTTTGCGGCCGACGACGGTCTCAATAATGATCTCGGTTACGTTGTAGCCGATCATATGCGTACCGAGCCATTCGCCGTATTTGGCGTCGAAGATGACTTTTACGAAGCCTTCAGTATGTCCGGCGGCGGATGCTTTACCGGATGCGCTCAGCGGGAATTTGCCGACTTTTACCTCGTATCCTGCGTCGCGTGCTTGTTTTTCCGTCATACCGACAGACGCGATCTCAGGGGTGCAGTAGGTACAGCCGGGGACGTTGTTGTAGTCCAGAGATTCGGGCTGGTGTGCGTATTTCTTTTCGTTGTAAGCGATATTCTCGACGCAGATGATGGCTTCTTTGGAGGCGACGTGTGCGAGGGCCTGGCCGGGGGCGCAGTCGCCGATGGAGTAAACGCCGGGGACGTTGGTCTGGTAGAACTTGTCGACGGCGACCTTGCCTTTTTCTGTTTTTACACCGAGGGTCTCGAGGCCGATGTTCTCGATGTTGGCGGCGATGCCTACTGCGCTGAGCAGGATGTCGGCTTCGAGGGTCACTTCACCATTGGGGGTTTTGACCTTTGCCTTTACGCCGTTGCCGCTGGTGTCGACGCCGGTAACCTCACTATTGGTGAGTATCTCGATGCCGTTCTTCTTATAGATCTTCTCCAGTTCTTTGGAGATGTCTTCGTCTTCGACGGGGACGATACGGGGGAGAAATTCCACGATCGTGACTTTTGCGCCCATGGACCAGTAGAAGTAGGCAAATTCAACGCCGATGGCGCCGCTGCCGACTACGATGATGCTTTTGGGTTGTTCAGGCAGGACCATGGCCTCGCGATAGCCGACAACCTTTTTGCCATCCTGTTTCAGGTTGGGCAGTTCACGGCTGCGTGCGCCGGTGGCGACAATGATATGTTTGCCTTCTACGATCTGTGTTTTGCCGTCCGCCGCGGTGACTTCGAGCTGGCCTTTCGCCTTCAGCTTGCCATAGCCCATGAACACGTCGATCTTGTTCTTTTTCATAAGGAACTGGACGCCGCGGCTCATTTTGTCCGCTACGCCACGGCTGCGTTTGATGACGGCCGGGAAGTCGGGGGTGCCGGACGCGTCAAAACCGAAGTCCTTTGCGTGCTTGATATATTCATATACCTGGGCGCTTTTCAGAAGTGCCTTGGTGGGGATGCAACCCCAGTTGAGGCAAACGCCACCCAGGCTTTCCTTTTCAATGATCGCTGTCTTAAAGCCTAGCTGAGCAGCGCGGATTGCGGCTACATAACCGCCGGGACCACTGCCGAGAACGACTACATCGTATGCCATTTTCTAACCTTTTTTTTATTATAAAATTATAAAAATGCGACCGGCGAAGGTACTTTACCCGGGGCAAATTGCCAAAAAAGGGAGGTGGGGGGCGGGGATGGGAGCCGGAGCCGGGTATTGAGGATGAATGGGTTTAAGGGATTACCTTTGCGCCCATGAATCAAGTCCTAAAATTAGACGTGCTGGCTATTGCCGTACATCCTGACGATGTGGAGCTGGGTTGTGCGGGTACTTTGCTGATGGAAAAACGCAACGGGAAGAAGACGGGGGTGGTTGATCTGACCCGCGGGGAGCTGGGGACCAGGGGTACGCCTGAGCTGCGGGCGGAGGAGGCGGCGCGGGCCGCGGCTGTTCTTCAACTGGATGTCCGGGAAAATCTGGGGATGGCAGACGGGTTTTTCCGAAATGACGAGGAGCATCAGCGGCGGCTGATAAGGGCCATCCGGAAATACCGGCCGGAGATCGTGCTGGCCAATTCTCTGGAAGACCGGCACCCGGATCATGGCCGGGCGGGGCATCTGATATCGGACTCCTGTTTTCTCAGCGGGCTGCGGAAGGTGGAGACGGAGGACGAAGAGGGTCGCCCGCAGGAGCACTGGAGGCCTAAATACGTATTCCACTATATTCAGGACCGGTATTCGAATCCGAATTTCGTGTACGATATTTCGCCGGTTTTCGAGGCTAAACTGGAATCTATCAAGGCGTATACTTCACAGTTCTTTTCCACCGTTTATAGTGCGGATGAACCTCAGACCTATATTTCGACGCCGGAATTCCTGAATGCCGTCATAGGGAGGCACCAGATGTTCGGAAAGATGATCGGAGTGCCTTATGCTGAAGGGTTTATCACTGAAAAGATGATCGGTATAAGGGATTTTGACTCTTTGGTACAGAAGGATACGTAATTATGTTGATTTTAACACGGATTGCCCCGTAAAAGGGCTAATTTTACAACTGCATTTATTTTTAACTTTTTATAAAGGCTCATCATGTCACTTCCAAAGTTTTCCGCCAGTACCCAATCCTTTCATATCGAGCTGAAAAAGAGGATCAGCAATTATTTTGAGGAGGTGGGTAAGTCCCAGACGGGAAACTACAATCTCTTCGTCAAGGCGGTGATCCTGATGGTGAGTTTTGCTTTTATCTATATTCACCTTGTTTTCTTCACTCCCTCTGCCTTTTGGGCAATTCTGGAGAGTGTATTGCTTGGCGGTGTTGTGGCTGCTATCGGATTTAACGTGATGCACGATGGTGCGCATGGCAGCTTTTCCAAATACAAATGGGTGAACAGCCTTGCCGCTTTTTCCCTGAATATACTGGGTGGCAACAGTTTCATGTGGAATATGAAGCACAATGTCGTCCACCATGCCTATACCAATGTGGACGGTATCGATGACGATATCGATATTCAGCCCTGGATGCGGATGAGCGAGACGCAGAAGAAATACAAGCTTCACCGGTATCAGCACCTGTACTTCTGGGTGCTTTACAGCGTTCTTTATATCTTCTGGATATTCCTGCTGGACTACCAGAAATATTTTAAGAGCAAGGTTGGTACCATTCCGCTGAAGAAAATGAGTCTTTCAGACCACTTCGTGTTCTGGAGTTTCAAGGTTTTCCATGCGTTCCTGTTCGTTGGCCTTCCGATCTACCGGCTGGGCTGGTTTGACTGGATGGTCAGCTTTACCATCTTCACCCTGGTAGCCGGGTTTGTGCTGAGTATGGTCTTTCAGCTGGCGCATACGGTGGAGCATACGGCTTTCCCGGTTGCCGATGAGGCGACGGGCAGGCTGGAGGACGAGTGGGCTGTCCATCAGATAAAGACTACGGCGAATTTTGCCACCAACAATCCCGTCGTTTCCTGGCTGGTTGGCGGGCTGAATTTCCAGATCGAGCATCATCTGTTTCCCAAGATATCCCATGTACACTATCCGGCGATCAGCAAGATCATCCGGCAGGCCTGTCAGGATTATGGACTGGTCTATATCGAGTATCCCCGGGTGCGTTATGCCGTGGCTTCGCACGTCGCTTTCCTGAAGCAGATGGGGAGAAAGTAGAAGGGTGGCTTACCCGCAGGATGGGGTACCCCCCCGGGAAGCTATTGGACTTTTTGGTCCCGAAAATACCTTTGAATTATTGTACCTTTGCGCCCGAATCGGGAGATCTTTCCCTGAGTAAAAAAGTACGGTCCGGCGGCCCCGTGAGGGACGCGGCCCGGTAAAAATTTTTTTCGGAAATGAGCAAAGTAAAAATAGGTCTGGTGCAGATGGGCTGTACGGCTGATAAGGCCGCCAATCTGCGCAAGGCGATGGACAAGATCAGAGAAGCTGCCGCTGGCGGGGCACAGATCGTCTGTCTCCAGGAGCTGTTTACCTCCCTGTATTTCTGTGACGTGGAGGACTACGAAAATTTCAAGCTGGCCGAGGCGATTCCCGGTGCTTCGACTGAGGCGCTGGGCAAGCTGGCGGCGGAGCTGAATGTGGTCGTTATCGCCAGTCTTTTTGAAAAGCGGGCGCAGGGGCTTTATCATAATACGACGGCTGTGCTGGACGCGGATGGCGCCTATCTGGGCAAGTACCGGAAGATGCATATCCCCGACGATCCGGCCTACTACGAGAAATTCTATTTTACACCGGGCGATCTGGGGTATAAGATATTCAGGACCAAATATGCCAATATCGGGGTGCTGATCTGCTGGGATCAGTGGTATCCCGAAGCGGCGAGGATCACGGCGCTGATGGGGGCGGAGATCCTGTTTTATCCGACGGCTATCGGCTGGGCCACCAGCCAGGACGAGGCTACCAATACGGAACAATACAATGCCTGGCAGACCATTCAGCGCAGCCATGCCGTAGCCAATGGGGTACATGTGGTCAGCGTGAACAGGGTGGGCTTCGAACAGGATGGGGCGATGAAATTCTGGGGCGGCAGCTTTGTGGCGAACCCGTTCGGGTCGCTGCTGTATAAGGCTTCTCACGACGCCGAAGAGACGAAGGTGGTGGAGATCGATACGACGGCGACGGACCGCTACCGTACGCACTGGCCTTTTATGAGGGACAGGCGGATCGATTCTTATCAACCTATTACCAAACGCTATATCGACGAAGGATGATGATGAACACGCCCAGAGAGTCCGGCTATTATTTTCCCGCAGAATTCAGCAGACACGACGCAACCTGGCTCAGCTGGCCTCATAAAGAGGCCTCATGGCCGGGGAAGATAGATTCCATTTATCCCGCTTATGCCCGGTTCGTAAAAGAGCTGGCGAAAGGGGAGGAGGTGTGCATCAATATCCTGGATGAAGCTATGAAGGCCTTTGCCATTGCCCAGCTGGCGGCGGCGGGTGTGGACATGGATATGGTCCGGTTCTTTTTGCATCCGACCAATGACGCGTGGTGCAGGGACCATGGTCCTGCTTTTCTGATCAACCCTGCGGCTGCTCAGAAGAAAGTGATCGTGGACTGGAACTATAATGCGTGGGGAGACAAATATCCCCCGTATCATCTGGATGACGTGATCCCTACGCTGGTCGGGAAGGCGTTGAATCTGCCGGTATATCATCCGGGTATCATCATGGAAGGCGGTTCCGTTGAGTTCAACGGGAAGGGTACCGTGCTTACGTCCACCTGCTGTCTGCTGAATCCCAACCGCAATCCCGGGCTGAACCAGGAGCAGATAGAGGCCTATCTCAGGGACTTTTACGGTGTGGAGCAGATCCTGTGGGTAAAGGAAGGGATCATCGGGGATGATACGGACGGCCATATCGACGACACGGTGCGGTTCGTGGACGAGGATACGGTGGTGACCGTGGTCGAGACCGATAAAGGGGATGAAAATTATGAGCTGCTGCAGGATAATCTGAAAGAGCTGAAGAAGATGCGGCTGCTGAACGGCAAACAGTTGAATATCGTCGAGCTGCCGATGCCGGGCGCGGTTATCCATGAGGATATGCGTCTGCCGGCGTCATATGCCAATTTTTATATCGCCAATGAATCTGTGATCGTTCCGACCTACCGGTGCGACCATGACGAGAAAGCGCTGCAGCTGATACAGGAGTGTTTTCCTGCCCGTCGGGTAGTGGGTATTGACTCTACCGATATCATTTGGGGATTGGGGAGTTTTCACTGTCTGAGTCAGCAGGAGCCATTTGTCTAGTGGCGGATCGCGATGAA
>Ga0310811_10003314_pt1 | contig 20236 bp, 17 predicted proteins | sample YCmetagenome_FD_207642 | JGI IMG/M metagenome (GOLD analysis project Ga0310811, IMG submission 207642) | Soil microbial communities from experimental microcosm in Duke University, North Carolina, United States - YC | ecosystem: Engineered > Artificial ecosystem > Soil microcosm > Unclassified ...
CGGCCTTCGGAGTCGCGGCCGTTACGGGATGATCCGCCTGCTTTTTTGTGAGCCATTGTGGTCTCTCGAATTCGTCCTGAACTGTTTACACCGATTCCGGCGTGGAATCATCTCACTAATTGTTGGGCCGTCTTACGAAGCCGCCTGTGCCTCGCTTTCGGGGGCCGCCTTCGGCTTGCCCTCGCGCTTCGGGCGCGGCGGCGGGGTCTGCGACGGCTTCGCGCCACCGGTCAGGATCTCGGTGATGCGGATCACCGAGAATTCATGCCGATAGCCGCGCTTGCGGCGCGAGTTCTTGCGGCGGCGCTTCTTGAACGCGATGACCTTGTCGCCGCGCTCATGCTGGAGCAGCTCGCCGGCAACCGTCGCGCCTTCGACCATCGGCACGCCGACAACGGGCGTATCGCCGCCGACCACCAGAACCTCGCCGAATTCAACAACCTGTCCGGGTTCGGCCGCGACGCGGTCGATCCGGATGACATCTTCCGGGGCGACGCGGTACTGCTTGCCGCCCGTTTTGATGACTGCGAACATCGTTTTTCCTTTGGTGTTCGTTGCCGGCCTCGGACCATTCCGGACCGGCTTCTTTCAGTCGATTTGCGTGTGTTTTGAAGGGCTTGGAGCCCGCACAAAAGCATGCGGACCCGCTTAGGGTCCGCATTGCTGCTTTCATATGCGGGGAATGCGCCGATCTGTCAAGAAAATGGGGGCAATTCGTGCGTCCGCCTCAGCCTGCGCCAAGCCCATGCTAGCGTTGGTTAATGGCGGAACAAACGGGGGGAGATCCTTGCCATGACCGACGCTGCGCGCGAGCCGCTCCCGCTGCTGCCGTTTCTCGCGCCGTTCTATCGCGTCGTGGTGCCGCTGGCGTGGCCCGTCGTGCGGATCGGCGTCGGTTGGAACCTGATCGTGCACGGCTGGGGCAAGGTGCTGCGCGGGCCGTCCGGGCAGGCGGCGCTGCTGGCACACGACGGCTATGACTACGGGCCGAAACTGGCGGTCCTGCTGATCATCGTCGAGTTGATCGGCGGCATCGCCATCGTGCTGGGACTGTTCACGCGCTTCTTTGCCGCGGCCGTCGCGATCGAGATGGGGCTGCTTACCTTCGACCATTATTGGAGCCACGGCTTTTCGTGGCTCAGGCAGGGTTACGAATACACCCTCCTGTGGGGCTTCATGTCTCTCGCCATCGCGCTACGCGGAGGCGGCCCCTATTCGCTCGATCGCTGGATCGGTCGCGAACTCTGAACGAAGCCGCTTCAGGATTCGGATTTGACCGGCGCGGCGGCGGTTTCGGCGGCCGGTCCGGTCCAGGTACCGCTATCGCCGTCGGCTTGTGCCAGGCGATAACCGACACCCAGTTCGGTCACCAGGATCTTGGGCGAGTCGGGATGCGGCTCGATCTTCTGCCGCAGCTTGCGCACGAAGATGCGCAGGTAATGCGTGTCCTGCACGTGGATCGAACCCCAGACTTCCTTCAGAAGATGCTGGTGGGTGACGACATTGCCGGCGTGCTGCGCCAGCACCTGCAGGAGCCTGTATTCCTTCGGCGTCAGGGTTAGCCTTGTGCCGTTGAGCAGGACGGCACGCGCGGCGAGGTCGATGGTGAGCGGGCCGACCTTGACGGTTGGTTCGCCGCTCGCCGCGCGCGATTGGCGCCGCAGCGCCACGCGCACCCGCGCCAGCAGCTCCGCCATGCCGAACGGCTTCACCACATAATCATCGGCGCCGAGCTCGAGCAGATGCACCTTCTGCGCTTCGCTTGAGCGAACCGACAGCACGATGATCGGCACGGTCGACCAGGAGCGGATGCGCTCGACCACCTCGGCGCCGTCCATGTCAGGCAGGCCGAGATCGGCGATCACGATGTCGATCGGCCGCAAGGTCGCCGAGCGGATCGCCTCCGCGCCGGTGCCGGCCTCGTGCACGACGAAGCCGTTGAGCTCGAAGCCGGTGCGCAGGAAGCGCCGGATTTGGATCTCGTCGTCGACGACGAGCACGATGGGGGCGGGTTCACTCATCTGCGTCGCTTTCCAGTTGCGGGACGGCCGCATGCGTCACCGGGAGTTCGATGGCCACGGTGGTGCCGAGACCGGCGCCATCGCTGACCGCGCTCATCTTGCCGCCATTGGCGGCGATAAAGGCATTGGCGATCCACAGACCAAGTCCCGAACCGCTGATCGTGGCGGTGTGGCGTTCGCCCCGCACGAAGCGATCCCACATCTGCGCCTGCTCGGTCGGCGTGAGACCCGCGCCCTGGTCGCTGACACTGAGCACCATGCGTCCGTCGCGCGCCCGTGCCGCCAAGGTGATCTGCGAGCCGGATTGCGAGTATTTCACGGCGTTATCGAAGATTTGTACCAGGGCTTGCTGCACCAGGACCGGATCGACATGGATGACGGGCAGGTCCGCCGGAAGATTGAACGTCACGCGGCGGTTGGCCAGGCGCGTGCGGCAGCGCTCCAGTGCCGAATTGATGATGTCGGCGGGATCCGCCCATTCGAGATGCGGACGGATGCCATCGCTGCTGATGCGCGTGGCGTCGAGCAGGTTCTGAATGTCGTTGTTGAGGCGCTCGGCCTCGTCGCGCACATCGTGCACCAGAGCCTTGAGTTTTGGCTCGCTCTGGAGCGCGGGCGCCGAGCTCAGCACGGTTGCCGCGCCAAGAATGGAGGCGAGGGGCGTGCGGAGTTCGTGGCTTACCGAGCCGATCAGCGCCTCCCGCAATTGATCCGTCTGAGAGCGCATGCGCGCTTCGCCGATGGCATGGGCGACGCCGAGGCGCTCGAGCGTGGCGGTGGCATCCGCGAGCACGGCATCGACGCGGATGCGCAGCTCATCGAAGCTCTCTTTCGACGCACGCCCGAGATTGATGGCGATCACGCCGAACTCGCGATTCTTCCGCGAGACGGCGCGGACGAGCCAGGCGTCGCCATCGTCGCCGATGGCAATGACCCCGCCGGCATTGCTGTCGCCCTGGCCGGTCGCGAGTGTGTTCACTTCCGCGAGCACCTGCGCGGGGACTGATGCGCCGGCACGGCGGCCACCCGCGGCTGCCGGCTCGCGCGCGCCTGTGAACAGCACGACCTTTCGCTGCACGACGGTCGCGAGATGGTCCTCGATCGCGGCATGGATGTCCGAGACGTCGAAGGCCATCGCCAGCCGGCGCGAGAAGGCATAGAGGTCGCGCAGGTCGATCTCGCGCTGGCGAGCGGTTTCCAACTGGCCTTTCAGGCGCGTGGCGAGCTGACTCACCACAATCGCGACGAAGATGAACAGGATCAGGTTCAGGATTTCGTGGGGATCCGTGATGCGGAAGGTGTAAAGCGGGGGGAAGAAGAAGAACGCGGAGGCGAGCACCCCGCCGATGGCGGCGACCAGCGCCGCCACGATGCCCCAGCGCGTCGCCGCGATGACGACGGGGATGAGGTAGACCACCGAGCCATGACCGAGGCCGGTGGTTGCCACCATCCCGTAGATTCCGAGGGTCACGACGCCGACCAGGAGCAGAGTCGGAAGGACGCCCTGCGCCTCCTTACGGAGCAGGCCGAAATCGGAAGCCGATCTAAAGGTCGTTTCGAACGTTCTGGGCATCGTCGCGGCGGTTCGGGCCCTGGGGGCCAAATGGCCACCCACATAATATGCCCTTCGCCCTTGTCTGTCTCGGCGCCCTTGGTTACATAGCCGCGGTCCAATGAGGGCTTTTTTAGGTCCTCCTGGAACACGGAGAGGTGGCTGAGTGGTTGAAAGCACCGCACTCGAAATGCGGCATACTCGCAAGGGTATCGGGGGTTCGAATCCCTCCCTCTCCGCCAGGGCCTCGAAACGCCCTGTAAGATCAGCGACCTGTTGAATCGACAGGGCCTCGCGCGCCGCCGCCGGTACACAAAGCCCGTACACGCGTGGCCCGCGCCTTCGGCCCCCCAATGCCGCCCCGAAAGCGGAATCTATTGGTTCAGGAAGCGCGTTCCCGACCGCCTGAAGGCGAAAGTCGGCAAGCGCGAGATCAAGTTCTCGCTGTGCACGCGCGATCCGGATGTCGCGCGTCTGCGCAATCTCCAAGCAATGATGGGGATCGAGCGCGCTTGGGCGGCTTACGACCTAGTTGGTGTCGGCGCGGTACCGCGTTCGGTCGCGCCCATCCAAGCCAAGAGCGTGCCGTCGGCCGACTCCACAGCATGCAAATTCCCGACCGATGAAATCCCGAAAACGTGTTCCGACCCCATCCGCCGTTCTCGATGCGAACGCCGCTGACAGGCCTATACGGAGGAGGCCGAACTCGCTCCAGCCACCGTCAAACGGTGGGCTCCCGTGATCGATCGCGTCGTCGCCCATCTCGGTCATGACCATCCACGCCGTATCGACCGGACGGACGTCACCGCTTGGAAGGACATCCTTCTGAAAAAGGGAAGATCGAATCTAACCGTGCGCGACGTCCATCTCGCCGCAATCAGGGCGACGTTGCAGTACGCGGTCGACCAAGGCTTGGGGGCGGAAAACCCGGCCGGGCGGCTATGGCCACGCACGCTCGATTGATCGATGAGTGCGAGACTTGTATCGGGTGGGCTTTGGACTAGACCAGTGAAACGCTGCGTACGGAAAGGAACACGCGCAGCCGACACGGCGCGCATGTGTATTCATGGCTCAATCTCAAAGTCTCAGATTATCTCGTATTTTTGGCGAGCGGGCTGAACCCTCAGCCTTGGTTCGATCTTCTCTAACTATGCTGAGGTGCTGGCGAAGCAAATCCGCTGCTCCGCCGCGATCTCCGTTTTCCAGATGGTCCAAAATCGCAAGATGTTCGCGACAGTAGTCAGGAATCTTCGTCCGATCGACGCGAACACGATACTCTGCTAGACGTCTCAATTGGTTGGCGCGTTTCACCGCGTCGATGAAGAATGAATTGCCGGAGCAAGCCACAAGGGCTTCGTGAAACGCCGCGCCCACTTGGATGAGCTGTAATTTCGATAGCCTCTGAACTCCGCCATCCAGCAACATAATCTGCTGCGATCTGATGCGCGCAAATGCTGCGCGGTCGATATTAAATCCGGGATCGAGCAGCGCCGCAGGCTCTACGGCCATTCTGAAGGTATAATTCTGACGATGAGCCTCAACGGAGGCGATCATTGGGGCAAATGTCCATCCATGCCCTTGTCGTTTGTAGACCCAACCTTCGTGAACCATTCGGTTGATGATCTTCAGCACTCGATCGCGGCTCAGTTTGTAGTCGTACTGCATTTGCGTCGCTGTGAAACTTTCCGCGAGATCGCCCTTGAGGTAGTCGTCAACGATTTTCTGGTAAGGCGCTTCCAAGTCCGAAAGAGGAAGATTAAGCGCCGCTAGGCTAAGCGCCTTCGCGTCCGCTTTAAGGTAGAAGCCTTTATCCCGTCGAAACTTGAGCAAACCGCTGCGGGCTAACACCTGCAACGCTGTCCTGACGGGGAATCTTGATACCCCCAAGGCGTCGGCGAGCATTTGCTCCGGCAAATGTTCGCCCTCCGCAATTCCACGGTTCTGAATAAGCTCGATGATGGAGCCAGCCACCTGGGCTGACAACACTGAGATCTTCTTACTTGATCGCATGCAGCGACGGCTTCCGTTCTGGTCGTCACGAAATGGTGGTGAGAAGTAGCGGCTTCGGAGGCTGCTTCGGCACAGTAAACGCTGGCAACTTAGCATAACCATCCGAAAACGAAGCAGCCTCGCATTTCCTGCCGCAAGTTTCCGCGGGTCCATCTGCTTGACTCACCTCCGGGTCAAAACTAGAAACGGGCAGTAGGAATTGGTAAAAAACAACTGACGCGACTGCCGCGCTCCTGGCAAGGCCTTTAGCGCCTGATGCTTCCCGCATAGCTAGCGCGCCCCACGAGTCTGCTTTCGTTGCTTTGTACGTCTTTCCGCTGGCTTTTCGGCCCCATCCAAAAACGATCCAGGAGGAAGAGTAATGCCGTTTTTGCAACGTAAAAATGGGCCAACCCTGCATTACGAGGTGGATGATTTCACCGATCCCTGGAAGGACGCGCCCTATATTCTGCTCCAGCATGGCTACGCCCGATCGACGAAGTTCTGGCGCGCGTGGATTCCTTATTTGAGCCGGTTCTACAAAGTCATCAGGATGGATTTGCGGGGGCACGGGCAATCGAGCAAAGACTTCGACCTCACCTCCGGTTTCAATCTTGAAGCGATCATGGGGGATTTTACTGATCTTCTCGATCATCTCGGTGTGGAGACTGTCCACTACTGCGGTGAATCGTCGGCAGGAACGCTCGGGATGGGTTTCGCCGCGGAACGCGCCAAGCGCGTTCGCAGCCTGAGCATCATTTCATCGCCTGTTGCGATGACGGAAGAGGACAAGAAAAGCTCGCTGGGCGGCTATCCCAATCGGGTTGAAGCGCTGCGTGCGCTGGGATCGAGGGGCTGGTTGGAAGCATCCAACGCCGGACGGCGATTTCCTTCCAACGCGGACCCCGCTCTTCTCAGCTGGACCCTTGACGAGATGGGGAAGACGGACGTCGAGGTTCTGGTTGAGTATTTTCGATTTGTGTCATCGGCCGACGCGCAGCCTTATCTTTCGAAAATCGCCGCCCCGGTCCTGGCGATCTATCCCAAGGCGAGCGTGATCACCAAGGACGAGCATACCGATCTCCTGCGCGAACACATTCGTGATCTGCGAATGGTTCGGGTTCCCATGCAGGCCCATAGTCTGCAGGTCGTCGCGCCCGCCACCTGCGCCCTCGAGCTTCTGTATTTCATCTCGCAGCGAGATGGCATCGTTTGCCGCGAATAGTCTCGAAGCAAATCCAGCTGTTTTCACAAAACGAATCGACGGTTCAACGTCATCGTCGCTGGTTAAGCACCCCAGGGAGGTCAACGTGTCTACCATGCCGGTCGCCGACACACTGCCTGTGACTAAAGCAAAGCCGTCTCAAAAAGTTTGGGGCCTATGGGCCGCTATTGGCGTTCTCGGTATCGTCGTCATGCTCCCGCATGCCGAAGGGCTGCCGGTCGCCGGCCAATATACGCTGGGCATTTTCCTTTTCGCTGTGATCGTTTGGTTCACCGAAGCAATCGATTATGCCGTAAGCGCCCTGGTGATTGCGTGTCTGCTGACGTTTTTGCTGGGAATAGCGCCAAATGTCGCTAAGCCCGATCACGTGCTTGGGACCAGCGCGGCGATGTCGCTGGCGATGGAGGGGTTCACCAATCCAGGCGTCGCGCTGATCGCGCTGGCGCTGTTCGTCGCTGAAGCGATGGAAGTGACCGGCCTCGACAGACGCATAGCACTCAATATTCTCTCGCGTGTCGGGAGTAGCACACGGCGCATTTTGATCGGCGTTCTGTTGGCACAGGTTGCCCTGAGCTTCGTCCTTCCATCGACCACCGCACGTGTCGGCTGTCTTGCGCCGATCATCCTGGGCATCGTCGCCGCCCTCGGTCTCGATAAGAAGAGTCGGTTTTCCGGCATGCTGATGATTGCGGTGACGCAGTCGGCAACCATCTCAATCATGGGCGTAAAGACGGGAGCTGCCGCAAACTTGATCACGGCTGGCTTCATGGATCGCCTGCTCCATGTGTCGATTACGTGGCTGGAGTGGTTTATTGCAGCTGCGCCGTTCGCCGCCGTCATGACGATTGCGCTTTACTTTATCATGATCAAGGTCATGCCACCCGAAATGGAGCAAATCCCCGGCGGCGACGAGGCGATCCGGAGGTCGGTCCAATCATTGGGGCCGATGACTGTGCCCGAAAAGAAGCTGACGGTCGTACTCCTTGTGTTGCTCGGATTCTGGGTGACGGAAGGTCAGCTTCACCACTTCGACACGTCGGCGACGACAGCCGCCGCGGTCGCACTAATGTTTCTTCCGGGGATCAACATCTTGGAGTGGAAGCGCACGCAAAAGCGGATCGCCTGGGGCGTCATCATGTTGACCGCCGTTGGCGTCAGCCTGGGCACGGCATTGCTCAAGATGCACGCGGCAGGATGGATGACGAACTATGTCGTCGGTGGCCTCGGCCTTCAATATGCCTCGGGATACGTTGTCTTTTCGGCAATCGCGTTATTCATGATTGTGATCCATTTGGGATTCTCCAGCGCGCCGGCGCTAGTGTCAACGATGATTCCGGTCGTGATCGCCGTCCTTCAAAGTGTTCACAGTCCCGGAATCAATGTGGTCGGCATAACGCTGCTGCTGGGTTTTGTAGCGAGCTTCGGCTTCGTGCTGCCGGTCAGCGGACCGCATCACATGATCGCGCTCGGAACTGAGACCTTCGAGGTGCGGGACTTCACGCGGGTTGGCACGCTTTTGGCTGTTTTCGGCTTCGTCCTGTTGTTGGTCTTCGGTGCAACTTATTGGGCTTGGCTCGGCTACATCTGACAAATCTCTTTCCATCGGAGTGAGGAACAAGGTGACGAATGCTTGAGGGTTATCGGCGGCATGTGAAGGAGCGGGCCGCGCTGGGGATCCCGCCGCTGCCGCTGAGCAGGCAACAGACCGACGAACTGATCGGTTTGCTCCGCCGGCCGCCCGCGGGTGAGGAGCAGACCCTCGTTGATCTCCTGACTTATAGGGTGCCCGCGGGCGTGGACGCCGCCGCTGAGGTAAAGGCGGCCTATCTTGCAAATTTGGCCTTCGGCCGCGAAACCTCAGCGCTTATCTGCCGGGAAAACGCGACCCGCCTGCTCGGCACGATGCTCGGCGGCTTCAACATTCGCCCACTAGTGGAATTGCTGGAGGACGATGTCGTCGGTAGCATCGCCGCCGCTGGACTTGAGCAAACGCTGCTGATGTTCGAAGCCTTCGCCGACGTGAAGGCAATGGCCGAAAGCGGCAATGAAAACGCGGGGGCTGTCCTTCGAAGCTGGGCCGACGCGGAGTGGTTCATCCGCCGCCCAGCAGTGCCTCAAAGTTTGACGCTGACTATTTTCAAGGTTTCCGGCGAAACCAATACCGATGACCTTTCTCCCGGCTTCGACGCCTGGACGCGTCCGGATATTCCGCTGCACGCCCTCGCTATGTTTAAGAACGCGCGGCCGGGACTGGTTCCCGATGAGGACGGCAAGCGTGGCCCGGTCCAGTTCATCGAATCGCTGAGAGCGAGAGGCCTTGCTGTCGCGTTCGCCGGCGACGTTGTAGGAACCGGGTCATCGCGGAAATCGGCTGTCAACTCCCTGCTATGGTTTACCGGGCAGGACATCCCGTTCGTCCCGAACAAGCGGTTTGGCGGCGTCTGCCTAGCCTCGAAGATGGCACCCATCTTCTACAATACGATGGAAGACGCTGGCGCGCTTCCGATCGAGCTCGATGTTTCCGCATTCGAAACGGGCGACATCATCGAGTTACACCCCTACGAGGGAAAGGCGCTGAAGGATGGACGCACTGTTGCCGAATTCGCGCTGAAATCCGATGTCGTTTTGGACGAAGTCCGCGCCGGCGGACGAATTCCCCTGATCATTGGCCGCGGGCTGACGGCTAAAGCGCGTGCCGCGCTCGGGCTTGCCCCATCGTCAATTTTCCGGGTGCTCCGGGCCCCCGCCACGCCCATAAAGGGCTACACGCTCGCGCAAAAGATTGTCGGGCGCGCCTGTGGGCTGCCGCCAGGAAAAGGCGTGCGGCCAGGCGCCTATTGTGAACCACACATGACGTCGGTCGGCTCGCCGGACAGCACCGGTCCTATGACCCGTGACGAATTGAAGGACCTTGCGTGCCTTAATTTTTCGGCCGATCTGGTGATGCAATCGTTTTGCCACACGGTGGCCTATCCGAACTCGGTCGATAAGCAGGTTCAACAAGAGCTTCCGAAGTTCGTCGAGACGCGCGGTGGCATCTCTTTGCGCCCCGGCGACGGCATCATTCATTCCTGGCTTAACCGCATGTTGCTGCCCGACACCGTCGGCACCGGCGGCGACTCCCATACGCGGTTTCCGATTGGCATTTCGTTTCCGGCCGGCTCCGGACTGGTCGCCTTTGCCGCCGCGACGGGCGTGATGCCCCTCGACATGCCGGAATCCGTGCTGGTGCGCTTCAAGGGTGAACTCCGGCCCGGCGTCACACTGCGCGACCTAGTGCACGCCATTCCGCTCTACGCCATCAGGGCCGGCCTGCTAACGGTCGAAAAGGTCGGCAAACGGAACATCTTTTCCGGCCGCATTCTCGAAATCGAGGGTTTGTCCCAGCTCAAGATCGAGCAGGCATTTGAGCTCGCCAATGCATCGGCCGAGCGCTCGGCATCCGCCTGCACCGTGAAATTAGAGCCCGAGCCGGTTATCGAGTATGTCCGGAGCAACGTTGCGCTGCTGAAATGGATGATCGCCAACGGCTATTCGGATCGGCTCACGATCGAACGCCGGATCACGGCGATGGAGAACTGGCTGGCCAATCCGCAGCTTCTTTCGCGCGATGCCGACGCAGATTACGCCGCCGTCATCGAAATCGACCTGGCGGACATTCACGAGCCGATTCTGGCCTGCCCGAACGATCCGGACGACGTGAAGTTCCTGTCGGATGTTGCAGGGGTCGCGATCGACGAAGTCTTTATCGGCTCCTGCATGACCAATATCGGTCACTTTCGGGCGGCCAGCCGACTATTGCGGGACGAAAGTGACCTCCCGGTCAAACTTTGGATTTCCACCGCGACAAAGATGGACCAACAGCAATTGAGCAGGGAAGGGCACTTTGGTGCCCTAGCATCTACTGGTGCCCGCGTCGAAATGCCTGGCTGTAGCTTATGCATGGGCAATCAGGCGCGCGTCGGCGACGGCGCGACGGTATTCTCAACGTCTACGCGGAACTTCCCTCACCGGCTGGGCAAGAACGCCAACGTTTATTTGGGTTCGTCCGAGCTGGCGGCTGTGTGCAGCAAACTGGGCCGCATCCCCACCGGCCTGGAATATATGGAAAGCGTCGGCGTAATTAATTCGGAAGGCGAGGGCATCTATCGGTACATGAACTTCGACAAGATCCGCGACTACGCCACGCCGGTCGCGAAGTGAAACGCGCCGTAAAGCGGCAGGCACCCGTCAGCGCCTCAATAGGTCAGCAATCCGATACGAACGTCAGCGCCCGGAGCCGACATGAATATCCCAGTTATTACCGCCGGTCAGTTAGCCACTCAAAGCGCGCGGCGTGGTCGCATCCGAGCCGTCATCATGCGCGGGGGAACCAGCCGCGGCCTTTTCTTCCATGACCGAGACCTGCCGCGGGATCCAGCCGAGCGGGACGCCGTGCTGCTTCGATGCATGGGCAGCCCGGACCCCTATCGCTCGCAAATCGACGGCCTCGGCGGCGCCACCTCTAGCACCAGTAAGATCGTGATCATCAAGCAATCGGATCGCAACGATTGCGATGTCGACTATCTGTTCGGGCAAGTGTCGATCGACAAGCCGCTGGTCGATTACTCGACGTCATGCGGAAATTTGTTGTCCGCGGTCGGCCCCTTTGCGATCGAAGAAGGGCTGGTGCCGGCGCACGACGGCGAGGTCACCGTCAGGATATGGCAAGCCAATCTCGGTGAGCGCATCGATGCCCGAGTACAGGTTTGCGGTGGCGTGCCTGTCGAGACCGGCGATTTCCGAATTGACGGGGTTCCATTCGGAAGTGCCGAGATCTGTCTCGATTTTTTGGAAATTGGCAAAGGCCGCCCCGTTCTGCCGACCGGCCAAACAATCGATAGTCTGATGCTTCCCGACGGGACTACCGTCGATGCGACGCTGGTCGACGCGGCGGCGCCTACCGTCTTCGTGCGCGCCGCTGACTTTGGACTTTCGGGTTCCGAATTGCCGGCTGCCGTTAACGCCAATGCCAGCGTGCTGGCGCGACTGGAGTCCGTCCGAGCTGCCGCGGCCGTGAAACTTGGACTTGCACCGGACCATGCGTCCGCCACCCGCGACCGCCCGGCGTCACCGAAAATCGCGTTTGTCGGCAAAGCGCAAGACTATCAGACAACCTCTGGAGATCGGGTCGCCGCCAACAGTATCGATGTCGTAAGCCGGATGATTTCCATGGAGCGCTGTCATCACGCATTCCCGGTAACCGGCGTTATTGCAATCACGGTCGCCGCCGCCACGAGCGGCACGATTGTCGCGGATCTGCGTCGCGAATCGGACACTACGGAAGAAGGCGCTCTGAGGTTGGGTCACGCAGCCGGTGTTGGCAAGGCGGCCGCTATTGTCGTGCGTTCAGGCGCAACATGTCAGGTAACACGTGCGACAATTATTCGTTCTGCTCGGCGGCTGATGGACGGAAGTCTGTACGTTCCAACCTGAGAAAACCCAGGCCATGTTGATAGGGTTGTTATTATCCCTTCGTATTTTGCTATGAGCGGATCTCGATGAGGTCGCGCGAGCGCTTTAGGCGCGCCTTAGCGTCCAACCTTTCTGAAGCGCCCTCTCGGGCGATTTGATCCGAAACGCGACAGGCGAGCATTGGCTCGCCCCCAAAACTGGTGCTCGTTTGAGAATGCGCTCCGTCCAATGCGGGACGAGCCGGAGATGCTCTTCGTCAGCCTCGCTGGGGGGCCATCGCCGCCCAAGGGTCGCATTCGGTACTGCAACCCGACCTAGGCCGTGGAGTAACGCAGCTCGGACCGGCCGCCTCTCGGTTTGAGCTTCAAAGCCCAGGATGGAAGCTGTAGGCGCTGCGATCTCAGCGACTCGCCGCGAACTCAGGTCCGCACTTTCTCGCGGCAGGGAGCGGGCGTTGACGGAAAGTATCCGCAAGAGTACGGGCGCATCGGTCGCAGGCCCGTTTTACTGGGTTTTGCGAGCGTAGCGCGCCGGGCGGAGAGTGTCTCCTTCTCCGCCAGTTAATTCCTTGCCAAGCCCGGCCGCCTTGGGCGACGCGGGGGTGGCCGCTCAGTTACCGCGCTTGTCGGAAGTGGATGCCCTGATCACGCCTTCCAGCGTTTCGAGCGCCGACCTGTGGTTCGATCGAACAAGTGCGGTCGCGAGCGTGACGTCGTGTTCCTCGAACGCGCGAAGAAGCCGCACGTGATCGTCGAGCGACTTGCTGACGCGGCCCGGCTGAGAAAGGCTCAGGCGCCGCAACGGTAGGGTCCGCAGCAGCAGCGAGTTGATGATCTGTTTGGCCAGACGATTGCCGCCGATAGTCGTCATGCAATCGTGAAACGCGGCATTGCTCCAGACAAAGCCGCGCACGTCATGCTGGGCTTGCACCATGGCCGAAAGGGCGAGTCTGAGCTTTTCGAGGTCGCTTTCCGTGCAGTTCGTAGCAATCTGAGCGGCAACAAGTTCGAGCAGGCGGCCGCGCACTTGATAGATCTCGGTGATCTCGTCGAGTTCGAACCAAAAGACCGCCGGACGGCGCCGGGGCGGGATCGTGACAAGCCCCTGCCTCTCAAGAAGCATCAATGCTTCGCGGATCGGCGTCCGGCTAGTCTTGAAGCGGCGCGCAAGATCGACGGAGTTGAGGTCGCTGCCGGGCTCGCGCAATCCTTCGATGATCTCGGCGCCGACCTTCACAGCGATCGTGGCGACCAGTGAGGGCCGATCGTGATGTTCGACCACGATCCGCCGGATGATGGCCTCCGCCATGGAGAGCGAATCCGCAGGTGACATGACTGAGGGTGCACGGTCCAATGTGTCGCCACTTTCCGCCAAGGCGGGGTTCGGCCGAAATGGCGAGATGAGGTCGCTGGGCATCATGGCAATCTTATCGCCATTCATAAATCAGAGCAATAACAGCGGAAAGATGCGTATCTTCGTTCCGACTTTGGTACGGCCGGCGCGTCTTCGGACGGAGTTGACTCGCCTTCTTGCTTCAATTATGTCGACACTTTAGGTGGACAACGGGACTTCAGAAAACTGGACCCGTGTCTACGCGTTCGGATCGCTAGGGAGATACGACGCCTAGGACGGCATGTGTCGACTTGTTGGGCTGCCAGTGCACCCCGCGTGCGTCGGCAGGTCCGGGCAAGCGGATGGCTTTCCCTTGGCGCCGAGGCTTCGCCGGTTCGGACGGGCAATTCGGCTTTCACCAGCCGCGATAACAACCCGGGTTCGACCGCGATGACCATCACCAACGACAACAAGTTCAAGCTCGGCCTGTTCGGGATGAATTGCGAGAGTGGTCTCGCGATCACCAAGGCGCCGGAGCGCTGGAAGGCGACCTGGGACAACAACGTCAAGGCTGCCCAGCTTGCTGAAGCCGCGGGTCTCGAATTCATCCTGCCGATCGCGCGCTGGCACGGCTATCGCGGCGACTCGAATGCGCAAGGCGCCAGCTTCGAGACGATGTCATGGGCCGCCGGCCTGCTCGCCGCGACGCAGAAGATCACCGCGTTCTCTACGATCCACGTCCCGTTTCTCAATCCGGTGTTCGCCGCCAAGCAGGCCATCACCATCCAGTCGATCGGTCATGGTCGCTATGGATTGAACATTGTTGCCGGCGCGAATGCCCCAGAATTCGCGATGTTCGGAATTGAATTGCTGCCGCACGATCAGCGCTATCAATACGCCGAGGAATGGATCTCGACGGTCAAGCGCATCTGGACCGAAACCGAGCCCTTCGACCTGGCAAGTAAGTTCTTCAATCTTAAAGGGGTGGTGAGCGATCCGAAGCCCTATCAGGGTATCAACCCGATGATCATCAGCGCGGGGTCGTCCGGCCCTGGCCGCTCCTTCGCGATGCGTCATGCCGATTGCCTGTTCATGAACATCGTCGCGTTCGAAACCTTGGCGGAGGAACTTGTGGCGCTGCGTGGGTCGGATGTCCCACGGGCCAGGGTCTTCGCGAGCGGTCACGTGATGTGCCGCCCGACCATGCAGGAGGCCAAGGAATTCCACCACTACATCGTGCACGAGATGGGCGACTGGGCTGCGGTGGATCACATCCTGGCGCTGCGTGAGCAGCAGAAATCAGTGCCGATGGAGAAGCTCGTCAAGATGAAAGAGCGCTTAATTGGCGGTATCGGCACATTCCCGATTATCGGCGATCCGGACACAGTGGCGAACACTTTCAAGAAGCTGCACGACGCCGGCATCGACGGCATGGCGGTCGGCTTAATCGATTACATCGGCGAACTGCCGTTCTTCCGCGACGAAGTGCTGCCGCGCATGGAGCGTTTGGGGCTTCGCCGCCGTGCTGCCACGGAAGAAGTTCGCGTCGCTGCCGCTCATTAAAAGCCAAAGGCCGGCGTCAAAGACAGGCCAAGATCAGGGAGGGAGAGCTATGAACAAGCGTATTCTGACAGGTGCTCCGCAAACGCGCCGTACCGTCCTCAAATCCACACTGGCGAGCGCCGCAACGCTCGCGTTGGCGTCGCCGTTCGTGTCGGCGCGTGGTGCGACCACCGATCCGATCAAGATCGGATGCCTCAACATCTACACCAAAGCCGGCGGCGTGTTTGGCGAAGCCATCTATGACGGACTGCAGCTCTATCTCGATCAGCAAGGTGGCAAGATTGCCGGGCGTCCCGTCGAGCTGATCAAGGAAAACGACGAGTTCAGTCCGCAAGTCGCGTTGCAGAAGATCCGCAAGCTGGTCGAAAGCGACAAGGTGCACATCGTCGCCGGCCCTCTCGGCAGCCACATCGCGGCGGCCATCTCGTCCTATCTCAAGGGAACCGGTACGCCCTGGATCGTGACCGGTGCGGGCGACACCGTTCTGACGAAGCAACATCTTCCGCACATGTTCCGCGCCACCTTGTCCAACTGGCAAGTCGCCAGCGTGATGGGCACTTGGGCGTCGGCGCACCTGAAGAAAGAGGCCGTGTACATCGGTTCGGACTACCTGGCAGGCCACGACAATGCGCAGGCGTTCCGCGAGACCTTCGTCGCCGGCGGCGGAAAAGTGGTGAAGGAAATCTTCACGCCGGTCGGGACCAACGATTTCAGCGCCTACATTTCGCAGATCGGCGGGATTGCTCCGCCCATGGTTTACGCGTTCTACAGCGGCAGCGACGCCGTCCGCTTCGTCAAGCAGTACGATCAGTTCGGGATGAAGAGCAAATCGCAGCTCGTCACCTTTCAGTCCGTGCTGGACGGCGAGACGTTCCCAGCGCAGGGCGACAGCGCGCTTGGCGGTGTTTCGTCCGGGATTTACTGCGAGACGCTCGATACACCCGAGAACAAGGCCTATGTCGCGCTCTTCCGGGCCAAGCACCAGAACAAATATCCGGGCGTGTTCGATGAGAGCGGATACACAGCCATGCGCATCATCGACGACGCGGCCAAGGCCGTGAACGGCAATGTCGAGGACGTGCCAGCCTTCACGAAAGCCATCGCGAGCACCAACATTGTGGCGCCGCGCGGCCCGGTGAAGTTCGACCAGATCACGCATCAGGCGATCCAGAACGTCTACATCCGTGAATGCGTCAAGATCGATGGCGCCGTGCACAACAAGGTCATCGATACGATTCATGAGGTCGGCGACTACCCACCGAATCGGGCCTGATCGTCGCCGGGGCGGGAAAAGGTTCACATGGATTTTCTACTGATCCAGATCCTGAACAGCTTGGTCTACGGGATGCTGCTGTTTCTTCTGTCGGCCGGGCTGTCGCTCATTTTCGGCTTGCTCGGCGTGGTCAATCTCGCCCATGGCTCGTTCTTTATGCTCGGCGGCTTCTTCGCACTGTCGATCATCAGCTCCACCGGCAGCTTCTGGTGGGCGCTTCTGCTGGCGCCGTTGCCAGTGGTGGTCATCGCGGTCGTCGTCGAGATGGTGCTGCTGCGCAAGCTCTATCACCGCAGCCAGTTGGATCAGGTCCTGTTGACCTTCGGCCTATCCTTCGTGCTCACCGACTTCGTCGAGTGGTTCTGGGGCAAGGACCTATTCGGGATCAACGAGCCGGCGCCGCTCAATCATTCGATTGCATTTCTCGGCGGCGCCTTCCCGCTATACCGGCTCGCGCTCTTGGGCTTCGGGCTCGCATGTGCCGTCGTGCTTTGGCTCGTGATCGAACGCGCACGGCTTGGGGCAATGGTGCGTGCCAGCGTCGATAATGCGAAGGTCGCGATGGGCATCGGTCTCAAGGTGCCACTACTGCTCACCTCGACGTTCGCGGCCGGTGCCTGGCTTGCCGCACTGGCCGGGGTCGTCGCCGCGCCAATCCTTGGCGCGTTCTCCGGCATAGACGTGGAAGTTCTGATACCGGCTTTCATCGTTGTCGCGATAGGCGGACTTGGAAGTTTGCGCGGCTCGTTCGTCGGAGCGCTCATCATTGGCTTCGCGGATACGTTCGGAAAGGCGTACATGCCGAACGCCGCAATGTTCCTCATCTATCTCGCGATGATCGCGATCCTGCTCGTGCGTCCCAACGGGCTGTTCGGTCTCGAACCAGTCAGGAATTGAGTATCAGCGTGAGTTGGTCGAGCGACATCGGAGAGAGCAAGCGTCCGCTGTTTGCCGGCGTGGCCGTGGTCGTGCTGGCGGCGCTTGTGCCGCCGCTCGTGCTGGGCGGTTACGGACTCGATATGTTGTCGGAGATCATGATCTTCGCCATGGCAGCGCTGGCGCTCGATCTGCTGCTCGGCTACGGCGGCTGCGTGTCGTTCGGGCATGCGGCATTCTTCGGCCTGGGCGCATACGGCGCCGTGCTGTTGACGGTCTCTTACGAGTGGAGCCCGTGGCTCGGCATTCTTGGAGGGGTCGTGACCTCGGGCGTGGCCGCGGCCTTGATCGGGGCATTTTGCGTGCGCCTGAGCGGCGTCGGCTTCTTCATGATGACGCTCGCCTTCTCGCAATTGCTCTATTCCGGCGCGGTCAAATGGCGCTGGCTGACCGGTGGGTCGGACGGCATCGGCGGCCTCTCGCGCCTATCGGTGTTCGGAATCGATACGTCGAGCGCGCCGGCGATGTATCTCTTTGCGCTCGTATGCCTCGTCGTGGTCTTTCTGGTAACGCGGATGATCGTCCGCTCGCAATTCGGGCACGCGCTGGTCGGGACGCGCGACAACGAAACGCGGATGCAGGCTCTTGGTTACGCGACAGGGCCGATCAAGCTGATCGCATTCATCGTCTCTGGCACCGTGGCCGGCTTCAGTGGCGCGATCTACGCCTCCTACAACGGATTCGTGTCGCCGGATGTGCTGTCGTGGGGCATTTCGGGAATGCTCCTGTTGATGGTGGTCCTCGGCGGACGGGGCACGCTCGTCGGCCCCATCATCGGCGCCGCGATCTTCCTGCTGATGAAGAATTTCGTCAGCTCGCACACCGACCATTGGCTGCTGATCGTGGGCGGCGCCTTCATCGTCTGCGTGATGTTCTTCCCCGAGGGCATCTATGGCTTGCGGCGGCGCTGGGTGAAGTCGCCATGACGATGCTTTCAGTCCAGCAGCTTAACAAGTCATTCGGACGCCTGGTCGTGTCGAGCGACGTCAATCTGACGGTGGAGACGGGGCAGCGTCATGTCATCATCGGCCCGAACGGGGCCGGAAAGACGACACTGATCAACCAGATTGGCGGCCAGATCCAGCCGGACTCCGGCCGGATCATTCTGGCGGGCCGCGACGTGACGATGGTGCCGCCCTATGAGCGGGCGCGCGCCGGGCTTGCTCGCACCTTCCAGAAGAATACGTTATTCGCGAGCCTGACCGTGTTCGAGAACATCCGTCTGGGAGTGCAGGCGGCCTACGGTCAGACTTATAATCTCTTGACGAATGTCTCGCGCCGCGCCGCCGTCACCGAGCGCGCGGCGCGTACCGTCGAGCTCATGCGGCTGTCACGTATCGCCTACAGCCGGACCGCGAACCTGTCCTACGGTGATTTGCGGCAGGTCGAGGTAGCGGTTGCGCTGTCGACGGACCCGAAGCTGCTGCTGCTCGACGAGCCGACGTCCGGCCTCTCGCCGTCGGAGACGCGCGAGATGATCGACCTGATCAAGGCGCTGCCGACCGACATGAGCATCCTCATGATCGAGCACGACATGGAGGTCGTGTTCTCGATCGCCGACTACATCACCGTGCTGTACTACGGCGAGGTGCTCGCCGGCGGATTGCCGAGCGAAGTAGCCGCTAACGCGCGCGTGCAGGAAGTCTATTTGGGCGACACGTTATGAGCCTCCAGCTCGAAAACGTTAATGCCTATTACGGCGCGAGCCATGTGCTCCAGGGCATCACGCTCCGCGTCGACGAGGGTGAGGTCGTTTCGCTCCTGGGGCGAAACGGTGCTGGCAAGACGACAACTTTGCTCACGATCATGGGCTATCTCAAGCCGCGGCCGGGCTGCGTGCGGTTTCGTGGCAAAGATATCTCTGGCTTTGCGCCATATCGCGTCTCACGTATGGGCCTCGGCTTCGTCCCGCAGGAGCGCGGGATATTCAAGAACCTCAGCGTCTTGGAAAACCTCACGGTGAGCGCCCGCGCCGGCGAGCGCACGCGGTGGACCCTGGCCGACATCTTCAATCTCTTTGGCCGGTTGAAAGAGCGCCAGCACGTCCGTGGCACGAATCTCTCGGGGGGCGAACAGCAGATGCTCGCCATCGCGCGGGCGCTGCTTCTCAATCCTTCGCTGCTTATTCTCGACGAGCCATCGGAGGGCCTGGCGCCCCTGATTGTCGAAGAAATCGTGAAGATACTGACCGAGGTGAGAAACGCTGGTCTCCCGATCCTGATCGTCGAGCAGAATATCAAGACCGCATTTGCTGTCGCGGACCGCCACTACATTCTCACCAAAGGGGCGGTCAGCTTCGAAGGTCGGACCAAGGAATTGCAGGGCAACAAAGAGCTTCTGCATCAACATCTGGGAATTTGAGTTGGCTCCCATGATCGACGGCAAAACTTTCAAGTCCGGGATGCGCCGGCTGGCGGCCGGAGTCACCGTCGTTACGACTCTGGAGAACAACATTCCGCACGGGATTGTGGTTACGTCGGCCAGCTCGGTATGCGTCGAACCGGTGCCGTCGCTTCTAGTCTGTATCAATCGTGGTGCGTCGTGCCATGACATCATCATGCGGACCCGCGCATTCTGCGCCAACGTCCTGAGCTCGACGGATGTGGAGCTCGCGCAACGCTTCGGCAGCAGTCAGAACAGGGATAAGCGTTTCGAAGGGTGCGTCTGGGCCGCGCTGACCACTGGCGCGCCGGCCATCACCAGCGCGTTGGTAAGCTTCGATTGCGAGGTGTCGCGGCTGATCGAGGTGCATTCGCACACGATCTTTGTCGGCGATGTGCGCGAAATGCGCCTGTGGAAGGAGGAGGTCGATCCGCTCCTCTATTTCGAAGGCCGTTACGAGAACTTCAGGTCGATGACCGATCGAGGCCGCCTCCTCTAGGAGGAGGGCG